>Ga0080064_1001187_pt1 | contig 56100 bp, 46 predicted proteins | sample Subgrocontami54m_FD_69260 | JGI IMG/M metagenome (GOLD analysis project Ga0080064, IMG submission 69260) | Subsurface groundwater microbial communities from S. Glens Falls, New York, USA - GMW46 contaminated, 5.4 m (SPADES assembly) (version 2) ...
TAGTCGGAGAACTCGTCATGTGTTTTCATGCCCCCGATAATACTGCATCGAGGCGTTGGTGTGGAGCTGCTCGCCGTCCGGCGAGCCCCTTTTTCCCAGCGGCGTCTGGGAAAAAGCGTAGTTCCTTATTCGGGGGAAGAGAAACAGCGAGGTTCCGGCTTTCGTCAGACTTGAAGAGAGGGATATTCGGATGCCGGCAGGAACCGACCCCTAAATCACGAGAGCCCCGGGCGAGATACCCAGGGCTCTGTGTGTTTCGGGTCGTGCTCGATCAGTCCGGACAGCCGCTAGCGGATGGCACCCTTCAGAACCTTTCCCGCCTTGAACCTCGGCACCTTCGCGGCCTTGATCTTGATCGTCTCGCCTGTCTGAGGATTCCTCCCGTTCCGAGCGGCCCGGCGACCGACCGAAAAGGTGCCGAATCCGACCAAGCCAACCCGCTTGCCGCGCCGCAATGAGTCCCGCACAGACATCGTGAAGCTATCCAGGGCCGCCTCGGCCGCCTTCTTGGTGATCTTGGCATCCTTGGCCATTCGCGCCACCAGTTCCGCCTTCGTCATGGGGCAACCTCCTCTCCTGTCTCCGGGCAACTGATGCAATGAAGACTGAACCGACGAGCAGGGCGTGCCTCTTATCAGAGGGGCTCGACAGGTGTCAAGGTAAAAAGCAACGGAAGCCGTCAGCCATCAGCGCAATAAACCGGGTGTTGGGGATTGGGTGCTGGGGGTTGGGGCCCTGGGCCCTGCCGGACGGCTCCCTGTCCGTTCTCTGGCTGATCGCTGACGGCTGAGGGCTTCGAATACGACATCAGACTCTCCGGCGCCAGGCGGCCAACCGCTTCTGGATCTCCGCTTCCAATCCGCGATCGGTGGGGCGGTAGTACACGCGGCCCCGCAGACTCGCCGGCAGATGATCCTGCTCCAGCTGGGCGTCCTGGTAGTCGTGCGCGTACTTGTAGCCCTCGCCGTAGCCCAGATCCTTCATCAGCGGGGTCGGGGCGTTGCGGATGTGGAGGGGCACCGGCTCGGCCGGGGCAGAGGCCACGTCGGCCTGCGCCTCGTTGAAGGCGACGTAGACGGCGTTACTCTTCGGCGCCGTGGCCAGGTAGGTCACGCACTGGGCCAGGGCGAGTTCTCCCTCCGGGGTTCCGAGGAAATGGTAGGCCTCCTTGGCCGCCACGGCCAACGACAGCGCCTGGGGATCGGCGTTCCCGATGTCCTCCGAGGCGAAGCGGATCAGGCGCCGCGCGATGTACAGAGGGTCTTCACCGGAGGCCAGCATCCGCGCCAGCCAGTAGAGGGCCCCGTCCGGATCGCTGTCCCGCAGGCTCTTGTGCAGCGCCGAGATCAGATTGAAGTGCTCCTCCCCCGCCTTGTCGTAGAGCAGGCTCCTCCGTTGCGCCGCCTCCTGGATGATGGGCAGGCTGATGACGCCGGGCTCGGCCGACGCCTCGGCCAGGCGGGCGGACAGGTCCAGGAGATTGAGGGCGGCGCGGGCATCCCCGTTGGCCCAGCGGGCGATGGCGGCCAGGGCGTCCTCGGCAACTTGCAGCGAGTTCTTCCCCAGTCCCTGGTCAGGGTCCTTGAGCGCCCGGTCCAGGATCAGGCGGATCTCGGCCTCGGACAGCGGGTGCAGGACCAGGACCTTGGTGCGGGAGAGCAGAGGGGCGATCACCTCGAAGGAGGGGTTCTCGGTGGTCGCACCGATCAGGGTGATGGTGCCGCGTTCCACGTGGGGCAGGAACGCGTCCTGCTGCGCCTTGTTGAAGCGGTGGATCTCGTCCACGAAGAGGATGGTGCGCTGGCCCGCGCCGCGGAGTCTGCGATCGGCCTCGGCGATGACCTCCCTGATCTCCTTGATGCCCGAGGTCACCGCGGAGAAGGGAATGAACGCAGCCCGCACGTGACCCGCGATGAGGATCGCCAGCGAGGTCTTGCCCGTGCCAGGCGGCCCCCAGAGGATCAGCGACGGGACCTCCCCCTGCTCCAGGGCGACCCGGAGGACCTTGCTCTCGCCCACCAGGTGGGCCTGGCCGATAAACTCCTCCAGGGCCCTGGGCCGCATCCGGTCGGCCAAGGGAGCCGCCTTTCGCGGCGGCGGGGATTCGCGGGGGAAGAGTTCGAGGCTCATTGCCTGTTCGATGTTCGAGGTTCGATGTTCAATCCCGCCAAGGCGGGAAACCTTGCACCTTGAACGGGGAGCCGGCGCTGCCCGTCGGCAACGCCTAGAAGCGAACCGTGGCGATGAAGTCCATGCACCGTCCGAACTGCTCGGGGGTCAGCCGGCCGGCGTCTCGCAGGTGGGCCAGGACGGCGGAGATCCGCAGGGCGCTGTGCAGGGCGTATCCCTTCTCGCGCAGCCGGTCGGCCCCGCCCTGCTCCCGGTCCAGGAAGATCACGAACTCCTTGACCAGCAGGCCGGCCTCCAGGAACGGCGCGGCCGCCTCGAACTTGCTGGCCCCGTCGGTGATCACGTCGTCAATCAGGACGACCACCTCACCCGGAGTAAAGGTTCCCTCGATGGCCCGGCGGGTGCCGTGATCCTTGACCTCCTTCCGGGCGTAGAGCATGGGGAGATTCCCCGCCAGAGCCACGGCCGTGGCGATCGGGAGGCCGGCGTAGGGGATCCCTGCGATCCGGTCGAGGCGGAGCGGTCGAAGGATGTCCAGGATGCGCAGGGCAACGGCCTGGAGGATGGGCGGGTGCGCGATGATGCCACGAAGGTCCACGTAGAAGGGGGACAGGACCCCGGACTTCAGCCGGAACTCGCCGAACTTCAGGGCCTGGATCTCGTACAGGTCATTGACCAGCTTGCGCTCGGCATCGCTCAGCATCGGGAACCTCTCACTCGGTTCGTGGCTCGCGGCTCTCGGCTCTGCCCAGACGGCACTCGTCCGTGATTCGCTGCGCCGCCTCGACGGGATCCTTCGCCGCCAGGATCGGGCGTCCGACGACCACGTAGTCCGCGCCGGCCCGGATGGCTTCTCCCGGGGTCATCACCCGGCGCTGGTCGCCCCGCTCCGCCCCGGCCGGCCGGACCCCCGGCGTCACGATGAGAAAGCCGGAGCCGCACGCCTGCCGGATGTCGGCGATCTCGTGGGGCGAGGCCACAACCCCGTCCAGCCCGGCGGCCTTGGCCTCTCGCGCCAGGTGCAGCACGTGGTCCCGCAGCGTCCGGACGGTCCCGAGGGTCGCCTGGAGATCTTTCTCCTCCACGCTCGTCAGGACGGTGACGCCCAAGACGAGGGTCCGCCCACCCGTGCCAGTCGCGGCCGCGGCCATCATGGCCGGGCCGCCACTGGCGTGCACGTTCAGCATCCAGACACCCAGGCTCGTGGCCGCCGCCACCGCTCCCCCCACGGTGTTGGGAATGTCGTGGAACTTCAGGTCCAGGAATACCCGCAGGCCGAGGTCGTGCATGGCATGAACCGCGCGCGGCCCCTCGGCGGTGAAGAGCTGGCTCCCGATCTTGACTCCGGCCAGATGCGGGGCCAGGCGCCGGGCCAGATCCGTGGCCTCGGAGAGCGTCGGGACATCCAGAGCCACGATCAGGCGGCTGGTCGGTTCACCCACGTTTCCTCCCTCTGCAACGACGGGTCTCAATGGAAAACTGACAACCGATCCGCCTCTCCGAAGGAGTCCGGAGTCCTGCGGACTGGCGGAACAACCGGCCAGGCATTGCCCTGGGTGGTCGGTTGTCAGTTGTCCGTTTTAGATTTTGCATTCCGGTGCCTCACCCGGACCCCAGCTTGAACGTGCGGAAGCGCACCGTCGAATCCGGGAGGCAGAACTTGTCAATCTCGGACAGCTCGAGCTCGTGGATCTCGGCCGTGCCCACCTCGACTTTCCGGAAGACGGCCACGGCACCCACGAGTGACTCGAGGTCGATCCGGGTGAAGCGGAGGAGGTTGACCCAGGCGAAGTCAATGTCCACGTCCAGGGTGGGCAGAGGCGCGACGCGGAATGCGGCCAGGGCCTCTGCGATGGTCAGGCGGAAGGTTCCGAGGGTGGGCGTATCGTAGAACCCCTGAACGAAGACTGCGGACCGGTTTACGTTCACTCCCCGGAAGTGCACCGTGAGCGGAGGCAGATCGGAGATCAGGCGGCTCAGGATCTCTCCTATCTCCCGGATGTCGGCATCCACGCGGGTGTATTTGCCGTAGTCGTAGATGCCCCGGATCGTGAAGTGGAACGAGGCCGTGGGATACCCGAAGGCCGGACCGGCGCGCAGCAGCCGGGCCTGCAGATCCAGGAGCGCCGGGTGGAGTGTCGGGGGAATCCGCGCCAGCAGCGTGAGGCAGCGGCGCTGGTCCTCTTCCGGCTGGTCGAGGAACGGATCAATGTGGGCCTCGCCCCGCAAAAGCCGGGTGCGGTTCAGGCGCCACATCTCTTCGGTGAGGCGCTCCTGGGCAGCCCGGTACGGGCTGACGGACGGGGCGGGATCCGGTGGACGTTTGGGCATCGCTTCTCCAGGTCGACGGTAGCGTATCACGGAGGCGGAATGAGCGTCAATGAACGGCAAGAGCAACAACAGGGGCCAGGGGCCGGGGGTCAGGGGTCGGTCCCCCAACCCCCAATCCCTAACCCCCAACCCCGGTTCTTTCAGGCTGATGGCTGCCTTTGCAAGCCGTTGACATCGAGCCGGGGGTCGGCATACAGTGACCACATGTTGCGCATCCGGATCAGCATTCTCGCCGGGATCTCGATCCTCATGGTTGCCCCTGGAGCGGCCGCCTTCCACACCGCACCAGAAGTACGCGCCGGCATGCTGCGGGCGGCCGACCTGATCCTGAACCTGGACGTGGATGCGGCGGAGACGGAATGCCAGGCCCTCTTGACGCTGCCCCAGGGCGAGGCGGCAGGCAAATTCTGCCTCGGCCTGGTGACGCTGACCCGGGCGGAGGACAAGGACGATCCCAATCCCGACCTGGACCGCTTCCTCGCGCAGGCGGCGGACGCGGTCGCGGCCGCCGAGACGTTGGAACGCTCCCAACCGACGGATGCGGAGGTGAAGCTGCTCCTTGGCCTCGTCCACGGGAGCAAGGCGCTGGCCGACGGGGCGCGGAAGAACTACCTGGCGGCCTTCCAGTCCCTGCGCGAGGCGCACCGCCGGTTCCAGGAGGCGCTCCAGCTCGATCCGAACCTGGTGGACGCCTACTACGGCATCGGGCTCTACAACTTTTCCCTGGGGCAGTTGCCGGCCCTGCTGAAGCCGCTGGTCACGATCGTTCTGCCGCGGGGCGATCCGGCCCGCGGCCTCCAGGAACTGGACCGCGTGGCAGAGCAGGGGACCTCCCTCAAGATGACGGCCCGGGTGGCCCTGCTCCACCTGTATGCGGGCCCCGAGGAGAAATATGCCGAGGCGCTGCGGCTGGGGCGGGACCTGCTCCAGCAATATCCGGGAAACCCGGACCTCTATTTCACCACGGCACACGCCGCCTCGGAACTCGGCCGCACGGGAGAGGCGCTGGAGATCGCGCGGCGCCTGTCCCGAAACATGGCCGAGGGTCGCCCCCATTTCATCCCGGAACTTTCGCCGCGGTACAACCAGCTCATGGGCAAAATCTACATGGACCACGGCGAGTACGCCACGGCCCTCACGTTCTTCCAGCGCGCCGTCCAGGCCCCAACACCCGCGCGGTACCGCTGGGTCACCGCCTGGGCCTGGACCCGCTCGGGCATGATCCATGACCTCCAGGGGGACCGCGAGGAGGCCGTGCGACGCTACCGCAAGGCACTGGGTGTGGAGACCGAGGGGATCGCCAAGGATCTGGCCCGGCGCCACCTGGAGACCCCGTACCGCGGGCGCGCCCGTCCTGCGTCGTGACTGAACCCCCTAGCCGTCACGAAAGGAACCATCCCGAATGCCCAAGCGATCTGCTCACCGTCACGCACAGGAGCACGCCGAGAAGTCGGGCTCGCGCGGGCCGACGGCCAACCCGTGGCTGCTCCACGCGGTGGTCTTCCTCTGCGGCGCGGTGCTCATGGGCCTGGAGATCGTAGGGAGCCGGATACTGGCGCCCTACTTCGGCAACTCCATCTTCGTGTGGGGAAGCCTCATCAGCGTCGTCCTGGCGGCGCTCAGCCTGGGGTACTTGCTGGGCGGGATCGCAGCGGACCGCTGGCCGCGCCTCCACGTCCTGGGCGTCCTCATCGCCATCCCGGGTGTCATGATCGCGCTGCTGCCCTTCGCCTATCCCCCGTTGAACCGCGCCATCGCCGGGAGCGACCTAGGGGCGCGACTCAGCCCCCTCGTTTCCAGCCTCGTCCTGTTCCTCGTTCCCAGCGTGTTCCTAGGAACGGTCTCGCCCTTCGCCGTGAGGTTGCAGGCTCGGGCGGTGGCCTCGGTCGGGACCACGGCGGGGGCCCTGTACGCGGTGTCCACTGCGGGCAGCATCGCGGGAACGCTCCTCACGGCGTTCTACCTCATCACGGTCCTGGGCGTGGGGAATATCGTCCACGGCCTCGGCCTGACGCTGCTCCTGGTGGCCGTGGCGGCTTTCCTCGGGGGACGGCGAGTCGTGCGTGCCGTCCTCGCGCTCGTGTGCGCCGGCGTGCTGCTGTCGGCCATGGTCTGGGAGGCGCGGACGCGGGCGGCGGAGCCGGGGCTCATCCTGGACATGGACTCCTTCTACAACCACATTCACGTCGTGGACGACGGCGGCACGCGCTACATGGACTTCGACAATCTGCGGCAGAGCGCCATGCTCCTTCAGGATCCGTGGGAGCTCCGCCTGCGCTACACCCGATTCCTGGCGCTGGCCCTGGCCTTCCAGCCCGAACCCAAGCGGGTCCTGATCCTGGGCCTGGGCGGCGGATCCTTCCCCAAGCGGCTCTACCGGGATTTTCCCCAGGTCGTGGTGGACGCGGTGGATATTGACCCCGAGGTCCTGACCATCGCCAAGCGTTACTTCCAGGTCCCGCAGGATTCCCGGATGCACCTTCACCCCAAGGACGGGCGCCGCTTCGTCCGGGAAACGGACGCGAAGTACGATCTGATCTTCCTGGACGCCTATAATTCCGACACCATCCCGTTCCACCTGACGACCCGCGAGTTCTACCGGGAACTGGAGGCGCGCCTGGCCCCCGGTGGAATTGTGGTGTCCAACATCATCGGGAGACTGCGGGGACCCCAGAGCGCCTTCTTCCGGGCCATGTACCGGACGCTGGCGGAGAGCTTTCCCACGGTTCACGTGATCCCGACGTATGACGTGAGCGGGGGCTTCCCGCTCAGCGAGATCAACATCATCCTGATCGCGACGCAGGACCGCACGCGACTGACCCGGGCCGAGCTGATGGCGCGGGTGGGCCGGGTAGGCGGAAGGTTGGTCCCGGCCTCGGACCTGGTGGAGTACGCCACCCACCTGCTGGATGTGCCCATCACGGTCTCGGACGTGCCCATCCTCACGGACGACTTCGCGCCAGTGGAGATCCTGCGGGCCTCCTGAGGCGAATCCGTCGCCGCAGATCCCGGTTGTCAGCCGCCAAAGGCGAGCCTCGCCAAAGGCGGGTTGTCGGTTGTCCGTTTTCCATTGGAAGGCATCTCATCATGCGCAACGAGATTCCTCCCGAGGCCTTCGCAGAGTACGAGGCCCTGAACGCCAAGGTGGATGGGTTCCAGGTCCGCGTCCGCGAGCGCTATCCCGATCAGATCGAGTGTCGCGCCGGTTGCAGCGAGTGCTGCCGGAGGATCCCGCGGCTGATCCTATCGCCGGTCGAGGCATTCTACTTGCGGGAGCAGTTGCGGCAACTCCCGCCGGAGGAGCAGGCGCGGCTCCAAGAGGCCAGCCGGACCGCCATGCCCCCCTGCCCGATCCTCACCGACGATGCCTGCCGGCTCCATCACAACCGGCCGCTGCTTTGCCGGACGTACGGCTACCCGACGCTCAGCCCGCAACTGCTGAAGATCGGCGAACCCGCCCTGAACTACTGTTATAAGAACCTCACCGGGCTGGGAGGTCCCAATACCCTGGACCCGGATTGCGTCATGAACGTGGACCGGGCGAACCAGGAGCTGTGGGAGATCAATGCACGCTTCGTGAGGGAGCGGTGGGGGGTCGCCTTTGACCGGAGTATGGCCTTCACGGTCCAGGAGGTTCTGCAGGGCGCCCTGGACGAATGGTCGCCCGCCGCTAACCGCCGCGTCGCCGGCACAGGCGGCTCGGGGGGCGGAGGCGCAGGGAATTCCCGGCCATAAGCCCACGGAGGGCCTTCGGATATGGACCACGGATTATCTGGTATCAACGCTGTTCAGTTGCCAATTTTGCCTTGACGGGTCGCTCAAATTCTGGTAAATAAGCGGCACCTTTTAAGCGGGCTCTGTGAAGCCCGTAAAGGAGCCTGGGTGTGCTTGCAATAACGCTGGGGAATTGCACAAACCTCCTTGCCTGCGAGGGCGAGGAGGTTTTTTTATGCCCGGAGGTCCTATGAGCCAGCGCCGCGAGAAGGCCCAGATCCTGGACGCGGCGGGGATCACCCGCGCCATCACCCGCATCGCGCACGAAATCGTTGAGCGAAATAACGGCGTGCAGGATGTCGTCCTGGTCGGCCTCCGAAGCCGCGGGGTGGACCTGGCACACCGGATCGCGGTCAAGCTGGAGGAGATCGAGGGAACCAAGGTCCCCGTGGGGGCGCTGGATATCACCCTGTACCGGGACGATCTGGGCAAGGCGGAGACCCAGCCCGTTGTCCGACGGACCGAGATCCCCTTCGCGATCAACGACAAGAAGGTCGTCCTGGTGGACGACGTGCTGTATACCGGCCGTTCGTGCCGGGCGGCCATGGACGCCCTGATGGACCTGGGGCGACCGCGCCTGATCCAGCTCGCCGTGCTGGTGGATCGCGGCCACCGAGAGTTGCCGATCCGGGCGGATTACGTGGGGAAGAACATGCCCACCTCGCACCAGGAGCAGGTCCAGGTCCTGCTCACCGAGGAGGATGGCGTGGACCGGGTCGTGATTCTGGAAGAGAAAGCCGATTGAGACATAGGGCCAGGCGAAGGGTAGCCCGAGCCGGAGGTGGGCAATGGGGACGGGTTTGAAGCGTAAGGACCTGTTGGGGACCCGGGATCTCTCGCCGGAGGAGATCGGCCTGATCTTGGATACGGCGATCTCCATGAAGGAGATCGCCTCTCGGGACATCAAGAAGGTGCCCACGCTTCGCGGCAAGACGATCATCAACCTGTTCTACGAGCCCAGCACGCGGACCCGGACGTCCTTTGAGATCGCGGGAAAGTGGATGAGCGCCGACGTCATCAACATTTCCACGAGCAGCAGCAGCGTGGTGAAGGGGGAGACCCTGAAGGACACGGGCCTGACACTGCAGGCGATGCACCCGGACGTCGTGGTGATCCGCCACTCGGCGGCCGGGGCGCCCCAGATCCTGGCTGGCCTCCTGAAGGCCTCCGTCATCAATGCGGGCGACGGGGCGCACGAGCACCCGACCCAGGCCCTGCTGGACCTGTTCACGATCCGGGAGAAACGGGGAACGCTGGCGGGGCTGAAGGTGGCCATCGTGGGGGACATCCTGCACAGCCGGGTGGCCCGCTCCAACATCTTCGCCATGCAGAAGATGGGGATGCAGGTCCGGGTCTGCGGCCCGCCCACCATGTTGCCGCGGTACATGGATCGGCTGGGGGTCGAGGTCTTCAGCCGGATCGAGCCGGCCATCGCCGACGTGGACATCATCATGATGCTGCGCATCCAGCTGGAGCGGCAAGGGGGAGGCCTGTTCCCGACGCTCCGGGAGTACTCGAAGCTGTTCGGGCTGAACCTGGACCGGCTCAAGGCGGCCAAGCAGGACGTCCTGATCATGCACCCCGGTCCCATCAACCGCGGCGTGGAGATCTCGCCCGAGGTGGCCGACGGGCCCTACTCGCTGATCCTGAACCAGGTGGAGAACGGCGTGGCCATCCGGATGGCGGTGTTGTACCTGCTTGCCGGCGGGCAAGCGGCGGCCAACTAAGCGTGGTTCAAGGTGCGAGGTTCGAGGTGCTGCCGTTGAGAAACCTTGAACGTCGAACATCGCACCGGGAACGGCGCATGGAGGACGAATGCGCATCCTGATCGAAGGTGGGCGGGTCATCGACCCGGCGAACAAGGTGGACGCCGTGCTGGACGTGTGGATCGAGGACGGGCGCATCGCCGCGCTCGGCCCGCAGCCCCCGGCCCGCCAGGCCCCGCCCCCCGATCGCGTTCTGGACGCGCGGGGGAAGGTGGTCTGCCCGGGCTTCGTGGATCTCCACGTCCACCTCCGGGAGCCGGGGCGCGAGGACAAGGAGACCATCGCCACTGGGACGCGCGCGGCTGCCCGCGGCGGCTTCACGTCGGTGTGCTGCATGCCCAACACCAACCCTGTCAACGACAACCAGTCGGTGACGGAGTTCATCCTGGACCGGGCCCGGAGAGAGGGCGCGGTCAACGTCTTTCCCGTGGGGGCCATCACCAAGGGCCAGCAGGGGGAAGAGCTGGCGGAGATCGGCGAGCTGGTTCGGGCGGGGTGCGTGGCCATCTCCGACGACGGCAAGCCGGTCATGAACGCCGAGATCATGCGCCGGGCTCTGGAGTACGCCGGGATGTTCGGCATCCCGGTCATCCAGCACGCCGAGGACCTGCACATGACCGGAAAGGGGGTCATGCACGAGGGCCTGGTGAGCACGGAGCTGGGGCTGCAGGGGATTCCGGCCGCGTCGGAGGCGGTCATCGTCGCCCGCGACATCCTCTTGGCGGAGCTGACGGGAAGCCACTTCCACGTGGCCCACGTCAGCACGGCCGAGGCGATCCGCCTGATCCGCGAAGCGAAGGCGAAGGGGCTGCACGTGACCTGTGAGGTGACGCCCCACCACTTCGCGACCACCGACGAGGCCGTGCGCAGCTTCAACACCAACGCCAAGATGAGCCCGCCGCTCCGCTCGTCCCGTCACGTCGAGGCCCTCAAGGTGGGGCTCAAGGATGGGACGATTGATGCCATCGCCACGGATCACGCTCCCCACACGGTCCAGGAGAAGGAGCAGGAATTCGACTACGCCCCCAACGGGATCATCGGACTGGAGACGGCCTTTGGCCTGACCATGACGGTGCTGGTGGAGGGGGAGGTGTTGACCCTGAACCAGGCGATCGCCCGCCTGACCTCTGAGCCGGCCCGGATCTTCAACCTGCCCAAGGGGACGCTGTCGGTGGGGGCAGACGCCGACGTGACGATCCTGGACCCGACCCGGGAATGGGTGGTGGACGTGCGGAAGTCTGCCTCCAAGAGCCGGAACTCCCCCTTCCACGGCTGGAAGCTGCGGGGAGAGGTCCTGGCCACCATCGTGGAGGGCAAGGTGGTCTGGGAACTGGAAGGATGACATGGCTCCGGTGGTGAAGGAGTTGGCATGAAGAAGGCCGTGTTAGCCCTGGCCGACGGCACGATGTTCGAGGGGATCTCCTTTGGCGCGGAAGGGGAGGCCGTCGGCGAGGTCGTGTTCAATACGTGTATGAGCGGGTACCAGGAGATCCTGACCGATCCGTCCTACAAGGGCCAGATCGTCACGATGACCTATCCGCTCATCGGCAACTACGGGGTGAACCCCGAGGACGTCGAGTCGCACCGCCCCTTCGTGGAGGGCTTCGTCGTGAAGGAGGGGAGCGTCCTTCCCAGCAACTGGCGGGCGCGAAAGTCGTTGGAAGACTACCTCCGGGAATATGGCATCGTCGGCATCCAGGGGATTGACACCCGCGCCCTGACCCGGCACATCCGCGACCACGGCGCCCAGGAGGGGGTCATCTCGACGGTGGACGACGATCCGAAGAGCCTGGTGGCCAAGGCCAAGGCCTCGCCCGGCCTGATCGGGCGCGACCTGGTGAAGGAGGTCTGCTGCGAGGCGCCGTTCACCTGGAGCCGGGGCACGTGGGAGTGGCCTCACGGCTACCGAGAGCCTAGAGCCGAGAGACGAGAGCCGAGAGGAGAAACCGAGAGGACGCAGTTGAACCTTTTCGGTTCTCGGCTCTCCACTCTCGACTCTCGACTCTTCAAGGTGGTGGCGTACGACTGCGGCATCAAGTGGAACATCCTGCGGCAACTGGTGAGTGCGGGCTGCGACGTGACGATCGTTCCGGCCTCGGCGACGGCGGAGTGGGCCCTCAGCCTGAACCCCGATGGCATCTTCCTGTCCAACGGGCCGGGAGATCCCGAGGGCGTGCCGTATCTCATCGAGGCGGTCCGCGAACTCATCGGCAAGAAGCCGATATTCGGCATCTGCCTGGGTCACCAGATCATCGGGCTGGCCCTGGGCGGCCGGACCTACAAGCTCAAGTTCGGCCACCACGGGGGCAACCAGCCGGTCAAGGACCTGACGACGGGCAAGGTGGAGATCACCTCGCAGAACCACGGGTTCGCCGTGGACATGGACTCGTTCACGACCGACCCCAAGAGCCGGGTCTTCGGCGACCCCGAGGACATCGTCCTGACGCACGTGAATCTGAACGACAACACCTGCGAGGGGCTGATGCACCGGCGCCTGCCCCTCTTCTCGGTCCAGTACCACCCCGAAGCCTCCCCCGGCCCGCACGATGCTAGCTATCTGTTCAAGCGATTCGTCGAGATGATGGAGCGGGAACGGCAGCCGGCGGGCACCGGGCTGAACATCCAGCTTCAGGAGGAGCGGTAAGGTGGCGGAGAGATCCAAGGGAAGGCGGTGGCCATTGAGGACGACGGATGCCCAAGCGTACTGACATCCGCACGATCCTGATCATCGGCTCGGGGCCGATCGTCATCGGCCAGGGCTGCGAGTTCGACTACTCGGGGACCCAGGGGTGCAAGGCCCTCCGCGAGGAGGGGTACCGCGTGGTCCTGGTGAACAGCAACCCCGCCACCATCATGACGGACCCCGAGTTCGGCGACCGGACTTATATCGAGCCGATCACGCCCGAGGTGGTGGCGGCCATCATCGAGAAGGAGCGGCCGGACGCCCTGCTGCCGACGCTGGGAGGGCAGACGGCGCTGAACATCGCCGTGGCCCTGGCCGAGTCCGGCGTCCTGGACCGGTACCGGGTGGAGCTGATCGGGGCCAAGCTGCCCGCCATCAAGAAGGCAGAGGACCGGGACCTGTTCAAGCAGGCCATGACCCGGATCGGGCTGGAGGTCCCGGAGAGCGGCTATGCCCGGTCCATGGAGGATGCGCTGGAGATCATCCAGCACGTCGGTTACCCCGCCATCATCCGCCCCTCCTTCACGCTGGGCGGCACGGGCGGCAACATCGCCTACAACCGGGAGGAGTTCGAGGAGTACGTCCAGTGGGGCCTGAACCTCAGCCCCGTCCGCCGGGTCCTGATCGAGGCCTCGGTCATCGGCTGGAAGGAGTACGAGCTGGAGGTCATGCGGGACCTGAAGGACAACGTCGTCATCATCTGCTCTATCGAGAACTTCGACCCGATGGGGATCCACACGGGCGATTCCATCACCGTGGCGCCGGCCCAGACCCTGACCGACAAGGAGTACCAGATGATGCGCGACGCCGCCATCGCCATCATCCGCGAGATCGGGGTGGAGACCGGGGGGAGCAACATCCAGTTCGCGGTGGATCCGGCCACGGGGCGGCTGGTGGTGATCGAGATGAACCCCCGCGTGTCCCGCAGCTCGGCCCTGGCCAGCAAGGCCACCGGCTTCCCCATCGCCAAGATCGCGGCCAAGCTGGCGATCGGCTACACCCTGGATGAGATCCGGAACGACATCACCCGTGAGACGCCCGCCAGCTTCGAGCCCACCATCGACTACTGCGTGGTCAAGTACCCCCGCTGGGCCTTCGAGAAGTTCCCCGGGGCCGACGACACCCTGACCACCCAGATGAAGTCGGTGGGCGAGGCCATGGCCATCGGACGGACGTTCAAGGAGGCGCTGCAGAAGGCCATCCGGTCGCTGGAGATAGACGCCTACGGGTTAGAGTCCAGGGCCCGGGACGGCCAGGAGGGCCGGGAGGCGGTGCTGAAGAGCATCCGCGAGAGCCTGCGGGTCCCGAAGTGGGATCGGGTCTTCCACATCGCCGAGGCGCTGCGCCTGGGGATGGACCTGGAGGAGATCCACGGCCTGACCAAGATCGACCCCTGGTTCCTGGCCAACATCCAGCAGATCGTGGAGTTCGAAGAGCGGCTCCGCCGACCGGAGAGCGGCCGGTCCCCCCTGATGCGCCTCCTGACGGACCCCGTGATGCGGGAGGCGAAGACCATGGGCTTCTCCGACCGGCGCCTGGCCAAGCTGGTCGGCTCGGACGAGCTGACGGTGCGCGACGCCCGGAAGCGGATGGGGATCGAGGCCACCTTCAAGATGGTGGATACCTGTGCGGCCGAATTCGTGGCCTACACGCCCTACTTCTACTCCACCTATGAACGGGAATGCGAGGCCAACCCCACCGACCGGCCCAAGGTGGTGATCCTGGGGGCCGGGCCCAACCGCATCGGCCAGGGGATCGAGTTCGACTACTGCTGCGTCCACGCCGTCTTCGGCCTGAAGGAGCTCGGGTACGAGACCATCATGGTCAACTGCAATCCCGAGACGGTCTCGACGGATTACGACACGGCGGATCGCCTGTACTTCGAGCCGCTCACGCTGGAGGACGTCCTCAACATCGTGGACCGGGAGAAGCCGACGGGGGTCATCGTCCAGTTCGGCGGGCAGACGCCGCTGAAGCTGGCGGTTCCCCTCCAGCGCGCGGGCGTGAAGATCCTGGGGACCTCGCCCGACGCCATCGACCGGGCGGAGGATCGCGAACGTTTCAAGCAGCTCCTGCAGAAACTGCGGTTGAACCAGCCGCCCAACGGCACCGCCCTCTCGTTCCACCAGGCGGCCCTCATCGCCCGCCAGATCGGGTACCCGGTCCTGGTCCGCCCTTCCTACGTCCTGGGCGGGCGCGCCATGGAGATCGTGTACGACGAGGAGGACCTGCGGGACTACATGGCGCGGGCGGTCCAGGCCTCGCCCGATCACCCCATCCTGGTGGACAAGTTCCTCGAGGACGCCATCGAGATGGACGTGGACGCCGTCTCGGACGGGCAGACCGTGGTCATCGGCGGGATCATGGAGCACATCGAGGAGGCTGGGATCCACTCGGGCGACTCGGCCTGCTCGCTGCCGCCCCGGTCCATCAGCGACACCCTGCTCAAGGAGATCCGCGAACAGACGGCGGCCATGGCGCTGGAGCTGGGCGTAGTGGGGTTGATCAATATCCAGTTCGCCATCAAGGACCGCGTGGTCTACGTCCTGGAGGTGAACCCGCGAGCGTCCCGCACGGTCCCGTTCGTGAGCAAGGCCATCGGCGTTCCCCTGGCGAAGCTGGCGGCCAAGGCGATGGTGGGCGCCACCCTGAAGGAGCTGGGCTTCACCGAGGAGCGGAAGCTGGCCCACGTGGCCGTGAAGGAGGCCGTCCTCCCCTTCGCCAAGTTCCCCAACGTGGACACGGTCCTGGGGCCGGAGATGAAGTCCACGGGCGAGGTGATGGGGATCGACGCCGACTTCGGCCGGGCCTTTGCGAAGTCGCAGATCGCTGCCAACGGGAACCTCCCCCTGAGCGGCACGGTCTTCCTCAGCGTGCGGGACAAGGACAAACCCACGGTGGCGGGTCTGGCCACCCAATTGGTCGAGCTGGGCTTCCGGCTGATCGCCACGGAGGGGACGGCTGCGGTGATCCAGCGCGCCGGCGTGCCGGTGGAGCGGGTGTACAAGGTCAGCGAGGGGCTCCGGCCCCACGTCGTGGACAAGATGAAGAACGGCGAGGTCACGCTGGTCATCAACACCCCCGAGGGCCGCAGCGCGCGCATGGATTCCTATCCCATCCGGCGGGCGGCCGTGACGCTGGGGATTCCCTACTTCACCACCATGGCGGCGGCCTCGGCTACGGCCGAGGCGATCCGGGCCCTTCGCCAGCGCGGGATGGCCATCCGGGCCCTACAGGATTACCACACCACCGCCTGAGGTTTCCGTGCACGCGATTGTTGCCTGCAACCGCCCGATCTCGTCGGCGTACCTGCATCTGGGGATCTCCGCCCCGGCCTTTCCGGTGACGTTCCGGGCCGGTGAGTTCGTGATGATCCGTCCGTCCTGGGTCGGGGACCCGTTTCTTCCTCGCGCCTTCTCGATCTATCGAGTATCCAGCCGGCCCTCCATCGCCGGGTCTCCTGCGGGGGATACGCCCCCGGTGATCGAGATCCTGTACAAGATCCTGGGGCGGGGCACGCAATGCCTGTCCCGGATGGAGCCGGGGCAGGAGATCGAGATCCTGGGCCCGCTCGGCAACTCGTTCACGCTCCCGAAGGACTTGGAGCAGGCGGTTCTCGTCGCCGGCGGGATCGGCGTTCCCCCCATCGCTGCTCTTGCCGCGCAAGTCGCCCAAATTCGTAATTCGAAATTCGAAATTCGAAATTTGGAAGTCTTCCTAGGTGGGAAGACTTCCGAGGACATCCTGTGCGTGAAGGATTTCGAAGAGGCCGGCGCCGGCGTCCACATCGCCACGGAGGACGGCAGCCTGGGCACCCGCGGCCTCGTCACCGATCTCCTGCGGCCTTTCCTCCTCACGCCTCACGCCCACCCAGCCGACTCCGCCCCGGACCGCGTGGCGGAGCGGGGCGGGCCGTTGGCCCAGGGTCGGCTGGGTACCCGCCTCACGATTTACACCTGCGGCCCGCCGGGGATGCTGGCGGCGGTCGCCCGTCTGGCGGAGGAATCGGCGGTTCCCTGTCAGGTATCCGTCGAGGCCAACATGGCCTGTGGCTTCGGGGCGTGCATGGGGTGCGCGGTCGAGGTCAAGGCGGACGGCAAGAGCTACAAGCTGGTCTGCAAGGACGGACCGGTGTTTGATTCGCGGGAAATCGTGTGGTGATGGGCGAGCCGAGAGCCGCGAGCCGAGAGCCGCGAGCCGAAAGAGGCGAGGGATCCCCAGCCCCCAACCCCCAGCCCCCAACCCCTGTCAGTCTCGCGGTCGACGTGGCCGGCATCCGCATGCGGAACCCGGTGATGACCGCATCGGGGACCTTCGGGTACGCCCAAGAGTTCGAGCGGTACATGGACCTGAACCGGCTGGGGGCCCTGGTGGTCAAGACCATCACCCGCCTGCCGCGCCCCGGGAACCCGCCCCCGCGGATCGTGGAGACGCCGGCCGGGATGCTGAACGCCATCGGCCTCCAGAACGTCGGCATCGAGGCATTCATCCGCGAGAAGCTGCCGTATCTCCGGCAGCTCGAACCGCCCCTCATCGTGAACGTGGCGGGGGAGTCGGTCGAAGACTTCCGGGAGCTCACGAAGCGGATCAGCGATCAGGAGGGCGTGGCGGGGATCGAGCTGAACGTTTCTTGCCCCAATGTAGCCGGCGGCCTCGACTTCTCCACCGATTCGCAGCTGGCATACCGGGTGGTCAAGGCGGCCCGCGAGGCGACGCACCTTCCCGTGATCCCGAAGCTTTCGCCGAATGTCACGGACATCGTGGCGATCGCGCGAGCGGTGGCCGATGCCGGCGCCGACGCGATCTCGTTGATCAACACGCTGGTGGGCATGGCGGTGGACGTCCGGACGCGGCGGCCCAAGATCGCCAACGTGACCGGCGGGCTCTCGGGACCGGCCATCCGCCCGATCGCGGTTCGCATGGTCTGGCAGGTCGCCCGGGCGGTCCGGTTGCCCATCATCGGGATGGGGGGAATCGTGACGGCGGAGGACGGGCTGGAGTTCCTCATCGCGGGGGCCACGGCGATCGCGGTCGGGACGGCCAACTTCATCGACCCGACGGCGCCCCTGAAGGTCATCGAGGGGCTGGCCCAGTACTGCGCGACCAACGGGATCCCGGACATCCGCCAGCTCATCGGGAGCCTGGAGATCCCTCCGGGGGAAAACTGATGATCCGCGAGGAAAAGGCTGCAACTCGAGCCTGGTTGTGGGCACCCGTGGTGCTCGCGGGACTCGGCGTTCTGGTCTCGGGATATCTGAGCGTCAAGCGGTTCACCGGGGGCAGCCTCGCCTGCACCCGGTGGGCCGAATGCGACGTGGTGAACAACAGCGTGTACGCCAAGATCTATGGCGTGCCGGTGGCGTTCATCGGGTTGGTAGGGTACCTCACGCTCTTTGGCCTGGCCCTGGCCGCCCTGCAGGCGACGGGCCCGGGACAGCGCCGCCTCTTGGTCCTGAGCTTCGTCCTCGCCCTTGGGGGCGTCGGCTTCTCCGCCTATCTCACCTACCTGGAACTGTACGTCATCGAGGCGATCTGCATGTGGTGTGTGATCTCCGCGATCCTCATCACCTTGCTGGCGTTCCTCGGCGGCCTCAATCTGTGGCGGATGGCCCCAGAGCGCCTGGGCACCTCCCCGGCTCCCTCGTCCCTTCGACCCTAACCCGTCACCTCCACGATTGTCCGCTCGCCCAGCCAAGGCTCGGCCAAAGGGTTTGCAGGGCCTTGCCCCTGTGGTAATATCCGCTCGCCTTGCCCGAGTGGGTCCGGCAATTCTCACAGCCGAATTTCCTTCAACCTCCTGGAGGGTATCGGTGATCGCCAAGCGTGCCCAGGATATCGCCCCCTTTCTCGCCATGGAGGTGCTTGAGCGGGCGGTGGAACTGGAGGCCAAGGGAGACCACATCGTCCATCTCGAGGTGGGCGAACCCGACTTCTCCACGCCGGCCTGCATCCAGGAGGCGGCGGGGCGCGCGGTCAGGGACGGCAAGACCGGGTACACCCACAGCCTGGGGATCCTTCCCCTGCGCGAGGCGATCGCGGAGCACTACCACGCGAAATACGGCGTCCAGGTCTCGCCCGAGCGTATCCTGGTGACCGCCGGGACCTCGCCCGCCATGTGGATGGTCTTCTCCGCCATTCTGGAGCCGGGCGACCAGGTCATCCTCTCCGATCCGCATTACGCCTGCTACCCCAACTTCGTGCGGTTCTGCGGTGGGGAGCCGGTCAACGTGGACGTCCTGGAGGATGATGGGTTCCAGTTCCGGCCCGAGGCCGTGGCCGCCCGGCTGACCCCCCGGACCAAGGCCATCCTCCTCAACTCTCCGGCGAACCCGACCGGGACCTTGCTCTCGCCCGAACGCATGGCCGCCCTGGCGGAGTTGGGGCCCCTGGTCATCTCCGATGAGATCTACCACGGCCTGGTTTACGCGGGACGGGAACACTCCATCCTGGAGTTCACGGACCGCGCCGTCGTCTTCAACGGATTCTCCAAGGCCTACGCCATGACGGGCTGGCGTCTGGGCTACGCCATCGTGCCGCCCGAGCTGATCCGGCCCCTCCAGAAGATGCACCAGAACTTCTTCATCTCGGCCAACGCCTTCGTGCAGGTCGCCGGCGTCGCCGCCCTGCGCGAGGCGCAGCCCGAGGTGGCCCGCATGCGGGCCATCTACGACGAGCGCCGCCGGTTCATCATCCCCGGGCTGCGGCGGCTGGGCTTCGGCATCGCGACGGAGCCGACCGGGGCCTTCTACGTCCTGGCCAACGCCCGGCGCTTCACCGCGGATTCCTACGCCTTCGCCTTCGAGATCCTGGAGCAGGCCAAGGTCGGGGTCGCGCCTGGCGTGGACTTCGGCAAGAACGGCGAGGGCTACCTGCGGTTCTCCTACGCCAACTCTCTGGACAACCTGGCCGAGGCGTTGCGCCGTCTGGAGGCGTTCCTGGCCCACCGGTCGGGGTGAACACGGCTTCAATTGAAAATGGAAAACTGACAACCGACATCCGGGAAACTGTCGGTTGTCAGTTGTCGGTGGTCCGTTTGAAATTTTTCATTGGCCTGATCTGAGGAGGGCAATCATCATGGTTCCAAAGACGAGCGCCAGCTACAGCATCACCATGCGCGTGGAGATCCAGAACCGGATCGGGATGCTGGGACGCGTGACGTCCGCCATCGGCAAGGCGGGGGGCGACATTGGCGCCGTGGACATTGCCGGCTTCGGCAAGGACACGGTCATCCGGGACATCACTGTGAGCGCCCGGAACGAGGATCACGAGAAGCTGATCGCCGCAGCCGTGGGAAAGCTGCCGGGTGTGAAGGTGGTGAACGTGTCGGACCGCACCTTCCTGGCGCACCTGGGGGGCAAGATCGAGGTGCGGTCCAAGAGCCCGATCAAGACCCGCAGCGACCTCTCCATGGTGTACACGCCCGGCGTCGCCCGGGTCTGCATGGCGATCCACGAGGACCCGGGCAAGGCCCATCAGCTCACCATCAAGAAGAACACCGTGGCGGTGATCACCGACGGTTCGGCCGTCCTGGGTCTGGGCAACATCGGGCCGGCGGCGGCCATGCCGGTCATGGAGGGGAAGGCGGCTCTGTTCAAGGAGTTCGCGGGGGTGGACGCCTTTCCCATCTGCCTGGACACCCAGGATCCCGACGAGATCGTTCGCACCGCAAAGATCATTGCCCCTGGCTTCGGCGGCATCAATCTGGAGGACATCTCGGCGCCCCGCTGCTTCGAGATCGAGGAGCGCCTGCAGAAAGAGGTGGACATCCCGGTCTTTCACGATGATCAGCATGGCACTGCCGTGGTCGTCCTGGCGGCCCTCTTGAACGGCCTGCGGATCGTGAAGAAGAAGTTGCGGGATCTCAAGATCGTGGTGAGCGGAGTCGGTGCCTCCGGCATCGCGTGCACGAAGATCCTCATGGCCATGGGGGCCCGCAACATCATCGGCCTGGACACCAAGGGGGCCCTGTATCGCGGTCGGGCGGAAAACATGAACCCCATGAAGGAGTGGTATGTCCAGGCCACCAACCCGCACAACCTCAGGGGCGACATCCTGGAGGTGATTGCGGGCGCGGATATGTACCTGGGCCTGTCGGGGCCGGGCTCGCTGCCGCGCAAGGCGATCAAGAAGATGGCGAAGAATGCAATCGTCTTCGCGATGGCGAACCCCATCCCCGAGATCATGCCCGAGGAGGCGGCTCCATACGTTCGCGTGATGGCCACGGGGCGATCCGACTACCCGAACCAAATCAACAACGTCTTGTGCTTCCCTGGCTTCTTCCGCGGCCTGCTGGAGGCGCGGGCGTCGCACGTGAACCAGCCCATGAAGATCGCCGCGGCGAAGGCCATCGCATCACTGGTGAGCCATCGCGAGTTGAGCGAAGAGTACATCATCCCCAGCGTCTTCGACACGCGGGTCGCGCCGGCGGTGGCGACCGCGGTGGCCAAGGCGGCCTACCAGACCGGGGCGGCCCGGCGGACGCGGAAGTCGATGGGGGGCTACCGGTTGCTGTAATCAGCAGGGGTCAGGGGTTGGGGATTGGGGATGACGCGCCACCGAGATTGCCGGGGGCGGAGCGATTACTGAAGGGATGCCGTCTGGCGACCCTCGCCGTGCTGGCGGCTGTAGCAGGGTGCGCGGGACCACCCCTGCCGAATGCGGAACGGCCCGTGGCAGTGGAGGGAGAGCGGGCGTCGAGATCGCTCCAAACGATCGAGCCGCGGCTTCGCGCCCTCGTCCAGGAGGGCGCGGTCCTCTGGCGGCAGCCGCCCTCGGCCGAGAACACGCTGGCGTGCGCCACGTGCCACTTCGATGCTGCCGAGGTCCGGAGATGGGCGGCGAGCTTCCCCAAGGTGAAGCCGATGCCGCCCCCGTTCACGCGGGTGATGACGCTCCAGCAGGCGGTGGCGGAGACGGTGGCGACCCACTACCGCATCCCGCCGGGTGACGAGAACCGGCGGGTGGCGCGGGCCATCACCGCGTATCTCACGTGGCTGGGGGAGGGGCTTCCGGTCAGCCCCGGAGTGGCGGTGGGGCAGCCCCGCTTCCCCGATCGGCTGGCGGCCCTCGGGCAGAGCGTCGCCCGGGGCCGGGAGCGTGTCGAGCGCGCTTGCGCCGGCTGCCACGCCGGCGGCGCGAGGTTCATCGGAGTCGCCGCCACCTTCCCCCGCGTCCCGAGGAACGGAGACGCCGTGGTGACGCTGGAGGAGTATCTGGAAAAGCACGCGGGATTTGTCTGGGACGGCCCCGAGGTAACCGACGTCGCGGCGTTCCTGACGGCCCGCGCGGCCGGCCGACTCGTGCAACCCGGCGGGGATTGGAAAACCGTTCGCATCCAGGGAGGGACCACCAAATGAGCTGGCAGTACGATCACATCCACTTCAAGTGCAGCGATCACGACAAGACGGTCGCCTTCTTCAAGGACCACTTCGGCGCCAAGGAGGTCAACCGGTTCGAGGTGAACGGGATGGCCATCGTGACGCTGGACATCGGGGGCCTCTGGTACAATTTCTCCCCCAGGCGGCCCGGCGAGACCGTGGATCCGAGGACGGAGCCGGCGCGCTACGGCGTCTACCACATCGCGCTCCGGACGGCAAACCTGGAGGCCGAGGCAGCGAGGCTGAAGGCCGGCGGGGTGAAGTTCACCCAGGAGGTGGGCCAGGCCAATCCCAAGACCAAGTTCGCCTTCATCGAGGGGCCGGACGGGACTTCGATCGAGCTTCTCCAGCGAGACTGACCTGAGCAGAGCGCATCAACCGCCAAGGCGCCAAATGGCACGCGCGGTGCGACCAGGGACGAAATCTGGTGGGCGTCGGGAGGGCGCCGCCCACCCAACGAAGCGAATGGTGGCGAGGATTCTGGATATCCTGGCGAAGACCTACCCGGATGCCCGGTGCGAGCTGCACTTCACCTCGCCGCTGGAGCTTCTGGTGGCCACGATCCTCTCGGCCCAGTGCACCGACGCCCGGGTCAACCTGGTCATCCCGCACCTGTTCAAGAAGTACCGGTCGGCGAAGGCCTACGCAGAGGCGGACCCGGCGGTCTTAGAGCAGGAGATCCGCACGACCGGCTTCTTCCGGAGCAAGGCCAGGAACATCATCGCCTGCTGTCAGATCCTGGTCCGAGATTTCGGCGGGAAGGTTCCCCGGACCATGGAAGAGCTTACCACGCTGCCGGGCGTGGGACGGAAGACCGCGAATATCATCCTGTACAACGCCTACGGGTTTCCCGGTTTCGCCGTGGACACCCACGTGGCCCGGGTCACCAATCGCCTGGGGCTCGTGAACACGGAGGACCCGGACAAGATCGAGGAACAGATGTGCCAGGTCCTCCCGCGGGAGGCGTGGGGACAGGCCACCCACCTTTTCATCTTCCACGGGCGGCGCACCTGCCAGGCGAAGCAACCGAAGTGCCCGCAGTGCACTGTCCGTTCCCTGTGTCCCTGGCCAGGGAAGCGATGACCCCTGCCTCCCCTCCCGCCTCCCGCCTTCCCCCTCACGGCTTTTGGGCCGGCCTGGCTGCCACGGCACCGGTTGTCCCGGGCGCCGTGGCCTTCGGCCTGGTGTACGGGGTCCTGGCCCGGCAGGCCGGCCTGAGCCTCTGGGCCACGACGGCGATGTCGGTGCTGGTCTTCGCCGGGGCCGCCCAGTTCACAGCCGTCTCCATGTGGGGACAGGCCAGCGCCGGTCTCATCATCGCCACCACGCTGATGATCAACCTGCGACATCTCTTGATGGGGGCGTCGGTGGCGCCGCACCTCTTGGGACAGCCGGCCCGGTGGAAGGCGCTGCTCGCCTTCGGTTTGACGGATGAATCCTACGCCCTTGCCATCTCCCGCTACCTGCGGGGCGAGGGCAGCCGGGAGTTCTTGTTGGGCGCGAACCTCGGGCTCTATGGGGGCTGGACCCTGAGCACGTTGGTGGGGGGCGTCCTGGGCGGGCTCGTGGTGGATCCCGGACGCTGGGGGATCGACCTGGTCTTCCCGCTGACCTTCCTGGGACTCCTAGTGCCGCTCCTGGGCCGGCCGGTGACGGTGGTGGTCGCGGGGGCCTCGGGGATCGTGGCAGTGGCCACAGCCGCGTGGTTGCCCGGGAAGGGCAATCTGGTGCTGGCGATCCTGGCGGGCGGCGCGATCGGCGCGGTCCTGGAGGCGTGGTGGACGCCTACGGCGTGATCCTGGGGATGGCGCTCGCGACATACGCGACCCGAGCGCTGGCGATCTTTCTGCTCTCCCGACGGCTGCCGCCAGCCCTCGAGCGCTTCCTCAGCCACATTCCGGCGGCGGTCTTCGCGGCCCTGGCGTTCCCGCCGCTCGTCGCTCCCGAGGGATCCTTCGCCCCCGGGCTTCCGGCTGCAGCCGCGGCCGTTGCCGCGGCCGTTGCCTGGCGGACTCGCCAGATCTTCACCACGATCCTCGCAGGCATGGGAAGCTACTGGCTCCTTCGCTGGGTCGTTGGATGAGCGAAGAATGTTCGGCTGTTCGACCGTTCGGGCGTTCGGCTGTTCCCCGATCCCCGGAACCACCGAACCACCGAACTCCCGAACCCTCGAACGGCTCTCCGTGTGTACCCCGGTAGGCCGGTCGCCGAAGAGGAAGGGACGTTGGAATTCTGTTGCAACGGAGCGGGGTGTGCAGTATGGTCTCCGCGGCTTCACGCCTGATCGAACTCCACGTCCGTGCGCCCCACCTCTGAATGCTGCTATGCGACGACGCCCACGGAGTTGGATGGCTGCGCTGCTGATCGCCGGGGCGGGATGGTGCCTGTCGCACGCTCCCGTGGCCGCGGCCGCCGCAACGGAGCCGTTGACCGCGGCGGATCCCTCGGGAAGACCCTCGGGTGGATTCGACCGGGCGGCGCTGCAGGCCGAGCTGTCCCGTCCCGTGGCGGCCTTGCAAACGCAGCCGGCGGAGGCATTGCGGGCCCACGTCCAGCGGCTGGGAGACCTCCAGTTCGCCATGGAGCTGGCGGCAGACGTCTCGCCGGAAGAGCGACGCGTCCTGAACGACCGGATCCTGACCCGGGTGGCCCAGGTGGGCCTTCTGGTCCGACAGCGCACTGTGGAGGGGCACAATCCGGGGAAGGGCCGAGGCATCGCGGAAGCAGTCGGCGCCTGGTACCCTGCGGCGGGTGATCTCCCCGGCGTCCTCGTGGAGAACTCGGGCCTTCTGGTACGCCTTCTCGGCGGACTGCTCGTCGCGTTTGCCCTGGGGAACCTGGTGGCGTCCCGCCGTGGGGCCAGGTCAAGATCTTCTGGCAGCCGGGGGGACCCCCCGATCGACTTGATGAGCCAGGCGTCAGACCAGCCCGGGCAGCCGGACGAAGAACCTACGATCACCTTGGCCGAGATCCGTGAGGCACTTGTCGCGGGTCACACGGTCCTGCTGGAAATGGGGTCCGACATCGCGCCGTCGAGCCGGAGTCGCTTCCTCGAGCTGACGCGGCAGATGCAAGAGATCCTGAGCGGCGTGGAGGGGCAGACCTACACCGTGTGGGAGGATCCGGCCCATCCGAATCGGTTCTATGAGCTGGTGGTGTGCCGGCAGGTCGGGGACCTGGACCAGCTCGCCGCGACCGAGGGGCCCTTGTCCCGTCTGGCGGTCGAGATCGAGGCCTGTCGCGTTCCCGGGGGGTTTGTCCTGCAACGTGTCTGGTGGGACGCGCTCCCAGAGCAGGGATGGGCGGCGCACTTTGCGCCGGCCCCGGAGGCTTCGCTGGCCCGCTGAGGGCCGAAGAGGAAATTCGGCTGAAACGAGTCCGCCCGGGCTTTGGAGTCTGGCGGCGCCCGGTACCCCATCCTACAATCGCTTCACGTCGTCCGAGGGATGGCCTGACGTGAGACTCTGGAAGATGATCTATCAGATCTACCAGCGGAATCTCCTGGCGGAGATTCGCCGGGGAAAGCTGCCCCAGCACGTCGGCCTGATCCTGGACGGCAACCGGCGGTACGCGCGAGCGATCGGCCTCGTCGACATCCTGGACGGGCATCGCCTGGGTGCCAACAAACTGGAAGAGGTGCTCACCTGGTGCGAGGAGCTGGAAATCCGGATGGTGAGCATCTGGATCCTGTCCACGGAGAACCTGATGCGGCCGCCGGAGGAGCTTGGGGGCCTGCTCCGCCTCATCGAGAACAAGCTGCGCGATACGGCGCGGGATCCCAAGGTGCACAAGAAGCGGATGCGCATCCGGGTGATCGGCAAGCTGGAGATCCTGCCGCCCTCGATGCGCAGCGCGATCCACGAGGCGGAGGAGGCCACCCGGAACTACGACGGCTTCTTCCTGAACGTGGCGCTCGGGTATGGGGGCCGGCAGGAGATCGCGGATGCGGTGCAGAGTCTGCTGCGGGACCGGGCGGCACAGGGGATGTCACTGGAGCGGGCCATCGAGGAGGTCACGCCCGACAACCTCGGGAAGTACCTGTACACGTATGACCTGCCGGATCCCGATCTGATCATCCGCACCAGCGGCGAGGTACGGTTGAGCGGCTTCCTGCTCTGGCAGAGCGCCTACAGCGAGTACTACTTCTGCGACGCCTACTGGCCGGCCTTCCGGCGCATTGACCTCCTGCGGGCAATCCGTAGCTACCAGCAGCGAGAGCGACGCTTCGGCTCCTGACGGCTCCCTAAGAACGTTCGATCGTTCGAGGGTTCGAGCGTTCGGGAGTTCAGCGGTCCAACAGTTCCCCGAACGCCCGAACACGCGAACCTCCGAACAGCCGAACGCCTTCCCGTCGGACTAACGGGCGGGCATCCCCCCACCCAGCCAGGACGAGGGAATCTTCCCGGTGCCCTGGCACATGCCGCAGGGAGCCGTGGGCGCCCACTGCTTCGGCACCTTCGGATTGGCCGGCCACTCGAAGTATCCGCGTCCGCCGCATCCCGGACACGGAACTAGATTGTTCTGAGGCGACACGTGCTTCATGCCTTGTAGCCCGGGAGGCGGGACGCCTCAAAAGGTCCTCCGGCCGGGGATGCGATCCTACGTCGCCGGAGCCGGGCCGCAGAGGCCGGAGCTGCCTCCCACCCGTTACGAGAACCCGCCGAACCACCGGTTGTAAATCACCTTGATCTCGGGCCCCGGAGCGCTGTCCCCGTAGAAACCGTCCGCCAGACCGTCCAGCCCCTTGACCTGGTACACCCTGGATCGCTTTCGCTCCTCCCCGCTGTGGACGAACCGGGGGAACCGGTCCAAGTCGCAGATCCGGTGCAGTCCTTCCGCGGGCAGGATGCCCGCGCCGCTTGACAGGTTGCGGTGCCGGGCCGTGATCCGGGCCCGGGGGCTGCGCCCGCGTGCCGCCTCGAACTCGGTGCAGGATTCCACCTCCCAGACGTCCACCATCCCCATGAGGGGTTCTCCTTGGATGAGAGCGGGCCGCTTTTTCACGATGCCATGTACGACTACGGGTATCTTATGGCTGAAGGGTACGGCTCGTGTCAAGAGGGAGGGCGGGACGATCTGGACGAGGAGCCGTCCTGGGGCAGGCGGAGGGTCTGGGTACGAGACGCGTCGGCTGAGGGAGCCGAAGACACTGTCTTGCGTTTTCTGGAGATGGCGTGCCCGACGCGATTTGAACGCGTGACCTTCGGCTCCGCAGGCCGACGCTCTATCCAAGCTGAGCTACGGGCACGGGCAGGACTGCACCCTTCTTGCGACACGGAAAATATCTTACACCCGGACGCGGTCGCCGTCCAGCAGAAGCTGGTGGGGAAAACGAATGCAACCGTCCGCCAGAGGCGGAAACGCAAATAAACGCAAATCTCTATCAAGGGGCCCGCCGTCCATTGATCTGTATTCCACCCGCCTGCACAAGGTTCGGCCGAGCGAGACGGCTAGCCCTTTCCCGCGGCCCGCAGGGATTCCAGGAACACCCGGTACGCCTGCTCCGCCTCGGCGCGGGACCGCTTCAGCGCCTCCGCCAGGTGCGGCACGTCGTTGGTGTGCAGGACCAGGTCCACGCTCCGGGCGAAGGCGGCGCTGGCGTCGTGGGAGCGGGCATCGGGGCTCACCAGCACCACGTGCATGAGCCGGCGCGTCGCCATGCCCATCTCGGCCAGGTGCTCCAGCACGGGGTTCCCGTCGCCCGCGGCGCTGCCGAATCCCTCGCGCAGGATGACCAGCGCGTAGGGAGTGAAGCGCAACCGCTCGATTGCGTCGGCGGCATCGGCAGCGGCGTGCGCCGCGTAGCCCTCGCGCTTGAGGGCCGCCAGCACCTGGTCCCGTTCCGCTGGCGCGGCCACGCAGACCAGGGCCCGGGCCTGTGCCTGTTCGGCGTACGCGGCCGGCGCCTCGGGTCGTGGGGCGGGGGCAGTCGCAGCCGACGCGCCGCCCGCGGGCTCCGGTGCGGGCGCCGGGCCGGACGTGTCAATGATGATCTGGCCCTTGCAGCGGGGGCAGGCGGCGGTGAGGACCTTCCCCTTCGGAAGCCGCTCGTCTGGGATGGTCAGGCTGGTGTTGCAGGAGGGGCAGGTGACGGTCATGACGGATGCCTCATCGCTTGGGAGGCGGGCCGGGCCGCAGGGGCCCGCCGGGCTGGCGCGGCTTCCGGCCGTAGTCGGCGTCCAGGGCCAGCCCCTCGATGTCGCTGGTCTTCTCTCCCTTGGTGGCCTTGATCGTGTCCAGGCCCCGGGCGACCACCGAGCGCTTGGAGGCGTAAGAGAGAGCCGTCTCCTCGGTGATCAGTCCCTCCTGGAACAGCCGGAGGATGTGGGTGTCGAAGGTCTGCATCCCCAGGGCCTCGCCGTCCTGGATGATCTCGTAAAAAGTCTTGCCCTCCGACTCGCCGTTCAGGATGACCTCTTCGATCCGGAGGTTCATCCCCATGATCTCCAGCGCCGCCACGCGGCCGCCACCCACCTTGGGAAGCAGCCGCTGCGAGATCACCCAGCGGAGGGTGTCCGCCAGGCGCATCCGGACCATCCGCTCCTCGTCCTTGTCGAACATGCCGATCACGCGGTTGATCGTCTGGCCGGCGTCCACGGTGTGCAGCGTGCTCAAGACCAGGTGGCCGGTCTCGGCGGCCGACAGGCCGATCTCCAGCGTCTCCCGGTCACGCATCTCGCCCACCAGGATCACCTTGGGGGCCTGGCGCAGGGCCGCGCGGAGGCCGCTGGCGAAGGAGTCGAAGTCCGTCCCCAGCTCCCGCTGGTTGAACGTCGCTTTCTTCACGGGGTGGATGAACTCCACCGGGTCCTCCAGCGTGACCGCGTGGACGGCCTTCTGCTCGTTGATGATGTCCAGGATGGCTGCCAGCGTGGTGGACTTCCCGCTGCCCGTGGCCCCGGTGACCAGGATCAGGCCGTTTCGCTCCTCCGCCATCCGGTGCACGATCTCGGGCAGGCCCATCTTCTCGACGGTGGGGACCTCGGCCGCCAGCCGCCGGAGGACGATGGAGTAATGCCCGCGCTGCTGGAAGATGTTCACGCGGAACCGGGCCGTGGTGCCTAGAGCGTAGGGCAGATCGCAGGAGCCGGTGCGCACCAGGGTCTCGGTCAGGCGCCGGTCCGCGCCGATGAGGGCCAGGGCGATGGCCTCGGTCTGGTAGGGCGTCAGGCGCGGGAGCGGCGGGTCGGTGACGACCGGCACCAACTCGCCGTGATGCTCCACCTGGGGCGGGCGCCCGACGGTGAAGTTCAGGTCCGACACGGGGCCGTGCGCGTCCAGCATCCGGGTCAGGATCCGGTCCAGTTCATGTCGCTGCACGGCATCTCCCCGCGATCGGGCGCCGGCCTCAGGCCAGCCCCAGCTCCTCCGGCGGCTTGGACAGGAACGGCAGGAACTTCGCCTTATCCACTGCCTTGTCGTAGGCCTCCTCGGGAGCGATCCATTTTTTCTTGAGAAGATCCATGATGGAATCCTCCAGGGTGACCATGCCGTATTTCTTCCCGGTCTGGATCACGCCCGGGATCTGGAACGTCTTCCCCTCCCGGATCAGGTTCGACACGGCCGGGGTCACCATGAGGATCTCCAGGCTGGCGCAGCGGCCCTTCACGTCGATGCGCTTGAACAGGGTCTGGGCCACCACCGCCTTCAGGGTGTCGGCCAGCGTGGCGCGGATCTGGGCCTGCTGGTTCGCCGGGAAGATGTCGATGATCCGGTCCACCGTCTTGGAGGCGTTCTGGGTGTGCAGGGTGCCGAATACCAGGTGGCCTGTGGAGGCCGCCTCGATGGCCAGGAAGATGGTCTCCAGGTCGCGCATCTCGCCCACCAGGATGATGTCCGGGTCCTCGCGCAGGGCCCCCCGCAGCGCGGCGGCGAAGGACCGGGTGTCGCGCCCGACCTCCCGGTGACTGATGACGCAGTTCTGGCTCTGATGGATGAACTCCACCGGATCCTCGATGGTGATGATGTTGTCCCGGCGCACCTTGTTGGCGTGGTCCACGATGGCGGCCAGCGTCGTGGATTTGCCGCTGCCGGTGGGGCCCGTGACCAGGACCAGCCCCTTCTTCAGCAGGGCCAGCTTGCTGACGGTGGGGGACAGGCCCAGCTCCTCCACGGTCAGGATCTTGCTGGGAATCTGCCGGAAGACGGCGGCGATCCCGTTCTTCTGCATGTAGAAGTTCGCCCGGTAGCGGGCCAGGCCGGGGATCTCGTAGCCGAAGTCGATATCCCCCGTCTCCTCGAAGATCTTGGCCTTGTCCTCGGGGCAGATCTCGAAGAGCATGGCCTTGAGTTCCTGATGCTCCAGCACCTTGTATTTGACCCGCTCCATGTCGCCGCGGATGCGCAGGATGGGCGGATTGCCGGAGATGGTGTGCAGGTCGGAGGCGCCGGTGTCGTACATCAATTTGAAGAAGGCATCGATCTTTGCCATGGGCTGTCCCTTCCAGGTACTCGGGCCCCGCTCAGGTTTCCTGGGGCACGACGCGCGCGATGAACCGTTTGTGCAGGAAATGCAGGCCGTCCACCCCCTGGAGGGGCAGGAAGGCCGGCTGGGTGTTCAGGAAGTCCGAGAGGCGGCGCTTGCCCGTCGGCCCCTCGATGCGCACGGTCCCGCTGAGCTGTTCGCCGTTGATGAGCTGGACCCGGATCGGCTCGATGCTCACGCCCACCGGGATCTCCGGGACCTCGGGCGCTGGCTCCTCCTCCGCCGGAACGTCCACCCGGATCACCTGGATCTTGTTGAGGAAAACCAGGGGGTCCTCGCCGGGCATGGTCAGGGTGAGGAACAGGTCGGGATCGTTGAGGCGGTCCTGTAGCGTCTCGGGTCCGGCGTGGGCTTCGACGTTCAGGCGCAGGAAGATATGTCCGCGCAGCATGGCGCCGTCAATGGACCACACCGTCAGAGGCACGGGCCGGGCCGGGATGGTGAGGTCCGGCGCGACTTCCGGCTCGGGCTCGGCCGGCCCGGGCTGGGCCGGCGCCGTGGCCACCTCGGCAACTCCCTCGGTCGTTTCCCCAGCCGTCCGGTAGGCAACCAGGGCCAGAGCCGCTTCGATGGTGTGCAGGAGGGTGCCCGCCTCGGCGGGCTTCCGCAGGGCCAGCTCCGCCCCGGCCTCGAAGGCCCGGACGTTCAGGTTGGTGTCTGTCAAGGCGGTCAGGATGATGACCGGGATGTCCCTCAGGTCCGGGTCGACCTTCAGGCGGCGGCAGACCTCGAACCCGTCCATTCCGGGCATGATGATATCCAGCAGGATGAGGGCGGGGCGATCCCGCGCGGCCGTCTCCAGGGCCGTCGGTCCATCCAGGGCCGTGAGCACCGTGTAGCCGTGGAACCGCAGGGTGTCGCCGTTCATCTGGAGGACGAGCGGTTCGTCATCCACGCAGAGGATCTTGATCTCTGGCGGGCTGGGGAGGCCGAGTGCCTCGGCGACCTCCAGGACGAGGCCGCTCTCCACCGGGAAGCCGCACACCTGGCAGCGGCGGACGGTCCGCGAATCCTCGATGAACTGGAAGGTCGGTTGGACGTCCCGGCACTTCGGGCAGTACTCGGACACGGGCCGGTCTTCCATGCGGCCTCCTGTGGGGTGAGGGGGAGAGGCCCGATCGGCTGGGAGTGACGCTGGCTGAGCTGCTGGAAAGAAGTGCGCCGCACCTTACCAAAAGAAGGAGAGGTTGTCCAGGGGGAAAGGCCTCTGATCCGGCGTTGGGGCGAGGCTGGGGGCAGCCGGGATTCTTAGAGAAGGGGCGTGGATGCGGGAGGGATCAGCCGTCCATCCCGTAGGAGTTGAAACGAATGGCTCCGCGACCCGGATGCCGTTGGATCTCGCGGAGCCAACGGAGAGAGCGCAGAAGGCAGGGGGGACCCTTAGCCGGGTCCCGCTCAAGGATGACGATGGAAGTCTACCACGGGGGTCGGGCACACCTCGTGACTATCACTCTGTGTGGACCAGTGGCACCATTCGTGGGCGATGATCTTCGGATCGGAGACGCTGACGATCACGCGATCCTGGAAGTCGGCGCAGCCATAGATTTTCGCGTCGTTGCTGTAGGCCACCGCGCCCCGTCGCGTGCACTCCTGTTGCACCTGGACCTGTCCGCCGATCCACAGCTCGGCGGTTCCGATGTTGTGCCGATCGAAGCGCGTGGCGCAGGCCGACAGGACCAGAAGGACGAGGACGAAACCCGCCGCTTTCAATGAAACCGCGATGAGCTTCCCACCATCACCGCCGGCCTCGCCGGGCAGGCTCTCGGCGTCCCGGCCCCGGAGGATCCGGAGAATCGTCGCGGTCACCCGGTGGACCCGGGTGGGATGCTCCGCCTCTGCCAGGGATGGGGCTGATTCAGGCCAGATGGACGCTTCAGACGCGATCGGTAGAAGCCAGAACCATGGGGCAGGTCCACCCAGGGCGGAAGCGCTGCGGAGGAACGCGCGTCGTGGCATGGCGTCAGGGATGGAAGAGCAGGTTTCGGAAAACATGGCACCCTCCATTGTTGCTCGGAAGACCACCATTTTCAACCAGGGGTGTTCAGGAGCATTCAGGGAAATGGATCGTCGTCGGTGACGTATGGTCAGGCCATGGAAAGACCGGGCGTCGTTGTAGCTGCCTGCGAGTCGCCCTGACAGGGCTCGGGTGCAACAGCCGTGCCGCCACTGGAATGTCATACTTGAACGACAATCGGCGGCGAGGGCGAGAAGGAGAACGGGCCGGTTTCCCCGCAGCCGTCTGGAGATGGAATACCGCTCGCCCTTCGTAACCACGCAACATTCTGGCCCCTGCCTCACAGGCCACTCTAGGTAGGCAGTCGGCACGACCGGCCTCCAGCGTTAGTCAGGAATGGTCTGAAATTGCTCCAGGATAAACCTGAGATCGCTGGTCGGAATCGGGGCATCCGACGGATGTCTGGGTGAAGCGGCTCCGAGCGGACCGGGGCCCCCAGCCCTCGGGCCAGGTACCGCAACCTGCACCCCAGCCACATGCCACCCCTGGTCATTTCCGGCCGGGCCAGGTGGGCCATTGATCCTGATCCGATGCCCCCAAGCGGGCCCGGCTGGACCTGTCCTTCGGGCGATTGCTGCCCAGAACCTCCAGTGCTCCTCATCTTGTGACAAAGCACAATCTTCGCTCGGAATGGGCTTGACCCAGTGATAAGGTACCCGCGGCGTACGGGGCCTGCCCCAGCGTCCGGATCTTCCAGCGGAGGGGGAACCCCAGGATCCACGGAATCACCCACCGGTTCCTCATGCGATCTGGCTCGCGGTTCCAAGCGCGAAGCCAGGAGTCACCCCTGCCAAGCATTCACGAGGAGCTGTCCTCATAGCAGATGAGGAGGAGAATGCCGTGGAAATGCTGCGCACCCTTCCGGGAGATGATGTGCGCCAGATCCTCTGGCGCTTCGCCGACCGCTTCGACCTCCAGATGCTGGTGCAGTCGGCACGGTCGGTCGCCCGCGGCCCGGTGGCCCGGCTGGTCGCCGAGGGCGCGCGCAACTCGCACGAATGGACCGAGCAGAAGGCCCAACTCCTGAAAGCCTTCGACGAGTCGGGAATCACCACGCTGTACATGGACCCGGAACAGGGCGGGTACATCGAGGGTCCCAAGAACCTGGCGCTGGCCCTGGTGGCGTTCGAGCTGGCCTGGGTGGATGGAGGCTCGGCCACCTGCAGCCTGGCAGGCAACCTGGCGCTGGCCCCGATCCACGAGCGCGGGACGCCGGAGCAGCGCGAGGTGTACATGCGCCGGGCCGTCCCGCCCCAGCCGGGCGAGGATCGCACGATCTGGCGCGGCGCCTTCTGCCTGACGGAGCCGTTACCGTACGTCGGCGTCGAGACCGGGCTGCTCTCCGGCAGGGTTCGCATCGCCGAATGGGAGGAGGGGAAGGAACCCATCCTCCAGGTGGAGAAGCGGGGACGCTTCATCACCAACATGGGCTTTGCTGGCTTTGTGACGGCCGCGGTGGATTCCGGCGATGAGCGGATCAAGGGGAGTTGCATGGTGATCCTCGAGGAGATGGACCCTGGCGTGTTCGACCGCGGGGTGCCGACGCGCAAGCTGGTCCATCAGCTGTCTTCCACGCGGGATCCCGTGTTCAGCCTGCGGGTCCCCGCCAGCCGCATCATCGGCGGCTACACGGTCACGAACGGGGTGATCGTCCCGCGCTACAGCCACGGCGAGGTCATCGAGGCCGTGTTTCGCCGCACGCGCGTGACGGTCGGGTTGATGACCTCGGCCAAGCTGCTCTCCGCCGTCGAGCCGGTCATCCGGTACCAGCGGGGTCGCTTTCGCGGCGGCGAGACGACTACGCCGGGATCCCCCCGGTACGAGCTGGGCCTGCAGCAGAAGGAAGACGTCCTCCACCGGCTGGTGGACGTGTGGGCCACGGGCGAGGCGGGGGCCTCGCTGGGCTTTGCCGCCGCCCGCCTGTTCGACGCGCTCGACCCGCTCGAGCGGCGCAAGGACGAGATCTTCGCCGCGCAGGCTATCGGCGGCGGATCGGCGCAGATGAAGGCCCTGCGGCGCCTGCAAAAAGACGCCCTCGAATTCCTGGCGCTCTCGGCCAGACCCGCAGGCCACCGGGATGAGCAGCGCTATGAGGCGCTCCTTTCCGATCCGCTGGTGCGGTTTCTCGTGCTCGACTGCCAGGCGAATGTCCTGTGCCCGGCATGCAAGCTGTGGAACACCGGCCACGGGGCCACCATGATGCGCGAGGCCGTCAGCCTGATGGGCGGATACGGCATCACGGAGGACTGTCCCGGTTTCCTCGGGCACAAGTGGATGGATGCCCAACTCGAGGCCACCTACGAGGGGCCCGAGGCCGTCCAGCGCCGGCAGCTCAGCGTCACCATGGCCAACGAGCTGTTCCTGGAACACTTCCGGATGTGGATCGGGGAGATGCGAGAGGTCGGCTTCCGGCGGCCCGGAACCGGGGCCTGCACCCTGGCCAGCGCGATGGAGGTGTGGCTGTGGACGCTCAATCACCTCCAGGGGGCCACCGATGCCGACGGGGCCAAGCTGTATCATGGGACCCGGCAAGGCGTGACGTTCCCGCTGGCGGATGCGCTCTGCTGGCTGTTGGCCTCGCGCTATCAAATTCTTGACGTCCTCGAAGTCGAGGCCAAAGGTCCCGCCAACTCGGTGGTGGCCGAGGGGCTCGCCGGGCTGGTGAATTTCCTGACGGATCTCTGCCACGTTCAGGCTGCCCGCGCCGCTGGCGAGGCGGGACGCATCTGCGCCGAACTCGTCCACGGCTACAACCGGCACCCGGCCTGGGACGGGGAGGGGTGTGGAACGGCCTGCGGCTTGGAAGAACTGGATCCACTTGACTGGTTTGTTCCCGGGGTCGCCGGTCCCGCGGGAGATTCCTCCGAGGAGATTGCCCACAGGCGGCCGCACCCACCCAAGGCCGGCCCGTGTGTCCGGTTCGACGGCCTGGAGGAGTTCGTCCGGCTGCGCCTCAAGCTGGACGGGTGTCTCACCGGCGCACGGCTGGCGAAGGACCGGGCCGCCGCCGCCCTGACTACGGTGATGATTCCAGAAGCGCTGGACTATCCCGCGTGAGCGAGAGCGTGTCCTCCGTTCAGTCCGAGATGGCCCTGGTAGATCGCCAGAGCATGGAGGTGGACATCGTCTGACGGAATGGGGGACGATGCCACTTTTGTCACCTTGAGATGATTTCTCCCTCGCGACTCTCCGCCTTGGCTTGGAGTTCCCCCAGGACAGCAAAGCCCCAGACGGGATGGATCTGGAACGTGGTGGTTGCCCCAGGTGTCAGGATGATAACCAGGAGCGGCCTACAGTCTTGGAAATCAAGCGTGGTGGGGAACGATCACGGGCTGGGTGGCCCGTCGGGTGCTTGGTCGAGGTGGGTGGAGAGAGGTCCGGCGAAAAGATGGGGGAGCCGGAACCCTCGGCAGGGGACTCACGCCGCCCCTTGATTACTGTCAAGAACGAGCCTCGGACCAGTTTGAAATGCAGCCCACTTACGCCCAGGGGACAGGGCCGTCTCTAGTGGCCTTTACCCCCGGCGATCCGCCCGCGCCGGAAACCTACTACCTATCTGTGCCATACGTGGACCCGCCGGCAACGTATTCCTGCGGCCCGCCGCCTCACCGCAATCGCCCTCGCCTTGCAGGCTGGCGCAACCGGTAGGCAGGCCCCGCCTCCTCAACGCGGAAGCCGATTTCGCGCCGCCGAGGTCTTGGAAGGAGTGGCGGATCGAGGATGTCCATCATCCGCTGAAGGATGTCGACGATGACGGACTCGTGGACGTCCAACCGCCTCTTCAGCTCTCGCTCCAGTGCCGCCAGCTTGCGGGCGAGCTCACGCGTGTCCCCCAGGGCGGCGCGCATCCGGATGAAGGCCCGGACGACGAAGACGCTCATCTGGACGGCCCGCGGACTGTTGAGGACGTTGGCCGCCATGATGGCCCCGTGCTCGGTGAAGGCGTACGGAAGGTACTTCAGGTGCTGCCCTGGTCTTAAGATCACAGTTTGTGATCTTAGACGCCGCATCTCTTGTACCTCGTCCCGGGTGATCTGGAAGACGAAGTCGGCGGGGAATTTCGCTGGGTTGCGCTTGATCGCCTGATTCAGGACGCGGGTCACCACGCCGTAGATTCGCGCAAGATCGCCGGCGAGAATGACCCGCTGACCACGGATGGTCACGATCAGTTGCTCGATGGGGGCGATTCTCTCACCGGTCATAGCTGAGCCCCTCCTCGTGTATTGGGGGACAGGCAAACACGTTGCCGCTACTGTGTTCCGTTCTCGCGGCTCTGCAACCAATGATCGGAGAGTGCCTCATCGACCCGGAATCCGATTGACCGTGTCCGGAACTCTGGCCGAGGACTGCTTGCGTGAGGCGCCTTGGAGGCACGATAGGAGCTATGCCTGGATAGTTCAAGGTACGACTTTGAAATAGCCGGACACACGAATCGGGGCAAAAACCAGGTGGCTGCCGCAGGCCGGGGGGGGCATGCGTGGTGGGCAGCGATTACGGGCTGGTTGGCCCGTCAGGTGCTTCGTTGGGGTGTGTGGAGAGAGGTCCGGTGAAAGAGTGGGGGGGGCCGGAGCCCGCTGGAGGTGTATGTACGCCTCCCCTTGATGAGTGTCAAGAACGAGCCTTGCGAGCCCCGGACCCTGTTCTCGCGCAGAGAACTTGTCTGCCCCGAACCCGCACTATTCAGGAGAGTCGATGCTTCGCTAATGAAGCGGGTTAAGCGGCACGCACGCGAATCTTCGGCTCGATCTTGGGCCAGGTGGTTCGCCGCATCACGCGGAGGTCGTAGTCCGACTGCAAGTCAAGCCAGACCTCGGGCGAAACGCGGTCACGCGGCATCCCGGAAAACGGGTACATCTAGAATCGGGGGACAGTCAGGATGGAGTCCCGATCAACCACCGCGTGAGGCTGCGATCTGCCGGAGGCACATCCGGACCGCAATCATCGCGGCCTCGGCCTCATCCCGTGTCACTTCGACCTTCTCGCCCGTCGGCACGCCTGGGTGGATCAGGTGCCGGAACTCCCGCAGGGCCTGGCCGAGGGGAGGGAGGCCAGTGCCGAGGACGCCCCGATCCCTTGCGGCCTTCAGTAGATCCGCAAGGTCCCGCCGGCTTGCCTCCGCGGACGACGCCTGCTGCCCACGGGGGAACGCATCGCGAGGCAGAGCATCCAAGAGGAGTGCCTCGAGGATTCCGCCGCAGAGGACCACGCAGCTCTTCCACCCACGCACCTGGTAGACGTCCTGGGTCTCGCGCCAGTCCAGCGTCAACTGCCGCTGCAGGCCGGGGTCACCGATGAACCAGAACTCCCCGCGCGGTTTCTCGGTCTCACGGGAAAGCGCACCTGTCGGAAAGTGTCTGAGAATATGCTCCCGGACATAGCCGCGCAGATCTGATTCCGGGAACAGATCATCCACGTCAGCCGGCACGCCGACGGTCCATTCCTGATATCCGAACCCGCTGCCGCCGCCCCACCAGTGACTCAGCCGGATGAGCTGGCGTAACAGGCGCGATCGCGGTGCGGTCAGGCCCAGGGCCGCCTCCACCTCCTGACTTCCCACCCACTCCAGGCTGGGATCGGTCTTGCACCGGTCCCGGACATGTTCTAGGTAGCGGACCAGGAGATCCTCCGATTCTTCTCCCTCGCCGGTCAGAAGGACCCCCAGGAAGGTCAGCCGGTAGTACCCCTTCCCGTCGTCCCGGGTCTCGTAGATGATATTCTCCCCAAGCCCTTCGAGAATCGCGAGCGCGGCGAGCTTGCCGAAACGCTGATGGAGCAGGCGGCGAGGGACCCACTGGATGTGAGCGAGGTAATGTTCCCAGATCGCATTCAGGACGGCGCGTTGGTCGGCGGTGAGTCGCTCCCGGAGGACATCGAGTTCGGCCCCGCTGGTTACCATCACCGGACCATCCTCCTCTGTGCGCCATGCCGGGCAGAGGAAAGCTCGGAGGCTTTTCCGCCTCTGGTCGCTCTTACCACAGTCAACGGCGAACCTCTGCCATGACCTCGGGATTGTTGCCCTCACCGGACATGGTGGGAGGGGGGTAGGGGGCACGAGGTCGTGACGCCTTCCGCCCGGTTGCCTGGTTGACCTCACCTGGTCCGAGCTTCGCGCGGCCCCGTTGGATCGCGTTGTCTTGGGCTCGACTTGCGGCGACTTCTGGGGTACAAATATCCGGGCCGTCACCATTCGGGAAGCGTCTCTCGTGCCGGACGCGATGCAAGCCGTGGAGTATGGTGAGATGACCAGGAAGGAAGGAGTGCTTGGCTCTGCAATCGAGGCGATCGGCGACACACTGCTGGTGAAACTCACCAGGCTCACTCGCGGCCTGGATGGCACCATCCTGGCCAAGCTGGACTACCTCAACCCCGGGTTCTCCAAGAAAGATCGGATTGCCCGCCAGATCATCGAGGATGCAGAGGCGCAGGGGTTGCTGCGGCCCGGCCAGACCGTGGTGGAACTGACCAGCGGGAATACGGGCACCGGCCTGGCGATCGTGTGCGGGATCAAAGGGTATCCCTTCGTCGCCGTCATGTCGCGGGGGAATTCCGCGGAACGGGCCCGCATGATGTCTGCCCTGGGGGCGGAGGTCGTGCTGGTGGATCAGATGCCGGACTCCAAACCGGGACAGGTATCCGGCGAAGATTTGAAGCGGGTGGAGGAGGAAGCCCAGCGGATCGTCGCAGAGCAACGCGCCTTTCGCGCCGACCAATTCCGGCTGGCGGGGAATTTCCGGGCCCACTACGTGCACACCGGTCCGGAGATCCTCCGGCAGTCCGGAGGCGCGATTGATGCCTTCTGCGACTTCGTCGGGACGGGTGGCACCTTCGCGGGGTGCGCTGCCGCCTTCAAGGAATTCAACCCGCTCATCCGCTGCTATGTGGTCGAACCCGAGGGCGCGGCCGCCCTGGCGGGAGAGCCCGTCACCCATCCGGGCCACCGCATCCAGGGCGGCGGATACTCCATGCCCGAGCTGCCCTTGCTCCGGCCCGAACACATTGACGGCTATGTGAAGGTGGCCGACGAGGAGGCCATAGCCTGGGCGCGCCGGCTGGCGCGACAGGAAGGCATTTTCGCCGGCTTTTCGTCGGGGGCGAACGTCGCCGCCGCCGTGCTATTGCTCCGTGGACCCTGCAAGGGCAAGACGGTCGTTGTCATCGTGTGCGATTCGGGGCTGAAATATTTGAGCACGGACCTGTGGACGTGAGCCGACCGTCGAGCCATTAGCCCGCATTATTCACGAATGGACCCGTGAACTCTCCGGATCAAATGACCAATGACCAATTTCCAATGACCAATGATGGTGGGCGCGCACAGCGCGCCGTCAAGGGGCTTCACGGACATCCCATCCGCCATTGGTCATTGGCCATTGGGATTTGGTCATTCCCCGCGATTATTCGCGAACATGTTCGCGAATAATCCGGGTTACATCTCGTCTGGGGTCCAGCCTTAACCGACATAGAGAGTGTGCCCAGAGGGGGAAGGCATGCGAGATCATGCCCGAGTCGTCATCATCGGCGGCGGCATTGCCGGGTGCAGCATCGCATATCATCTGGCGAAGATGGGCTGGACGGATATCCTCCTGGTTGACAAGGGCGAGTTGACCAGCGGCTCGACCTGGCACGCCGCCGGCTTGGTCACGCAGTTTCACACCTCGCCGACGATCATGCGCATGCGGCTGTACAGCGTCAGCCTCTACCGGCAAATCCAGGCCGAGGCGGGGGACCAGGCGGGCTGGCACCAGGTCGGCAGCCTACGCGTGGCCTCCAGCCCGGATCACTTCAAGTCCCTCCAGCGGCAGATCAGCCAGGCCAAGGCGCTGGGGATGGACGTCGAGATGATCTCCCCCACCGAGGCGCTGCGGCTGTACCCCCACATGAGCGGCAAGGACCTCTACGGCGCCCTCTACATCCCCGGCGACGGCCATCTCGATCCCTACGGCATGACCACGGAGCTGGCGCGGCGGGCCAAGCAGATGGGCGCGGCCATCCAGACCGGGGTGCGGGTGACCGGCATTGACCTGTCGCCGACCGGCGCGGTCACCCGGGTCCTCACCGATCACGGGGCCATCACAACCGAGATCGTTGTCAACGCTGCCGGGATGTGGGCCCCGCAGATCGGGGCCATGGTCGGCGTGCATCTGGCAATGATCCCCCTCATGCATCAACACATGACCACCAAGCCGATCCCCGGTCACGAGCTGCCCCGGAACACTCCGGTTCTTCGCGATCCGCAAAATCTGTTCTACGCCCGCGAGGAAGTGCGCGGCTTCCTCATCGGCGGCTTCGAACGTAATCCCAAGGCCTGGTCGGTGGACGGTGTGCCCTGGGAGTTCAACCGGCAACTGCTCAACCCTGACTGGGAGTTGTTCGATGAGATCATGCAGGGGGCCATCCGGCGCATCCCGGTGCTGGCCCAGGCCGAGGTGCACCGATTGATGAACGGGCCCGAGGCGATCACGCCGGATAGCCGTCCGCTGCTGGGGCCCATCCCAGGCCGGCGCGGCTTCTATATGGCCGCCGGTCTGTCCCACACCGGCTTCGGCGCCGGGGGCGCCCTGGGCCAGATCCTGGCCGAGTGGATCGTGGAAGGATCGCCTTCCGTGGACACCAACGAGCTGAATGCGCACCGCTTCGGAACGATGTACACCGACCGACGCTATACGGCCGAGCGGGCGAAAGAATCCTACCGGTACTACTACCTGCTCCGGTATCCCGAGGACGAGAACGAAGGGTGCCGTCCCCGGCGCGGCAGCCCCGTCGAGGAACGCCTGCATGCGCTGGGCGTCGTGTGGGGCGAGAAGAATGGCTGGGAGCGGCCCAACTTCTTCGACCCGGGGAAGCCCTGGCGGCGCGCCGGCGCGGACCAGCACGCGTGGGGCTGGGCGCGCCCACCATACTTTGCGACTGTGGGAGAGGAACACCGGGGGGTCCGGGAGCGGGCCGGCCTGTTCGAGATGAGTTCGTTCGGCAAGATTGACGTCCGCGGTCCCGGCGCTCTCGCCCACGTGCAGCGGCTGACCGACAATGACGTCAGCAAGCCGGTCGGTAGCGTCATCTACACCCAGTTCCTCAACCAGCGTGGGGGGATCGAGAGCGATCTCACGATCACCCGGCTGGCAGAGGATCACTTCCGGGTGACCACCGGCAGCAACTTCGTGCCCGGCGATCTGGGGTGGATCCGGATGCACATGCCGGAGGACGGCTCGGTAGAGGCGCGAGAGGTCACCGAGGACTGGGCCTGCCTGGGCCTATGGGGACCGTCCGCCCGCGAGATCCTCCAGGCCGTGACCGGCGATGATGTGTCGAATGCGGCCTTTCCGTACATGACCGCCCGGACGATCCACGTCAACGGCATCTCGGCACTGGCCCAGCGAGTGACCTACGTCGGCGAGCTGGGATGGGAACTGTACATGGCGCCGGAGAAGGCGGGCGAGGTATGGGATGCCCTGATGACGTCAGGCCAGCCCCGCGGCCTGCGACCGGCCGGGTACAAGGCCCTGGACTCGCTCCGGCTGGAGAAGGGCTATCGCTACTGGAGCGTGGACCTCACCCCCTCGGACAATCCCTTCGAGGCCGGGCTGGGCTTTTGCGTGCGGCTGAACAAGGGGGATTTCATCGGCCGGGAAGCACTGGCGAAGATCAAGAGCCAGGGCCTCAAACAGCGGCTGTGCACCCTGACGCTGACCGATGCGTGCGTGGTCTATGGCGGCGAGGCGGTCTATGCCGAGGACGGTGCAGACAGTCGCATCGTGAGTCGCCTCCGCAGCGCCGGCTATGGCTATACGGTGGGGAAGAATATCGGCTTCGCCTATCTGCCGCTCGAGCTGGCCAAGGAGGGGACCTTCCTCACGGTCGAGATCTTCGGCGAGCGTATCTCCGCCCAGGTCGCCCCCGACGTACTATATGATCCCCGGGGCGAGCGGGTCCGGGCGTGAGGAGCTGATCGGGCATGAGGCGTCGCGTTCTCAACTTCATGGCGGCGTGGCTCGGATCACTGGCACTTCGTGCGTGGTTCAGTACGATCCGCATCCGTTGGTATGGCGGGAAGTACCTGCATCCCCACCCCGGCAGACGCGGTGAAGCCATCTACGTGCTGTGGCATGAACGGCTTCTCTGCTCCGCCTATACGCATGCCGACTTCCAGGGTCGGATCCTCGTCAGCCGGTCGAGGGACGGTGAGATGCTGGCCCGCATGGCAACAGGGCTGGGGTTCTCTCCGGTCCGTGGATCCAGTCGCCGCGGGGGAAGCGAAGCCCTGCGTGCTCTTCTAGCGGAGGTCGGCAGCGGGTACGACTTTGGCATCACGCCCGACGGGCCGCGTGGCCCACGCCAAGAATTCAAGGTGGAGGCAATCTACCTCGCCTCCCGGAGCGCCCTACCCATTGTTCCGATCACTTTCAGCTACCGCCAGCTCTGGCAGTTTCAGAGTTGGGACCGGCTTCAGCTCCCTTGGCCCTTTACCAGTGGCGTAATTCACGTCGGAGCCCCGGTGACCGTCCCGATCGCCCTGGAAGACGTTGGCCTGGAAGCCTGGCGTCTGCATCTTCAGGAGATCCTGCGTTCTCACACTCGGATCACCGACGAGCGGTTCGAGGAGTTTTACCAGGGCGGCCGCCTCCGGCGCGACCTCTAACTGCGACAAGGCTATAAGAGAAGGGGACGTCCCCCCTTCTTCCCCCGCTTTCTTACACCGATATCTGCGATAACCGCGCTACGCGGTCCCTCCTTACTCCGCTTCACCTCAACGTCGGCTTCTGAGCGGACGCGGGAGGCAACATGGAACCCCCGGGGATCGGGGCGGGGTGTAGGGCGCCCAAGGGTAGAACCATACGCAACAGTGCTTGCATATAGTAGAACCATGTGCAATACTATCCGCGATGGTCAAGCGGCAGCACTGGATCAAACTGATCGAGAAAGCCTGGACGGAACGGTCCATCGTCTGGCTGTCCGGCGTCCGCCGGGTAGGGAAGACGTGTCTCTGCCAGTCACTGGGGAATATCGAATACTTCGACTGCGAACTTCCCCGGGTCCGCCGGATGATGGAGGACCCTCAGGCGTTCTGGGAGGGCCTCACGCGACGGCGCGTGGTGTTGGACGAGGTCCACCGCCTGCCGAATCCCTCGGAACTGCTGAAGATCGCCGCCGATCACTACCCGGCCGTGCGGGTCCTGGCGACCGGCTCTTCCACCCTGGGTGCGTCGGCGCGGTTCCGTGACACCCTGGCCGGGCGGAAGCGAGACGTCCGGCTGACACCCATGACCCTGGCGGACCTCGAGGATTTCCAGGATCCCGACCTGAAGCACCGGTTCCTGCGTGGCGGGCTGCCGCCGTTCTTCCTGGCGAAGACCCTCCCCGAACGGGACTTTCAGGAATGGATGGACGCCTACTGGGCCAAAGACATCCAGGAGCTCTTTCGGCTGGAGCGGCGGAGTTCCTTCCAACGCTTCCTGGAGCTGCTCCTGGCCCAGAGCGGCGGGATGTTCGAGGCCACCGCCTTTGCCCGGCCGTGCGAGATCAGCCGCACGACGGTTGCAAACTACCTGAGCGTTCTGGAGGCGACCCAGGTCGCGCACGTGATCCGCCCCTTCAGCTCCAGGCGGGCCATGGAGATCGTGGCCGCACCGAAGGTCTATGGCTTCGATACGGGGTTCATCTGCTACTACCGTGGGTGGTCGTCCCTGCGCCCGGATGACCTGGGGCCGCTCTGGGAGCATTTCGTGCTGAACGAAGTGCACGCTGCGTTCCAAGGAGAGCCCGTACACTACTGGCGCGACAAGGCAGGCCATGAGGTGGATTTCATCCTGAAGCGGCGTGGTCGCCCGCCCATCGCAATCGAGTGCAAGTGGTCGGCAGAGGAATTCCACATTCAGAACGTGCGGGCCTTCCGGTACCAGTACCCGGAAGGGGAGAACATCGTCGTGGCGCAGGAGGTGGACCGCCCGTATGCGCGCACTCTGGCTGGCGTGCGGGTCACGTTCGACAACCTCCGCGGGTTGATCCGCCGCCTGTCTCATCCAACTCGCACCGGCTAGTCGGCTGTCCTGTGATTGGGACCTCAGGGGTCCCTGTGCCGTTATCGAAGTCACTCGATTGAGGGCCCATGACGCCACTGGAGCGCTACCGGGGCGCCCTCCTTGTAAGAGAAGGTGACGTTGCTCGATAGGTAAAATCTCCTCAGCTGCTCTGTTGGGGGGTTACCCTTGATCATGGGTGGGCTCGCAACAGTGTGGAGGTTCGTGAGTGGCCGTACGAAGTGCTCACGGTCGCGGCTAGCCTTGAGCCGGCTCGTCCCGCGATACGCCTCACCATAATTTGACTTGTAATGCAACGGCCCCCTTTCCAGCTACTAGTGGCTCCCACGGAGGAGGGCTACTCCCCACCGTGCCGGGCTGGAGCTCCCCATGCCGGACCCTGAATGAAGGCCCCTCCATCCACTGTCAGGACTGCCCCGCACACATAGGCGGCCTGGTCTGAGGCCAGGAAGGCCACCGCCCGCCCGATGTCCTCGGGCGTGGCCAGCCGGCCGAGCGGCAGCCTCTTGCCCTCGCGGGACAAGACTGCGTCCGGGTACCACGCCCGTTCTCCAGGCGTATCCGTCCAGCCTGGCTCGACGATGTTCACTCGGATGCCATGCCACATGAGTTCGTTTGCAGCGGACAGTGCCAATTGGTGCGCGCCCGCCTTGGCGATGTTGTAGTCAATGCACCCCTTGAATGGAAGGCGGGCGTGGGGCGACGACACGTAAATCATCGAGCCCTTGGCCTGCCGCTTGACCATCTGCCGGGCGACCACCTGGATGACATGAAAGGTGCCGAAGATGCTCACGTCGATCGCGCGCCGCAGATCCTCCTCGCGGGTGTCCAGGATCGTCTGGCGGACGCTGGTGACGGCGCTTGCAACGAGAATATCAACCGGCCCCAGGGTCTCTGTGCACTGGGCCACCATGCGTTCAACGGCGGGCCGTTCGCTTACGTCGGCCTGGACGAAGAGCGCTCGGCCCCCGAAAGCTTCGATCGCTGCGACGACCTCGGCGCCAGCGCGGTCCACGGTCCGGTCATTGATACAGACGTCGGCGTCGGCCCGGGCCAGCTCCAGGGCAATCCCCCGGCCGATCCCTCGGGCAGCCCCGGTTACCAGAGCGACCTTTCCTGTCAGCAGCATCGCGGTAGCCTCCTCACCGGCACGCGAAATAGATAAACCGTTCCCCCCGCGCCATGTAGTGACACGGCTGTTCGGGATGCACGCGGGCCAGGTACTCGAAGAGGTGCCCGGGATTTTCGCTGTTCCCCGGGAAGAGGTCCCAGTGGGCCGGGATCAAGAGACGCACGCCCGCGGCCGCGGCCAGGTCGGCGGCCTCGCGTGCGTTGAGGTTCCCAATGATGTCCCGGCGGGTCCGGAAGTAATCCCGACCGTTGATGGGAGCAATGAGCACGTCCACGTGGCGTTCGCGGAGCCGCTCGATCAGGCCATCGTACATGATGGTGTCACCGGTATGGCAGACTGTGATCCCATCCAGCCGGACAATGTACCCTTGCCAGCGGTGCCCTCGCTCCGCCCCCTCCAGCGTGTCGTGGGACGCCGGGATCGGGTAGATCTCCACCCCGTTGATATTCAGCGGCACATCGGCCCGGCTGCCCACCACCCGCTCAGCCGGCAGCAGGCCCTTGACAAGCGGCACGCAGCTCTCGGGGAGCACGAAGACGGCCTGGGGCGAGGCCGCTGCTACAGGCCCCAAAGTCCAGGGATCGAGGTGGTCGCTATGCTCGTGCGTGCAGAAGACGATGTCCAGGCCGGTCATCTCTTCCGGGCGAGCCAGCGGGGGATACAGCCGTGGCGCATTGCCCGGGTAGTCCGACAGGTACAGGTCAAAGGCGAGGGCCCGATCCTGTCCCTTGAGCACGAAGCTGTGCTGGCCGAACCACCAGAGGGCCACGGCGCTCCGTGGTACGGTCGTCGTCTGGATTTCGGCCGCGATGTTTCGCAAGCGTCGCCCTCCTGAGAAGAATCAGAGAACCAGGATGTTCGGGCGCGAAAGAGTCACCCCAGTGATATTGATCTCGATTGTCGGGAAGTTCCGAATGTGTTGAGAGAAGATCGTTCGATAAGTATTATGTCTTCAGGCGGTCCACTGGACGATCACCCGCTTTCGCCGAGCAGTAATTTGACTTGTAATGCAACGTAGTATCTCCCGCATGAAGAAGGCGCACGAGGATAGACTCCCACAGTCTGAGCCCCTTTCACCGAAAATGGCAGCTAGCAAAAGGGGCTTCTCTTCGGTAGAACCGGGGTCGCGCGCGAACGAGACCCACCCGAACCCTAGCCGAAGGAGAAGCCCCATGCCTATCATCCGTCCAAATGCAATCCGCATCAAGCGCTTTCGAGAACTGAAGGAGGATCTCCGGATCCGGCGGGACCGCCTCCTCGTCGGGATCGACATCGCCAAGGCCCAGCACGTGGCCCAGGTCCGCCTCGCGCACACCCGGATCCTGGACAAGCAGCTCGGCATCCCCAACACCTGGGACGGCTTCGCCGCCTTCTGGGCGCACCTGCAGCACCGCCAGACCGAGACCGGGGCGGCCGCGATCGTCTGCGCCGTGGAACCCACGGGGACCTACCACGAGGCCCTGGCCCAGTTCCTCGAAGGCCACGAGGTCGATGTCGTCCTGGTCTCCAATCACGTGGCCGCCCTGAATCGCCGGACGTTGGACGGGACCTGGGGCAAGAGTGATCCCAAGGATGCCCACAACCTCTGTGACCTCCTGGAGCGGGGGCACGTGCTCTTCTACTCGCGCCCGGACGCACCCATCGCGGCCCTCCGCCGCCTCGTGCGGCTGCTCCGCCACGCCCGGACGGACCGGGCCGCGTGCAAGGCCCGCTTCCGCAACACGCTCCTCCCGGCGCTCGGGCCGGCGGGTGCGCCGCTCCCCGCGACCCTGGTCGCCGCCCTACCGGCGCCCTTGCAGCGGCTCTGCCCGAGCCCGGCGGCCGCAGGGGCGCCGCGCCGATGCCGCGCCCGGGGCACGCCCCCCGAGGCTCTGCACGCCCCGCAGGCCGGCCTCCTCCCGCCCGCCCTGGCGTTCGAGTTGACGGATCTCGCGGCGCGCGTTACCGCTGTGCAGGCGCGGATCGCCACGATCGCAGCGGAGCTGGTGCGGATCGCAGGGCCCTTCCCAGCCTACGCCTGGCTCCGCAGTATCCCGGGGGTCGGCCCCACCGTCGCCGCGATCCTCCTCGCCGAGGTCGGGGACATCGCCTGGGACCACCAAGTTCAGTCAACTCCGGAAGCTCGCGGGGCTGGATATCATCGGGGTGGCGTCGGGGCAGTGGACCGGGACGGCGCGCATCTCGAAGTGCGGCCGCCCGCTCCTCCGGTGGGCCCTCTACCAGGCGGCGTTGGAGGCCGCCCGCACCCCCGCGTGGCGCGCGCGGCGGGAGACGATGCTGGCGAAGCGCCAGGGGGACCGCTTCGCCTTCTTGAAGGCGAATATCGAGGTGGCCGCGAAGCTCCTGCGGATTGTCTGGGGGGTGTGGCGGAGTGGGCAACCCTACGACCCGGGACGGGGCGCGGGGGGGCCCGCCGGGCGGCCGGCGATCGCCTCCCCCGCGGCGCGCGCCGGCCGCCGCGGGGCCCCACCCTCCGGCCAGGGGCAGGCGGAGATCGTCGATTCTCGCGGCAGCCAGGCTGGTCGAGTTTCGGCCAGGCAGGCCTTGTCCCGGCAAAAAGGGACACGCGGGAGGGCGTGACGCGCATTCGCCCGGTGTGAGGAGATCGTGACAATCACCCGTTTCCCGGGGAGAGGGAGCGCGAGCACGCAACGTGGAGGTGCCCCAGGGCAACCTCGAGGGGGACACAGGCGCGCCTCTCCCGCTTCTTGAGTCTCCGCCTCTGGCGGAGTTGAGCGCGTCCGGCAGCGACGCCGCTGAATAGCCACTACGATGGGACGAGAAGCACATTCGGGAGAGGCGCTCTCCGGGACGGGGACAGGCAACCAGACCAGGACGCGCAGGCGTCACTCACAGGAGGGTTTTGTCTTGACACCGAAGAAACGGCCGGGTCCCCCATTACGCCCCCAGTCCCCAAACCCAATACCGGTCCTCCAGTGTGGCACGACCGTTGCATATCCCAGAATCATAATCACTCACAACTTTTTACCTTGACACTTCCAGGTCATCGAGGCATTCTCCAGGACGAGGGAAAAAATGAAAACCTACATTGACGACCCCGACCTCAAGTAGTCCCATTTAAGCCGAAAAGCGCTCGAAATTCCGGCAGTTCTCTTATAATGTCCAGGTCCGGATCCGGGCCCACCCCGAGTCTTACCCCGAGGTCCATCTGCTCAGGCTTCCGCCCCAGTGCATTCCGCCTGACGTAATTTTCCGACCTCTCTTTCGCGTTCCTTAGCAGTTCGAGAGCCTGCCTCGTCATCGCGTCTCTTTCCTCCCCGGTCTTGGAGGCGGCAACTAAGGACGCATAGCACGCCGAATTGTACCAGCCCTGAGCTGGTCTTTCATCATCTCTCAATGCTTCTTTAGCTGCCTCCAGCGCTTCACCATATTTTCCTTGCCTTTTGAGACAAGCGGCCCTTAGTAACCTGCCTTGGAACACGTGACGGTTCGTAATGGCCCCTTGAACTACCTTATCCGCGGCCTCCAATGAGTACGAAATCTGATATAGGTCAAAAAACTTAGTTCCAAGCCAGAGCAGATCGTCAATCTCAATGACCTTCTTGAGCTTTTCGTTTGTTCCCGCAAGATCCTTAAGCTGCGCCTGAGCGTTGGCAAGCTCGCCGCCTATTGCCTTTTTCCCCTCGGCGACCAGAGCGCTCGCCTCTCCCTCAATTCTGGCTCTTCCCTGTTCGATTAGCGTGTTCGATTTCTCCTCGATTCTTTTCCCCGCCTTATCAATTTCCTTCTCCATTAGCTGCTTTACCAATTCTTGGACTCTCCCCAACTCTCGGAACCCTAACCAGCCAAGAAAGAACGCGAGCAATGTCAAAACTCCTGCGACAACGGTTATTACAGTTTGAATGGTGCTCATTGCCGCGGAAGCGGCTGCAGCAGCGTTTACCGAGGAGATTCTCGCTGCTTCAGTGCTCTGCGACGACGAAGTCTTTATGGCTTCAATTGAGGCCTCTGACACCTTCCAGATCGAGTCTATTTGAGTGTCCAGTCTATTCCTGTTAGCGCGAAGCTCCGCTTCGACATCGCGGACACGTCGTTCGATTGATTCGAGGCGTTTTTCGTCAGTGGTCGGTTGAAGCTGCTGTGCGAGCGCTAATGAGACGATACAGAAGCCGGCGAGGATTGAGATGGTGAAAAGCTTGCCCATGTTGCACCTCCCTCCCTTTGGTAAAGTTCGGGAATGCTACCGCCGGGGCCGAGTCAGCTACCTCCGGCAAAGCCGGAGGCTTGAAAGACGTGAACCGCTCAAAGCGGTTGGCATAATGGGGGACGTTCTTGACCAAGTAAACTTACTCATGCTCGGCGTCTGGCGGCGGCCTGCGCGACCCCCACCGTGGAGCGACCCGGATGGGGCCCCGCCGGCCAGGACGTGCCCGCGCCGGCCCGGCGGGTTGGACGGGTGGCCGGTGCCAGCCACCAGCGTCCTTCACCCTCGTCGAGAACGTCCCTCGCTCCGGGGGAGCGCACTGCGCGTCCGGCGGTCTGTCCTCGCCCGGGGCGTGCTCCCCGCCGCGGTGGCTCCGGTGCCGGGCATAGGCGCACCCGCCATCGATAAGAGCCTACGCCCGGGGGCGACGGAGCAGGTATAGTTAGTCAAAAACGTCCCCATCTCACGGAGATGCGATTCACCGAGCAGCGTCCAGTTCCTTCACTTGGCGGAGTACGTCCTCACGCAGGTATTCGGCTGCCGGGTCCATCTCGGGGTACTCCGCTGCCGCACTCAGGAGTCGTCGCAGGAAATCTCCCTTTAGCCTGGCAGGGAACGGCTTCGCCATCTCAACCCCGCGCAGCACCAGCCAGGCGGTGACAAAGGTCTGTTCCGCGCTGAGCCACCACGCGCCTGCCTCGGCACACCGTGCAAGCTCTACACCCAAGGCGGCGACTACGGAGGAATCCACGCGGGAATCGAGCAGCGAGAACAGCCCGACGAGGGCGAAGCGGGCGCGCAACTCGTCGCGCTTGCCTTTCTGGCCCACGCTCGCGGCGAGGCTGTCCTTCAGCGACCGCATGAACTCCGAGGGCAGGCTTTGCCCGAACGCGGCGGGCGCGAGCTCTTTGCGCCGGCGGGCAAGGGCGAACAGCGCCCACAGTGTCCAGAGGATATCCACCGTGCGGCACTTGGCGATCAGTTGCGGCGTCAGGCACTGCATCAGACCGCCCACCACCTGCTCCGCATCGGCGTCCCCAAACTCGGGTTTGGCCACGAGCCGGAGCAGAAGCCTCGGCAGCGCCATGTCCTCCTTCGGATTGAGCATCCACCACTGTTGGGGCGGGAGCAGCACCCTCAGCCCCGCAGCGAGCGAAGATCGCGCATCCGGCCGCTGCTCATACAGTAGTTCGAGGCCGTTCACCGCATCCTTTAGGGAGGGGAAAGACAGTCGCTGCACCTCGACCTGTGCCAGCCACCCGTCCAGTGCCTGGGAGGCCACGTTCCGCGCTAAAGATTCCGGGCACGTGGCGAGGCGCTTGGCGCCGCCGTTGCGTTGATACCAGTTGCTGCGGGCCGCCAGTCGTGGCGCCTCGCCTTCGACCGCCGCGAGTAGCTTGGGCCCGCCCGCGCCATCCTCGAAGACCGCCGGGCCGTCTGAGATCAACTCGCATAACTGGAACAGGTCGCCGCGTCCGAGCATCTGCTCCCACTGCTCTTGGGACAGATCACGAGCGGCGGCGAGAAGCTGCCGGCCAAAAGCGGGACTCACGTCCTTCAGGAGGTCCACGAGGGGCCCGGGTGACCCGGTGCCCACGAGAAGCGTCCAGAATCCTCCTGCACCAATCTTCCGTTCCAGATCTTGACCCAGCGCTGCCGTCTCCTTGCTCATGCGCAACCCGCGCAGGGCGAGGTCGAGGGTGCCGATGGAGCGGCCGGCGGCAATGGTCTTTTGGATGAGCCGCTCCACCCGCGCCTCGTCCAGGGCCTCGATCAGCCCGCGGGCGAGGGCGGGGGAGGCGTGTGCGGCGATCCTGAACAGCTCGCAGACAGTGCCGTTGGCCTCGATCAGCTGCAGGAGGTGCTCGGCATTGAACTCCTGGATTATGTCTGCATGGAGCGCTGGGGCTGCCAGCTTGAGCGCGCGCAGGCTTACCCCGAGAAGGGGCAGCGCGGCAGCCAGCCGCTGCTGGTCGGCGCTATTCAGGACGTCCTCGAGCGCGCCGCGAAGCTGCTGCGCGTAGACCTGGGCGCTAGCGGCGCCCGTGCGGTGGGCCACAAAGGCGCACCGGGAGATCGTTCTCGGGTAGGTCGGCAACGCCACGAGCTTTGAAAGCAGGTTTCGCACCGGCTGGCTGTCGAGCACTGCGGCCTTGAGACGCTTCTCCCCATCCTCGCCTGCCAGCTTGAGCCGGTTTCCCACCACTCCGAGCAGGTCGGTCTCTAGTGCCACCGCCTCTGCGGCCGGTCGCAGATAGTCGGCCTGGATGTCGCGGAAGTAGTCGATCACGTCCTTCGCCGCCTCCCCGGCGACCTCGGCCGAATCGGTCACCCCCATGCCGGACCAGAGGGCATGCATCACCAACTCTGCCGCGGTGGAGTGGAGGAAGTGCCAGCGCGGCGGGTGCCCGGCCCGAACGCAGAGGCTCTCTATCAGTGCCAGCTCGTCGTCAGGGAGCTTCAGGACATCGGCCCGCGGCCGGAGATCGAACTGGGCCAGGGCCGCGAGGCGGCGGGTGGCGGGGAGATCGTCGGCTATCTTATAGTCGAAGTACGCACGGCGGACCCGGTTGTACATCTCCGCAGGGGAGAACGTATCGATCTCGGCTGGCGATTCGATTAGGGTCAGCACCTCGTCCAGGAGGTACAGGTCTCTCCCACACAGCGCGCCCAGCTTCGCCAGGCGCTTCTTCGAAAGACCCTTGAACTCAGGCCGCCAGAACTCGACGACGCGGATCAGCAGCGCATCGTCGTTCTCGAAGTCGACCGTCGCGCCCTGCGACTCGAGTACCAAGAACAGTTCCGAGTCGTCACTGCGGTACTCGTCCGGGCCTGGCACCCGGCGGGTGAGGCAGATCACCTTTGCGTGCCCGGATTTCAGCTCTGGCTCAAGATCGCGCAGCACCTTATCGACGTCGCCGAGTTTCTCGTGACAGTTCTCGAGCACGAAGATCGAGGGCCTGGAAAGGCGCCGTCGGATGCCTGCCTTCATCTGCCCCTTGGTGAGTTCATTATCGCCGGCATCGAGGAAATAGGTCCGCCAGCGACCGTCTCGGAAACCCTCCGCGACGGCGAGCGAGGTGAAGGTTTTGCCCGTACCGGGCAGACCGCGGACGAGGATCACGGGCGAGTGCTCCAGCGCCTCCGTAATCTGCTCCTCGTAGCCGTCGTCCACGTAAAGCCTGCCGCTGCGGCGACGCTCGAAGTAGCGGTTCAGCCGAAGATCACCGGAAGCACCCTCGCGCAAGGGAGTGAACAGGTCAGGCTTCCAGTCTTCGATGCCGCAGAACACCTCGGCATAGTGGTTGGAGAAGAGGTCGGCGACGACGTCGGGTAAGTTTTCCAGCCAGCCGTTGAGCAGGTCCAGGTGCCACAGGCGTGCCTCGACATCAGTGCGGTCCTTGAATGCCTCCTTTGCCAAGATCCAGTTCCTATCGGTTTCCGTGTCGCGCAGGGGCTGAGGACAGCAGATGACAAAGCGTTCTGGCCTTGGAAGCCCGGCCTCGCCCAGCCACTCGCGCTCGAATTTATTCAGGTACTCCTGCAGTTCCTTTGGAGTTGGCGGGGCCCCGAGGTTCTTGCATTGGTAGACCTCGGTCCTGCCAGCTTTTTCCGCCACGAGGTCGACGCCATACTGCGATTGCCCGCTGCGTCCGAAGAAACGGGGTTCATAACCCATCGATAGCAGAAGCTCGAAGCATAGGCGCTCCAGACCGCGGCCTCCAAGATCATTATAGGGGAGCGTTTCAAGCTCGGTGAAGGTGCTGGCCCGGATCGGAGAGAACGGCACCATGCAGTGGCGGATCTCTCCGCCGAAGAATTCCTGGATCGGGGGCAGCTCATTGCTCATAGCGTCAGCCTGTTGATCCTAAAATGGGTCTTCCGATAACGTTGTTGCCTTCGTTAACTTACAGATCTGAGAAGGGCACCTTCGTCAGCTTATGCTCACGCAGGGGCAGCGGGGATTGTGTGCGGCGCGGGGTACCGCGATTCCTGAGACCGGATCCTCTCTCCCAAGTGCCCGGGGAGGATCTGATAAGGGACGCACGGGTCGGCCTCCTTGACCTTGCCGGCCAACCCATAGGGTTCTTCGAGGCCGCCTGCCCGCTCCTCCTCGGGATGAATCCTCCTGTCCTGGGCACCGTCGGAAGCCCCTCCTCCCCGACCCATGCTTGCAATCGGTAAATGGAAGGTGACACAAGCGGCACCGTCCCCTTCTACATCGCCACTCCGATCAATCGGTGTGCCGCCGTCAGGCCAGGGCCTTCCACTTCTTCATGCTCTGTGAGCCGTACAAGTTCGGCGTTTGCGGGTATTGCTGCGAAGGCAGAGCCTTGCGTATCCCCTTGAACCAAGCCGCGTAGGTCGCGGTCGCCGGAAGGGCCGCGAGCGCACGGAGGGCAACGAATGTGAAGGCGCCGTTCGGCCGCCCTCGGAAGTAGGCATCGTAGCTGTACTCCGTGTCTTGGCAGCCGGCCATGAGCAGCGCGGCATACCGCCCCGGAGGGCTCGATGGGCGCACGGCGCGGCGGACACCGAGCTTGCCGGCCTCGCGCCTCGACAAGAAGGCCGCAGGCGGCAGGAAACGCACCTTCCGCTGGGGGGCACCCTTCCCCTTCGTGGTGGGCGGCGTTGTGATCGGCGCGAACTTCGCTACTGTTCCCGAGTGGCAGGAGTCCGAGATCATGAGGAGCTTCACGCCTGGCTGGCGGGCACTGTAGAGCTCAAACAGCTCGTCGTCCGTGATCGGCCCGTTGGCGCGGATGTCGTAGGGGCAGAGGCACTCGTCGGTGCCGTCCGGCTCATCCCCATTTTCATCTGGCACGAACGATCCATGGCCGGAGTACTGCACCACCACGATGTCGCCAGGCCGTGCGCCTGCGACGGTGGCCTCCATCGCCTTCCGCATGGCTTTGCCCGTCGCCTGCCGATCCCGCAACCGCTGGACCGTGAAGCCGCGCTTGGCAAGGACGCTCGTCCAATCGTTCGCATCGTTCACGCAGCCAGCCAGATCGCTGCCAGTGCCAGGGTAATCATTGATCCCGATGCACAGCCCATACTTTGCCACGGGCATTCCTCCTCAATCCTTGCAAGGTGTTGATCGTGGCGCCTACTGGTGTCGCGGTGGGTGTGGGGTCGTGGCCTGTTAGGCTGCGAGGCCTCGCAGTCTATTTGGCCGGACAGCGACGCGTCGATCAGCAGTCGGTCGGCGGGACGGCGGACAGTTGCCGGCCCAGGGTTGCGGAGGGCACGGACGGAACTCATGGTTGCGCTCACCTCGGGCTGCCTCACGGGGTCTTGCACGACCCCGGTGCCTGGGTCCCTGATGCGGTGGTGGGCGGACCGTGGCTGACTATAAATCCCATCCGTTCCAATTGTCCAGCATTCGCTGTCTTGGTCCGTCAGGTGGGGCCAGGTAAGTCAGGTTACGCTTCGAAGGAGGGAACCCGGCGTCCGGGGTTTACTTCCCCTCCCCACCCATTCGCGTCCCCACTGGGCGAGCCTTCGCAGGGGTCCGGCGTCGCCGGCAGTCGTGCGCCGAAGCGCCGGTGAGATTCGAGCCCGCGGATCCTTACGGGGTGGAGAACGCCCGGGGCATCGCCTCCGATGTCCGCAGGGGATGGCAGGGGAGCGCCAGGTAGAACCCGTCGTACCTGGCTTGGTCCCCTTTTCCGTCCCTGCCTCTGGCTCGAGTCGTCTCTGGTGATCCTAGGTCCCGCCGTTCCCGCCGTTCTCCATGTGATTGTTCACCACGCTGCTGAGGGCGGCCATGAACTGGTCCACCTCGACGCGCTGCATGTGGCCGGTGATCTCCACCACGATCTTGACCCCCAGCTTCTCTTTCTTACTCCCCTTCTGCTTGACCATGGGACCCCTCCTTTCACTGATTGACACCAGAGACCTCTTCTCCCTCAGGCGCGCCTTCCCTCCAAGACCTCTCCAGCCTCGGTCCTGTCGCTTCGTGCGGGATGACCGCCTCCACCTCTCCACAGGATTCCGCGATCCCGGAGAGGCTTCGTCGCGAGCTCAGCCGAGCGGACACTACCCCGGAACAGGAAAAGTGAGAATGTAGCGATCGGCGTAGTCGGTAACGCGGCGGGTCTGAGGGTCGATGTGGACCCACCAGCCCTGGTAGTCCTGTTGCTTGAAGAGCCGCCAGTCATTCCGGGTGGGCGGCCGGGCACCTTCCGTCGGAGAGAACCAGGCATTC
>Ga0080064_1001188_pt1 | contig 56059 bp, 51 predicted proteins | sample Subgrocontami54m_FD_69260 | JGI IMG/M metagenome (GOLD analysis project Ga0080064, IMG submission 69260) | Subsurface groundwater microbial communities from S. Glens Falls, New York, USA - GMW46 contaminated, 5.4 m (SPADES assembly) (version 2) ...
TACCGCCTGCTGGCCCTTCCAGAGGAGCCGATGAAGCCCGTGAAAGCCTGGCGGATCGACGATTTGTAGTGACGACACTCCAAAATCCGTGCGTAAATTACGCTACTGTGCGGAAGTTGGGTTAGATCGGTCATGCACATCCGGGCGAATTCGGTGATGGTGAGCGTCAGCAGGATGTAGCCGCTCACGGCGGCGAGTGCACCCAGCGCGATGCCCCAGCCCCGACCTGTGCGGCGCAGGCCGAGGAAGTATGCGAACGCAGTGGTCGCAAGCAAGACGCTCCCGTGGAGCACATACAGCACATGCCGGCCGGCTTGCTGATTGGGCATCCGGTAGGGATGGCCCACGCCTGGCGGCTCATGGCGCAGGATCTCTCCGACCACGAGGGAGCCGGCTACGCTGAGGACGTAGGCCGCGATTCCGACCAACGCCGCGATGACGAGGGCGCGGCGCGCCGGTGGGTGCAACCAAGGTCGGGTGCTCAGCAGCAGGAGCCCGAGATAGCCCGCGGCCACAACGCCAAGCAGGACGACGAAGATCAATACGCCATAGAGCATCATGAGCGATTCGGACGCTTCCCGCTCGATCATGCGCACGACTCCGGCGTACCTTTACTCACCCCGATGTCCCGTGCGCCAGCGCCCTGTCCAGGGTCATATGCAGGGTCGCCACCCTATCCGCCACCCTTTGATTGAACCATTGAACGATCATCAACCGACCATCAAGCCGTCCTGACCACGACCGCAGATCCTGATCCGTCGCCGAGCGGCGCATCCTCGACTCAAGCGGTGCGCTTGTTGGCCAATGGATCTTGAGCAGACGCGCTGATCAGTCAGCATTCACGCTGAGCACGCCGGTCACGAGCTCGGTCACGGTGACCAGGCGGTAGCCCTGCTCACGTAAACCCGCGATGATGGCGGGCAGCTCCGCCGCCACGCTGTCCGCGGTGCGCGAGCTGTCGAAGTGCATGACGATGATGGCGCCGTTGCTGGCGTTGCTCAACACCCGGTTCCGCACCCCGGCGCCGCTCGCATCCGTCGTCCAGTCTCCACTATCCAACGTCCAGTAGATCGGGCGGTAGCCGATTGACGCGGCCAGTCGTCGCACGCGGGCGTCGCGGTAGCCGGCCGACGGGCTCCAGAGCGGGCGCGTCGTTCGGCCCGTTATGCTGGATATGACCGCGTCTGCCCGGTTGAGGTCGCCCACCACGTCCGCGTCCGACGCTCGGGTCAGGTCGAAGATCTCATGGCCGTGGCTGGCCACCTCATGCCCCTCGGCCCCGAAACGGGCGACGAGCTCCGGCTGCCGCTCTGCCCACCAGCCCATGGGGAACAAGGTCGTCCGGACCCGGTGCTCGGCGAGCGTGTCCAGAATGGCTGGCGCCGGAGTGAAGCCCGCGCCGGCGTTGAAGACCAGGCTAACCCAGGGGCGATTGGGATCCCCGCGGACGATCTCATCCTCCGCGACCTGCACGCGGGGCGCGGCGGCTTCGTCTTCCTGAGCGAAGGCATTGTTCCACCGTGCGGGCGCCGTTCCGGCCAGGAATTCCACGCACACCAGCACGACGACGCAGAGCGCGCCCCGGGTAATCGCGCGCGCGTCAGGCAGGGGCAGCCGCCCCCTCTCGCTCGCGCGTGATGCGGATCTCGAGCATGATGCCGTCCGGGTCCTTTGCGAAGACCGTTGGGCCCGCGCGGCTGATCTCGGGCTCGCCGATGATCTCCGCGCCGTTCTCGCGCAAGTATGAGGTGACGTCGAAGATGTCCTTGGCCTTGATCATGAGGTTGATGTGGTCCACGGCGCCGAGCTCGGCGGGAACGTACTCCGGGCGCTCCTGCAGAATGATCGACTGGCCGTTCGGGATCCGCATCAAGGTGCCCGCGCTGACCTCGCCCTGCCGGGTGCCGCCGAGCATCGCATAGAAGTCCACCGACTTCTGCAGGTTGCGGACGCGAAGCACGATGTGGTTCATTTCATCGATCGTAAATGGCCGCTCCATGATGTCCTCCCCCTTGAGTCGCAGCGCATCCCTGACCCGCCGCACCGCGTTCGCTGCGATGCTACTCCGGCACGCACGTTGCGCGCTCGTCAGTTTCCCGCTCGTGTGCGAGCGGCTACCGCTCCTATGGGAACTGACACGCCTCCCCACTGGGGGCTTCGCCGACGCTGTTGAACGCGACGATCCGATAGCAGTTCACGACCCCCGCGTTGAAATTGAAATCCGCGTAGGTACTGACGTTCGAAGCGACGGTTGCAATGGTCGAGCCGTTGCGAAGCACGCGGAAGCCGTCCTCGTTGGACGAGGTGTCGGACCAATCGACGCGGATGCCGGTGAGGCCGACGGCCGGTGAGAGTCGCACGTTGGTTGGCGGAGTTGGTTGGGGCACGCTTCCGAGCCCCCCGAGGCACGCTTGCGGACTCGCCGCCTGACCCGCGGGATTCACCGCGAGCACGCGGTAGCAGCTCGTCACGTTCGGACTCCAGCCATTGTCCGTATAGGTCGTGACGTTCGGCCCGACCGTCGCCAGCATCTGGTCACCTCGCCAGATCTGGAACCCGGTTTCATTCGCGGAGGTGTCGGTCCAGTCCAGCCGCAGCGCAAAGACGCCGGTGCCGGTCGGGACCTGCGCCACCAGCAAATTGCTCGGCGCCGTAGGCACGGCTCCCGCGGCCGACGTCGCGGCGCACACGGGGCGCGCCGCGGGCGACTCGCCGATAGGGTTGAAGGCGAGAACTGAATAGCAGTAGGTAGTCGCTGGGATCAGGCCCGCCACGGTGAACGCGGTGATGTTCAGCGGCACCGACGCCACCAGCGTTGTCGGTGGTGTCTGCGGATCGCCACCGTAGATCCGAAACCCGGTTTCGTCGGGCACGTCGTCCCAGCTCACGCGCACTTCAGTCGGGCTGATCGCGGCGACTCGAACGTTGGCCGGCGTGCGCGGAACGCTGGTTATGGGACCCGGCCCACCTGGCCCGCCGGCAATCAGCCGAGCGAGACACTCCTGAGTCACGGCCAGGGCATATCCGGGATTGCGATTGCGCTCAAAGTCGTCCAGGCCCGAGCGCTCGCAGGCCGCGAGGCCGGGCAGCACGACACCCGCGTCGATGCCGGACTGATTGGCACGATACAAGTGGGCGCTGAGGACGTTCTCCATGTTCTCGAGGAGCTGACCGTACGCGGCGCGGTCCGCCTCCGACCAGGCGTAGGACGCGGCCGATGCCAACGGCCCCACGCGGAGCCAGCCAGGATCGAATCCATACAGCTCCTGCCAGGTCAGGCGATCGAGCACGAAGCGTCCGTAGTTCGCGGTGTTGATGCCGAAGAGCTCGACGTCTGGGATTGACTGGATGTGGAGCAGGGTAGGCGCCGGCTCGGTGTCTTCCCACTTCGAGAGATAGATCGGCTCGCCAAGTTTGGGCAGACCCGAAGACAGCCAGGGATCGCCACGGTTCGCCCCGCGAAGCGTCTGCAGGCCAACGTCACAGCGGCTGTTCCAATCGATGGGGCGCCCCGCCAGGCCGCGGGTATCCCCGCCCCAGTGCAGGACGCGTTGTTGGTCCACGATGAAGAGGTGGGGCGTCCCCGCGAGCCGGATCACCGCACCGGGATCGAAGAGACATCGCGGTGCAGCCTCTTGCGACACGGGTGCCGCCGCTGCGGCCGTGGCCACCAGTAAAACCACCATGAAGCCCAGGACCAGGATTTCAAGCCCGCGAACCACGCGAATCATTGCCCCTCCCTCCGTCGATGTATTGTGCGCATACGTCGTAAATAGCTGGCCAACGCTCTGTTAGAAGTCTGCAGCCGCTCAGCGAATGCGTTCACACGTGAATGTCTGGTTCGCGACGGCAGCACGGCAAGGCGCCGGAGTACAATTGGCGGCTCACACGCGAGGAGGTCATGAATGTCAGGGACCCAGCAAGGCACCGCGCTCCAGGTAACGGTGACCCAGGAGGTTCTACCCGCGGGCCATGCTTCACACGGCACGCCGGACGCGGTGGTCAAGCGCGTCTTCAAATTCACGCTGCCCCAGGGCGAGGCACAGGTAGACCAGACCGATTACGGCCACCCCGGCAAGATGAACCCCTGCTATCCGCAAGTGGTCCCGATGCACCTCACCTCTAAGACCAGCCAATTCCTGGCCGCCGCGGAGGCGCTCGCAGCGCTGCTGTAGCCCCGCGGCGCAACGAGCCGGGCGTGCGGCGACCCCAGCTGCGGCGCGACGCCGCGCGTGTAACCAACCCCGCCACGGAGGCAAGCCTGGCGGTCCGAGTCGTCCGTGCCGACTCGGACCCGCCGCGCCCCGGTCTTATCCTCGTGCCGGGCGCTCTCTCGCCTGGCAGCGACTATTTCGGCGCAACCGGCATCACCGAGCGTTTCGCCCGAGCTGGCTACGCCGCGGTGGAGTTCGACCCCGATGGCCGAGGCGACAGCGGCGGCACCGAGGATTGCAACGGTCCGGCCCAGCAGGATGGGCTCGCCGCCGTCATCGCGTACGCCAGTGGCATCCCCACGATCGATGCCGAACGTATCGTCGTCGTCTCGTTCTGTTACGGCCTGGCAATGGTCGCCGGCGCGATCGCCCGGCACCCGGCGCTGCCTGTTCAGCTCATCGTCGATTGGGAAGCCCCCGCCAGCCGCGATCAGATCAAGCGGCTGACTCCATTCCGCGACCGCCCGATCACCGATCTCCGCGGCGAGGATGTCTGGTGGCGGGAGCGAGAGCCCGCCGAACACGCGTCAAGCTTGAAGGTGGCCTACCAGCGCGTGCAGAGCGACCCTGACCATGCGCAGGCGTCGCTTGACCATGCGCTCCATCTGATCCGGCTGACCACGGCGTCCGAGCACGGAGGGCGGGGACGCTCGCGCTGGACACGGTTAAACGGCAATCGCCCGAACCGCGTGTACGGGGACGAGACGCAGCCTTTCGTGCTGCCCGCCGTGGCCGCCGAGATCGTGGTCTTGCCCTATCTACTGGAGCTGATGCCCCCAGATGGGCGCTTCCATCTACCCTGAGCAGATCGCCTACCCTGAGCAGATCGCACCGCTTCGGGCGGTGACGACCGAAGAACCGGGGCTATCGAGGAGCGGCGGCTGGCTCCTGCGCGGCGCCACTGGAGGGCCCGGCCTCCGACACCTGGCCCCGCGTGCGTTCGCTTGTGAGGCGATTCTCGCGAGCGAGCTGTCGGATGCGCTTCTTGCGGGAGTTCATCGCGGAGAGAATGCGCTGCTTGCGTTCGGCCATGGGGTCCTCAGACCTCCTCGTTGCGGCTAATTTCGTAACCAGTCTACTACACAGGTCGAGGCGCAGGAAGAGCCGCCCGGGTCCTTCCCTTGCGACCCGGCGGCGGGGGACAAGCCCCCACCCTCCGGGGACGGGTGACAATCCACCGAGTTGTGCTAACGGGCGCCCACCACCGCCTTCTTGAGGTGCCGCTCGAAGAACTCTAGCGTCCGCTCCCAGGTTAGCTTAGCCGCCTCGGGATGGTAGCTCGCCCGGGTCTCGTTGAAGAAGGCATGGGGCGCGCCGTCGTAAACGAAGGCGGTGTACTCCTTGCCGTGCTGGCGCATGGCCTCCTCGAGCTCGGGGACGTGCGATGTGATGCCCAGGTCCTTCCCACCGTAATGGCCTTGCAGCGCGCAGCGCACGTTCGGTACCTTCTCCACCGGCGGAATGTGGCCGTAGTTGATGACGCCCGCCGCCATATCCGCGCCCGCGGTGGCCATCTGCCCGACGAGCCCGCCGCCCATGCAGTACCCAATTGCCCCGATCGCGTCGGCCCGCACGTCCGGCCGTGACTTCAGGAAAGCGACGGCCTCCAGCAGGTCCGGCAAATAGGTGGCCTGCGAGCGCGTGTTGCGCCACACGACGGCCTTACGCACACCCTCGCGCCGATCCGCCGGGATCGCCTGGAACGCAGCCTCGTCCGCATCTCGGCCGAGGCGCATCGCCTGCTCGAGATCCTCCGTCGTGAACTCATCGAAGCCGGCGTCGTGGCAGTACAGGTTCGGCGCAAGCGCCAGGTAGCCCTGCTGAGCGAAGCGACGGGCGAGCTCCTCGATGTGGGGAGTCAGCCCATGCACTTCCTGCACAACGATCAGCGCGGGCCACGGCGCATCGCCGGCCGGCTGGGCGAGGTACGCCTCGACTCCACCACTCGCGCTCGGATAAGTCATTCGTCGTCCGTTGACCGAGTCCTGCATTACTCCCCCATCGCCCAAATGCACGTTTGGGCCAAACAACGCCGGTCAGGCGACCGGTCGGGCGAATTGTAGCTACTACGCCAGCGCAATACGGGGAGAGTCTAAGCGGGCAATTGGCCTCGGGGGCCATGATCCTCCCGGCGCAAGAGCCAGGTCTGAACCCGCGCGAGGAGATGGGAAACGGTGAAGGGCTTGACCAAATAGTCGTCGGCGCCCGATTCGAAGCTCTCCGCGACGGCGCTCTCAGCGCGCACCGCGGTCAGCAACACAATGATCGTTTCGCGGGTTCGAGCGTCGTCCCGCAACCGCTTCACGACCTCGATGCCGTCAAGCCCTGGCATCGAGACGTCGAGAATGATGAGATCTGGCCGCTCCTGCAGCGCGACGTCAATCGCTTGCTGGCCATCGCCCGCGGTCGCTACGTCATACCCACCCGTGGCGAGGGTGTCCGCGAGCATCGCGAGCAACGCCGGATCGTCGTCGGCCGCCATGATCTTGTAGCGACGTTGGGTCATCGTTCAGCCATATCCAATATCGAGATTCTCGCTGCTGCATGATCGCCCATTGCTGCCGTCACAATATGTGAAGCAGCATGCTTTGAGCGCTGGTTCACATATTTTCTATCAAATTACCGGTGGCGACTCGCCACGGGGCTCTAACGAGCGGTCATAGGGCAACGTTAGGACTGGGGCGTCAGAGATGGATCGTCAATCCCTCAGCGGCGCCGAAGACCTTCATGCCGGAGCCGTATGCCGCCGCCCGAGCCTGGCTGCCTGCCACAATATCGTCGATAAGCGCATCGCCATGCGTGGGATCGTGATGGTAGAGGGCGAGCCGGGCGACGCGCCCCAGCACGCCAATGTCCGTCGCGTAGCTGGTCGTCGAGTGGCCCCAGCCAACCTTCCTTGAATATTCCTCATCCGTGTACTGGGCATCGATGATGAGAAGGTCGGCTCCCTCGACGAACGCGGCGAGACTCCGATCCTGCTCGTGCACGAGGTGCGGCGGACGGTCCGGCTGGAGATCAGAGCCTTCGGTTGCCTCCAGACGTAGCCCGTGCGGTTCCGTATCCGACGCGTAGACCACCGTCTTGCCATCAGCTTCGATGCGGTAGGCGAGACACACACTCGTGTGGTTCAGGTAATGACTCGTGATCCGCGCCGGGCCGATGCTCTGCCTCCCTTCTCGAGACTCCTCGAACCTGATCGTTGCGCCCATGTCCTCGAGACGGACGGGGAAATACGTGTACTCCATCTGGTTCGCCAGGACTTCGTCAAGTCGCCGGTTGATGCCGGCGAGGGCATGAACGATGAACTCGTTTCCGCGGATGAACGCGGGGCCAAAAAAAGGCCAGCCCTGGATGTGATCCCAATGCGTATGGGACAACAAAACGTGGCCATGGACCTCTTGCTCGCGCTCGACCAGGTCGATGCCCAGCTCGCGAATGCCAGTACCGCTGTCACAAATGATGAGTGTCCCGTCATCGGTCAGGATCTCGACGCAAGACGTATTGCCCCCGTAGCGGGCAGTGCGGGGCCCCGGGGCGGGAATCGAGCCGCGGGTACCCCAGAATCGAACTTGCACGATCGCTCCACCCCTCGCGTCTGGCCGATGGGGGACCGGCTATTCTACGTCTCGTGCAACCGATGTGACTCGATGCAGTTCAAAACCCTGCCGCCGAACTGACTCATGCAACCGGATTTTTGACCCAGAGGCTCGGAACGCCAAAGCCATCATCCTCTGCAGCGTTGCCATGAATGAATCCACCGAAACGAACGAGCCCGGAGCGGCGCAGAAGGCCAGGAATCACCTGGCCGTGCAGGACCATCATGCCCATGCGCTCGGAGCCAGGGTCGGGTCCCAGAGTGGCCATGGCTTCCCGATAGGCAGCATCACCGTCTGCGGACGCGCGAATCTCGGCGATGAGCCGCTTCGTCGAGAAGCGTGACTCCGCCAGCCGAGCGATGGCGGCGTGCAACGGGGCCTCCATGATCTCGTAGGCCCGATCGTCGTCAGGGTGCATCATGCTTCCTCGAGCGGAGCCACCTGCGCGGTGGGCGTCCGTATAATTGGCGACTGCGCCTCAGGGACACGCCCGTTGGAGCTGGCGCCGCCTGAGTTTCCGGGCCCGGAGGCTGGTCACCTATGAGCAATACCGCGGCGCCCCTGACGCGGCGGAGGTTCCTCGCCGCGCTCGCCGCCACGGCAACGGCAGCCTGCGGGCTGCCCGGTATTGTATCGACGCCCGGCACCTCCCAGGGGGAGGCCACCCGCCGCGCGGCTCAGCCGCTCACGATCGGAGTTGAGGGGGAACCGCGCGCGCTCGTCGCCTCGGTGGCAGGCGGCGCGGGAACAGCCGCCGAGCATCTCTTCGAGCTGGTTCATCAATCCCTCGTCGCCTACGACGACCAGGCGACACCGACCCCCCGGGTCGCCCGCGAGCTGCCCTCGCTGGACGCCGGCACCTGGCGCATCCACGACGACGGCACGATGGAGACGGTCTGGCGGCTGCGCGAGGACGCGCGCTGGCATGACGGTCGGCCATTCACGGCAGACGACGTCGTCTTTAGCTGGCGGGTCTTCAACGACCCCGCGGTTCCCGTGACCACTCGCCGAGTCGCCCGGCTCGTCTCCTCGGTGGAGACGCGCGACGCCCATACTGTCGTCATGCGCTGGCGCAGCCGCTACGCATTTGCCGACCAGATCTCGGGTTACGACCTGACGTTGCTACCCGCCCACCTGTTGGAGGGCGATTACGACTTCCGGCGAGAGCAGTTCGCCGGCCATCCTTACTGGCGCACGGACTTTGTCGGACTCGGCCCGTTCCGGCTTCGCCGCTGGGTGCCCGGCAGCACCGTCGAGCTCGAAGCCTTCCCCGACTACTTTCTCGGCCGACCGAAAGTCGACGAGATCTCGGTGCGCTTCCTGCCCGACGACACCACCGCGATGGCGGCTGTCCTGGGCGGCACTGTGGACATGCTCTTGCCCCGGCGCGCGGTGCTCGGCATCATGCGCACCGTCCGGGACCGCTGGCGCGACTCCCGCGCGGGCTCACTCTCCCTCATACCAGGCCATAGCTGGGTCTACCTCGCGCCCCAGTTTCAGGGTGCGCAGGCTACGGACCTGGGCGACGCGCGCGTGCGGCGGGCGATGCTGCACGCCATTGACCGCGAGGGGCTCGCGGAGGCCCTCGTCGGCGACCGCGCCCTGGCCGCGGACTTCTGGCTCCCCGCGAGCGATCCGCGCTACCAGGAGCTCGCCGGGGCGACGGAACGGATTGAATACGACCCGAATCGGTCGCGCGACCTGTTTCGCGAGGCTGGCTGGCGGCGCGAGAGCGCCGACGACGTCCTGGTCAGGCAGGGGCGGCGCTTCGAAGTCGAGCTCACCTCCACCGCCGGCTGGGAAGGCGCGGCCTCGTTGATCGCCCAATACTGGCGCCAGGCGGGGATCGTCGTGCACGAAAATGTTCTCGTGCTCGGCGCAATCACGGATCGCCAAGCCCGGGCATCCTACAGCGGCGTCGAGCTCGCTTCGGGTCCCCCTGGGCTGAGCCTACTGGACGCCCGGCTCCACAGCACCAGCGAGCCATTCTCGGAGAATCAATGGGTCGGCGGCAACCGCGGCCATTATCAGAACCCTGAGCTGGATGCGCTGATCGACCGGACCTGGATGACGCTCGATCGCGGGCGCCGCCAGGAGCTGGAGCGCGAGATGGCGCGGTTCCTCGCCACGGAGCTGCCAGTGCTTGGGCTCGTATTCTTCCCCGCGATGGCGATGGTCGGGGCCGCTGTGCAGAACGTGCGTCCGCCGCGGGCCCTTGCCGAGGCGGGAAGGCTCTCCATGGCGTGGAACGCCCACGAGTGGGAGAAGCAGCCCCGTCCGCGCGGTTAGGCGACGAAGCGCGGACACATTGCCTCCGCGACGGAGGTCCGGTCAGTGGCGCAGACGCTCCAGCAGTCCCTCGTGCGAAACGTCCGCGATGAGGTGTGGGCTCAGCTCGGCAAGGCGGGTCGCGGCCTCCGCGTCGGCTATGGTGATCGCCCCGGCCAGCTCGGCGTAGCTGTCCCAGCTCAGCTCGGCCATGACGCCGTCGAGCTCGTCGGGCCCGAACCGCCACAGCATGCGAAAGACTTCGTAGGTGACGAGGGCGTCCTCGAGGGCTGAGTGCTCCTCATCCCGCACGATCTTGAGCCGATCGGCGATCGCTTGCAGCCCCGGTGAGCGCCCCATACGAAAGCGGGCTTGCGCCCAGCGCTGCAGCTCGAGGTACGCGTCCGTGAAGATCGGCGGCCGCCCGACCCGGGTGCAGGCTGCCTCCAGGAAGAGCAGGTCGTGGTGGGTTGCCCATCCGACGAGCATGGCGCCCCCAGCGAACGCCGCCAGGTCGTCCAGCGCAACCGCGATGTCCACCGCGGACTTCCAGAGCTTCGGGTCGTAGCCGGCAATGCGGATGGAGTCTCGGTTCGAGCCCCGCATGGTCCGTGGAGCGACGCGGACGTGCAGCTCGCCCAGTACCGCCAGCGCGGGCAGTCGCGTGCGCACCGCGCCGATCTCAATGATCTCGTTCTTATCGATATTGCCGCCGGTCATCTCGCAATCGACGAAGACCAACTCCTGGTCGCGAGCTACTCTTGGTTCTGATGGATTGAGATCTGGTTCTATCGCCATGGCACAGCTTTTTCCTTTTGTAGGACTCGCACCGGCCGGTCAGTCAAGATCGAAGTGCTCCCGAATTGCGTCCCTGATCGCATCGCGAATCGAGGGCTCGTCAAGATAGCCGACAACGCGCTCGAGCCGCTCCTTGGAAATCGTGCGTACCTGATGCGCCATGATGATCGAATCGAGCGGCTGGCCCGCCGCGCCGGCTGGGAGGCGCACCTCAGATGGGTACAGCCTGCGTTGCGCGGATGTCAGCGGAAGCACGGTCACATTGGTGATCGCCAGGTTGAACTCCTCATTACTCACGATGAGCACGGTTCGTCGTCCGCTCTGCTCAGAGCCAACCACGGGATCCAGCTTGGCCTGAACGACGGACCACTGCAGCCTTCCGATCACTCTATTGCTCGTGCGGTCTCGGCGTCCGGGCCGCGGAATGCTTGTTCGACTTCCTCAACATCGCGCTTGAACAGCGGGTCGCGGGCTGCGAGCTCCCACTGGGCCTGACGCCATTGTCGCCGAACTTCTCGGAGCTCATTGCGAAGTGCGCGTTCAACGAGCGCGTTCTTGCTCGGTGCAGCACCGCCGCGTACTGCCTCGTCGAGCGCGGTGAGGAGATCGGGCTGAAGACTGAACGTAGCCTTCTGGGCTTTTGCCATTCGCTCCCCCGGGCCGCCTTTGACTTGCACTTTTTGCGGGTGGTTTATGCAACCATTGTACGGTACATTCTGGCACATGGCTCGCGACGCTCCGTATCATCGGCTCACGGAGCAGGAGGCGAGACGCGACGATGCGCCCCGTAGATCTGGCGACCCTCGCTATTTTGATCGTCTCGGTGTATTTCTCGTGGCGGGTGATCAAGGGAAGCCTCGGCGGGGTGCCGCTGTACGCACTCGTGATCGCGGTGCCGCTTTGTCTTTTCGGGGTTGCCATCGCCGCGCTGCTGGAGCATCGGCCGCTAGTTGAGTTATTGACCGTCGCGGCGGTCGCGTTCTCCCTGGCGGTGCTGCCGGCCAGCCCCCGGCTCTGGGAGGATGAGCTCAGCGCCGACCTCAAGCGAACTCGCGTCTTCCAGGTGCTGCGCGCGGGGGACGTGCTCTCATGGCGGGCCTGGCTCAAGCTCGTAGATCGCATCGGCGCGGGGCGCGCAGCGCTGGTGTTCCTGGGTCTCGAAGCCGTCGCGATCGCGTGCGCCTTACCGGCGCTCCTGACCATCAGTGCTGAGGTGCCGCCCGGTTTCGCGCTCGTGACGCTCCTCGCCCCTGCGCTACTGGCCGCGCTCGCCGCATTCTGGCTTTACCGCGCCGCCCGCCGGCTCGTTCCAGGAGCGTAGCCGGGCTTCCATGAGCCGCTCGCTGCGTCTGCCCTATGCCTCGCCCGGCTTCCTGGCGGCACGGTTTGCCAGCTAGACGGAATGATAAAATTCCCGCGATGGATAGCCCCCAGCCTTCGTTCGCAAACGAGCAGCGCGTGCTGGACCGCCACGCCCTCCTTTTCGGGCGCGACCCCACGCCGGGGATCGTCTCCGTCACCGCCGACCGCCACGGCCGTGCCCGCGTCTGGCGTCGCGTCGCCGGGCAGGTCATCTGTGAGGAAGCCCACTTCCCGAACTGGCTGCTCCTCGGCCGCCGCGACCTCCTGGATGGGCTGCCCACCTACGACCTCCCGCTAGCCGCACTCGATTCCCCGCCGATACCGCCACCGGGTATTGTGGGCGTCATCGAGCTGCAGGGCGAGAACCCGCTCCGGTATCTGGCGTTGACCCAGCGACTCGAGGAGCTCGAGACGCACGTCGCCGCGGCGATCCAACGCGGCCACGAGGAGGAGCGGTTCACCGAGGGCACCTCTCAGCTTATGTACGTGCGCCCCGCGATTGAGCAGTACCTCACGATCACGGGCCGGACGTACTTCAACGGCATGGCCTACTCCGACATTCGTCGCCTTCAGTTCGACTTCGAGACGACGGGGCTCGGGTTGGGGCAGGACCGCATCTTCATGGTGGCGGTCATCGACTCGGACGGATTTGAAGAGATGCTCGACACCGATCGGATGAGCGAGGCCGACCTCCTTCGTCGCCTTGGCGAGATCATCGTCGAGCGGGATCCGGACGTTATCGAGAACCACAACATCTTTGACTTCGACATCCGGTTTTTCATCAAGCGGGCAGAGGCGCTCGAGGTGCCGCTACCGCTTGGACGCGACGGCTCAATGTTCTGGGCGAGCCGCGACAGCGTCAAGATCGGCGCCGGGCTCCAATCCTTTACCCGCTACAGCCTGACCGGCCGGGAGATCATTGACACCCTCCAGGCGACGCGGCGTTATGCCGCCATCCAGCGAGATCTGCGCAGCAGCGGGCTCAAGGAGGCGGCGAAATATTTCGGGGTGGCGGCCTCCGACCGCGAATACGTCGAAGGCTCCGAGATCTGGCGAGTGTTCCAGAACGATCCAGATCGGATCCGCCGCTACTGCTTTGACGACGTGGAGGAGGTCGACCGCCTGTCGCCCCTGCTGCTCGCCTCGTCTTTCGCACTGGCTTCCATGGTGCCCAAGGCGTACGAGCGCATAGCGACCGCGGGTATGGGTCAGGGGCTCATCGAGCCGCTTCTGGTTCGCGCCCACATCGCCAACGGGCAATCGCTACCGGTCGGACACAGCACGGGGTCGTTCGCCGGGGGCAGAACCGCCCTCTTCACAACCGGCATCGTCGACAACGTCGTCAAGGCAGACGTGGCATCCCTCTACCCGAGCATCATGCTCGCGGAACGCGTGGGGCCGAGCACCGACGAGACCGGCATCTTCTTGACCCAGCTCGAGGAGCTGACCCAGCTCCGCCTCCATCACAAGCGTGAGGCTCGCACCGGTGACGAGGGGCAGCGGTTCTATCACGACGCCATGCAGTCCGCGATGAAGGTGCTCATCAACTCGTTCTACGGGTTACTCGGCGCGGACTTTGCGCTCTTTTGCGACAAGACGGCGGCAAGCCGCGTTGCCGCGCGGGGCCGCGAGATCCTGCAGCTCCTGCTCGACGAGCTGGAACAGCGTGGCGTCGTCCTGGTCGAAGCGGATACCGACGGGGTGCTCTTCAGCTTGCCGCCCCGTCTGGATGGGCGCGAGTGGACGCGCGAGGATGAGATGGCTCTGGTCGAGGACGTCGCCGCCAGCATGCCGACCGGCATCCAGGTGGAGCACGACGGCCGTTACCAGACCATGTACAGCTACCATGAGAAGAACTACGCGCTGCTCGAGTACGAGTCCGCGGCGGCCGAGGGATTCCAACGCCGGGAACCGGTCCGCGTCGTCGGTGTGGCGTTCCGCTCCACGAAGACCGAGCCGTACATTCAACGCTTTCTGGCCGCGGTGCTGGGCCGCATCCTGCGGGGGGACTATCCGGCCGTGCAGGCGCTCTTCCGGGAAATCTGTCAGCAACTCCGCGACCACACGCTTCCCGCGGCGGACCTTTGCGTCGCGATGCCGCTCACGAAGAATCCGCAAAATTACGCGAACGCCACGCGCAAGGAAGAGCCGTACGAGGTGTATCTTGCCGCGGGCTATACAACCTGGAAGCAGGGACAACGCATCCACTACTACCAGGCCAGGACGAGCAAGAAGCTGCTGACCCACGGCGCAACTGACTATGATCCCGACTTCTACATCGACCGCCTTCGCACCACGTGCCTGGCACGCATGGACAAAGCGTTCGCCCGGGAGGACCTCGAAACACTCTTCGGCGAGTGGAACGGTCTCTTCGACACCCCTCTCGACGAGATTCGGCCGCTCCGGGTCACCGTTCGGGCCCTGCTTGAAGAGCCCGTCGAAGAAATCGCGGTTCAGCAAACCCTACCGATCGAGGCCGCCAGCGCTTAGCGCCCGTTTTCGCGGGCTGCTGCCTCGCACACGTCGAGCAGGACCCCGTCCGGATCGGCCAGGTGCAGGCTGCCGTAGCGGCAGCTCTCAAAGAGTCGCATGCGCGCCTCGCCCTCGACAGTGTTGGTGATCGGCGCCGGCGTGAGAGCGGGATTGCGCTCGATCATCTCGTCGAGATCGGACTTGAACCGCTCCAGGCTGTCCACGGCGAACCCGATGTGCTCGGGCGTCGGGCGCTCGATCCCAGTGCCGGCGTAGCTCGTGATGTGCCAGGGTGCCACGACGAGCGTTACGACGCCGTCGGAGAGATAGAAGTTGGGGTCGTCCCCTGACTTGTCCTCCGGCTTCAGGTCGTAGACCTCGGTGTAGAAGTCCGCGAGCGCCTCGGGCTCGACCGCGCGAATCTGGAAGTGGGCGACTCGGCGCTCACGGGATGAGCCCGCGTTGCCCGCCTCGGCGTAGAGCCCGCGGCGATTCTCCATTGCTACCTGGGAGAGGTCGAACACGTTTCCGGCCGGATCGTGAGTCGTGATGCCCGCGAAGGGCCGATTGCTCGGCCGCTTGAGCCACTCCACCTTAGGGTAGCGCTTCTGCAATCGCTCGAAGACTTGATCGACGTCGTCGACTTCGAAGCCGAAGTGGTCGAAGCCACCCTGGCGCCCCGGTCGGCGGGAGTTGATGTTCAGTCCTACGTAGCCGTCCGACACGGTCACTGCCCCGCCGGCGCCCGTCACGCCGCCGTCCGCCAGCTTCATGCCGAACGCAGACTCGTAGAACTCGCCGAGTCGGCGATGGTCACCGCTCACGATCGCGAGATGCTTGATCCTGGTCGCCATGGTGCTCCTCCTACTTCACGTCCCACTCGTGCGCGTTCCACGTTTCGGTCGCGTCGCGGGCGCGGCCCGCGAGGTTGATCATGCGGTTAGCGATCATGTTCTGGTCGGTCGAATAGATCGTCCCGAGCGCGGTCACCTGGTCCGCGATGTGCGTCACGACCTGGCGGGCAATACCCACGCGCTCCGGCTTATCGATCGTGACGAAATAGCGGTCGATCAGCCCGTCGAACTCGGGGTTCTGATAGCGCGAGTAGTTCGTGCCGCCCGTCCCGCGATAGTTGTTCTCCGCGGTGCGCGCGGCCTTGCCCTGCAGGCTCGGCAGGTCGCGCAGTCCATTCGGATTGCGGCTCAGCTCGAACGCAGGGAACGTCGCCCGGTACTCCTGGTCCACCGCGAGCTGGCGCGGAACCGGCACCGGATTGGCCGCGACGCCGATGCGCTGCCACGAGTCCGCGATCGAGAGTTGCATGCGCTCGCGGAGCGTGTCACCCGCGGTGGTGCGAATCTCCACCGCCAGCGGCTGGCCGCTGGCATCGCGGAACATGCCATCGGGCCCTTTGCTGAAGCCAAGCTCTTCGATCATGCGCCCGGCGCGTGCAGGATCGTAGTCGTAGTGGGGAGCATCCCGCGTGATCTCGTAGAAGTCCGGCTCGCTCGGGCTCAAGTAGGTATGCGCGACGGTGCTCAAGCCGGACATGAACCCATCGACGAACGACTGCCGGTCAACCGCGTGGAGCATCGCCCGTCTGAACTGCACATTGCTCAGCACGCGCGGGTTTGGGTTGATGAATTGCGGCCAGATGATGATCCAGTTCGTCGGGTTCGCCTCCATGCGTCCGTTCGCCCACTGCTCGCGCATCGCGAGCGCCTGCTCGAGTGCGAGGCCCCGGCCCATCGTAACGGACACTTCGCCCGCCAGCACGTTCGCGACCAGCGTGTTCGGGTCCGGAATGAAGCGCACCTCGACCTCGTCGACGCGGGGCCGCCAGGGCAGATAGCGATCGTTGGCCGTCAAGACGAGATGGCTGCCGCGCGTCCACTCCTTCAGTTTGAAGGGTCCGGTGCCGACGAACTCCTCGGACCAGTACGGGAGCTGAGCGAACGAAGCCTTGTCTTCCTCGAAGGCGCGGTTGAGCAAATGCTTTGGAAGCGGCATCGTCCGAGCGCGCGGCCCGCCGGCGCGCGTGAACATCGTGTCCGCGTCGACGTACCCCCGCGACCAGATCAGGATGACGGTGCGCGGGTCCGGCACGTCGACACGCTCAACCAGGTCCAGCGCCGTATCGCGAAAGTCTGGTAGCTCCCGGTCGCGGGCAACGCGTGCCGTGAACTCGATGTCAGCGGCCGTAAACGGGGTGCCGTCGTGCCAGGTGACGCCCTCCCGGATGCGCCACGTCGTCTCCATGCGGCCGTCGGGGAGTACCTTCCAGAGTCCGTTCTCGAGCGTGGGAACGTCCTCGGCCAGGCGGGGAGTCAGGAATCCATCGTTGTTGAGGGTGACGAGGCCGACGTGAACCAACTCCTCGAGCGCATCCACCCCACGGATGGAGGGCGGGCTGAGCTTGTCACTCAGGCTCGGCGGATCGTCCATGATCGTGACAACCACGCGCTTCGGGGCGGCGGGCTGACCGCCGGGTTGGCCAGCGACCCCGCCCGAGCGCCCCGCGGGCGGCGTCGCGCAGCCGCAGACGGCGATGACGAGGGCAAGCAAGAGGAGCCGGGAACGAGTCAGGATGCCCATGCTGCAGCTTTCCGAGGCAGGGTTTGCCGACAGGCCGATTGTACTGCTGCCGATTATTTCAGGGCGCCGCCCTCGCGGTAACGCCGCTCGGCGCCGGGGTGGAGGGGGATCGTGACTTCGTTCGCCACCGTCTCTGGATTCATCGGCGCCTCCAACGAGACCTGGTCGGGAGGCAATCGATCGTCCGCGGTGTACTGGCGCTCGAGGCGCGTGCGATCGGTGAAGAAGGCGTCCGCCAGGTAGTAGGCGACTTGCTCGGGCAACGACTCATGGGCAACGACGATCCAGTGCTCCCAGCTCAGGCCGATGACCGGCTCATCCTGCCCCTGGACACTGCCCGCGGTGACCTGGCGCCAGCGATAGCCCAGCTCCGCCTGGAGCTCCTCGACCGCGTCCTGGCGCATCTGCAGCAGGCGGATCGGCCGCAGCTTGGAGAGCGGGCGAAATGACTGCGGGATGGACTCGTTGATCATCGCGTCCGCCGCACCGGAAGCAACCATCCGCCAGGCTTCCTGGGCGGAATCCGTGTCGATCCAGCGACCGCCCCAGCTCTCCAGCCCATCTCGGGTGATGCCATGGAGCGCCAGCAGGTGTTTGCTCGCGTGGCCGGTCATCATGCTCTCGATCGGGACGGAAAGCCGGACGGGCACCCGTCGATCGCGGATGTCTTCGATGGCATTGAGATTCAGCTCTTGCACGGCCCCCAGGACGAGCGCATCGCGATGCGGCACCACCCCGATGGCGCGGAGTGCGGGTCGAGGCCGGTCGTCGTAGGTGGCCGTTCCGTCGTAGGCGAGGCGCGCGCTCGCGGCGGGCGTCTGCACGCCGAGCTGGACCTTACCATCGCCAACCGCCCGGAGGTCACGGTACTCCTCGCCGACCTTGATGTTAACGGAGACGTCGGGCATGCACTCCCAGAGATGGCCGGCCAGCCAGTGCGCGATGCGCCCGTAGTGGTGGTTACGCCCACCGGCCTGGAAATCGATCGTCGTCACGGGTTCCCCCCTTGCAGCCATGGCGCTCGCTCACGCGGAATACCAATTGGCTCCAGCGACAGATACCTTCGATGGTCATACCTTCCGTGAAAGACCCCTACCCGATCGTGAGCACGACCTTACCGGTGGCGTTGTGCTGGCGGAAGAGATCGATCGCCTGGCGGGTCTCGCCCCAGTCGCGCCGGACCTCGGAGTGGACCTTGAGCCGGCCCTCGCCGATGAGCCGCGCCAGATAACCCAGATCCTCGCCGAAGGTGTGGGTGTCGGTGCCATAGACGAAGAAGCCCTTCAGGCAGCCACCCGGCGCGCCGCGGAAGTCGCCGAACACGAGCGTCGCCTTCTGGCCGCTCGCGTTGCCGTAGCAAGACATGGTGCCGCCCGGCCCCAGTCGGTGGAGGGCATCCACCATCACCTTGCCCCCGACTCCGTCCACAATCAGATCGAAGGGTTCGACCTTGTCGTCCAGCACGGTGACCACCGCGTCGGCGCCGAGCTCCTGCACGACTGCCACCCGGTTCTCGCCGCTGACGTGCCCTGTCACGTGCGCGCCAGCGACCTTTGCGAGCTGGACGGCGAAGTGCCCCACGCCACCACTCGCTCCGGTGATCAGAACTCGGCGGCCAATGAGCGGGCCGCCCGTCTGAAGCACCCGCAACGCGGTGAGGCCGGCGACGCCAAGTGGCGCGGCATCCGCAAACGAGACGTTGTCCGGGATCGGGGCAACCCGATAGCTGGGAACCGCGACGCGCTGCGACCAGCCGCCGCCATCCGCGATACCGACGACCCGCGTGCCAACGGCGGGGCCGCTCCCATCGCTCGCAGTCGCAGCCACGACACCCGCCACGTCCTGACCGGGCATCCAGCCATCCACCCGCTGTTGCAGCAGGTTCATCTCGCCGCGATTCATGGCGTATGCGCGAACATCGACAACGACGTCATTCGGACCGGGCGCGGGCTCCGGCACCTCGCGCTGGGCGAGCCCAGCCTCCGCTTTCGGGTCGGTGATGTAGCCAAGCACTCCATGCTCCCTCGCCGACGATCACGCGCCGGCCGCAATTCATCAGGAGAATCTCGGTCCAGGATACTCCGGGCGCTGTCGCGCGGGACGGGAGCGAGCACGCCATGAGCGGGGCTTCCTCCCCCGCCATTCCCGAGGGCATGGGCGAATACGGCGTGTCCCGTCCGGCCGCGCTAGCGGAGGCGTCATGCTGCTCGCGAAACCAGCAACGAGGGCTCATACTACTATGAGCGCCCGGCCACGGAGCGCCCGGCCCCGCCGATTCGTCCGGGAGCGACCAAGAGCAAGCTTCCAGCGTCGGGAGATCACCGCAGCCAGCGCGCCACGGGGGAAAGAGCCATGAACCGCCTCGGCTCAATCGGCACCTTGTTCTTGATGGTCGGAACGCTCCTGACGGCCTGTGGGCCGCAGGTCGCGCCCGCGGGCCGCGGCTCCGGATCAGCCTCGCAGACGCAGGCGGCACCCAAGCGCATCATCGCTGCCGTTCAGGACGAGATCCCAGTGGTCTACCACACCCTGAATCCCGCTTCCCGCTTCGGCGGCGTGGAGGGCGTGCAGGACCTTCTGAACGTCGGCCTCACCCAGCTCAATCGGGACGGCCAGAGCATGCCGATGCTCGCGGAGCAGGTGCCCTCCCTCGAGAACGGCATGTGGAAGGTCGGGCCGGATGGCACGATGGAGGTGACCTGGCAGATCAAGCAAGGCGCCCGCTGGCAGCGTCGAGGTGATCCTCGGGCGCAGCATCTCGGGCCCGCAGGCCTCCCAGCTCATCGACGCCTGGCAGGGCGGCGGCCGCATAGACCTCACGTACAGCACGTGGATCGCGCTCTACCCCCAGTTCATCGATCCAAACCCCCCAGTCATGCTGCAGCTTCCATTCCGCCAGGCAGCCCTCTACGCGACGAATCGGCAGGAGATCGTGGACACGCTTCTTCCGGGTCAGAGCAGCGTCGCCGATAGCTGGCTCCTGCCAAACCAGCCGCAATACAAAGAGATCGAGGACCGGAACGTCATCCGCTTCCCCTACGACCAGCGAAAGGCGATGGAGCTCATCGGCGGACTTGGCTACACGCGCGGCGCGGATGGCTGGTTCGCAGACGCCGGGGGGAACCGGCTCCAGATCGAGGTGCGCACGACCTCCGGGGACGATGCCCGTGAGAAGATGCAGCTCGCCATCGTCGACTACTGGAAGCAGATCGGACTCCAGGGCAATCCAGTCCTCGTCCCGCGTCAGCAGGCGCAGGACCTGGCCTATCGGGCAACATTCCCGGGCTTCGAGCTCAACCGCAACCCGCCCGACGAGCGGGGCACACCGAATCTGCACAGCCGCCTCATCCCGCTACCGGAGAACGGCTTCCGCATTACGGGCAACCGCTCCCGCTATCGCAACGTGGAGATGGATGCCTTGGTCGATCGCTACTTCTTGACGATTCCCCTCCAGGAGCGCACCCAGATCATGAGCCAGATCGTGAAGCACTTCTCGGACAACCTGCCCGTGACGCCGATCCTCTACGATGCGATCCCGACCATGTTCAGCAATCGCCTGGTGAACGTCGGGGCCGGCGGTCCGTACGGCAGCCAGGCCTGGAACGCCCACCTCTGGGATGTGAAGGGATGAACCAGATCGAGGTCATCGAGGTGATGGTCGAGATCCCGCGGGGGAGTCGCAACAAATACGAGTTCGACAAGGAACGCGGAGTCTTCTTCCTCGACCGCGTGCTCTACTCGTCCGTCCACTACCCGACGGACTACGGATACGTCATCGACACCCTGGGCGACGATGGCGACCCACTCGATGCCTTGGTGGTCGTCAATGAGCCTACCTTCCCCGGCTGCCACATCACCGCCCGCCCGATCGGCGTGTTGAACATGCGGGATGAGGCGGGCGGCGATCACAAGGTCCTGGCCGTGCCGTTGGGTGATCCCCGATACGCCAGCATCACGGCGCTCGAGCATCTCGATCCCCACTGGCTGATCGAGATCGAGAATTTCTTTCGTACCTACAAGGCGCTGGAAGACAAGTGGACCGAGGTGCTGGGGTGGGAAGGCGCCGAGTCGGCTGCGCGCATCATCACCGAGGCCCAGGAGTTCTACGCCCGGACGGCGCACCCCTAAAGAATGCGGTGGAGCTCGCGACCCATGTCCGAGGCATCGTATCCGCCGAGCGCCTCGACCTCGCCGCGGAATGCCTCGGAGCGGATGACGTCGAGGAGTGGCGCGAGAAGCTCGTCCTCGTAGTGCTGGAGCGGGATGATGAGGTCGTAGCGCTCCTTGAGGAGCGGAACGAACTCGAGCTTCAGGGCTCGAGCCGCTGCGAGGATGCCGAGGCCCACGTCCGCCGTGCCGCTGAGTACCGTCGCGGCGACCCCGAGGTGGGTGTACTCCTCCCGCTCGTAGCCGCGGACCTGGGTCAGCGTCGCGCCCATCGTCTTGAGCTTGTAGTCGAGAAGAACCCGCGTGCCGGCGCCCTTCTGCCGGTTCACGAAGCGGACGTCCGGGCGGAGGAGATCCTCGAGGCTGCGGATGCCGCGAGGGTTCCCCGGCGCGACGATCAGCCCCTGCTCGCGGTGGACGAGGTTCACGATGACAACGGGGCGGCCGGAAAGATAGCGCTGAACGTAGCTGACGTTGTACTCGCCGGTGTCTTCGTCCAATAGGTGCGAGCCGGCGACGTGCGCCTCGCCGCGTTGAAGCGCGATGAGCCCGCCGAGGCTCCCGACGTTGGATGACGAGAGGCTCATGCCCGGGCGCAGGCGCGCGATGGCGCTCGAGAGCAGGTCCAGCGCCATGTCGTGGCTGCCGATCGCGACGATCGTCTGCTCGACGTCGCGCGGGCTGCGGAGCAGCTCGGCCTCGACGGTCTCACCGGCGTGCACGCCCTCCGAGAGGCGCGGCACGCGGACCAGGCCGTCCGCCCGGACCAGCGAGGTGATGACACCCGCTCCGCGCTGCAGCGGCGTCGCGACGGTCTGATCACCCACCTTTCCGAGCTTGACGCGCAGGTATTCGTCCTCACCCATCGGCGAGAGCACCTTGCGCGTCATCGTCGCGGCGAGGCGCGGCCGGGGCGACGCGACGAGCCCGAGCAACCGATGCACGATTGGCGAAAGAAACAGCTCGGAGGTCAGCACAGCGGAAACCGGGTAACCCGGGATGCCAAGGACTGGTTTGCCTCGACAGACGCCGAGCACGACCGGATGACCAGGGCGAATCGCGACACCGTGGACGATGAGCCGCCCCAGCTCCTGCACGACGCGTGAGGTGTAATCCTCGGATCCGGCGGAGGAGCCGGCGTTGATGACCACGACGTCGTGGTCCGCGAGCGCAGCGCCGACGCGGTGCGTGATCAGGGCGAAGTCGTCTTTGGTCGGCGAAATGCGCTCGGCGACGCCGCCCCACTCCTGGACCTGGGCACCGAGCATGATCGAGTTGAACTCGACAATGTCTCCTGGCCTCAGGTCACTCCCGGGGCTGACCAGCTCGGTGCCGGTCGGGAGAATCGCAACCCGAGGCTTCCTCCGCACGACGACGCTCGTATTTCCGCTTGCCGCGATCGCGCCGAGGTCAACCGGGGTGAGGCGACGTCCCTCGGGGAGCACGAGCTCTGTGGCAACAATGTCCTCGCCAAGGGGCCGCACGTGCTGCCAGGGCGGGACCGCGGCCATGATCTCGACTTCGTCTTCGCCGATGCGCTGCAGATGCTCGAGCATGATGACCGCGTCGGCGTCCTCCGGCAGGGGATCGCCGGTGTCGACCCAGACCGCCTGCTTGCCGAGCCTGAGCCGCAAGGGCGAGGTTTCCGTCGCGCCCTCGGTCTCACTAGCGCGGACCGCGATGCCATCCATCGCCGAAGCGTAGTAGTGCGGCGAAGACTCCTTCGCCCACACGGGCTCGGCGGTCACCCGTCCAAGCGCCTCGACCACAGGAATCGACTCGCCCTCGAGCGGAGCCGTCCAGCCCGCCTCCTCGAGCGCCTCCCAGAAGCTGCGATACGCGTCGTCCAGCGGCACGTCGTGGAGGTAGACGTTTCGCTCGCTGCCGTGGCTCATCGGTCTGCCCGGAACATGCAGCGTGCGCCAGGACCACCGGTCCCCTCTCCCAGCGGGAGAGGGTTAGGGTGAGGGCGTAGCCCCGTATCCCACCAGTCCCAGCTGTTCGAAGCCGGCATACGAGCGCCGCTGGTACCGAGTTGGAGGTAGTGGACATCCCCCCCTCCTAACCTCCCCCCGTTGGGGGGGAGGAACTGCGGGGCTGTTGCATCTGCACGCAGCTCCACAATCATCAGAAAAGGATCACCGGCACCATCGTGCCCTCAGAGAGCCCTCCGGCATCGAGCTCCACACGCACCATGCCATCCGCCCGGATGAGGGTATAGATGAGACCCGACTTGCCGAACACCGGCACCGCCCAGACCTCGCCGTCCCGCGACTCCAACTTGACCTGCACGTAATCTTCGCGGCCCGCGGCGGAGGCGATGTTGCGCGCAAGCCGCGCTGAAACGGACTGACGCCGTGGGGCCTCCGCGCCGCTGAGGAGCGCGAGCGTCGGTCCCACAAAAAGGTCAAAAGTCACCATGCAGGAGACCGGGTTGCCAGGCAGCCCAAAGACCGGCTTGCCGTCCGCCACAGCCAGGATTGTCGGCTTCCCCGGTCGTAGAGAGACGCCATGGACCAGGATCCCTGGTTTACCCAGCGACGTGATGACATCGGCTGTCATATCCCGCACGGAGACAGAGCTGCCGGCCGAAAGGATCACGACATCCGCCTGCGCCATGCCACGTCGGGCAAGCGATGCGATCGCCTCGTAGTCGTCGGGCGCGACCCCAAGCGGCACGGGCTCATGGCCCGCCCGCTGCACCAAAGCAACAATGGTGGAAGTGTTGACGTCGCGGATCTGACCCGGCCCCGGCGTCTGGTCGGGCGGCACAACTTCGTCGCCGCCCGAGACGATCGCGACCCTCAGCTTCCGCGCCACGACGACCTCGACGATCCCGAGCGACGCCAATCCGCCGAGGTCCTGCGGCCGTAGCGTGTGGCCGAGCGGCAGGACCGCGGTGCCGGCCATGATGTCCTCGCCAACCTGGAGCACGTTCTCGCCGGGCGCTACGGGCTTCACGACCTCGATCGTGCTGGCGTCGACGTCCTGGGTCAGCTCCACCATGACCACGGCGTCCGCGCCCGCGGGGAGCATGCCGCCCGTCGCAATGCGGACTGTCTCGCCGACCCCGACCGACACGTCCGCCCGGGTCCCCATGAAGATCTCGCCCGTCACTTTGAGATAAGCGGGCAGCCCCTCGCTCGCCCCATAGGTGTCCGGCGCCCGGACGGCGAAGCCATCCATGGTCGAGCGAGCGAAGTCCGGCACGTCGAGCGGCGCGATGAGGTCCTCGGCCAGCACGCGGTCGAGCGCCGCCGCCAAGGGCACCCGCTCAGCCTGGATCTGGGGCGTCAGATTGGCGTGCAGAAGCTGCAGCGCATCAGTGGGCGTGAGAACGCGGAAGAGCTCTTTCACAACCTACCGCGGGGGCTCGGGGGTGTGCCAGTAGCGGTACTTGAGCCGCCACGGCTTGGTGACGGCGTTCTTCACGGCGCGGACCTTGCCCTCAATGCCAGCCGTCATCGTGAGAACGCCCTTGATCTTCTTGTCGAGCGGGATGTCGTGCTTGGGGTACCGGTCGGGCTCGAGTCGGGGAAGCCCATGCGCTTCGGGCTCCTGGGTGAGTGCGTGGAGGACGTGGGTTCCGCCAGCTTCAGCCTTGCCGTAGACCTTACCGCCGAAGCTCGCGGCGCGCTCCTCTACCTTGGCGAAGATCTCCTCAACCGTGCCGAAGGCGAGCGCGTTCGCGGGGCAGGCCTGAACGCAGAACGGCTCCTTGTTCTCGCTGATGCGGTCCACGCACATCGTGCACTTGGTCGCCTTGCCCGTCACGTCGGACTTCGAGATGACGTGCCACGGGCAGGCGTAGACGCAATACTCGCAGCCGATGCAGAGGCTTTGGTCGATGACGACCGGGCCCTCGTCGAACTTCGTGATCGCCTCGACGGGGCACACCGCGGCGCATACCGGGTACTCGCAGTGCATGCAGCTATTGCGGCCCCAGATGGAGGCGATGCCCTCCAATAGCGGCGGCTCCATGGTGAGCCAGGTGCTTGGATTGATCTTGTACTGGTTGCCGCGCGGCAGCTCGTTCCAGTCCTTGCACGCCTCCACGCACTGGCGGCAGCCGATGCAGGCGTTGGCATCGAACATGATAGAGCGAGGCTTGCCATCGCTGAGGCGCGCGGTCGGGTACGGCCGGCGCTCGCCGTTGACCGTGAGCAGGTGCTCGGGGTTCATTCCGCCTCGCTCCATTCGGAAAATTCTTCCAGGCCCAGCTTTTGCAGCGTGTCCTTGAAGGGACGCCCCGTGTATTCGTCGCGGCCGGAGAGCCGGTAGTACTCGTGGATCAAGCCCGGCAGGAACTTCGCGATCGTGAAGCCCTGGTACTTGCCGTCGGGGATCGGCTCCAGGAAGCGCGGGCCGATATTGGTGTAGTCGTCCTCGGCGCGCCAGCCGCGCTGCGTGCCAAAGACGCTCTGCATGATCATGCTGCGATGGCCGGCCGTCAGCATCTCGTCGAGCGAGAGGTCCCAACCAGTCGTCGCGTTGAGCGCGTCGACCATGGAGTTCAGCCCATCGGGGACGCCCGGGTTCATGGCGAACCAGCAGGCACCCATCATGCCGGAGGCCTGGCGGTACTGCTCGCTCAGAATGTGCGACCACGCCCAGCCGTCCGCTTTATCGGCCGAGAGCGGCTCCCAGCTCTCACGGTACTTGAGGTCCGGCGGCACATCCTTGCTGCCGCCACCCTGCGGCTTCATGCCGCCACTCGCCGTCATCTCGCGCAGCATGTTGCCGATGAGCGGGCGCCAATCGTGCTGGGCGGGCGTGCCGCCCTTGGTGTGGACGACCCACTGCATCGCCTCGCCGCCGAGCGCCTCCGCGAGCTCCTTGGGTCCGTCCGCCAGCAGGTTGCCAAGCCAGCCCTCCCGGCGGGCGCACATCTCGAGCAAGCGCTCGATCGTCGGCAAGTCACCCCACTTTAGATCCATGCCACCGGCTTGCTCGGCGGTGAGGAGTCCCTTCTCGAACGCCTCGAAGGCGAGGCCAGCGCCATCCGCGAAGTGGCTGCACTCGATGCCCAGATCATTGATGCGCTCGGCGAGGTACAGCACGTCGTTGCCGGTGACGTCCAGATTGAAGAACGTGTCGATCCACTCGGAGCCCGCGTCGAAGTGGGCGAGCGTGCCGGGGTGGCTGCCATCCCCCAGCTCGACGTCCCAGGGGCACATACGGCCACACTGGAAGCAGGGTCGGCGGACGATGCGGTTCTTCTCAAAGCCGTGGTTGTCGTCCGCGTTGATGATCGTCGTCTGCCAGTTGTGCTTCGTCATGGCGCCCCAGGACGCGGCGTGACCCACGTCCCGGTTGGCGTCCTTGCCAGGGCGCCGCAGCGTCGCGTCCCACCGCTTGCCGGCCTCGATGAGCGCCATCTTGTCGCGGAGCGGAGGGCGACGCGGCCCGCGCGCCACGATCGCCTTCAGGTTCTTCGACCCCATCATGGCACCAACGCCGTGCGCAGCGAAGTGGTTGTAGTCGTTCGCCATCATCGCCGCGTGCACCAGGTTCTCGCCCGCGGGGCCAATGCAGCCGATCTTGGCGTCCTGGTGGCCGACTTCGGCCCGCAGGAGATCCTCGGTGTCGCGCGTGCCCTTGCCCCAGACCGCGCTGGCGTCGCGCAGCTCGGCCCGACCGTCATCCAGGTAGAGGTAGACCGGGCTCGACGCCTTGCCCGTGAAGATCAGGCCGTCGAAGCCCGCGGCCTTGAGCGAAACGGCCCAGAAGCCGCTGGTGGCCGCGCGGCCGAGCGTGTAGCCGGTCGCGGGGCTGAGGTAGATCGACGTCATCTTCGTGCCGCCGGGTGTCAGGCCCGTGCCGGTCATGGGCCCGGTCATCATGATGATCGGGCTCTCCGGATCGAACGGTTTGGCGTCCATCGGCAGGAGGTGATGCAGCAGGTACAGCGCGAGGGCCTGGCCGCCCCAGAAGCGGCGCAGGATCGGCTCCTCGGGCAGGTTCAACTCCTCGAAGCGCCCCGCGGTCAGGTCGACGCGCAGCAGCTTCCCCATGTATCCACCCGGCAGCGGTGTGCGCCGGACGCTCGGGAATAGATCCGGGTGCGTTTGCAGCGCGGGTGCGGCTGCCATGGACCGCCTCCTCCGTCAGCTCATCGCAAAAGCGCTGTAAGCCCCGCGGGGCCAAGGAACCGTCGCGCGTGACGCACCTTCGGGCCGGGCCCGGCGAGCGCCCGCCCTACAATACCCCACGATTCGGGCCGACTCAAGCGCGCGGCAGCTTACCGCTCGCACAACAGCTAAGAAAAATGGAAGGGGCATCACCTATGGCGATCAGCTCCATCGAGCAGGCGACCCGCGAAGATCTCGCCACCACATCGCGCGCGCTGGCCCGGATCGGCGTGTATGGGCTTGCCGGTCACATCAGCCTGCGCATCCCGGAGAGTCCCCTGATCCTGATCACCCCTGGCGGGGGCCTGGACAAGACGCGCATCACCGGCGCGGACATGACGACCATCGACGCTGATGGCAAGTGGGTGGATGGGCCGTACCCACCGCCGCTCGAGACGCCGATCCATACGGTCGTGCACGCTGCGCGGCCGGAGCTCGGCTCGATCGCCCACCTCCACGCCCACTATTCGACGATCTTCTCGATCATTGACCGACCGATGGACATCGTCCTGCTGCCCGCGACAACGCTCGGGCGGAACGTGCCCTGGTTCGAGGTGCCGAGCCTGGTGACGACGCCCGAGCTCGGGCACCAGCTCAACACGGCGCTCGGCAATGAGGCGGCGGTGCTGATGCGCTGGCACGGCATCACGGTCGTCGGCGACACCGCGGCGGAAATGTTCGAGCGGGCGCTCTTCATCGAGGAAAACGCGCGACTGATCTGGGAGGCGAGCTCGCTTGGCAAGCCGATTCCGGTGCCGGATGCCGCATTCGCCAACATGGCCGGCCGCGGCGGTCCGCAGGCGATGCCGCGCGGGGCCCGCACCTTCAATTACTACAGCAACCTGGAACGCTCAGCCGATGGGCAAACGCAGGAGGGCCACAGCGTCCGCCGCCCGGCTGATCGCGGCGATCGCGAAGGGAGCTAGGCGGGCTGAACGGTGGCCGGAAGCAGCCACTTCTCGCCGTAGCACCGCAGCGCCTCGACGACGGCTACCGCGTCATACCCCCTCTCGGTGAGGGTGTATTCGACGCGCGGCGGGATCTCACGGTAGGCCACCCGACTCACGATGGCGTGGATCTCCAACTCATGGAGTCGGGCGGTGAGGACGCTGGGGCTGATGCCCTCGCCAGACCGCTCGAGATCCTTGAAGCGGCAGGGTCCCTGCATGAGGTCGCGGAGGATGATCAGGGTCCATTTATCGCCGAGAAGCCGAGCCGCTTCCGCGATCGGACAGATATCCATTGTTGTGATAGTGCCGTACCCTCCGGGCCGTGACGCGAGTAGGCGGTGCCACCTCGTATCGTAGTACGACGCGGCGAAAATCGCGAGCGGGAGAGCCGATCCTCGACCGCGGCACCCGCCGCCGAATCGCCCGACCGTCGTTCCATTCTATCACTACTGAATGACAAGCATTATACTTGCTTTTTCAAAGTATCTATGCTATCCTCGTGCTAGCCCTGGCGCTCCAGCTCGGGTCAGGAGGAATGAATGGATCTTACAATGCAACATCGCGCGGTCGCGACGCCGAGCGTCCCCGTGCGAATCACACTCGCTTGCGGCTGGTGCTCGCGCCGCCTGGACGACCTGGCGGGTGAGATGAAGACGGGCAGTGGCCTCATGACGGTCGCATCAGCGCCGGGCCGATTCCGAATGTTGAGCGGCCGGCCGGTGTGCCCGGAGTGTGGCGGCCCGCTCTTCGTCGACGACTGGCATACCATTCGCCCGCAGACCGGACCGACCTACGACGACCGGGAGGACACTGACGACGAGAGCCGCGGCTTCGCCGCGGCCTAATCCGCCGCGAGACCGCCTTGCAGAAGCCGGCGGGCACCAGGACCGTTTCGACGAACCCCTTCTCCAACAAAAAGAAGGGGTTCGTCGAACTTGCGCAAAAATGATCTAGCCCGGACCTAGCCCGGGCGCGGTGGAGCTGCCGGTGTCCGCTTTCTTGCATTCGCCTTGCGATAGCGGGGTCATTGTCAGCGCCCCCACGCCCAGCATCCGCGTGCCGAGCTGCGAGACCTGGGTGCTGATCGCCACCATCGTCGGTTCCAGCATGGTCTTCATCGACGGCACCGTTGTCAACGTGGCCTTGCCGGTCCTGCAAGCCGATCTCCACACCACGGTGGTCGCCGCCCAATGGGTGGTCGAGGCCTATGCGCTCTTTCTGGCCGCGCTCCTCCTCGTCGGTGGATCGCTTGGCGATCGCTACGGGCGGCGCCGCATCTTTGCGCTTGGCGTCGGACTATTCGCGCTCGCGTCCGTCGGTTGCGGTCTCGCGCCGAATGCGGAGATGCTCATCGCCGGCCGCGCGCTGCAGGGAATTGCCGGCGCGTTGCTGACCCCGGGCAGCCTGGCCATCATCAGCGCCACGTTTGACGAAGCGGGACGCGGCCGCGCCATCGGCACCTGGTCCGCCTTTACGGCGATCACGGCAGCACTCGGCCCGGTGGTCGGCGGCTGGCTCCTGGATCACGCGTCCTGGCGAGCGGTGTTTTTCGTCAACGCGCCGCTCGCCCCGATCGTGCTGGCGATCGTCTTTACGCGGGTCCCCGAAAGCCGAGACGAGACAGCCTCACGGCTGGACTGGTTGGGTGCGCTCCTGGGGACGATCGGCCTGGCCGGAGCCACGTTCGGCTTGATCGAGACGGGAAACCGCGGTTTTTCAGACCCGCTGGTCGCAGCAGCGCTCCTGGCCGGGATCGTGACCCTGGTCGCGTTCATCGCGGTTGAGGCCCGGATCCGCCACCCCATGCTGCCGCTCGACCTCTTCCGCTCGCGATCGTTTCTCGGCGCGAATCTCCTCACGTTTCTCGTATACGCGGGTCTCTCGGGTGGCCTCTTCTTTCTACCCTTCAACTTGATTCAGGTGCAGGGCTATTCGGCGAGCGCGGCCGGCGCGGCGCTGCTGCCGTTCGTGCTGATGGTGTTCGCACTCTCGCGGTGGTCGGGTGGGCTCGCCGACCGCTACGGGGCAAGGCTGCCCCTCACGATCGGGCCGCTGGTGGTGGCGGCGAGCTGGGTCCTTTACGCACTGCCGGGTATCGGGGGCAGCTACTGGACGACGTTTTTTCCCGCGATCGTGCTCCAGGGGATCGGCATGGGAATCACGGTTGCGCCGCTTTCAGCGGTCGTCATGGGCTCGGTGGAGCTGCGGCATGCTGGCATCGCGTCGGGCATCAACAACGCGGTGTCCCGAATCGCGGGGCTGCTCGCAGTCGCCATAATGGGAATCATGGTCCTGGCCGTCTTCAGCACCCATCTGGATTCCAGCCTGGCCAAACTCGCCGTACCCTCTGACGTGATCGCGGGACTCGATGCGCAACGGACCCGGCTGGCAGCGCTGGAGCCCCCCTCCTTGTATGAACCGGGCCTTGGCCAGCAAATACGGCTCGCGATCGCCGAGGCCTTTGTCGCGGGCTTCCGGGTCGCTATGCTGATCGCGAGCGGGCTGGCGCTTTGCGGCGGGCTGATTGGCGTCCTGATGATCGACGGCAGGAAGCGACTACAGTCCGCATGAGCACACCCTTCGCCGTCGACGCGTTCGTCAGCACGCTCGCCCTCGTGGGTGTCGTGATCGTCGTCGCTGCGCTTCTCTCGGGCGTCGTGGAGCGAACCGGCTTCCCCCAGGTTGCCGTCTTTCTGGCGATGGGGGCGATGCTTGGCCCGCATGGGCTCGGCCTCCTGAACGTCACCCTGGACTCGCCGGCGCTTCGGGTGCTCGCCACCTTGAGCCTCGTGCTCGTCCTCTTCACGGACGCGGCAACGTTGGACCTGGTACAGATCCGTCGGTACAAGCTGCTTTCATTGCTGGCGTTGGGCCCCGGAACCCTGATCACCGCGGCCCTTGTGACTTTGGCCGCGTGGCAGCTCTTGAGTCTTCCCCTCGCCGCGGCGGCAATCCTCGGCGCTGCGCTCGCCTCGACGGATCCCGTCCTGCTCCGAAATCTGCTGCAGCGGCGGGACATCCCAAGCGCAGCCCGCGAAGCGCTGCGGGTCGAGAGTGGGCTGAATGACCTGGTGCTGCTGCCGATCGTTGTGCTGTCCTTGAATTTTCTGGGCAAGGCTAATGGGACGGCGGATGGGGATTTGGCGCGCGAAGGGATCAGCCTCTTCCTGCTCGGCCCGAGCGCGGGCGTTGCCGTCGGACTCCTTGGCATCGGCGCGCTCGACCTGATTCGCCGTCAGATCGACGTTCGCCGCGACTACGAATCGCTGTACGCGCTTGGGCTCGCCTTTACGTCTTACGCGGCAGCCGAAGCCGTGCACGGCAGCGGTTTCCTGGCGGCGTTCGCCGCGGGTCTCGTGATCTCCGCACTGGACGTCGAGCTCTGCGACTGCTTCATCGAATACGGGCAGACGACGGCCGAAATGGCGCTGCTGCTCACCTTCGTGCTGCTTGGCGCCTCGCTCATCTGGAACGGGCTCGGCATCGTGGGCATTGCCACGATGTTGTTCGCAGTTGTCACCCTCTTGCTGCGGCCCGCCGTTTACATGGCCGTCCTTGCCCGGGTGAATATTCCCAGGTCCGCGCGATACCTGATCGCCTGGTTCGGACCGCGTGGCCTGAGCTCGCTGCTGCTTGTCCTGCTCGCGGTGTTCGCCGGCTCACCGGGCAGCGACGTGCTCTTCGCGATCTGCTGTCTCGTCGTTCTGATGTCGCTCGTGCTCCACGGGGCCACGCCGATGCTCCTGAGCGCCCGTGACCGGCGCGCGTCCGTAGCCGTCGCGGCGATGCCCCCCGCGGCATCCGAGCCGGCTGACGTCACCCTTCGATCAGAGGCCCTTCTAGGTGCTGAGGCGCTCCCAGTGGCATTCCAACCCGAGACACCGCCACCCGAAGCGCCCCCGCCAGCTTCCGCGGTGCCACCCGCCCGCCAGGTGTTTGCGGTCGCGGGTCCCTCCACGTCCCTGGCCACGGAAAGCAACGGCCGCAATTCCGTCGCATCGAACGATCCAGAGGTGATCACGATCGCCGAAGTCCAGGAGATACAGCGTGCGGGGGAGCCGGTATTCCTGGTCGACGTGCGGTTGGACAAGTCCTACAACCAGAGCGACCTTCAAGCGGCCGGCGCGTTGCGACTGGAACCCGATCACGCGGTTTCCCACGCGCGCGAGCTGGCATTGCCCCAGAACGCCTGGATCGTGCTCTACTGCACCTGACCCAGCGAAGCGACGAGCGCCCGGGTGGCGCGAGAGCTGCAGCGCGCGGGGTGGTCCAAGGCCCGTGCCCTCAAGGGCGGTTGGACTTCCTGGTCAAGACAGGGATTGCCGACGGAGCCGAAGCCCGCCTCGATCGACTGAGCGGGCGGGCGTTTATCCAACCGGCGGACCCGCGTCGCGGCGATTGACACCGTACGCCGCTTGGCGCACCATTTCCGGCGTCGGCCCGGCGCAGCAGCCGGCCGCGACTCTCGAATTGGCATGGGGGAGCACATGTACAACGGGACCCCAGTCCTCGACGTCCACGGACACGTCTCGGCGCCCGTCGAGACCGCGCGCTACGTCGTCTTCCTGATGGCGTCCAACTCGCCGAGCCGAAGCCCGATCTCCGGCCCGCAGCGCCAGGGCCGCGGCGCGATGAACTTCACGGACGAGATGTTCCATGCGGCGGCGAAGGAGCACGCGGAGTATATGGACGCGCGCAGCATCGACGTCCAGCTCATCGGCCCGCGCCCGTTCACGATGATGGGCTGGATGGAGCCCCACCTCATGCCGAGCTGGGCGACCTTCACGAACGACACGATCAAGAAGCAGGTCGAGGCGTTTCCCGATCGATTCGTCGGTGCCGGATTCCTCCCACAGATCAGCGAGGCCGACGACCTCGGCAACTGCATCCCGGAGCTCGAGCGCTGCGTCAAGGAGCTCGGCTTCAAGGCGATCTATCTCAGCCCGGATCCGAGCGGCAAGCGCAATACCCCCGGCATGAACGAGCGGTACTGGTTCCCCGTGTATGCGAAGTGCCAGGAGCTCGGCGTGCCGATCGTCGTTCACGGCACGAACTGCCTGGACCCGCGGATCCGCATCATCCCGCAGAACTATCAGATCGGCTTCGTCTGGGAGCAGTTCCTCGCGACGCAGCTCCTCTCCCATGGCGACGTCTTCGAGCGCTATCCGGACCTCAAGATCTGCGTCTGCCACGGTGGCGGGGCGCTCAACCGCTTCATCCCGACCGACAACCACCTCGCACAGAAGGACCTGAGCAAGAACCTCTTCTTTGACACCTGCGTTTACGACATCCCCGTGCTCGAGGCCACGATCAAGCAGCGCGGCCTGAAGCAGATCCTGTTCGGCACGGAGGCGCCGGGCTCCGGCGGCGCGGTGCGCCCCGAGACCGGCAAGAGCTCCGACGACCTGGTGCCGATCATCGGCAAGATGGACTTCCTCAGCGAGGATGACAAGGTCACGATCATGAACTGCAACCCCGCCGGCTTCTGCCCGGAGCTCGGCGTGGCCAGCAGCAAGGCCGCCGGCGCTCGCTAATCCATCGCGCAAGTTCCACGGAAGGGCCTGCCGGAGCTCGGCGGGCCCTTTTGCTTAGTTTGCGAAGTCCTGAGTGAACATGCGGCCGCGTCCGTCGGCACGAGCGGCGCCGATGCCGACGCGCTTGAAGGCCGGGTGGAGAATGTTGGCCTTGTGGCCGGGGCTGTCCATGAGGCCCTGGTGGGCGAGCGCGACCGTGGGAGCGAGGGCGAGGTTCTCGCCCGCCGCGTTGAACTGAACGTTGCCCTGACGCATGCGATCGAACGGCGTCCGGCCGTCCGGGTCCTCGTGGGCGAAGTAGCCACGCTGGAGCATATCGATGGAATGCGCGCGTGCCACCGCGTCCATCGCCGGGTCGCGCACCAGCGGCGGTAGCCCCGCCCGGATCCGCTCCTGATTGAGGAGCTCGAGCATGCGCGCTTCAGACGGCTCGTCGATCGGCGGATTGTCGATGCGGAAGTTCAGCGCCACCCGCTCGCCCGTTTCGGGCCGAACGGTCAGCAGCGTCAGCGTCTCGGAGAGCGGCTCGCCGATGACCTCGCGCGCCACGCGGTCCAGCGCCGCGGTCCGCTCGACAAGGTCCGTTGCCACCTGCGATTCCTGCATCGCCTCGCGCACGAAGGCGAAGCCCTCCTGACCGGGTACCCCGTCTGGCAATGGCGGCACGGAAAGAATGACGGTGACGGCCACCCCAGCGACAATCAGCCCCTTGAGGCCCGATGGAACGATACTGAGGATCGCGTCGAGTCCCGTCGCACGAATCAGGGCAGAGAACGGCGCGCCAACGATGCGTCCAAAGAGGCTGACGACGAACCCTGACACGATCCAGATGGCACCAAACGCAAGAGGGCGGGCCAGGAGCGAGGGCAGATTCCACTGGACGGCCGCCCAATCGCCAAGCTGGACGTACGCCGTCAGCGCGACGACGAGCGACACCACAAAGGCGACGAGATCGACGAGGGCGGCGACAAAGCCGCGGCGCACACCGTCGGCGATGTGCCAGGCAATGACGAGCAGAATGGCGATATCAACCCAGTTCACGGGGCTCTGAGTATAATCCCCGGTCAGATCCCCCCGGAGGCGGTATGCGCCGAACCCATCGCTGTGGCGAACTGCGCGCTGAAAACGTCGGCCAGCGGGCGATCCTGCAAGGCTGGGTGCATCGCCAGCGCGACCACGGTGGCCTGATCTTCATCGACCTGCGCGACCGGGACGGCCTGACCCAGGTCGTCTTCAACCCCCAGCTTGCGCCCGAGGTCCATGAGATCGCGAGCGGCGTGCGTTCCGAGTACGTCATCGAGGTCGAGGGCGAGGTCCTTCATCGCCCCGAGGGCACCGTCAACCCCGACATTCCGACCGGCGAGATTGAGCTCGCCGCCGACCGGATCGAGATCCTGAATCCCTCGCTCCCACTGCCCTTCGCCATCGCAGAGGACGGGGGCGTCGACGAGGCGACGCGGCTGACCTACCGGTACCTGGACCTCCGACGTCCCCGCCTGGCGCGCAACATGATCCTGCGGCACCGCGTCACGAAGGCGATCCGCGACTTCTTCGACAGCCGCGGGTTCCTCGAGGTCGAGACGCCGATCCTCACGAAGAGCACACCCGAGGGTGCGCGCGATTACCTGGTGCCGAGTCGGGTCCATCCGAACTCGTTCTATGCATTGCCCCAGGCGCCGCAGCAGTTCAAGCAGCTCCTGATGGTCGCGGGTGTGGACCGCTACTTCCAGATCGCGCGCTGTTTCCGCGACGAGGACCAGCGCGCCGATCGCCAGCCCGAGTTCACGCAGCTCGACGTCGAAATGTCCTTCGTCGACCAGGAGGACGTCCTGGAGGTCCTTGAAGATCTCTTCACGGAGCTGGCCGCCTCGCTGACCAACAAGAAGGTCCCGACGCCATTTCCGCGCTTGAAGTACCAGGATGCGATGGCGCGCTACGGCTCCGACAAACCGGACCTCCGCTACGGGATGGCGTCTGAGGACCTTTCTGACATATTTGCCGCGACCGAGTTCGCCGTCTTTCAGAATGCGCTCGGCCGGGGCGCCCAGATCCGCGGCATGCGCGTTGCCGATGGGGCAAAGTACAGCCGCCGCATCATCGACGAGCTCACCGATATCGCAAAGAGCCAGGGCGCCGGCGGCCTGGCGTGGGCGGCCGTCGAGCCGGGCGAGCTGCGCTCGCCGATCGCCCGATTCCTGAGCGATGGCGAGCGCGCCGCGATGCTGCAGCGCCTCCAGGCCCAGGAGGGAGACCTTGTCCTGCTGGTCGCGGAGACGGCGCCGGTGCCCTCGCTTGCGCTTGGTGCCATCCGCGTCGAGGTTGCGAAGCGCGAGAGCCTGGCCGATCCGAACGTGCTTGCCTTCGCGCGCATCACCGAGTTCCCTCTTTTCGCCTGGGACGAGGCCGGCAAGCGCTGGGACGCGGTGCATCACCCGTTTACGTCGCCGATGGACGAGGATCTACCCATTCTGGAAGAGCGGACCGGCGATGTCCGGGCAAAGGCCTATGACCTGGTGTGCAATGGGTGGGAGCTTGGCGGCGGCAGCATCCGTATCCACCGCCGGGAGATTCAGGAGCGCGCATTCCAGCTTCTCGGCTACGGCAAGGAGGACGCCGAGGAGCGCTTCGGCCACCTGCTGCGCGCCTTCCAGTATGGCGCGCCCCCCCATGGTGGCTTTGCCGCGGGTCTGGACCGCGTGGTCGCGATCTTCGGGGACGAGTCGAACATCCGCGAAGTGATGGCGTTCCCCAAGAACCAGAGCGCCCAGGATCTCCTCATGGGGGCGCCCTCCCCCGTCGAGGAATCCCAGCTCAAGGACCTCTATATCGCCCTGCTGCCGCCGCCGGAGCCGAAGTAGGGGTTGGGGTTTTGGGGTTGGTGCCGGGCCTTTCTCCAACCCCCAAATCCTAACCCCTAACCCCCCCTAACCCCCACTTCGAGCTCCTTCGTGGCGGGCATGACGCTGCTACCGGCGATGCGGCCGGTGTTTGTCTCTCGGTGGATCTCGATCATCGGCCAATTCTTCGCGGGGTCACGAATCACGCCCAGCGGGTCCTCACCGCGCTCGACTTTTTCGATGTTCTCGAGCAGCAGGTTGCGGTACAGGATCACGCCCTTGTCCGACGTGACGAGGTGCTCAGTCCTCCGGTCGGAGATCGAGCCCTGGGTGATCCAGGCCATCATGTCCTGGCCCTTGGTGTTGTCGATGATGAGTCGCCCGTCGTCGTCGTGGTATGGCAGCTCGGAAACCGGGATTTCGGTCTGCGGGAGCTGGCCGGGCTGCGCCGGCAGTGCGAAATACCAGAAGTGCAGCAAGTTCTCGTCGTCGACTGGCACCCGAATCTGGAGTGCGGGGCGGCCAAGGTCGGTCAGGGTGAGGGTGTACGGGAAAAGGATCGGGTGGCCGACCTTCCAGTCGTCGTGGTCCTCGGACTGCCCCTCGAGGAGCCGGCGCTTGTAGATGCCGTACTCGAAGACGTCGAAATCGATCTTGACGTGCTTTGGCATGATGGGCATCGGCTGGCCACCCTTGCGCATCAGCACGTACCGGCCCCAGCGGTTGTGGAGATGCTCGAAGTGCATCGGGTCGAGCGAGTTCTCCATCGCCTGGAGCCAATTGACCGGCAGCCGGGTGATCATGATCTCGCGGACGTGATCCTCGAACACGAGCAGGTCCCAGCGCGGAAGCTCGGGCGCGGGGAGCGGGCCCATGTAGGTCCAGATCAGGCCACCGAGCTCCTGCACGGGGTAGCCAGAGACCCGCACGGGCAGCGTGGCCGGCTCGGATGGCATCTCGACGACCTGCCCCTCCTGGTTGTAGAGCCAGCCGTGGTACGGGCACCGGAGCCCCGCATCCTCGGGAATGCCGTACGCGAGTGAGCAGCCGCGATGCGCGCAGCGCTGGCCCACGAGTCCGAGGTCGCCCTTCTCATTGCGGAAGAGCGCCAGGTTCTCGCCGAGGATGCGGACGGCCATGACCGGCTCGCGGTTGAGCTCGGTGGTCGTGGCGATGGGGTGCCAGTACCGCCGCATCAGGTTGCCCATAGGCGTGCCGGGGCCGACCTTCGTCAGCCGTTCGTTAGTCTCTTTCGTCAGCATCCGCTTCCTCCCGATCTCCAGCGCCATGAGGGACCAGAGCATCATCCGCCCGTGTCGTGTGTCGTCTTTCTTCTAACGCATATGTCCCCTCGAAGAAAAGGCGGGAAGCTCTGTTCCCGCCTTTTGGGATGCCGACCGATCCGACCGACGTACTCAATCGTTGCCGGCAGGCTCGTGATCACGGTCGCGGCGGCCCCGGGTTCGTGGCGGGGGCCAGTTGTCCGCGGCGGGGAACAACCGCGCAATGAACTCGCCAGCGGTCAGATTTGGTTCATCAGCCCTGGCATCCTGGACCACGCCTTCGCCGCCGGGCTCAATCAGCCAACCAGCCCAGCCAGGCGGCAACCCGGCGCCCATGGCGCCGCTCACGGGCACCTCGCCACCGGCGGCGTCTTTCACGCAAAGCTGCACCTCGACTCCCAAAAGGGCCGTCAAATCACGCGCCAGCACATCGCCCTGCGGCGGAACGCTGGACAACACGAGGTTCACTCGGGACCCGGCCCCGTCCAGCCAAGCGTCGAGGGGTGCCGTGCCGGCAGCGAGGCAGCATGCGCGGGCCCGATCCGCCAGGCCGAGCTCAGAAGCGGCCCGCTGCCCGAAAATGCGCTCGTCAGCCGGTGAAACACATCGCACGATCTCGCCCGCAGCCGAGAGGTCCGACTCGCGCTCCAGGACCTGGTCGGTACCGATGAAGACCGTTGCCAGCGCCTCACCCGCCGAGGTGGCGACGACGACGATCTGGCCCGGCGCGAGCGGCGCCACTCGGGCGGAGACGTATCGAACTGGGCCACCTCGGGTCAGGCGGACGCCGCAGGCACGGGACGTCGCTTCATCGGCCACGCCTAGCGACCGGTTGAGGCCCGCCCCGCGAGACGGGGAAGGCGCAAGGCATAGGTCTCGAGCGCCAGGCGGGGATGGGCGTTGCGTTCGAGCGCGTCCGCGATGGCGAGCGTTTCGGCCAGGCCGTTTCGGACCGTCTCAGCCGAGAGCGCGTTTGCGAGCTCGCGCAGCTCGCCAGCAAGTCCCACAAATGCGATCCGGTCCGCGGCGCCGTGCTGGCTCAGCAGAAGGTCGCGCCACAGCTCCATCCAGGCGTCGAGCGCTTCGCGCACCTCGTCCGCGTCCTTCCCCCAGCGCTCGGCTAGCGCATCGGCGTGCTCCAAGCGTTCCAACCGCGTCCCACGCAGCATGGCGAGGAGCTCACTCGCCCGCTCCTGACGCCCATCAACGAGATCGGGCTCCTTCGCGGCCAGAATCGCCCAGCCCGGGCGCCCCTTGCTCGCGCGCGCGGTCGCGTCAGCCCGGTCGGGCGCCAGTCCCAACTGCTTCTCCAGGTGCGCCGCGATGTCTCCACGCGCGACCGGCCGGAGTCGGACGACCTGACAGCGCGAGACGATCGTCGGCAGGACGGAGCCCGGCTCCGGCGCCGTCAGGATGACCGTCACCGTTGGAGGCGGCTCCTCGATTGTCTTCAGAAGCGCGTTGGCACCTTCCTCGGCCAGGTCCTCCGCACCGCGCACGATGTAGACCTTGCGCTCCGCCTCGAGCGGACGGAGCGCGATGCCGTGCATGAACTCATGCACCTCGGCGACAGGTATGCTCCTGCGGTCGGCGGGAATCTCGAGGATCCTCAGATCGGAATGCGCGCGCCGGCCGGTCAGCTCACAATGGCGGCAAAGGCCGCAGCCCGTCCCCTGCTCGCAGAGCAAGAGCTGCGCGAGGGCGAGCGCGGTTGTGAACTTGCCGATATGGGGCGGCCCGACGATGAGCTGGGCATGCGGAACCGCCCCCTCGGCGAGCCGCTTTACCAGCAGATCCAGCACCCAGGCGTGGCCAACGATGCGATCCAAGGTGGGCGACGTGGCGATCTGCACGGAGGGATTCTAGCTCACCAGATCAGCACTATTGCTGCTCCGGTAGATCACGGCTGTCCGGGAGCGGAGGGGTTCCCGACTTCGAGCTAGGTGCAAGACCTGACCGACGACGTCGGGCGAATCAAGAAGGATCTCGGCCTCCGCATGTCGTGAACGAGAAACGTTGAGGAAATATTGAGCGTGTCTCCGAGAACGTTGAGTTGGCGTTGAGCGCCCCTCCCGGACAATTCGTTGTGGCGTTGTTGAGCGGCGATCCTGCTTGACGCGACCCAGGCACCCATCCCCTCGTGAGGACAGGCATGGCAGACGAGGTCGACCGGGGCTCCGGCAGCGATCATCCGAACGGCCGGAGACCGCGGATCCGCGGCGAAGAGCTCGAGGCCCGTGATGTACCCCGTAGCGCGCCCGAGATCGAGCGGAAAGAATTCATCACCAGCCCCCGCACCGGCGATCGCTACGTGCGTATCACTCGTGAGAAGGGCGGGATCCGGCGGCTGGGCGCTGGGCACCTCGAAGCGACACGCGAGGTGCTGCGCCCGCGCACCGGCCTGGGCCGACTCACGTCTGGGCTCAAGGCATTCGTCCTCGGCCGGCCGCTTGCCACGGCCGAGCTTGCCCACGAGCGGCTTAGCAAGGTCAAGGCGCTCGCCGTCTTCTCCTCCGACGCGCTGTCCTCGTCCGCGTACGCCACCGAGGAGATTCTCCGGGTTCTGATCCTCGCGGGGGCGGCAGCGCTTAGCCTCACGCTGCCGATTGCGTTCGCGATCGGCGTCCTGCTCGTCATCGTGGCAACGTCGTATCGGCAAACCATCAAGGCCTATCCGCAGGGTGGCGGCTCCTACATCGTGACCAAGGATAACCTCGGCACGTGGCCCGCGCTTGTCGCGGCTGCCGCGCTCCTGATCGATTACGTCCTTACCGTCTCCGTATCCGTCTCAGCCGGCGTCGCGGCGATCACGTCCGCCGCACCGTTCCTGCACGAATACGCGGTCGAGCTGGCGGTGGGCTTCATCGTCCTCATCACGCTGGTCAATCTCCGTGGCGTGAGCGAGTCCGGCAGCATCTTCGCGGCGCCTACGTATCTCTTCATCCTGATGGCATTCGCGATGTTGGCGCTCGGCACCGTGCGCTTGATTCAGGGCGGGCCTGTGGACGCGGGAACCAGCGCGGCCGCCCTCCCCGTGCTCGAGCCCCTGTCCATCGTGCTCGTGATGCGGGCATTCGCCTCGGGAAACGCGGCCCTGACGGGCGTCGAGGCGATCTCGGACGGCGTGCCGGCATTCAAGCCGCCGGAATGGAGGAACGCCCGGACGACCCTGACGTGGATGGGCGTGATCCTTGGCACCCTCTTCCTCGGGATCAGCTTCCTTTCCGTGCAGTTCGCGATCCTCCCCAGCGATACGGAGACGGTCGTCTCCCAGCTCGGCCGGATCGCCTTTGGCGGGGATACGCCGCCCTACTACACCTATCAGGCCGCGACGACGCTCATTCTCGTGCTCGCGGCGAACACGGCCTTCTCGGACTTTCCCCGCCTCGGGTATTTCCTGGCGCGGGACCACTTCATCCCGCACCAGTTCCAGTTCAGAGGCGATCGGCTCGCCTTCAGCACCGGCATCCTCGCCCTCGGACTGCTCTCGGGCGTGGTCCTCGCCGCCTTCCGCGCCGAGACCCATGCGCTCATCCCGCTCTACGCGGTCGGCGTGTTCGTTTCATTCACGCTCTCGCAGTCTGGGATGGTGGTGCGGTGGTGGCGCCACCGCGAGCCCGGCTGGAAATCCGGGCTGCCGATCAATGCCCTTGGAGCGGCGACGACCGGTCTGGTCGCAATCGTTATCGCCGCCACGAAATTCGAGCACGGCGCCTGGATGGTTATCGTGCTGATTCCGACGCTGGTCCTGATCATGCGCGGTATCAACGCGCACTACCAAACCGTCACCACGCAGCTCGCATTGCCGCACCCTGACGAGCCGCTGCCGGCGCTTCCCGCGCCAATCGTGCTCGTCCCGGTGCCCGCACTGAATCGCGCAGTGGAGCACACGCTTGCCGTGTCACGCGCCCTCTCCCCGAACGTCATCGCGCTCCACGTCACGGACGACTCCGAAGCGGGGGCGAAGGTGCGCGAGCAATGGGACCAGTGGGGGACCGACATCCCGCTCGTCATTCTCGAGTCGCCCTACCGATCACTGATGGCGCCGCTCCTTGCGTACGTGGACACCCTCCAGCGGAACGATCCGAACACGCCGATCGTCGTCGTGCTCTCGGAGTTCGTCCCCAGGCACTTCTGGGAGTACTTCCTCCACAACCAATCGGCGCTACGGCTGAAGGCCTCGCTCTTCTTCCGTCCCAATACGGTTGTCATGGACGTGCCGTTCCACCTGGAACGCTGAGCAAAGCATGAGCTCTACCCGTGGGGCCCGGATCCTTATCGTGGACGACGAACCAGCGATCCGGCGCACCGTCGAAACCAACCTGTCCCGCCACGGCTTTCAGGTGGAAACCGCTGATTCCGGCCAGGACGCGATTCGACAATTCGATGTGCGCCCACCGGACCTGATCCTGCTTGACCTCGGGCTACCAGACGTCGACGGGCTCGACGTGATCACCGACATCCGTGGGCGCGCGAGCACCCCGATCGTCGTTCTGTCGGTTCGGAGCGCCGAGCAGGACAAAGTCGCCGCTCTCGATCTCGGCGCGGACGATTACCTCACCAAACCGTTCGGCGTCGACGAGCTGCTTGCACGCATCCGCGTCGCGTTACGCCGCACCGTTCGGCCAGCAAGCGGCACCGCTGCCGTTTTCCGCACCGGCGAGCTCGAGGTCGACATTGAGCATCGCATGGTCCGCCTGGCGGGCCGTAACGTCCACCTCTCGCCGACCGAGTATGAGCTGCTGAAGGTCTTCATCGCCCATCCCAACCGGGTGTTAACGGACCGGATGTTGCTGCAACAGGTATGGGGGCCCAGGTGCGGCGAGGAAGCCCACTATCTCCACGTATACATGGCGCGGCTGCGCAAGAAGCTCGAGCCAGATCCGCAGCAGCCGCAATACCTCGTAACGGAGCCCGGCGTGGGCTACCGCCTGCTAACTATTTAACACTACTCCGTTAGTCCGTGATGCCGGGCCTGCTCGACAGGAGTCCCCAGGCACGGAACGCGAACAGAACAAGACCATCAGAAATTTTCAAACCGGGAGCCTCGTCCACACCTCGATTCGTGCCTGGAAGACTCTCGCATGTACCCTCAAATCACGATCTCACGGAATAGTGCTAAGTGCATGTTGATACCCCGTTGAGCTGGAGGGAGGGATGCTCGCGATGAGGTGCCATTCGGTACCCATCTCGACCCGAGGCACTCGTCGATGGACATGATGGATCTCGCTCGGACAATGCAATTGATACGGGCCGCAAACGAGGCGCCGGCGCTTCCCTGGCTGTCCGTCCTGCGCTCCCACTGCGTGACTCTTTCGGAGGCTGATCCGGAGCTTGTCTCAGCCATTTCCTTCACCACGCAGTTGACCGGAGGATCGCTTGCAGAAGCTCAGGCTGTTCGCCAGATCAGCAAGCTTCTCGCCGACGAGTTTGGTTTCACTGCGTCCATATGCATTGAGGGAACCGACTTTGGCTTCGACGGGGATGATTTCCGGCTATTTGCCCAAGCCGTTCGACGTGCGCGAGCTTCTGGCCACCGTGGCTCGCTTCGCGACCTGCCGCGAATAGCTTCTCCCGCATCACTGTACCCCCATAACCACCAAACATTCCCCCATTCCTTTGGTTGGTTCGTCCATACCCGCCCCGGGTAGCGTGGGCGACCATTGCACCCACGTAGCCGATAGGCCGCGCCGAGCAGAACCGACTCCGTGTGGGGACGGTCGCGCTCGCTGGGTGGAGCCAACTGGCGCAAACGGCCTGGCCAGCCGAGGCGTCGCTGGCGCGGACGCTATCACAGAATCCTGCTCAGGTTCTGGGCAGAGCGTAAGGGGGAATGATTTGTTCCGAACAGGACTCGCTCGGGCATCCCACTCCGGTCGCGGGTTGCAGGCCCCATCACTCATCGCGCTGATCTTCGCTGTGCTGCTGGCTGGGTGTGCTCCGCGCTCGGCTGCACAGCCCGGTGGCGCCTCTGCCGCCGGCGGCGGGGATACGGTCAAGGTCGGCATCCTTCACTCGCTCAGTGGGACGATGTCCATCAGCGAGACTTCGGTCAAGGATGCGACGCTCCTTGCGATCGAGGAGATCAACGCCAAGGGCGGCGTCAACGGCAAGAAGATCGTTCCGGTCATCGAGGACGGCGCCTCCGACTGGCCAACCTTCGCCGAAAAGACCCGTAAGCTGGTCCAGCAGGACCAGGTGGCGACGATCTTCGGCTGCTGGACCTCTGCCAGCCGCAAGGCAGTGTTGCCAGTCGTCGAGTCCCTGAAGGGGCTGCTCTGGTACCCCGTCCAGTACGAAGGGCTCGAGGCTTCCCCGAACATCTTCTACACCGGCGCGACGACGAATCAGCAGATCGTTCCCGCGGTCGAGTACCTCATGAAGGAAGGAAAGACGAAGTTCTTCCTGCTCGGCTCGGACTACGTCTTCCCAAGGACCTCGAACCAGATCATTCAGGCGCAGATCGCCGCGAGCCCGGGCGTCTCCGTTGTCGCGGAGGAGTACACCCCGCTCGGCCACACCGACTATTCGACCGTCATCGCGAAGATCCGTGCCTCCGGCGCGGACGTCGTCTTCAACACGCTGAACGGTGATAGCAACGTGGCGTTCTTCAAGCAGCTCAAGGACGCGGGTATCACCGCGGACCGCCTGACCACCCTCTCGGTCAGCATCGCCGAGGAAGAGATCCGCGGCATCGGGGCGGACGTCATGGAAGGTCATCTGACGGCCTGGAACTACTTCCAAACCACGTCCACGCCTGAAAACACGGCGTTCGTGAAGGCGTACAAGGACAAGTACGGCGCCAACCGCGTCACCGACGATCCGATCGAGGCCGGCTACATCGGCGTCTACCTCTGGAAGGCTGCCGTCGAGAAGGCAGGGTCCTTCGAAGTGGAGAAGGTCCGCGCCGCCGCCAAGGGGATCGAGCTGAAGGCACCTGGCGGCATGGTCCGTATCAACGGCGACAACCAGCACATCTCCAAGACCGTGCGCATCGGCCGCGCGAAGGCCGACGGCATGTTCGAAGAGGTCTGGAGCACTGCTGGCCCCGTCGAGCCCGACCCGTTCCTCAAGACCTACTCCTGGGCAGCAAATATCAAGACTGGCGCATAACCCGTCGTTCTGAGCGCAGCGAAGAATCCGTAGCCACTCAGCGAGCGGATTCTTCGCCGCCTCAGAATGACGGCCTCTGCCAGAAGCTGGTGAGGGCGGGCACGCCCGCCCTCACCAGCTCATCCCTATCTCAACCCAGCAACGCGGAGCGCTCATGGACGTGGTCATCGTTCAAGCCTTCAACGCGCTCAGTCTGAGCTCGATTCTGCTTTTGATCGCGCTCGGCCTCGTGTTCTCCTTCGGGCTCATGAACGTTATCAACATGGCCCATGGCGAGTTCATCATGGTCGGCGCGTACACAACGTTCGTCGTCCAGCGGGCATTTCAGGCCTATGCGCCGGGCCTGCACGGCATCTATCTCTTCATCGCACTGGGGCTCGCATTTCTCATCAGCGGTGCGCTCGGATTCGCCCTCGATCGGCTCCTCATCCGGCACTTGTACGGGCGGCCGCTTGACACCCTGCTCGCAACCTGGGGCGTGGGGCTCATCCTGCAGCAGACCGCGCGTGCGATCTTCGGTGCGCCAAACGTCGACGTCACTGCACCGGCCTGGCTCAACGGTGGGATTCCACTCGCCGAGGGATTGCTGCTCCCCTACAAGCGGGTCTTTATCATTGCGCTCGTCGCCCTGTGCATCGCGGCGATCTACGTTTACGTGACGCGATCAGCGCCTGGACGGCGCATGCGCGCGGTTATGCAGAACCGCGACATGGCCTCGTGCCTTGGCCTCTCGACGGCGCGAGTGGACGCGGCAACGTTCGCGCTGGGGTCCGGTCTGGCTGGCATCGCGGGCTGCGCGCTGACGCTGCTTGGGTCTATCGGACCGAGCCTCGGCACCTACTACATCGTCGATGCGTTCATGGTCGTGGTGCTCGGCGGCGTTGGGCAGATTGCCGGCACCATTCTGGCGGCCGTGATGATCGGCGGCTTCAACACGGTGTTTGAGCTTGGCAGCACCGCCAGCATCGGCAAGGTGCTGGTGTTCGTCCTGGTGATCGGATTCCTGCAATGGAAGCCGAACGGCCTCATCGCGCTCCGGGCGCGGGCCTGACGTGCTCGCAATGCTGACGCGCCGTGGCTCGCTGTCCATCGCGACCGGGGGGCTGCTGCTGCTCGCCGCCGCCCCGTGGTTTCTGACCGACTTCCAGGTCTCATTGCTCGCCAAGTTCCTCTGCTTCGCGATCGTCGCGGTCAGTCTGGACCTGATCTGGGGCTACGCCGGGATTCTGAGCATCGGTCACGGCGTCTTCTTCGGGCTGGGTGCCTACGCCTTCGGCATGTACCTGAAGCTGGAGGCTGCGGGTCCGAAGCTGCCGGACTTCATGGCGTGGAGTGGTCTGACCGAGATCCCGTGGTTCTGGGGACCGTTCCGCGAGGTCGCCTTTGCGCTCGCTATGGTGCTCATCGCCCCGATGGCGGTCGGCGGGTTGCTCGGCTACCTCGCATTTCGGAGTGGCATGCTCGGCGTCTATTTCTCGATCGTGACCCAGGCGTTCGCGCTCATCCTGGGTCTGCTGCTCGTCGGCCAGCAGCCGTATTTCGGCGGCACCAATGGCCTCACGAACTTCTCGACGGTCTTCAACCTCCCCCTGACCGATCCGAACGTTCAGTTCGCGCTGTACTACGCGGCGCTCGGCGGGCTCGCCATAGCGTTTGTCGTCTGCGCGGTGCTGACCCGGTCCCGCTTTGGGCTGCTGCTCATCGCGCTGCGGGACGACCCCCGGCGCGTCCGCGCCTTTGGCTACAACCCCGTCGCGGTCAACGTGCTCGTCTTCACGATCTCCGCGGGCCTCGCCGGCATGGCGGGCGCCCTGTTTGCGCCGATCGTCGGCATCGTCTCGCCCGCGATGATCGGCGTCGTGCCGTCGATCGAGATGGTGATCTGGGTTGCCGTCGGTGGCCGAGGCACGCTCGTCGGGCCAGTGCTGGGCGCGTTGCTCGTTAACGGAGCGAAGAGCGGACTCAGCGAGAGCTTTCCTCTGATCTGGCAGTACTTCCTCGGTGGGATGTTCGTTGGGTCCGTGCTCTTCTTCCCCCGGGGCATCTACGGCTCGCTGCAGAGCGCGGTCGCCCGCTGGCGCCGGGGGCGCTCCGCCCAGGTTCCGACCCCAGTCGTTCCTGACGGGGTGCTCAGCCCGGAGAGGTCGCGAGCATGACCGACAAGGTGCTCGATCTCTACGCGGTCAGCGTCAGCTTCGATGGCCTGGCGGTCCTCGACGACCTCGAATTCAGCATGGAAGTCGGCGAGATTCGCTTCTTGATCGGCCCCAACGGAGCCGGTAAGTCGACGATGCTGGACGTCATCACCGCGCGCACGCGGCCTCAGCGCGGCTCGATCACCTACAACGGCATCGTGGACGTCACCGAGCGCTCCGAGCATGACCTGGTGCGACTGGGCATCAGCCGGAAGTTCCAGACGCCGACGGTGTTCCACAGCCTCTCGGTCTACAAGAACTTCGAGGTTGCGCTTGGCTTCCGGGACTCGTGGCCCCAGCTCCTGCGTCCCCTGAGCGGCGAGCAGCACGACCGGGTCCTCGAGGCGCTGGAGACGGTGGACCTGGCGGAAAAAGCGAACCAACTCGCTGGCTCGCTGTCGCACGGAGAGCTGCAATGGCTCGAGATTGGCATGCTGCTCGTCCAGGAGCCAAAGCTCCTGCTTCTCGACGAGCCAGTCGCGGGCATGACGCGGCCAGAGCGCGACAAGACCGGCGCGCTGCTTGGATCGATCGCGGGGAAGTGCTCGGTGCTCGTCGTCGAGCACGACATGGCGTTCGTTCGCGAGTTTGCGAAGACCGTCAGCGTGCTGCATCTCGGCAAGATCCTCAGCGAGGGCCCGGTCGAGCAAGTGCAGAACGATCCGAAAGTTGTGGAGGTGTATCTTGGCCATCGCCACGAGCGCACCAGCTAATACGCTGGCCGTCTCTGGCCTCACCTCTGGTTATGGGCAAAGCATCATCGTCCACGACGTGGCGCTCGCGCTCGAGCCGGGGCACGTGGCCTGCCTGATGGGCCGCAATGGCGTCGGTAAGACGACTCTGCTCAAGACGATCATCGGCCTGCTGCGCGCCCGCGCCGGTCGGGTCGAGGTCGCCGGCGAGGACCTATCACAGGCGCCGGCGCACGTCCGGGCGCGGGCGGGCCTCGGCTACGTCCCGCAGGGCCGCGGCATCTTTCCGTACCTTTCCGTCCGCGAGAATCTGCTCATCGGGCTGGAGACCCAGCGGGGAAGCGCCGAGATCCTCGATGAGATCTATGAGCTCTTTCCTGTCCTGCGCGACATGGGTGTGCGCGCGGCGGGCAGGCTCAGTGGCGGGCAGCAGCAACAGCTCGCCATCGGGCGGGCCCTGGTCGGGCGGCCCCGCGTGCTCCTGCTCGACGAACCGACGGAGGGTATTCAGCCCTCGGTCATCTGGGAGATCGAGCGCGCGATCGATTCGCTTCGTCAGCGCGGCGGCCTCTCGATCCTCCTGGTCGAGCAGTTCGTTGAGTTCGCCGTGGGCCTGTCCGACATCTACTACATGATGGAGAAGGGCACGATCGTCGCTCAGGGTTCTTCAGCCGATCTCACCGAGGCCACCGTCCGCGAGTACCTCGCCGTCTAGTGTCGATACCGTTCACTTTGACGGTGGGGCGTGGCGCGGAATTCATTGTCCCCTCTCCCTTTGGGCACTTTGGGGCGGTGGGGTGAGGGCGTGTCCGAGAGTGCTTCTGGGTCTTACCGCCGGGCATAAAGTGAACGGTATTGTGTCTCGCTACCCCTAGGCTCCCCTAGGCTGTCCCTGACGGGAATGCTCCGGTGCGCAAAGTCAGGCCCGCTACAGATTTGCTCGATCCGCACGTTAAGACGCGCCGAGTCCGCCGGGCACTGGTTGTTGGCGACGGCATCGAGCTTGCCCAGGGAAAGGAACTCCGACTTCGGTTGCTGGGCGGGAAAGACGAGGCGCACCGCACTGGCTCCGAATATGCGTGCCCCCAAAAGGAGGGGCGTGGCCGACCAGACGACTACGGTGCACTGAGCGTCGACCTTACGACGCGCTCCCGGCATCCTCCTCCAGCGAAGATCCCTGGCGCCCCGCCGAAAACATCGGCCGATCCGCTATCGAGACGGCATCCTGCCGGCAGCCGCCCCCACCAAGCTCCAGTTCGTTTTGCGGTCGTGTCCTGCCTCAGGGCGTCGATCATAAAAGACAAGGGCATAAGGGCACATGTTCCTGGACGACGCCGATCGCAATCGGGTACGCTTCCCACATCTGATTCGATATTCGTATCATTTTACTATCGAATCTCTGTCACGCAGAGATGACCCCGAACATGAGGCGATAGAGATGATCGATTCCCACGCGTCTCCCGACGTCATCGGACAAATGGTTGTCCGGGTCGTCCGCCGACTTACCCGGCAACTGCTTGCGGACATGAACCGCACGCCAGAGACGAGGGAACTAACATGGCCGCAGTTCCGTACCGTGAGCTACCTCAGCGAGCGCGAGTACCGCGCATCAGAACTGGCCGCTGCGCTCGAGATCGGCCGCTCAACGCTGACATCAGTTAGTAACGGTCTCGTCCGACACGGTCTCATCGAGCGCGAGCACGACCTGGCGGGTGACCGCCGAGGTGTCCTGCTGCGGCTCACGCCAGACGGACGTGCCTTGCACACGCTTCTCCAAGCTCGGGCCGTAAGCGGAGTCGCGGCGATGCTAAGCAGTGCAAGTCCCGCCGAGTGCAATGCCCTCGCGATCGGCCTCGCGGCGCTCGAGCGCGGCATGAATTGCCGAGAGCAATTCAGCAGCGACCCAGCGGAGGAGGAGCATTAGGATGGAGCAGCCCCCAGCGAAAACGAGCGAATCCGCCGCTGCCCCGCCGGATGGTCGTGTGGTGCGCGAACCGTCGACCGTGGTGGACGACAGCCCCAATGGCCACGCGGCGCAGTCTGTGGCAGACAGACCGGTAAGCGTGGGTCACGTGGGAAAGTTCGAGACTCCAACCCGGCATTCTCGAAATCGTCGACGCCTGCTGTGGGTGATCCCCGTCCTCCTGGTGGTGGGAGCCATCTCGGTTGCGGTCGGGACGCGCTTCTGGTTCGAGTCCACCTATTTCGTCATGACCGAGAACGCCCGGGTAAATGGAGACCTCGTCCAGGCGGGCTCCTTCGTCGCTGGCCGTCTGCAACAGGCCGACCTGCAAGTTGGGCAGATGGTTCAGAAGGATCAGGTCATCGCAACCGTCAGCGTCCCACAGCAAGTGGGCGCCGTTCCCTTCTCGGACCAGCCGCTCCTCGAACAGACCGGCAACTCGGGCGCCCAGATTCCGGTGCGATCACCTATCAATGGGGTCGTGGCCGCTCGCCTTGCGAACGTGGGGGCGACGATCCCCGCTGGGGGGGCGATATACACCCTCATCGATCCCCAGCGCATTTGGATTGAGGCAAACATCGACGAGGACAAGGTCGGCCGCCTCCAGCCTGGGCAAGAAGTGGAGATTACGTCCGTGGCGCTCGGAACGACTTTTGCCGGTTGGGTGGAGGCGGTCACTCCAGCCAGTTCCGCGACCTTCTCGCTGCTTCCCACACAGAATCTCTCGGGTAACTTCAACAAAGTGACCCAGTGGGTACCCGTCAAGATCGGGGTGCAGGCCGGGGATCCCATGCTTCCCCTGGGAACCTCGGTCAGCGTCAAGATCCGCGTCCAGGAAGGCGACATCTGGGAGTGGCTGTCATGGCTGCACTAGCCGCGCCCCGCGCGATCGCCCGGAACCCGGTCGGGGGCATCGCGTATCACTGGCAGGCGCTCGTCGTCGTTGTCCTTGGTACGTTTATGGTCATTCTGGATACGACGATCGTCAATATTGCCCTGCCCAAGATCATTCAGGTCTTCCAGAGCACGGTGGACGAAGGCGACATGGTCGTGACCGGGTACCTCCTGGCTCTCGCGGTCGTTATGCCGGCTGCTGGCTACTGTTCTGACCGGTTTGGGTCCAAGCGGACGTACCTCATCACGATGGTGCTCTTCACGGTGGGATCGCTGCTCTGCGGCCTCGCGCCCAACATGCAGGGGCTCGTCGTGTTCCGCATTCTGCAGGGGTTGGGAGGCGGTATGACCCAAACCCTCGGTATGAGCATTCTCTTCGGGGCAGCTCCGGCCGACAAACGCGGCGCGGTCATGGGACTTTTTGGGCTGCCCCTCCTGCTCGCGCCGGCGATTGGGCCCACGCTCGGCGGGTACCTGGTGGAGTACGTCGATTGGCGGTGGGTGTTCACACTCAATGTGCCCGTAGGCATCTTTGCGGTGCTCGCCGGCGTCGTGCTGCTGCGCGAGTCGCCGCTACGCGTCGGGGGGCGATTCGACTGGGCGGGCTTTATCCTCGCGGCTGTCGGTTTTTCGGCCGCCCTCCTGGCCCTCTCAAAGGGACCGAGCGACGGATGGGTCGCACCGCACATCGTGGTGCTGTATTTGATCGCCGCTGCGGCTCTGCCATGCTGGGTGGTTGTGGAGTTGGCGCAGGATGACCCTATGCTGGATCTCAGCGTCCTCGGTGATCGGACCTACCTGGTCGCGCAGTTGGCGAGCGCTGTCGCCACGGTCGGCATGTATTCCCTGCTTTTGCTCATGCCTATCTTCCTCCAGAACGTGCGCGGCCTGGGCGCGATGGAGACCGGGGTGCTGCTCCTTCCCCAGGCGCTGGCGGCCGCGGTCACGATGCCCATCGCAGGGCGACTGACTGACAAAATCGGAGCCCTCCCCCTCGCGGTGCCCGGCATCCTGGCCCTCGCCTTTGCAACCTGGATGGTCTCCTCGATCGATCCGGGAACGCCGGACTCGTATTTGCGCCTGGCCCTTATCCTCCGTGGGCTCGCGACAGGGTTGATGTTCATGCCCGTGTTGACGGTAGCGATGGACAGCATCGCCCCGGCAAAGATTCCCCGAGCCACCGCCCTGTCGAACGTCATTCGCCAGCTCGCCGGCGCGTTCGCCGTCGCCATCTTCGCGAGTCTGCTCCTCGACCGCACCCGGCTGCACGCCACGGCCCTGGCGCAGGTCGTGACCCCGAGCTCACCGGCCGCGCTGAACCTGCTGAATGCGACCAAGCTTGGAATGGAGCACCTCGGGTACACCGCGGATGCGGCCCAGCGCTTCAAGCGGAGCGAGCCGATGACGCCCGAGGAATTGCGGCCCGACCGGCGCCAGGTCGGCGCCGACTATAAGCTCATCGCCGGCAAGGCGAACGAGTACCTGCTTGACCGCGAGCAGCAGCGCACGACCAACTACACCGGCATCAACGGATTCGCCACCCAGGATGCGTGCATCACGACGAGCATGGGGCCCATCACCGATCGCTCGGAGGAGCATCTCGGCGTCAGCGACACCTACGTCATCGCGCTGCGCCGTTTCCTCATCAAGGCGATCCACGATATGGAGGGTGGTGACGATCCGCCGGGCCTGGCGTTCTCGCCCGAGCGGAACGAGTTTTCGGAGACGATGTGCACCTGGACGACCGTGCCGGACGGGCGGTCGTGGCGCGAGCTGGAGACGAGCCTCTATGCACGTGCCTGAGGCGGAGCTGGCCCGCGGCAAATTCGTCGAGTACGTGCACCCGGCCGGCGAGATTCGCGTGCATTACCACGAGGTCATTGGCGGCGAAGAACCCATCGTGCTGGTCCAGAGCGGGGGGGCCGGCAGCAGCGCGTATATGACCTGGTATCGCAACCTGGTGCCCCTCGCCGACGCGGGCCACCACGTGTTCGCCCCAGACATGATTGGCTTCGCGCTCAGCGAGCTGGTCGATCAGCCCGGGAAGCGGGTCAACAGCTCCGAGTTCCTGGTGGGCTTCATGGACGCGGTTGGCGTTTCGCGCGCGCACCTCATCGGCAACTCGATGGGGTCGAATGCGATCTCGCGCCTCGCGACTGACCACCCCGAGCGCGTCCGCAGCCTGATCTTCACCGGCGGCGAGCCGCGCGTCGACTCCGATGAGACGCGCGCCATCTCCCGCGAGCTCGGCAAGACCGCGCGCGTGGACTTCGTCCGCCAGATGTTCGCCAAGCCCGAGGTGGATTTCGCGGACATGCGGCAGGCGACGGTCGCTTTTTTCTACAATGGCGACGACCCAGCCGTGGATGAGGTCACCGCGATGCGGCTCGAGGCCGTGCGGCGGCCCGGCGTGCACGAGCGGGAGCGCGAGGCCGCGCAGGGCCAGATTGCGCGGGGCCGCGAGACGTTCGAGTCGTCCAACCTGGCGCAGATCCAGGCGCCGACGTACTTGATCCACGGCCGCGACGAGCGCAACTTTTACGCGCCGGACATTGCGCCCGCGCTGCTCGAGGCCGCGATCCGCGCTGCGCTCGTCATCCCCGATTGCAGCGCCACCATCCTGTCACACTGCGGCCACTGGCCCCAGATCGAGCAGGCCGACGTCTTCAACACGCTCGCGCTCGAGTTCATCCGCCGGACGCCGTGAGGAGGATTGGTTCGGACGTTGGTCCATTGACAGGCGCAGCGCCTGGCGGTACGCTGGGCGTTGATTTCCAGCCCCATTCTTAGCTCCGAAGGCGAGGAGAAGAGATGTTTGTACCGCGTATCGCTCCGGGGAATATCGTGCTCGGCCTGGTGGCGCTGCTCGTGGCGAGCGTTGTGGCAGGCGCCGCCACGTCCCAGGGCGCATTGGCGAGTCAGCCGCAGCCAAGCCTTCGCCTGATCGCTGGTCTCGGCGACGGCATCGTTTCCGCCAATCAATTCGTGGGCGATCCCGCGTTCCCTGGCGGCAATCGGGTTCGCGTCGCGACCGGGACCAGCGTGACCTGGACGCTGGGATCCAGTGAGCCGCACACCGTCACCTTCCCGGCCGGGCAGCCGCTGCCAGCATTTGCCGTCCCCCAGCCGGAAGGCGCCGACCGGCTTCCGATGCTCAATCCCGCGCTCATGGCCCCGACGCTGCCGAGCGGTCCCTGGGATGGGACGACCTTTGTCCACTTCGAGCTGCAAGGGCCGGGGCAGGAGTTCTCGATCGCCTTCGCAGCGCCTGGCTCATTTGAGTACGTCTGCATCTTCCATCCCGAGATGGTCGCGACGGTCGAGGTGGTCGCCGCGGGCTCGGCCGGGATCACCACCCAGGCGACAGTCGACCAGTATGCGGCCACCCACCTCGCCGCGGCGCATGCGTCGCAGGTGGCGGAGATCATGGCCACCCGTAATCGAGCGGAGCGCTCCGAGAGTCGGGACGACACCAGCGTCTGGTCCGTCCGGGCCGGCACGAGCTGGCGCGGGGGACACCTCGACATCCTGGCATTCCTGCCTGATAGCGTGACGATCCAACGCGGCGACACCGTCCTGTGGTACGTCGACCAGTCGCTGCCGCACACGATCACCTTTCAACCGGTCGATGGGCCGCCATTGGAGTTCGTGAGCGTGCAGCTTCCGGATGGGACGCTCCTGCCCGCCCCGGCGCTCGGGGAGGCGCCACCGCCAGAGCTCCTCGCGCTGCTGATGGACCCCGCGACGAGCCCGCGGCTCGTCTTCACCGGAGCGGCGGCGGCCCGTCCCTCTCCGGTCCATGATGGGCGCAGCGGCTACAACTCCGGGTTTATCGGGGAGCACCCGGCGATCGCGGTGCCGATGGACAAGACGTGGGCGCTGACATTTGACGCCCCAGGCACCTATGCCTACACGTGTGTGATCCACGAGCCGATGGGCATGAAGGGCACGATCACCGTCCTGCCGTGACGGATTGCCGCATATCCTTTACAATGGGTGCGACAATCTGTTACGAACAGACGAACGGAGGAGACGCAAATGAAACTTCGCGCATTGCTCGTGGTCCCGGCGTTGATCGCAGCGCTGGCGGCCACGCAGTTTGCCGGCATGACATCGCAGCCGGCAGAGGCCAGCCACTCGTGGGGTGGGTATCACTGGGCACGCACCAGCAACCCGTTCACCCTGAAGCTCGGCGATAACGTGTCGAGCGCCTGGGGTACATACCTCGGTACGACATCGTCCGACTGGAGCCAGTCAACGGTCCTGGACACCACGATCGTCGCTGGCGGGACCACAGCCCGCAAGTGTCAAGCCACGACGGGTAGGGTCGAGGTGTGCAACGCAGCCTATGGCTTCAATGGTTGGCTCGGTGTCGCCGGGATCAATATCAGCGGATCTCACATCACCAAGGGCTATGTCAAGGTCAACGACAGCTATTTCAACACGGCAACCTACAACAAGCCGGCCTGGCGCAACATGGTGATGTGCCAGGAGGTCGGCCACACCCTCGGGCTCGACCACCAGGACACAAACTTCGACAACCCGAACCTCGGCACCTGCATGGACTACACGCGCGACCCCAGCACGAATCAGCATCCGAACCAGCACGACTACGACGAGCTCGCGATCATCTACTCACATCTGGACTCGACCACGACGCTCTCCCAGGCGACCGGACCCGGTTCTCCGGGACAGTCCAACGTCGACCTTGAAGCGCCGAGCGATTGGGGCCGGCTCGTGCGCGAGAGCAACGGCGGGTACACCGCCGTTTACGAGCGCGACCTCGGCAACGGCAACAAGGTCTTCACATTCGTCATCTGGGCCGAGCGCGGCCGCTAGCGCGCATTTCTCACCGGAATAGCAAGGGGCCCGCCACCCCCCCCCCCCCGGGCAGTGGTGGGGGCCCTTTTTTGTGTGTTTGTTGCCCGCGGGCGGCGGCCCACCCCGGCCGCCGGCGAAGAGGCTCACCGCCCCCCCCGCCCCGCCCCCACCCCC
>Ga0080064_1001190_pt1 | contig 56048 bp, 46 predicted proteins | sample Subgrocontami54m_FD_69260 | JGI IMG/M metagenome (GOLD analysis project Ga0080064, IMG submission 69260) | Subsurface groundwater microbial communities from S. Glens Falls, New York, USA - GMW46 contaminated, 5.4 m (SPADES assembly) (version 2) ...
GGAGGATCCGCCGCTTCTTGATCCGCGAAAGCCGCATCGAGTGTCCTGGGTGGTGAAACGGTTAGATGTACTTTTTCGCTGCCCGTTGTTTCCATATCATCGGGAGGAGCAGGTTCAGGACATCATCAACGGTGATGATCCCTCTGAGCTCCCCCCCCTCATCCACCACCGGCACGGCCATCAGGTTGTACTTAGTAAAGGTCTCGGTGACCTCGCGCAGGCCGGTCTCCGGCCGCACACTGATGGTCTGCCGCTCCATGATCTCACCAAGTCGCTGGCTCGGGTCGGCCAGGATCAGCTCCCGAAGGCTCAATACCCCTACCAGCCGATCCAGGTCGTCGGTCACGTAGATGTAATAGATCGTCTCAGCCTCGGCCCCCTCCACAGATCGGAGCCGACCAATCACGTCGGCCACTAGGAAGTCTGGCCTCAGAGCAAACGCCTCTGTGGTCATGAGCCCGCCAGCGGTGTCTTCCTCGTGCGTGAGCAGCTCAACCACATCCTGGGCCCCCTCTTCCTCCATCGTATCGAGGAGTTCCTGGGCCTTGGCCTCCGGCAGGTCGCTCAGGATGTCAGCCGCCTCATCCGGCTCCATTCGCTCCAGGATATCGGCGGCCTGCTCGCTCTCCATCATCTGGACCATCGAGGCCTGAACCTCCGGCTCCGTCTCGGTCAGTGTCTCGGCGGCGGTCTCTTCGTCTAAGGACGCCAGCACCCCTGCTCGCTCGCTCGGGCTCAGTTCCTCGATGATGTCGGCGATGTCAGCGGGATGCAGCTTCGCCAGCTTGGCATAGGTTGCGCGTCGCTTGGTCTTGGTCAGCTCGGTCTCGACCGGTTCGACCACCTCCCACGCGATCGTCTCTCGTTCCAGGCGGATCTTGAACAGGCTCGCGATCCGTTCAGCCATTGCCTCGGAGCCGAGATGCCTGAGCAGGCCACGCAGACCGGCCTCGACGGCCACAAGCTGCAGCCGCCCTTCCGCCTCCTGGAATTCAAGATCGTTGACCCGGATCACCTTGCAGTGCTTGGTATCCACCACCTTCCGGTCCAGGAGGCTCTGCGCCAACTCCATCTCCTCAGGCCGCAGCGGGACGGGCTGAAGCACCTCACCCGCCTGACCCAGGTGAATCGCCGCCGGCTCCCGCCCTATGCGCGCCACGGCCTCCCACGGCAGGATCAACTCTTCCTTCTCGGATGTCAGGACCACGAGCTTGGTCACCGGGGGCAGGACCCCCAATGGCAAGAGGATCAGGTCCTTAAGGTGACCCACGAGCTGCCCCTCGGTATCGAGGACCGGGCAGCGTCGCAACGTGGAGAAGAGGAGAGGCATGGTTTTCATACGGTTTCCTTCTTGTTCTTCTAGTATGAACAGGACCCTTTGTCAACCGTATTTCCACCTGAAGAGAACGAAGAATACCCCGGGGGAATCTTCGTTCTCTTCACACAGCGCAGAGCCTGCGTGATATGCCGAACGGCATAGTTCCATGATAGCTGCGAGGGGGTGAGCTCCTATGCCAGCGCATCCGCTGGACTCCGGACTCTTCTCCCACCTGGGTTGAGCACATCTGAGCCGTGCCTCTTTCATCGCCTTCTGAACGACTGAGCAACGCATCCAACTCAGACCGGCTCACCTGCAAAGAGGGCCGACAGGCAGGCGAGAGCCCCTCGGTGACAAGCATTCCCGGGGAGGACCGCTGGCAGGTGAAGAAGGCAGGGCGAAGGAGACGGTGGCGGGGTCACCGCCGGCAGGAGACCTTTTTGGCACAAGGAGATGCGGTGCGCGATGACTGGGGCCCCCACCATTAGCATCAATACTGCTCACTTTAGCCGTTCGTGGTGAGCCCGTCGAACCACAATTACCCTTCGACAAGCTCAGGGCGAACGGTTGGGAGAGCCTAAGTGAACAGTATTGTCGTTAGCACCCGTTCTGTGGCCTAGTGGGAGCGGCTGACCTCCGCCTTCATTGCCGCCTCAGGCTCCTCCTCCACGATCGAGCCTCGTTTACTAAAGAGTACCGACAGCCCCAGGACGGTCACGCAGGTCAGAACGATGATCGCCCGAGCGCCAAACCCAATTTGGCGGATGGCCAAGGGTGCGACCAGAATCGCGACCAGGTTCATAACCTTAATCATCGGGTTAATGGCCGGCCCGGCGGTGTCCTTGAACGGATCGCCGACCGTATCGCCGATGACCGCGGCCTTGTGACAGTCAGTCCCTTTGCCGCCGAACAGCCCATCCTCGATCTTCTTCTTGGCATTGTCCCATGCCCCGCCGGTATTCGCCAGGAACACCGCCATGAGCTGGCCGGTGAGGATCGCTCCGGCAAGGAAGCCGCCCAGCGCCGGCGCACCGAAGGCGAACGCGACCAGGATCGGGCTGACAATCGAGAGGACGCCTGGCCCAAGCAGCTCCTTCTGCGCCGCGGCGGTCACGATCTCCACGCACCGACCATAGTCGGGCTTCTCTTTGAACTCCATGATCCCCGGCTTCTCCCGGAACTGCCGCCGGACCTCTTCAACCAGGAGGAAGGCCGCCCGGCTTACCGCCTGGATCGCAAAGGAGCAGAAGAGGAACGGAACCGCCCCACCGATCAGGAACCCGATGAAGACCTCTGGCAGGTTCACCTGGATCCCCGTCTCTAAGAGGTGTGCCTCGTCGATAAAGGAGCGGAAGAGAGAGACGGCCGCGATGACCGCAGTAGCGATGGCCAGCCCTTTCGTCAGGGCCTTGGTCGTATTGCCGACCGCGTCGAGCTTAGCGACAATACGATGGGCCTCGATCCCTGAGGGCGTCCTGGGGGCGTTCTTCAACGCGCCAGACATCTCGAAGATGCCGCTGGCGTTGTCGGAGATGGGGCCGAAGGTATCTTCGGCCAACACGAAGCCGGTGGTCGCCAGCAGCCCCAGTCCGGCCAGGGCGATCCCATACGCTGACAGCGAAATGCTCCCACCGAAGATGCTGTAGGCGCCAAAGATGGTCGCGGCGATGGCCAGAATAGCCCACACGCTCGATTCGAGACCTGCGGCAAACCCGGAGAGGATCAGCGTCGCCGGCCCTGTTCGGCTGGCATAGGCTATCTCGGTCACAGGCTTCTTGTCGGTCGCGGTGAAATACTCCGTCAGCCATGAGATCAACAGCGCCAAGGCGATCCCCATGGTATTGGCCAGAAAGACGCGCCACCAGAGTGTGCCGTACTTCGGGCTCACGATGTCGCCAAGGTAAAAGTAGCTCACAACCAAAAAGCCGACAACCGAACTGAGCGCCGCGACCCAGAAGCCGAAGTTGATCGGCTTCATCGGGTTCATGTCGGGATCATCCTTGCCCCGAACGCACCAGGTGCCGAGGATCGAGCCGAAGACACCCACGGCGCGGATCAAGAGAGGGTAGATGATCAGGGCCAGGACGACCTTAGAGGCGCTGGCAGTACCGCCGAACGACTCGACAAAGTCCTTATCCAGCATGGCCCCGGCGCCCAGGATAATCGCCGCCACCAGCGTCACCTCGTACGACTCGAAGACGTCGGCCGCCATCCCGGCGCAGTCGCCGACATTGTCGCCCACATTGTCGGCGATCGTGGCGGCGTTGCGCGGATCATCCTCCGGAATCCCCTTTTCAATCTTGCCGACCAGATCGGCGCCCACGTCAGCCGCCTTGGTGAAGATGCCTCCTCCCATACGCATGAACAGGGCGGCGAGCGACCCACCAAAGCCAAAGCCAACCAGAATCTTCATCGCATTCTCTTTGAACACCAGGAAGATGATGGTGGCGCCCAGGAGCCCAAGGCCGACGGTGAACATCCCTGAGACGGTCCCGGCCCTGAAGGCGATCTCCAACGAGCTCTTGAAGCTGTGGAGAGCTGCGGCGGCGGTTCGCACATTGCCCTTCACGGCTAGCAACATCCCGACATACCCGGCCCCGTAGGAGGCTGCAACCCCCATGAGGAAGGCTAACGCCACGCCAAGCGGCAGGAGCATCCCTTCATAAAGCGTACGATACATGAAGAAGAGGCCGATCGTGATGGCGATGACGAACCAGATCATCGTCTTGACCTGGCGGGCGAGGTACGCCAAGGCCCCCTCTTCAATCGCCGTGGCCACATCCTGCATCGCCTGGCTGCCAGGGTCTTCATGGAGGGTCTTCCTCGCCAGGTAGGCCCCATACCCTAGGGAGATAAAGGCCGAGACCAGGACGAACCAAAGGATCTTCCATTCCTGCGGGCCAAAGGTTGGCAGTGCAACGTTCGCTTCACTCATGCAACGTGTCTCCTGTCCTGGGGATCAATGGTCAGTGATTTAGCGCATGCCGCTTGTCGGCACACGAGCGGCGATCTTTCTCCTCAAGAACCCAATGGGTTTGCTCGTGAGTTTGGCATGCCAAGTCGCGGCAATGCCTGGGCAAGGGTTTACCAGATCCCAGAAGGGATGTGTCCCCTGCCATCGAGCAAGATGTCTATAAATCCCCGCTTACGGAATGCGAGGACAGGCGCGCGATTGAACGAATCGGTTTGTGGAGCATGGACGAGGTCAATGTTTTTCCTCTCGCAATAATTAGGCCTAGAGGCCTCGCGGGCCTTCCCTAGTTCCCAAAGAGGCGGAGTTGATCCTGATCCTCCTCGGCAAAGGCAACCGGGTAGCTGCCTGTGAAACACGCATTGCAGAAGCCTCCACCCCCCTGGGTCTCCTTCTCGGCGGCCTGGTGCAACCCTTTCAGGCTCAGATAGCCCAGGCTATCGGCGTGAAGGTACCGCCGAATCTCCTCTGCGCCGTGCGTGGAGGCGATAAGTTCCTTACGCGTTGGGGTGTCAATCCCGTAGTAGCAGGGAGCGATCGTGGGGGGGGAGCTGATCCGTACATGGACCTCCGCCGCCCCGGCCCCCCGGATCATCGACACAATCTTCCGGCTGGTGGTCCCGCGGACAATAGAGTCGTCCACCACGACGACGCGTTTCCCCTCTAACACCTCCCGGATGGCGTTGAGTTTGATCTTGACCCCAAAATGCCGAATCGCCTGCTTGGGCTCAATAAAGGTCCGACCGACATAGTGATTGCGGATGAGGCCGTGTTCAAATGGCATGCGGGCCTCTTCGGCAAAACCCAGCGCTGCCGGTACCCCGGAATCGGGGACAGGAATCACCACATCGGCCTCGACCGGGTACTCCCGCGCCAACTGTCTGCCGAGCTCTTTACGAATGCCCGCGACAGATCGACCAAATAAGAAGCTATCCGGCCTGGCGAAGTAGACATACTCAAAGATACACTGAGACTTCGTTGCGGGTGGGAAAGGAGAAAATGAGTGGACGCCACTTTCATTGATCCGGATGAATTCGCCCGGCTCTATGTCGCGGACGAAATCCGCCTCGATCAAATCGAAGGCGCAACTCTCGGACGCCAGAACCCACGCCTCACCAAGCTTACCTAACGAGAGGGGACGAAAGCCGTAGGGATCCCGGATCCCCAGCAACTCGGTGTCGTTCATAATGACCATGGAATAGGCGCCCCGAACCTGGTTCAGCGCATCGACCGAAGCCTCCAGCAGGTTTGGCTCCCGCGAGCGGGCGATCAGGTGAACGATCACCTCGCTATCGGTCGTGGAGCTGAAGATAGACCCTTGCGCTTCGAGATCGTGGCGGATCTTCTCGGCGTTTGTCAGATTACCATTGTGCGCAAGGGCAATCTGGCCCCGTTTGTAGCCGGCCAGCAGCGGCTGCGCATTCTTGACCTGCGAGGTCCCGGTCGTGGAGTAGCGGACGTGGCCAATGGCAATCGCCCCTCTGAGGCGGCGAAGTTTGGCCTCGGAAAAGACGTCGGCTACCAGCCCCATGGCCTTTTCGAGATGCAGAGACTTACCGTCCGAGGCCGCAATGCCGGCGCTTTCCTGCCCCCTGTGCTGAAGCGCATACAGAGCCAGGTAGGCAAGGTTGGCGGCCTCCGGATGGCCATAGATCCCCACTACCCCGCACTCATCGCGAAACTTATCCATCCGAACCTCACCCATCTTCACAAGCTCTCAGCCATCAGCAATTATTAATCAGCTATTGGAGGCTGATGGCTGATCGCTGACAGCTAATCGCTGCTTTCTAGAGCACTCGCTTGAGCCCGTGGATAGCCTGGCGAGTCCGGTGTTCGTTTTCCACCAGGGCGAATCGCACATACTCGTCCCCGTACTGTCCGAATCCGATCCCCGGGGACACGGCGACCTTCGCCTTGTCGAGGAGGAACTTCGAAAATTCCAGAGACCCCATGGCTAGGTACGACTCGGGGATCTTTGCCCAGACGAACATGGTTCCCTTCGGCTTCGACAGATTCCACCCGATCCGGTTCAGCCCGTCCACCAGCGCATCGCGCCGCGTCCGGTAGGTCTCAACCGTCTGCCCCACACATTCCTGCGGGCCGTTCAGCGCGACGATCGCCGCGATCTGGATCGGCTGGAACATCCCGTAATCCAGGTAGCTTTTGAGCCGCGTCAGGGCCGCAATGATCCGCGGATTGCCAACGCAGAAACCAACCCGCCAACCCGGCATGTTATAGCTCTTGGAGAGCGTAAAGAACTCCACCCCGATCTGCTTTGCCCCAGCTACCTGCAAGAGGCTCGGCGCCTGATAGCCATCAAAGGTCAGGTCCGCATAGGCCAGATCGTGGATCAGGATCAGGTGGTGCTCCTGAGCGAACGCCACCACCTTTTCGAAAAAGGCGAGGTCCACGGTAGCGGTGGTGGGGTTGTGGGGAAAGCTCAGGATCAGCAGCTTGGGCGGCGGCCAACTCTCCCGATGAGCGGCCATTAGTGCCCCATAGAAATCGGTGCCCTCTTCAAGGCGAACGCTGCGAACGTCCCCCCCGGCGATGATCACGGAGTACGGGTGGATCGGGTAGGTCGGACTTGGCACCAATGCGACATCCCCTGGTTCCACAACCGCCAGGGCCAGGTGCGAAAGCCCCTCCTTGGCGCCGATGGTCGCAATCGCCTCCCGCTCGGGGTCGATTTCCACCCCATATCGCCGCCGATACCAATCAGCGATGGCCAACCGGAGTTTCGTGATCCCGCGCGAGGCGGAGTACCGATGATTGCGAGGGTTCCTGGCTGCCTCACAGAGCTTCTCCACGATGTGGGGAGGGGTCGGTAGGTCGGGGTTGCCCATCCCGAAGTCGATAATGTCATCGCCACGAGCCCGCGCCTTGACCTTGAGCTCGTTCACGATATTAAAGACATACGGGGGCAGCCGACTGATTCGGTGGAACTCCTCCATCCACGCTCCTTTCGGTCACCGTGGCGACCGCTCATCTCGATAGTAAGCTCGCCCTTCACGCTACCAAAAGGGGCCAATACTGTCAATATGAAAGAGGGCCTGACTCACTTCTGGAGAGGGGCGATACATGACACAATACCCCATGTTGGCGAGCCTGTTCAGCATCGGGCGGGCATAAACCCCGCCCCTACAGGTTTTCGTGGGGGAGGGGTTTATGCCCGCCCGCTACCGCGCCTGGCTCACTTCCCATGAAAGTTATACGCGGGCAGGCAAAGGCTCGTGCAGACCCATAAGCGAAGGCTTCCGCTTCGCGAAAGCTACATCCGTTCGGGGGCGGAGACGCCGAGCAGGCCAAGCGCGTTGGCCATGACGACGCGAAGGGCGGCTACCAGCGCCAAGCGTGCGCGCGTGACGCCGCGATCGGTGGAGATAATTCGATGGCGAGTATAGTAGCCATGAAACTGCGCGGCGAGGTCGTGCAGATAGGTGGTGAGTCTGTGCGGCTCCAGCGCCTGCGCCGCCCCGATCACCAGTTCGGGATACAGCGCCAGTTGCTTGATCAACCCGATCTCTTCCGACAGATCGAGCGGCTCGAGGTCATCCTCGGGAGATGGGGCCGGCAGATGAGCCTTTGCCGCCTCCCGGAGAATGCTGCACAGGCGTGTGTGTGCGTACTGCACGTAGTAGACGGGATTTTCCTCGGACGCCGACTTGGCGAGCTCCAGGTCGAAGTCCAAATGGCTGTCGCATCGTCTGGTGAGAAAGATGAAGCGAGCCGCGTCACGGCCTACCTCCTCAACCAGCTCGTCCATCATCACGAACTGCCCGGACCGCTTGGACATCCGAACCTGCTCGGTTCCTCGCATCAAGCGGACGAGTTGCACGATCAGGATCCTGAATGCCTCTGGAGGATGGTCGAGCGCCTGCATTGCAGCCCGCATCCGCGCAACGTAGCCGTGGTGGTCCGGTCCCCAGAGATCAATCACCTGGTCAAACCCGCGAGCGAACTTGTCCTGGTGATAGGCGATGTCCGGAAGAAAATAGGTGATCTCGCCGTCACCCTTCACGAGGACCCGATCTTTATCATCGCCGAAGGCGGTCGAGCGAAACCACAGGGCGCCCTCATGCTCGTACAGGAAGCCGCGCTCGCGCAGCGCCTCCACCACCCGCTCCGGCTCACGGCGGTCCCGCAGGGCCCGTTCGCTGAACCACCCATCAAAGGTGACCCCGTACGCCTCAAGCGAGGCCCGCTGCCAGTGGAGGATCCGCTCGACCGCAAAGCGACCCAGTCGATCGCGGCGCTCCGGCTCCGGTACTGAGAGCGCCTCGGGCCCGTGCTGCTCCAGAAACTCGCGGGCCAGATCGATCAGATAGTCACCAGGGTAGGCCTCCTCTGGCATGGGGCAGTCCTCGCCCAGGCGCTGACGGCACCGCACCTCCATCGCCAATGCGAGGTTGCGGAATTGGTTCCCCGCATCGTTCACATAGTACTCGCGGTACGGCCGATGCCCGATGGCCTCTAAGAGCCGAGCGATGGCATCACCGATGGCCGCAGCCCTGGCATTGACCACGACGAGCGGGCCAGTCGGATTCGCGCTGACAAACTCCACGAGTACGCGGCGGCCCCCGCCGACACCAGCCCTGCCGTACATCGGTCCAACTCGGAGGATCTCCTGAACGAGATGACGCCAGAACGGCCGGGCGATAAAGAAGTTCAGATAGCCGGCGCCCGCCACCTCGACGCGATCGACCAGATCAGAAGGAAACGCTGCTGAGGCGGCAATCTGCAGTGCGATCTCGCGAGGCTTCTGCCTCAGCGCCTTCGCCAGGCCGAAGGCCAGCGTGGTCGAAAGATCGCCGAAGGCCGAGTCGCCCGGATATTCCCACGTAAGCGGTATGAGAGCATCCTGCGCGAGCCCGCTTTCTAAGCCAGCCTGTTTGATGGCGGTCAGAAGTGACTTAGTCAGGTTTGCTTTGAGAGCACTAATCATAGGACGAGCAATTCCTCAGAAAATCCCCTTCGCCTTCAGTCCCCCATGGCCCTCTTTGCCAAATCCCCTAACCCCCCTTTAGCAAAGGGGGGTTAGGGGATTTTCGTGGGCCGCGGTGCGGTAGCGCCTCACGGCGTGTCCCTCTGAATCCTGTCCGCGTAGGCCTTCCCCCAGTCGAGTAACTGAGAGACCTGACCCTGGGTCGGCGCCTCGGCGTAGAGGCGAAGCACGGGCTCTGTCCCTGACGGCCGGATGAGCAGCCAGCCCCCGTCTGCCCCGAACAGCTTCACGCCATCCAGGGCCTGCACCTCTTTCACCCGCCACCCGTCGATATGGGCTGGTGGGTCGCTAGCAACGCGTCGCCCGAGTTCCGCCCCGTCTTCCGGCTGAGCCAGTTGCAGGTCAAGACGCCGATAGCAATGGGGTCCTACCTTCGCCTCCAGCTCCCCGAGTAATACCCTAAGCGGTTTCTCTTCTGTCGCCAGGCACTCCAGCAGCAGCAACGCACTGACTATTCCATCCCGCTCAGGGATGTGCCCGGCAACCCCAATCCCCCCGCTCTCCTCTCCCCCGATCAGAAATGGCTCCCCTCGCATGACCTCGGCAATGTGCTTGAACCCGATCGGGGTGACCGCAAGCCGCAGGCCATGGCTCGCAGCCAACCGGTCGATCATCGCGGTGGTGGAAAAGGTCTTAATCACCGTCCCAGAGAGTCCGCGCCTGGTTACCAGATGCTGCAGCAGCAATGCAAAGACCTGGTGCGGCGTGACATACGAGCCAGTCTCATCGATGGCCCCCAGGCGATCGCCGTCGCCGTCAAAGGCCAGTCCAATCTTTCTCGACTCGTTCAGACCCCTGACCCGCTCGGCGAGCTCTCCGAGGCTCGCGCCCAGCGGTTCGGGAGATACCCCCCCAAACCAGGGGTTGATCTCCGCGTGGATCTCCTCCACTTGAAGACCGATCTGTCGAAGTAGCGCCGCCACTATGCCCTGCGTCGCCCCGTACATCGGATCGATGACGACGTGAAGGCCCGAGCGGGCGATACGCTCCATATCGACCAGGGTACGCAGCCGCTCCTGATACTGCGGGAGGGGATCAAATAGATCGATCGCGCCCGCTGTCGTCTGGCCCGTCGAAGGAGAGGCGCCCTCCGGCCGAACGCCAAGCTCACCCGAGAGGCGACGGACCTCTGTCTCGATCTGGTCGGTCAAGGTCGTGGTCGCGCAGCCACCATCGGCTATACGGACTTTCAACCCGTTATAGGATGGAGGATTGTGACTGGCGGTGACCATCAGTCCACCCCGCGCCTTGAGAGCTGGGATAGCGCACGCCAACATCGGGGTGGGAAAGTGAGAGGTCGTGAGGCGAACCTCTACGCCGAGGGCGGCAAGGACATCGGCCGCTGTCTGCGCAAACCGACGGGAGAGAAAGCGGGTATCGTGACCGACGGCGATGAGGAAGCGATGGCCTTCAGGATGACTCGCTCGAAGGGTTGCAGCTACGGCGCTGGCAACCAGTCGAACGCCCTCGAAGGTGAAATTCCTGGCGATAACCCCGCGCCATCCGTCCGTCCCGAATCGAATCCGTGGCGGCGTCGGCATCAGCACCCGCAGTTAGGTGATAGGAAACGGATCGTGATCATTGCGTGAGGGGGTACCCTTGCTTGAGCCAGGCAATGGTTCCCCCTTCAAGATTGTAGAGCTGGGTCTTACCAATGGCCGCCGCCACCTCGCAGGCCACTGCGCTCCGGATCCCTTCGGCGCACACGAAGATGATCCCATCCTGCTGCAGCAGCTCGCGCGGACGGTTCATCAGCGTTCCTAGAGGGATATGCACGGCCTCGGCGATATGCCCATGGCTCCACTCCGCCGACTCCCGCACATCGACCACGACCACGCCCCCTTTATCGATCAGCCCCTTAGCCGTCTCAGGGTTGATACGCTCAAATGGATCCCGAAACTCCTCTTTCGATATCATATCTTCCCTTCCAAAGCTTGACGATGTATCGCCGCATCATCCCCAACAGGGGAAACCGCATGTCCTGGCAGTAAATCAGTACACCTATCATAGCGCATCATCCTCCCTTGCTTCAAGGACGATGCACGGCTTCACTCCTCCAGGAAGTTCTGAACGCCTCGATAGAGCAGGAGGCGGTTCTTCTCCAGTATGGCGTAATGGGTTGAATCCCCAATGTCCAGGCGCCGCTTAGATGGCGCCGATGTGAGCTTCTGGAGGAGCTCTTCAGCGGCCTCGTTGCTCATCAACTCTTCGGCGCTCCCTCGAACGATCATGGTCGGCGCCTTGATCCTCGCTGGATCGAACAATGATCGGCCCGCGTGGATTTCGTGCCAATCGATGTACGGGCCGTTGGGAACCTGGATCGATTCCGGGCTGCGTTGTTTGGCTGTGGGGTCGGAGCTCAAGAGCGTGCTGATCCAAGCATCGATGACCTCCTTGTCTCGCCATTCATCCTGGAACTCAGGCTTGATCCATCCATCCCACTGGTCAAGTATCCCCTTCCGAGGTAGATAGCGATAGGCCCCCATTTCAAGGTACGGTCGATCTGGGTTGGTCGGGTCACCGAACGTACTGACGAAGGTAGAATTCTTCCCATAAATCGCCCCGTACATCACCAACTTATTCACCTTTTCCGGGTGCAGCGTCGCATAGAGGGCGGACCAAGAAGCGCCAATAGAGTGTCCGATGATGTTGACTTTATCCACCTTTCGCTTGGAACGGATGTAATCGACGGCGACATCAATATCCCGCATCACCTGATCTGCCCGAACCAGGGGAAGGTTCTGATCCGGAGATTCCTTCATCTCCGGTGGCCTGGTCGAGCGTCCGAATCCCCTGATATCCACGGTAAAAGCGTCAAAGCCGCGTTCGGCCACATACTCCAACCAGGAATATCCAGGAACGCCAACGTCAAAGATGACTGAGCCAGGGCCTGGAAGACCGTGGACGAACAGGAGCACATTCTCTTTGACAATCTTTGGCAAATTCGAGAGCCGCTTCTCTCGAACGAACAGTTTGACCCCCTGATCCCTGCCCTGCACCAAAAATTCCTCCTTGACGATGGCGTTCTCCTGCTCCGCCGCGCCCACGGCAGAAGCGCTTATCGCGACAATCGCGACCGCCGTCCGGCACATCCTGCCAATTCGCAACCAGTGATCCATCCTGCGCTCCTTTCTCCGCGAATTATGTCGAAGCATCAATTTCTTCTGTATTGAAGGCTCATTAGTATAAGGCTAGGAGAGGCGAGAGTGTCAACTTCTTTTCATGGTGCAACTGGTGGAACGCTATAACGCTGATACCAGTTATTGCCGTTTGCCTCCAGGACCTGATTTTCTTATAATACGGTTTATGAATCAGGTGGATGACCTTCGGACCGTCAGTCGCCAGGTGACCAGGAAGAGCGGGTCGAACTTCTACTACTCCTTTCTCTTCCTCCCAAAGCCAAAACGCGAGGCGATGTACGCCGTTTACGCCTTCTGCCGATTGAGCGACGATCTGGTGGACGAGTCAAAGGCTGGAGGTGATCCCGCGGCCGCGCTGACCCGATGGCGAAAAGCGCTCGATACCTACTTTCAGGATGGCGTTGGCCCCCCTGTCATCATGGCTGTTGGCCAAGCCGCGCGCCGGTTCAATATCCCGAAGGTCTACTTCGAGGAGCTGCTCAATGGCATGGAGATGGATCTCACGCGCGCCAGATATGCGACGTTTGAGGAACTCTACCCGTACTGCTATCGCGTGGCGTCGATTGTAGGCCTCATCTGCATCGAAATCTTTGGCTACACCAATCCGCAGACAAAGACTTACGCCGAACAACTGGGCATCGCCTTTCAACTTACCAACATTATTCGGGATGTGGCGGTCGATGCGCAACGAAGACGGATCTACCTTCCGCAGGATGAGTTGAAGCGGTTTGGATATTCTGAAGAAGAGCTGCTGGCCGGGCGATACAACCGCGCCTTCATGGAGCTGATGCGGTTTCAGTGTGAGCGAGCCCGAGGTTTTTTTCAAGCAGCCTCAGCCGCGTTGCCGGCAGAAGATGAGCGGTCGCTGCTGGCCGCAGAGATCATGCGGGCCATTTACTACCGCCTGTTGCTCAGGATCGAAGCGCAGCAGTATGATGTCTTCCACGGGAATATCACCCTTGGTAAACCCCAGAAGCTTTTGTTGGCCGCCGGCCTGTGGCTCCGATCGACACTGAGCTCGCGGCCATAACAGGTCCCGAAGGCATTGCCGAAACTGAAACATCTACACAGGGAGACGGGGCCACGTCCTGATTAGCCACCCTTGCCGTGGTGGTCGATCCCAATGTGGGCTTTGATAAACTTGAGGATGCGTGCCTTGTCAAACTCATCAAACTTGTCGATCCTGCCCCATGCCGTCAGCGCAATCTTCCGATCCAGATCGGTGTATGGCGCGATGATAACGCGATCGTACCGCTCGGCAATCATGGTGAGCTGTTTGACCAGGTCAGGGCAATCCTGACAGGAGTAGTTGATCGCCACGCCGCCATCTTCGAGATTGTGCACCTGCATCTCCTTGGGAACCGGTTCGCTGTGCATACCCCATTGAGCCAAGCCGGGGGCATGGGGCCCGGAGGTTGGTGGATCGCTATTATATGGCGGATGAGGGGTACCGAGAGGGACGTGTGGGCTCGGCAGGATCGAGACAGAGGTCCAGGTTACCTTCTCCGTCATCTTGCCGTAGCCCCAATAGCCGGCAACCACCAGGACGGTCGTAATGGCGGCCTTTAGGTAGATCCGCCACGTAAGCCCCTGACGACGTCTCGCTCTTTCCGTCTCAGCCCGTTCCTGCTTTGCCTTTTGCTTCGCCTCTTTCTTCGCTTGTGATTTCGCGATCTGCGGCTTTGCCATCGACCCCCCTTAGTTTTCTCGCTGTGAGACCGGACTTGAACGCCAGGCTATTTGCTTCCCCCGCTCTTCCGACGGGTGCCGGTGCCCTTCCGCTCAGCCGGCTGCGGCGTTTCTGGAGTGGCGACCAGCGTAAGCACCTCACTCGCCCCCTCCTCGATCGATTTGCAGCTCATGTCGATGACCGGCCAGCCCGCCTTGCGGAAGAGTGACCGGCTGTATGAAAGCTCAGCGCGCACCTCCTCCAACTTCGCGTAGGCTTCGGCCACAGGCGCATGTTTGCGCTCGAGTCTGGCCCGCCGCAGTTCCACCAGCCGTTCCACCCCCACAATGAGCCCAACGATTCGGCCCTGATCGATCGTCATCAACCGGCCTGGCAGTGGAAGATGTAAGATCACCGGGACGTTCGCAACTCGCCACCCCTTTCCCGCCAGGTAGAGGCTCAACGGCGTCTTAGAGGTTCGTGAGACGCCGACGAAGACGATCTCGGCGCGGTCGAGGCCAAACGGGTCCTGGCCGTCGTCGTGCTTGAAAGTATATTCGATGGCCTCAATTCGGTGGAGGTGCTCTTGCCCCAGTTGTCGGAACAGACCGGGCTGCATGAGCGGCGGAATGCGCAACTGGTCGCTCATGCGAAGCAGCAGCGGCCCGATCAGGTCGATGATCTCTACCCCTCGCTCCCGCCCTTCCCGTAACACGGCCTGGCGAAGCTCCTCTGATACCAGGGTATGCACAATGATCCCTTTGCTCGCTTGGGCCGTCTCAATCGCACGTCGAACCTCACCCACCGTCCGGATATTGGGAAGGCGGCGGATCTCGACCTCTGCCACCTGAAACTGGGCCAGCGCGGCTCGAACGACCATCTCCGCGGTGGCGCCGGTGGCGTCGGAGACGGCAAAGATCTGATAACGGGCTCCGGCTGATGACCGGTTCATAGCGGTTATCCTTTCATCCCCATTACAGTTCAAGAAGGACCGCCACCTCGTCGCAGTGATACAACTTGCTGCAATTGAGACAATCTTTCCACACCTTCTCTGGCAGTGTCAACTTGTCAACCACGTGAAATCCCAGGCGCTCAAAGAAAGCCGGCTTGTAGGTCAGAGCAAAGACTCGCCTCATCGGGAGGTCTTTCGCTATGGCGATGCAGGCCTCGGTCACTGCCCGTCCGATCCCCTTCCCCTGATACTCCGGCCAAACGGCCAGCGATCGAACCTCAGCCAGGTCTACCCCATAGACGAAGAGAGAGCAAACCCCGGCAATCTGCCCGCCTTGCTCAAAGACCTGAAAATCATCGATCCGATCGTAGAGCTCCTGCGACGCCAGTGGCAACAGTTCGCCCTTGCCGGCGTAGGTATTCACCAGGCGCGCAATTGCCGGGACATCGGTCGCCTTCGCCTTCCTGACCATGCGCTGCTTCAGGCGCGGGCCGCCGCCATCGGCACCCATGAGGAGGCACTCATCCCGGCCCCGTTGATGCTGAGCCGGCCCGGCCCATCCGGCTGGCCTTCAAGCGATATCCCTATCGGCAGAAACTGCTGAATCGTCCACAGGTTCGTGAGTAGATGTTGGCTCACACACGCCGTGGTGAGGACCGAGCGACCGTTAGCCAGCGCCATCAGCACCGCAATCTGATCGGCCAAATGGGAGTCGGTGGCGGCATCGCCGGCGAGAAAGTCGAGCAGGGCATCTACTGCCTCATCGGCCACGCGCTCAGCGGGTTTACCACGCTCGCCAAGCGTGCCAAAGCCGGCCCGAGCCTGCTCGAATTCAGCCCACAGAAATACGGTATCGCCCGGGCAGGCGGCATCGAACTCGGCAATCTCGATCTCGATTTTGTGCCCGGCGTCGGCGAGCCGGCATCGGACCCTACTCACCTGTCGCTCGGCGATCCCTCTGGGGAGTCTGGCTACGGCTGATATACCCCGGATAGCCAGCAGCGCTCCGCGATTCGTAAGGTCGATCGAGCTCAGCCGCGTCAACGGTTGCACGGCAACCCGCACCTCGCCACCCCCCTTAGGGTAAAAGCCGCCCCGTTGCACTTGCCAGGTGGCGACCAGTCCCATCCTCTCCGCCATCGGCAGGAAGACCTCGGAAATGTATGGAGCCGGCGGACTCCATGGAACGTGCGTGCCGCCCGTGAGCACGAGAGCTGATGATGTGTCTGCAAATGCAAGTGGGGCAAGGATTGCCTGAATCACAAGCGACACCGCGCCGGCTGTTCCGACGTCGAACCGACGCGATCCTCCAGTGATCGGTCCAGGGACAAAATGCAGACGGGAAGAGCCCAACTCCGCCCCATGCACCTCGGCACCCGTGATCTCGGCAAGCGCCTTGACACAGGAAAGGTGCTGCGGTTGTAGGCCGGGATTCTTTCGGCCGGCCCGAATCTTGAAAAGTTCTACGGGCCTGCCAAGGACGGCAGATAGGGCCAAGGCCGTTCTGAGAATCTGCCCGCCCCCCTCACCGTATGATCCGTCTATCCTGAGAACGGCACTCGCCACTACGCTCCTACCATCCTCGCCATTGTAAAGCGTACCTCGAATCTGAAAAGGTATTATTTGCCCGCCGGCGGAAACTGTCAAGGGAACTCTTAGGCCCAAGAATAGATTGACAGCGCAACCCGCTCATTGGCCTGTCATGACATCTTCGTAGGGGCGGGATTGATCCCCGCCCGTTGATCGGGAGGGCATAAAGCCCTCCCCTACAGTGCGAGCGCCCGACCTGTCTGCGTGCGTTCACGCACAGGCAGGAGGGTGCGCGGTAATCTCACTGCGAAAAGCGGGATGGCTTCGCGACGCTCGCAATGTTGGGTTAGGTGGCAGATCCAACAGCTTTACTCACGAGACCCTCGCGCCCCTCCGGCCTTTTTCTCAGCCTTCTCGTGGAAGCGCGTGAGATCAACAATGACCCGCTCGTGCTGACACTCGGCAATCTTCTCCACCTCGTCGAACGCCTCGATCCAGAAAACCAGACGCCGTCCATCAATCTGCGTCAGTGTCGCCACCACCTTCACCATAAGCCCGATCGGGGTCGGCGCCAGATGCGTCATCTTCATGACACTGCCGACTGTGCCCTGCCCCTCCGACAGATGCGGCTGCATACCGGCTGTCGCCACCTCCTCCATCCACTCGACCACAATCGGCGTGGTGAGCACATGGACGAACGGGTTGCCATGCCGGTCGGCCGCCTCGGCCCCGGTCACCCTCCAGGCCCCCTCAAACGTCATCCCTTCATGCAGGCTCATCGGCTCCTCCCATCTCGGGCGTATTGTGCCGGTTGTCTTTGGACGCAATAATGCTTGACAGGCTCAGGAAGAGTGACTAGATTGAGCCGGTTTTGCTGAACTCCATGCCCTGTGTGCTCCATGCTATCATACGAACAGACCTGTGAGAGCGACGGTTTTCATTGCGCCTGCCAACTTGACGAAATACGCTGACCGGGATAGCATCCTTACAGGCGTGTTGGCGCCCAGGTGATCAACCGGCCTCGCTGATCCTACACACTGTACCGTGAGGCAATCTGTGCCTACAATCGAGGAAGAGAGCGGAACGACCGTCAGGCGGCGAACCGCCGAATACCAGCCACCTCGCTCCTGGCGAACCTGGCTGATCGGCCGCCCACTCCAGACCGCCGATGCCCCGCATCAGACCATCGGCAAGACGGTCGGCTTGGCCGTCTTCGCCTCCGACGCGCTCTCCTCCACCGCATACGCGACCGACGAGATTCTGTTCGTCCTGGCCGCTGCCGGGGCCGCAGCATTCGTCTATGCCCTTCCGATTTCGCTGGCCATCGTAGCGTTGCTCGCTATTGTCACGCTCTCCTATGAGCAAACGATCCACGCCTATCCTGGGGGCGGGGGCGCGTATATCGTGGCTCGCGACAACCTGGGAGAATTCCCCGCCCAGACGGCCGGGGGGGCGTTGCTCACCGATTATATCCTGACCGTGGCCGTTTCAGTCGCTTCGGGCGTGGCCCAACTAACCTCGGCCTATCCGTCCCTTTTTCCCTATCGGGTACCATTGGCGATTGGGTTGGTACTGTTCATGATGCTGGTCAACCTGCGCGGCGTGAGAGAATCCGGCGCGGTGTTTGCCGTGCCCGCGTACTTCTTTCTCGGGATGCTGTTTCTGACCGTAGTGAGCGGTCTCGCCCAGTACCTGATGGGGGGTCTCGGCGCTGTGGAGAACCCCCCGCATCTCGGAAAAGAACCCTTCATGCAGTCAGTCACCCTATTTTTAATTCTCCATGCCTTCTCCAATGGCACAACGGCCCTCACCGGGGTGGAGGCTATCTCTAACGGGGTCCCTGCGTTTAAGGAGCCACGCAGTCGTAACGCAGGGATCACGCTGATCTGGATGTCCGCCGTCCTGGGCACGTTGTTCTTTGGTATCACCTTCCTGGCTGGCAAGATTGGCGCCATCCCCTCAGAGGCAGAAACGGTGATCTCGCAACTGGCGCGCACGGCCTATGAGGGTCGAGGTCTGCTGTACCTGGCCACTATCGCGGCCACGACCCTCATCCTGGTCATGGCAGCCAATACGGCCTTTGCCGACTTTCCGCGGCTGAGCGCCATGCTGGCGGCGGATGGCTTTTTGCCACGGCCGCTCACTTACCGGGGAAGCCGGCTCGTCTACTCGCGCGGCATTGTGGCGCTGGCCCTCATCGCCTCACTCCTGATCTGGCTGTTTCAGGCCAACGTGCACGCGCTGATCCCGCTCTATGCCATCGGGGTGTTCCTCTCCTTTACGCTTTCACAGGCCGGCATGGCGCACCGCTGGTGGAAGGCCGGACATCTTTCGCCAGGGCAGGAAGCACAAGAGCGTGGCTCAATACTCCGTCACGACCCGCGCTGGGCGCTGAAGATGGCGATCAACGGCTTTGGCGCGCTCTGTACGGCCGGGGTCATGCTGATCTTTGCCGTCACAAAGTTTCACGATGGGGCGTGGATCGTGATCCTGCTGGTGCCGATTCTCGTGGCGATATTCTCTGCCATCCATTCCCATTACCGGGACTTGGCCGCCCACCTTTCATTGGAACAGTATGGTGGGCCGCCTCGAATCTCGCGTCAGCGTGTGATCCTGGCAGTTAGTGGCGTCCATCGCGGTACGCTGGCGGCGCTCCGCTATGCCCGAACACTGTCCGATGACATTACGGCCGTGCATATCTGCATCGAGCCCGTCGAGGCCGAGACGCTGAACCGGAAATGGGAATCGTGGGGCGATGGAATCCGCCTGGTCGTGCTTGATTCCCCCTACCGGTTGTTCCTGGAACCCTTATTGGGGTATATCGAGGAGATTGCCGCACGGCGCCAGCCGAACGAGATCATCACCATCATCGTGCCGCAGTTTGTCCCCCGCCGCTGGTGGCACAACCTCCTGCACAATCAGACCGCGATGCTGCTGCGACTGATGCTGTTGTTCAAGCCGGGGATCGTGATTATTGACGTACCCTATCAGATAGAGTAATGGCGCCAGGGTATCGGAGGAGTAGAACACGCTATGCATATCATTATCGTGGGGTGTGGGCGAGTAGGTACAGAGCTGGCCTATCGGCTATTCCAGAAGGGGCATCAGGTAGCAGTGATCGACCAGGTGGCCGCCGCCTTTAGTAACCTGTCAGCAGACTTCCGTGGACACACAGTGCAAGGTGAAGCGCTGGCCACGGATGTGCTGCGCCGAGCGGGCATTGAGCAAGCCGATGGTCTTGCCGCCGTCACCAACTCCGACTCGCTCAACGCGGTGGTCGCGCACGTGGCGCGGACCGTCTATCACGTGCCCCAGGTCGTCGTCCGCAACTATCATCCGCGCTGGCGAGCCTTGCACGAGGCCTTTGGCCTCCAAGTGGTCAGCTCGACCAGTTGGGGCGCACAGCGCATCGAAGAACTGCTCTACCCCCCGTTCGCTCGGAGCGTGTTCTCGACCGGCAATGGCGAAGTCGAGATCTACGAACTGGTCGTGCCTGAGGCCTGGTACGGTCGGTCTCTCCAGGATCTCCTTCCCGCAGGCGAGTGTCTGGCCGTGGCGTTGTCCCGCGTAGGCAAAGCCATCCTCCCCTCCTCTGAGGACCGCCTCGAGGCGGGCGATATCGTGCACCTGAGCGCCACCCTGGCAGGGATCGACACGTTGCGTGAGCGGCTGAAGGCGCCGCAAGGGAGCTAACATGTTTGTGTTGATCGCCGGCGGAGGCCGAACTGCAGCACACCTGGCCACCCTCTTGCTGGCTCGCCAGCATGAGGTCCGATTGATCGAGCATCGACGGGACATCCTCTCACGCCTTCACCACGAGTTGCCCACCGAGGTGATCTACGAAGGCAACCCCATCGATCCACAGGTATTGGAACAGGCCGATATCCGTCGGGCGAAGGTGTTAGCTGCGTGTACCTCTGTCGATGAAGATAATCTCGCGCTCTGCTTCTTTGTCCGCACCCGCTATCAGGTGCCCCGTACGATCGCCTGGATCAACAATCCCCGCGCCGCTTGGCTCTTCGACGAGAAGTTCCACGTAGACGTGGCCCTCAACCAGGCGCAGATCTTTAGCAGCCTGATCGAAGAAGAGATGTCGCTCGGCGATATGGTGACACTGCTCAAATTGCGGAGGGGCCGCTACTCCCTGGTAGAGGAGAAGATCCCCCCGGGATCCCGCGCCATGGGCATCGCCATCAAGGACCTGCGCCTACCGCCGAATTCGGTGATCGCCACCATCATCCGGCACGGGCAGATCCTCATTCCGCGTGGGGATACCCAATTTGAAGTTGGGGATGAGGTGCTCGCGATTGCAGATCGTGAAGGCGCCGAAGAACTGGCCGGCCTGTTCGGCCGACCGGATGCGCAACAGAAGACGTAACTACTTAGGCGTTTAGGTTGTGTGCTCACGCATGACATACCCCTAACAGCCTTCAGCCTATCTACCTGAGTAATCATCAGAAGACGTCTTAACAACCCAATCGATCGAGGAAGGCTTCAATGCCGCGGTTCACCTCGTCCGGCTGCTCCAACATGACCATATGGCCAGCAGCGGGAACGAGCTGAAGCTGCGATCCGTTGATCTGCTCATGCAGATACTCGGCGTATTTGAGTGGCGTCACCAGGTCGTCGGTCCCGCAGATCACCAGCGCGGGGAGGGTGATCACCTTCACCTGCTCCATGAGATCAAAGGCATCGCACGCCAGAAGGTCTCCCTCGATCACTGGGACCGAGGTGCGCAGCATCGCTTCGGCGTCCTGCTTCAGTACCCCCGCCGGGGTGCCTGGCGCGTACACCAATTTGGCTATCAGATCGACCGCTCGCCTTGCGTCGTCTCGAAGTCCCGCGAAGATCTGCGGCTGCACGCGCAGCCTTACTCCGGTCCCTACCAGCACAATCGCCGCAAGCAGCCCGGGGTAATCCAGCGCAATACTCTGGGTAATCGCCCCACCCATCGAGTGGCCCACCATGACGATTCGGTCAAGGCCCAAGGCCGTTATAAACCCCCTGACGACGTCGCGGTAGGCCTCGATCCGATCGGCTCCGCTCCCGTTCGAATCGCCATGCCCCGGGAGATCCACGGCGATAGCCTTCCGCCGACGCCCCAATGACCTGAGCTGCTGGAGCCACACCTGATGGCTTCCACCCGCCCCGTGAATGAAGACGATCGGTGACAGATGGCTCGCCAGACTTGGACCTTGTTCAACAAAGTGGATTCGAGTGCGCCCGACCTGCACGTACGGCACGTCCCACCTCTATATCTCTTCGGATTTCAACGCCCTGCCCAGGAGACTCACCACCGCCTCCCGGGGCGATCGATGCTCGAAAAATACGGCGTAGCTTTCCTGGCAGATCGGCATGTCGACGGAGAAGCGCTTGGCAAGCTCGACCACAGCCTTCGAGGCATTGACCCCTTCCTTCACCGTCGGGCTGCGCTGTAGAAGCTCGGAGAGCGCCGCACCCTTGCCCAGCGCCAGCCCGAGTTGCCGGTTTCGCGAGAGATCCCCGGTGCATGTCAGCACGAGGTCCCCAAGCCCCGCCAGCCCGGCAAATGTCTCGGCGCGCGCGCCCATCGCGACGCCCAGCCTGGTCATTTCGTGTAACCCCCTTGTGATGAGAGCAGCCACCGCATTGTGCCCGAGTCCAAGACCGTCCACTATCCCAGCGGCGATGGCAATCACGTTCTTGATCGCCCCCCCCAACTCCACGCCCAACGGATCGCTTCCGGCATACACGCGAAAGGTTGGGGTGCTCAGCAAGTCCTGAACCCGTAAGGCAGCCGCCGCCTCATCTGACGCCGCGACCGCCGCCGTTGGCAGTCCTCTGCTCACCTCCTTCGCAAAGGTCGGGCCTGAGAGCACGGCCAGCGTCCTTAAGTGGGGGGCGACATCACGCATTACCTGAGATATGGTCATACAACTATTTGGTTCCAGTCCCTTTGTAGCGTTTACTAAAACCGTAGATGACTCAACGAACGGAAGCAGGTTTGCAAACACCGAACGGAACACATGAGAAGGGGTGACCAGCAGAAGGGCCGAGCAGTCTCTGGCGACCTCAGCGAGGAAGGTCGTGATCTCAAGCGCCTCTGGCAGTTCAACCCCCGGCAGATAGAGACTGTTCTCGCGCTCCCTCGCCATTGTCACGGCAAGATCACGCTCCCACACCCAGAGGCTAACCGAGTGTCCTTTCTCGGCTAATAGCTTGGCAAGCGTGGTCCCCCAAGCTCCGGCTCCGATGACGCCGATCCGCTCCATCACCCTACTCCTATCCGCGCTGAGGCCGCTTGGAAGCGACACGCAGCCAGGCGAGCCCGGCAAGTGAGAGGACGATCAAACCGAGGCTCACCACCTGCGCCGCACGTAAGGGCCCAAGCATCAGACTGTCGATGCGGAGCCCTTCGACGAAGAACCGGCCGATAGAGTACAGTCCAACGTAACAGAGCAGCAGCGCGCCAGGGATCCGCTGCAGCCGCCGGCGAAGCAAGAGGTAGAGAATCGCGAAGACTAGAAAGTTCCACAGCGATTCATACAGGAACGTCGGATGGAAATACTCGAAGGCGGCCAGATCGGGCGGCCGGTGGTAAGGCTCAATATAAAGCTTCCACGGCAGATCGGTCGGGATCCCGAAGGCCTCCTGATTGAAAAAATTTCCCCACCGACCGATCGCCTGCCCGAGCGGAAGCGAAGGGGCCATGATATCCATGTAGGTCAGCACAGGCAGCTTCTTCCGGACGGTATAGATGACCGTGGCCAATGCCCCGGCCAGTAGGCCACCGTGGATCGCCAGACCCCCCTCCCACACCGCCAGAATCTTCAGCGGCCTTAGACTGTAATAGCCCCAATTGAACAGGACGTAGTAGAACCGCGCGCCTATTAAGCCCCACATCACACCAAATACGATGACGTTGAGGAGCTGATCAGGATCCTCCCCTCGGCGGATCGCCTCGCGGTGCGCCAGTGAGGTCCCCAGCAGAACAGCGGTGGCAAAGAGAAGGCCATACCAACGAATGGAAAGTGGGCCGATCTGCATGACGAATGGACCAGGCGATACGAACATACGGACCTCAGTAGGGGTTGGCGTCAGATTTCTCAGCGGGTTACGTTTGAGCTCACTCTAGCCAAAAATCGAGTGAAGTCAAGGTAAATTTCGGCACGCGAAGTACCGCTATACACACGGGTAGCGCTCCCTCCTCTGGAAGAAGGGTCGTACTCACGGAACTCTTTGATCCAACCAAGAAGGAGCGTCCCCAGGATAAACGTCAATTAGGGGGCCAGACCGGCGCTCCTAGCCGCAAGTCGCAGAAAGACGAAGTACGCCAGCATCAGGGCCAGGCCCAAGGGTACCCCAAGCCTCGCCCATTCCCTGCTTGTGATGCCGAGTTTTCTGGCGCAGATGATATTGGGGATATTGCCTGGTATGAGCATACCGCCGGAAATCAAAAGCCCCATCAGGAGGAACTGGATCTTCGCGAGACTCATGAGAGGCGAGATTTCGGCAGCAGCCGATGTGGCGTTATCCAAGACGGCCGACACCATGTTCACCCAGTAGAGCGCGGCCTCAGGCATCCGGACAAGATATCGATCGACCAGAGGCGTGAAGCCGTGCCCGAGAAGCAGGAGGGCCGCGACGAAGGCGTATAACCTTTGCCGCCCGAAGGGCAATGTCCGGGTAGCCTTCCGGAACATCCTCGGTCAAACTTTCCTCCATGCTGACCTGACGTCCCACAAATCCGGCAGCAAGAAGTCCTAATAAGAGGAGAATCCCGGCAACTACCCAGGGCCAAAGGAGCCGTGCCAAAGAGAAAAATCCGGCGTAGTGCGGAGGGCCAGAGAGCTTAGCCGTCGCGATGGTTGATAGCGGTTCCCCGATGGGGGTGAGCACAGCCCCTAAGCCGATGGAATAGCAGGCCAGAATCACGACCGAGCGCTCCTTGTCCCTTTCCATGCGGAGCCCTGAAATCACCTCCACCAAGACCAGGGCGGCAATGATAGCGGTGACAACACTCGAGACAATCCCCAGCCCAACCACCAACGCAAACAGAAAATACGGAAGGCCCAGCCCACGCGCAAGTTGCGAGACCCGATTTCGGATGAAGTCCCGATATTGGCGAAAGAGGAATCCAAAAACAAGAACGGCGGCTGAGATCTTCACTGGCTCTGTGAGTGCCTCTCTGATCAGATGCCAGCCCCACAGCCCGCTCATCGTGACAGCCAAGCACCCCATGACCAGGAGAAATGCCTCCAGTTCCTCCTCCACCCAACGAACGGAGAAAGGCAGAACTAAGACCAGCCCCATGATCAGCCCCAGGCCGATAATTACAGTAATCTCTGACATCGTCTTCTCCTACACCGCGGGCGCCGTTCTCCACCTCCAGGCTTGCGGTCGCAAGCGAACGAAATAAAAAAGCCGCCTCCGCTTCTCGCGGATGGCGGCCCGACCACCCTCTGTCCTCCGGAAATAGCTGGACGCTATCTCCGGACCCCTCTGGAAGAATCCGTCACAATCTTATGTCATAAGAAGTCGTTTGATGATCGGCGATAACCCCAACACCCTACGAACGGACCATTCGATGCGAACATGCGGCCTCGGTAGGCGTCAGTGTCGGATTTCCCAACGAGTTATACTCTAGCTCACTATAGCCAAAAATCGAGCAAGGTCAAGGTAAATTGCGCTCCCTACTCGACGTCGAGGTAGGAATTCTCACTCCCCCAGACATTGGGAACTTTTGGCGCAAAGGGGTCGTTCCACCACGCCCGGCCATCCACGAAGAACTTGTACTCATATCGGCCAAGCTCTAACGGAAGCGCGACGGTCCAGATATCCAGGGGGCTGTCATAGATCATCGGGTGGGACAACACATTCCAGTTGTTGAAGTCCCCCGCCAGGGTCACCGACTGGGCTCCAGGACAGCGGAAGCTGAAGCTTACGACCTTTCCCACGGTCAATCCTCCCAGCCCCAATTCTAGCGTAAGCCGTCTGACGTTTCTATGCAGATTCCATTCATACTGAGCTGATCAATGATCAACTTACACAATGGCTCTCAAATAGACAAGCTCTTTATCACAGCCATGGCGTTATGTGTTCCTCATGCTGGGAGTTGAGAACCTAGCGCCAATGTCCACTTCGCTCGCCTGGCCTATCGGCTCCATCACTGTTCCTTCGAAAATAGCGTTCAGCAATCAGCACTCAGGTGCCAGCCTCGGAGAAATCCCCCTCGGGTCCCCCCCCTTTTCCTGTATAGACTGGGGACATAGGTAACACATGTACCGGAGACATAGGTAACACCTTTAGGGCATGATGAGCTTTGAAGGGAGGAGCCATCATGCCCTGGCAGGAGGTGTCGACCGTGTCGTTGCGTCAGGAGTTTATCACGTTGGTCCAGCATGGGACGGTGAGCGTAAGCGAGTTGTGCCGCCGCTACGGCGTCAGTCGCAAGACCGGGTATAAGTGGCTCGGCCGGTACTGGCGCGAGGGGCCAGCCGGAGTGCCCGATCGCTCCCGCCGCCCGCACCAGTACCCGGGGCGGACGCCAGCAGGCCTCGAAGCCGCGCTGGTGGCCCTTCGGCGGCAGCACCCTGCGTGGGGGGCCCGCAAGCTCCGGCGCCGGCTGCAGACGCTGGGCCGGGCGCCCGTCCCGGCGTGCAGCACGGTGACCGCGATCCTGCACCGCCACGGGCTGATCGCCCCCGAGGGGCCTGGGGGCCGCCAGCCCTGGGTGCGGTTCGAGCACCCCGCGCCCAACAGCCTGTGGCAGATGGACTTCAAGGGGCCGGTGCGGACCCTGGCCGGGCGCTGCCACCCATTGGGGATCCTCGACGACCCCTCCCGCTTCAACCTCTGCCTGCGCGCGCTCCCGAACGAGCAGACGGCCGAGGTCCAGGCGGCGCTCACGGCGACCTTCCGCCGCTACGGCCTGCCGGACACCCTGCTGGCCGACAACGGGAGCCCCTGGGGGTGTGACTGGGCCCACCCCTACACCCCGTTGACCGTCTGGCGGCTCCGGCTGGGGGTCGGGGTCAGTCACGGCCGGCCCTACCACCCGCAGACGCAGGGGAAGGAAGAGCGCTTCCACCGCACGCTTGCGCGCACCCAGCAGTGGCGGGATCTCGCCCACTGCCAGGCCGCCTTCGATCGCTGGCGGGAGTCCTACAACACTGAGCGGCCGCATGACGCGCTGGCCCTGGCGGTCCCGGCCTCCCGGTCCCAGCCGAGCTTGCGCGCCTTCCCGGCGACGTTGCCACCCATCGTGTATCCGACTGGGATGGCCGTCCGCCGGGTCCAGCAAGGTGGGCAGCTCTCGGTCCACGGGCGCACCCTGCGGGTCCCGAAGGCCTTCGCCGGGTATCCGGTGGGGCTGCACCCCACCGAGACGGATGGGGTCTTCACCGTGTGGTTCTGTTCGCATCGCATTACCCAGCTCGACCTGCGCCGAGGGGTCTGAATGTGTTACCCATGTGTCCGGCACAGCTGTTACCCTTGACTCCGGTCCAAACACCCTCGAAGGGGGAGGGTGGGGGGTTTTCATGATGCATGGGTGACCAGGAGGGCCATGACGTATTCCAGGGAGGTCTTCACGTAATGGACAGAATTGACAATCCAAAGTATTATTTGATGCGAAACAGGGCGTTGGTACGCCCGTGTCTAAGGACGATGCGCCACACTGGAGGCTCTTTCACGTGCTACACAGGCTCAAGGTAAAATCCCTCATGCTTGCCGCGTCCGTGTTACTGCTTCAGGCAGCCTCTTTAGGGGTGGGTGAGTCCGCGACCACTGGACTTACGGCAGGTGAATTAACCAGGATGGAAAAGGGCGGAGTGGTGGTCAAGACAGATACCTACCCCACAGGGGACGGTGCGCGTGGCGCCAAAGTCAAAGCCTACTGCATCATCAACAAGCCACCGGACGTCGCGTGGGCGGTCATGCTGAACTATCATAAGTTCGACGAATTTATGCCGCGGCTCGAGAAGGTTGAGGTTCTGGAAAAGACACCAAGCACTATGAAGGTCACCGAGACGGTTCGCGTTCCGCTCGGCGTGATCAGCTATACGATCGATCTGATTTTCAAACCCGCGCAGAGGGCAGTGAGCTGGACGCTGGATAAATCTAGGAAACACGACATCGCGGAGACGTTCGGTGCTTGGGAGTTCCTCCCCTACAGCCAGGATAAGACCATTCTTCGATACACAACCACCTTGGACAGTGGCTTCTTTATCCCCAGATTCCTGGAAGAGTTTCTGCTCAGGAATGATTTGTCGGACGCGCTGTTGAGCCTGAAGCGGCGCACCGAATCCGACGGAACGTGGAAGAAGAAGGAGTGAGACACGCGTGACAGTCGTCCCGCCTCTGCGGCGCCTCTATTCGACGTAGACGATGAGCTGTACGCCCATGAGAATCACGAAGAAAGCCGGAACCAGCCCCCACCAACGTTGTTTCATGATCCCCAACGTTCCCAGGAGATACGTCATACCGGCAAGGAGCGCGGTGACCCCCTCGGTCGTGTGAGGTGAATTGCTTCGCCCGACGTAGTTGAAGTTGCTGATCGGATGCAGATGGAATAACAGGGTCACCCCTCCCATGATGGCAAGCCAGGGAAAGATCATTCCCCATATCCAATGACTGAATGTACCGCGCGCTCGCAGCCATTCCACAGACCCCATGGCGAGGACGATGACGCCGGAGAGCTTATGCTCGATGGCCTCCCGGTCACCCAGGAGTTCGGTCAGCGTCTTTGGGCCGAACGGCCAATACTCCGGGTCGCTCCGGTACAGGATGAATAGCGCCACGCTCAGCGTCAGCATAGGCCATAGATGGGCGAACCTGGACTTCTGACCTCCCCAGAGGGCGGAGCCTGTCATCGCCATACCCATGACGAGTACCAGCCATCCCGAAAAGTGATGGTTAAAGTTCGAGAACTCCGTATGCGCTTTCCATGTCTCCCAGCTTCCTGCTTCGTCGGGCGGGATCGTTCGATCGTCGAATGGGGCCAGGAGAGGGTTCATACTTGCGAACAACCCGTATGGATTCGGATACCAGATCCAGAGACGGATCACCCACGTATCCGGGTACCAGGTAGTGAATGAGCTTTTCGTCTCAGGATGAATCTGAGGGCAGCCTTCGCGAGATGGTGATCGATATTCCTGCCAGTCCGCATAGCGACAGATCGCCAGGCTCCGCTCCCAGTCTATTCCGGTAAACGGGCTTTCGGCGGGACGGGCTCCTAGAGCTGCATACTTCAGGGCGACCAGTTGCCAATGCCCATGCCTTTCGGTGTAAAGTAGTGTAGAGGGGTGGGCATAATCAAATTGCGCGATCCCTGCCTTGTAAAAGTGGTAGCCTTCTAACGGCACATTTCCCGATATCTGCACGTACCCATCCGCCTTGGCCTGCTCCAGGTCCTGATACCGCGAAGTGGACGTCCGAATATCGGCAAGAAGTCTCGCGAGGGCGAAGTCCTTTTCCGGTTCCTTTGCGTACCAGTGCCCATGATTCATATAATAGTCAGAACCCCAGGCCAGCCCACCGGCCAACAGTGTGATGACCGCAAACGCGATAAGTTGTCTCTTCACTTATCCTCCTCCTTGTCAGCCTGTCTGGGGCCTATCCCGCACACACCTGTTCACCCTTCGACCAGGCTCAGAGCGAACAGAATATGTATAGAAGCGCTGATACGCTGCACTAGTTATTACGGGGAGATCTAACTGGATTGCACTCTTGCACAACATCTCACGCAACTTTCCCCTTTAAAAAGGGGGATTGAGGGGGACTTTCTGATCGTTCAAATTCTCCTTACCCCCGCTTTGCGACAGGGAGGAAAGCTATTTTGTACTCCGAGTAATATTCGCTGTCAGCTCGCAGCGATGAGCTGCGTTACGACACAGTTAGGTTCTTCGCGAAGAGGATATAGGACCTTGCACGTCCCTCACGTATGGCCTGCTCAACCAGGGCCCGAGGCTCCTTCGCCTTGACTCTTGTCAGGATCGCCTCGAAGAACTGGATGTAGAAATCGTCGGGCACCACGACGACGGAGGCGCGCATCGTGAGCCCCGTCCGGTCGATGGTTCTCACATAGCGAACGGTACGGCTTTTACCGGAGGCAATCCTGGTGTCAAAGAGTTCTTGCGTCAGATCAAGCGTGACCTCTCGCCCGATCCGTTCCTCTTGCACGCTCTCATTGACCTGCTTCCCGTCCGCATCTACCAACTCCCATCGGACCACGATCTTCGGCGTAACGTAGGTTGGGACATGATGCCCAACCCCGGTATTAGCCAGCGTGATCTCAGCCTGGACTTGCTCGCCAACCTGGTAGCGCTCCTTGTCCACTGAAAGACTGACGGATACGCCTTGCTTGACCATCTCAGGATCATGGATCCCCCGCCATAGGTGCCGCCGCTCCGGCATATGGCAGCTCTGACAGGTCCTCCCTTCCCGCGCATACGGCCCCTCTTTCCATTCATTGTAGGTGTTTTCGAGCAGCTTACCGTTCAGGGCAGACCCGTTCGGCTCGAACTGGTGGCACCCTTTGCAGAACTCGGATCGCTCAAAGGCCGCCGTCCTGATGGCGCCGCCGTGGGGGAGTTGCGATGACGGAATGGAATTCTCGATCGAGCCGTCTCGCTTTGGCGGCCCGAAGCGCTGGTGCCCACGGACATGGCACCCGACACAGGCTAGGCCCTTTTGCTGCAGCGAGGCCGAAAAGGTGTGGTTCGTCTTAAACTTTAACACGGTGCTGGCCCAGCCCTCTGAAGCGTTCAGCGGTGACGACAAAAAGGCGCGGTGCCTCTTAACAAGAGAGGGGGGACCGCCTTTGTTCACGCTCTTCTCCTGCTGCTCGGTGAGAGGGGCATGGCAACTGTAGCACAGGAGCGCCATCTTGGGATCGCCATGGATCAACTCCATCGTCTGGCCTATGACGCCCGGCCCCATGCTTTTACTGTGGAGGCTACCGCTCCAATCCTCGTACTGAGTTCGATGGCAGACGGCGCAACTTTCCGGGTCAAGAGATGCCTCGATCGACGAGAAATGGGCGGGCGGCTTACCTTGAGGCGGGATGGGCACCTGCCAATGGCGCGTGAGAAACTCGAGCTGGGCGTGGTCATCGGCAGCCGGCGGCGGGTCGCTCATCGCCCATGCTCCAACCGAAGGCCCCGGGCATGCGATCACGACTGCGGTATACAGGAGAAGCCGTTTCATGGTCCACCCTACGGAGCGTCGCGACATAAGCGGATCGACCGATTTGCGTTCTGCGTCCGGGCGTTTCATCGATGGCGCTCACTCCCTACCTCTTGCGGGGCGTCTTGCCGGCGTCCAAAAGGATTCCGATAAGCCTCTGAGCATCCTCACCCGCCCAATCCCTCGGCCCGATGCTCCCGGCCACGACCTTCCCATCGCGATTGATCAGGTACCGGGTTGGCGTGGCGCGAACCCCGTACAAGTTGGCGACGCTTGAGGTGGCGTCCACAAGAGCGGGAAAAGTGAGCTTATGCTTGAGCAAATAGTTCCGGACCTGGTCGGGCGGCTCGGCGATGTTCACCGCGAGGACGACGAAATCTCTCTTCTGAAACTGCTGATAGAGGCGCTCGATTGAGGGAAACTCCCTCAGACAGTAGGATCACCAGGTCGCCCAGAAGGTCAGGAAGACGACCTTTCTGCGCTGATCAGCCAGCCGGACCGCCTTCCCTGAAACGTCCTGGAGTGTAAAGTCGGGAGCATCCGGATCGTTCTGAACCTTAATGAAGCCTCCCCGCGGCAAGCCGCGGGGTATCCAACGGCACTGGCCGAATACCTTCAGGGCAGACGGATGAGTTACATACGAAGCCAGGAGTGCACCTTCTGCCACCCCGAGATCACACAGACGCGGCAAGCCGCGGGGTATCGACCCTTAACGAATGAACCCGAGGGCTTCGAGGGAACTGTCAAACTGGACGGTTTCTTGACCAGCGCCGGCGGCGATAACCGGGAGAGCGGTAAGCATGCAGCCGAGCAAAAGAACGGCCAGCCGCCCAGGGCTCTTTCTTGAGAGTTGTCGGTTCCTCTTCACTGCTTTACTCTCACTTCTTGCTACCCACTGCCCATGATCTTCCGCCCGCTCTGAGCCAATCACAGTTCATAAATACCCCCACCCATGAAGGATGGACAGGATCATTTCCCACCTCAGCTTTTGCGCGAGGTCTTGGCGAAAAAGGTCGAGAAGATAGGCTCCGGTTTTCCAGCCCCACATTTCGGGCATTTCAGCCGCTTGGTTTCCCGCTCCTTGATGCCCATCGTCAGTGAGAATTTCTTGCTACACTTCACACACTTGAAATCATAGCTAGGCATCAGTCTCCCCCTCCATTCGCACGACTATTATTGGAAAGATCCTGTCAGAAACTAGACTGCACAACGGGGTGTGACGAGAAAAGCGGTTCATTATACGGTAGGTGGGCTCAAGAAATCAAGCAGGCGACCACATCCAGCAGTATCCCGCTCCCCCTCGTCCGGGGCGTCCGGAGCGGAAGGGTGACAGCCTGGAATCGTCTCCAGGGTCACGGACACCCAGTCCCGTTCTGGCTACCTCACGCCCTGTGACAGAAGTCTGGCGATGGTTTCAAGAAGGACTGCACAATCGAGGGGCTTGATAAGGGAGGCTGCACAGCCGGCCTCCAGAGCCTGCGCCTGGTCTTCAGGCTTGGCAAAGGAGCTGGTGGCCAGGACAGGAATACCCCGCGTCTCGGCATCGGCCTTGAGCTGCCGAGTGAGGGTGAAGCCATCGATTCGCGGAAGCTGCAGGTCCATGATGATGAGGGCCGGCCGCTCGGCCTTGACCCGCTCCAAAAGCCCAAGGCCATCCTCCGCCTCAAGGACGGTGTAACCCCGCACTTCCAGAGTGGTGACTACCAACTCCCGGTTCAGTGGGTGATCCTCCACTACGAGAATCTTCCCTTCTGCCATCTCATCCTCCCGTCTCTGGACGCTCTTGGGAAGGTAGCGGAAGCCTGACGGTAAAGGTGCTGCCTCGGCCTTCTCCCTCTGATGTCGCCCAGATCGATCCTCCATGCAACTCGACGAGTTGCTTCGTAAGCGCAAGGCCCAGGCCCGTGCCCTGGAACTGCTTGGTGAGGGCGGACTCAAGCTGGGTGAACACTTGGAAGAGTCTGGCGAGGTCCTCACGCTTGATCCCGATCCCGGTATCGACCACGGCGATTTCCACGAAATCGCTCGCGCTCGTCGTTTCGAGTGTCGAGTGTCGGGTGTCGGGTTGTACACTCGAAACTCCAGACTCGGAACGTGAAACCATCTTCGCGGTCACCCTGATCCGCCCGCCCGCTGGAGTGAACTTGACGGCATTTGAAAGGAGGTTGTAGAGGATCTGCTTGAAGCGGGTAGCGTCCGCCCTGATGACCGGCATGGGGTCGTCCATCGAGAGTTCAAGGACCTGCTGCTTCTGCTCGACCTGCGGGCGAATGGCGTAGATAGCCGCCTCGATGGCCTCCCGAAGAGGGAATGGGTGGAGTTGAAGAACGAGCTTGCCCGCCTCGACTTTGGAGAGGTCAAGGAGATCATTAATCAGGGCAAGGAGGTGCTCCCCACTCATACTAATGTGGTTCGCGAACCGTACCTCTTTCTCGCTCAGGGAACTCACGGCAGGGTCCTGAAGCAGCGAGGCAAAGCCGATAATAGAGTTCAACGGTGTTCGGAGTTCGTGGGACATGTTGGACAGGAATAACGACTTGTGGCGGGAGGCCTCCTCGGCCAGCTGTTTCGCCTCTTGCAGCTCCCGTGTGCGCTCTTCGACCGCGACCTCGAGCCGGTCACGCGCCTCTTGAAGGGCAACATCCCGTCGCTGGACCTGTGTCAACATCTCGTTGAACCCATCGATCAGTTGGCCCAGTTCGTCCTGACCAGATCCGGCGACTCGGACCGAATAGTCTTGCATCTCTGACACAATGGCTGCCGTATGCGCAAGGTTCAGAACCGGCTGAGAGATCACGCCCTCGAGTTTTGAAGCCAGGAACAGCGCCACCAGCGAGGAGGCCAACAGCACACCTAGAACGATCATTGCGCTGACTCGCAGGCGAGCATACGCCTCTTGCGTGTCGGCCTGGATGTACAGTGTTCCGATCTTCTCCTGGTCGAGGATGATCGGGTGAAACATGATCAGGCGCCCTCGCTCTATTGTACTTCCATCTGCGAGGGGCGCAACCGGAATCGCGTCCTCCTCTAAAAGTTGGCGTCGGTGCGTAGCGAAGACCTTTCCCTCCTTCGTGTAGATGGCCGCTAACGTGATCCGAGAGTCCTTCCGCAATGCGGAAAGCGTCTCTTCCGCGGCCTTCGGATCGTTGAATGTGAGAGCGGCTGCGCTATTCGCTCCGATCACGTCAGCCAAACTCATCAGCTCGCGGGTCATGACGGAGCGGTAGACCACTAACTCGTAGACTATGAGGGCCACGCCGGTCAACAATAGCGCGACACTGGTGGTCAGCATAGTGATGCGCCTCAGCTTTTTCTGGATAGGGACATCCCGGAAAAGGCGCATCTTAGCGTCGCCCCGATACGATTCGCGCCAGCCTGAGCAAATGCGAGCTGATCTGCAGCTTCGCCCTCTCAGCCGCATCTACATTGATCTCGAACTGGATCTTGTTCTCGACCGTGATGAAGTTGATCATCCCGCCGCGCCGGGCAAATCCATCGATGTCACTGACCGTCAACGTGCTTGTCCCTTTGAGCTGATCCAGAATCTCCGTCATGCGGCCTTCCATCTCGGAGCTGATGAACAGGATATGACAGAATTCTAGGTCCTCCAACCCCTTAAACCGTTTTACTACGACTCGGCGGCCCTTTGCCTCCTTGCCCTCAACGAACTGAAGCGCGCTCGCCATGAGGCCGCCATCGACCACTCCGATGCAGATGGTCTGGTTGGCGGCATGGAACGCCTGCGGGGGCCACTCGACGAATTTAAAGAACTGATAGAGAAAGGCCGCCTTGACCTGGTATTCAAGGGGCGATGGCTGGGCATGCGTAATCCTTATGGGATACACCCCATCTACGCCGCTTGCCACTAGTAAAAAGCAGAGCAGCAGAATGCGTGTGAGAAAAGGCCGCCTGATCACAGGTCAGAACCGCCAGGTAGCCTGCACATAGCCGCTGCGCTGGACCTCTGTAGGCCTGACAGGAACACCGAAGATGCCACCCCACTCCGGGTGTCGGTTATCCAGGAGGTTCTGGCCGACCAGGCTCAGATCGAACGTCTTGGTCGGACGCCACCCAAGGCGGAGGTCGAGTCGCAGGTAGCTCGGAACAGCCGGCTCCAACTTCGGCAGGCGATCGACAAAGAAGGCCGACGCATCAAACTGAAGATGCCATGGAAGGTCCAAGATCGAGCGCGCCTGCACCTGATGGCGCGGCGAACGTCCCTGGTCTTGCGTCTTCTCGACGCTGGTCGCATCCGGGTGAAGTTCGATCTTGAGGTAGGAGTAGTTGAGGTGCAGCCGCCAGAAGCTCACAGGGCGCCAGGTGCTGGCGATCTCGACACCATACGTATTTCCGGACATCCGGTTGTCGAACAGGAAGGGCTGCACGATGTGGGGGGGGCTTGCGCCTGTCGCAAGGGTCGGGGCGCCAGGTTCGGAGGTCCTCAGGTTGTCGTAGATCGTGTAGAAGCCGGCCAGATCGACCGAGAGCCACTCGACCGGCTGCACCCGGTAGCCCAGCTCAAAGGCCAGCAGCTCCTCAGAGGTAAAGTCGGAGTTGCCCGCCGTTTGGACGAGCGTAGGAAGCCCGCCAGGGCCAGGAAACGCGGCTACGTTGGTCTGGACATCTCGCTCGAATCGGGCGGGTGTCCTGACCGCCCGCGAGACCGCCGCCCACACCCGATTCCAGTCGTTGGGGGAGTATAGTAGTCGAGCGTTCGGCTGGGCCTCGAAGCCGGAGTAGGAGTTTTGCTCGAACTTCGACCCGAGGGTGAGTGTGAGCCTATCCTGGATCAGGGTGATCTGGTCCTGAATGAATCCGCTCACCAGGTGATCGGTTCTACGCGTCGGCGTGAAGACAAGCGAGGCGCTGTTGTCGATGTTATCAATCGTCACGCGCGTCCCGAAGCCCCAGATCAGATCGTGGCGCACCCCGATGGGGAAGCGGTGCTGAAAGTCGAGATCGACCGTATCTCTCATCTCGTGGAACAGGAGCTCGTTTCGATGGGTCCGGTCGTAGTAAAACTGGAGGGTGGTCTCTGTGCGATCAGCCGTCTTATGCCTGAAGCGGGTGAGGAAATTGCCCCCCGCAAAGTCGTCCCGGCTGTCGGAGGCAACCGAGAAGGGGGGGGTGAGGGAGGGAATCGTGAGCGTCTGGCCGAAATCGCCCTTGTAGAGGTCGCCCTGAACCGTCACCGTATCGCGGGTGGAAGGCTCCCAGTCAAGCCTGAAGCCGCCCCGGTATGTTCTCCAGTCATCGGCGGCCTCCCGGCCGGTAGCGGTCACCAAGTTGTCGCGATTCGCATACTTGAAATAGCCCCGATAGAAGAGATCGTCCCCTACCCGTCCACCGTAGCGCGTCCCCACGAACCCGCGCTCCTCGCTCCCCCCGCCAACCTCGAGGTAGCTTCCCTGGGTCGCCTTCGCCTGTTTGGTGATAACGTTGATTACACCGTTGACCGCATTGGCGCCCCAGAGGGTCCCGCCAGGTCCGCGAACGACCTCGATCCGGTCGACATCCTCGAGGAGGGTGTCCTGCACGTCCCAGAAGACCCCAGCGAACAGCGGCGTGTACACGGTCCGCCCGTCTATGAGGACCAGGAGCTTGTTCGAAAAAGTGGCATTGAAGCCGCGAGCGGAGATGGCCCATCGGTTTGAACCGACCTGGGCCACCTGGAGGCCAGGCACCAAGCGCAACGCCTCCGGAATGCTCTTGACACCTGCGCGGCGGATATCTTCTCCGATGATGACAGAGACGGCCGCGGCGCTCTCCCACAGGCGCTCCTCCCGCTTGGAGACCGACGTGATCTCGACGCTCATCAACTGTTCGAGCGAGAGCTCTGTCAGATCAGGTGGGGGTTGCTGGGCCTGAGCGGAAGCGTGAGCTAACCCGACCATCAGGCCCCACGTCAGCACAAAGGTCCAGGCGACTCTTGCCGTCAGCTCGCTCCTCAGCAACGTCCAGCGACTGGCACGCTTCCGCAGCAGTCGGTTGTCCCCGGTCATACTCCCTCCTCAGTGAGCCGTGCTAGCGCAACAGCCTGACACTATACTTCATTTGAACCTGAATCCTGTGTGACCTCATGAAGCAATCACCGGGTAGCGTGCGTTCTGTCAAGCTGATAGTAACTTTCTATGGTTGCAGTGAATGCTACCCCTGGGGTAGGGTTCACTGCAAACGCTGAAATCCATCGCGCACCAGGTATGGCGGATCCTCAAAAGCACTGCTGGCGTACAAATGCCGCAGGATTCAGGTTGAAGGACTGCCGTCCGTCAGGACTTGATTCAATAAGTATCCTGTCCAACGTCGATGCCTGGAGGTTCCGGCATTTTCTTCTCTGAGTCGCCAATAGTATCCAGAGAGAAATAACCATAGGACATTCAAGCGTACTATGTCAAATATTTTCTAACTCTCTCATGCGATCAATAACGCTGACGCGGACTCTGATGTCGCCTTCGCTGTGGGTGGTGATACAAAGTATGAGGTATCGGCGCGGAATCCTTGGGGGAGGCGAGTCGAATGGCTTGCCGGCAGGCGACTAGACTATTACCGAGCTGCGGACTGAAGTGGCACAGCGTCGCAACCGATGGCCGATTGCAAAGGTCACCTACGGTCGTTGGCCTGATGCGTGACGGTAATGATGGTGTGGATGCCGCCGCGGACGTAGAAGTCGGCGACCAGCTTCATGGAGCGGGGCTGGCAGGCCTTGACGAGGTCGTCCAGGATCCGGTTCGTGACCGCCTCATGAAAGTGGCCCTCGTTCCGGAAGGACCAGAGGTAGAGTTTGAACGATTTCAACTCGATGCACAGCCGGTCAGGAACATAGGTGAGCGTCAGGATCGCGAAGTCAGGCTGGCCGGTCTTCGGGCAGAGGCAGGTAAACTCAGAACAGGTCATGTGGATCTCGTAATCGCGCCCAGGCTCAGGATTGGGAAAGATCTCGATCTCTTTTGACGGTTGCGTGGACATGACGTCTGTTCTCCTCCAGCTTTGCCTTCTTGCGAGGCTGACTCAAGACGGCGTTACGGTACATCTCATCAGACGATCTGGAATCGTTGGGAGCGAAGGTGTTCGTTCTTGCACATTGGGCAGCGGGAAGGATCGTTGTACTTCGCCCGGCCCTTGAAGCGATAGCCGCACCCCTCGCAGGTTGGGGGATGGATCTGGAGGCGGGAGGGTCTGGAGACAGAGCGGGCGATATGCTCGAGGTCATCGATGATCACCTTCTTTGACACCACGAAGTTCCTGGCCAGTTCGTCCAGCGTCCACTCGCCATCCCGAAGCATCGCCATGATCTCCTGCCGCCGCGTCAGTTCCATCTTTACCTCTTGCGCCCCGCACTCTACGATGCTGAGCCACCTGACGGCGTCCGCCCACTGGCGACCTTCGAGAGGCCGGACGCAGGCTTCGCCCGCAACCATGCCCAAAGGCGGACCTCGTAGAGCCACGAGACGATCCGGAGCCCGCGGAGATCGTCGAAGTACGAGTAGACGACCGGGGTCACCAGCAGCGTGATCAGGAGGCAGAGAGTCTGCCCGCCGACCACGGCGGTGGCGAGTGAGGCCCTGGAGGCGGCGCCGTCGCCCCTACCTAAGGCAACCGGCAGCATTCCAGCAATGATGGCAAGCGTCGTCATGAGGATCGGCCGAAGCCGCGCCCGGTCGGCCTCCAGTTGCGCCTCGTATCGGGGCTTGCCGCGTGCGCGGAGCACATTCGTGAAGTCCACCTGGAGGATGGCATTCTTCTTGACGACTCCCATGAGGAGGAACAACCCCATGACGCTATAGATATTCAGAGTCTGACCTGCGGCCAGGAGGCTCACAAGACCGAAGGGAATCGACAGCAACATCGAGACCATGATGGTGATCGGGTGGATAAAGCTCTCGAACTGGGCTGCGAGGACGATGTAGATAAACACGATGGAGAGGACAAAGGCAATCGCGAAGTTATAGAACGCCTCGGCCATCAACTTGCCGCGGCCAAGGTACGCGGTCGAGTAGCCGGGAGACATCCCTACCGCTTTAATGGCCGCATCGGCCTGGGCGGTCGCCTCCCCCAGCACCATCTGGTAGAGGTTCGCTTGGACCGTGATCTGTCGCTCCTGGGCATAGCGGTCGATCTGGGCCGGCGCCCGTCCCGAGTTCAGTGTTACGACATTGTTCAGCTTGACCAGCCGGCTGGCAGCGGTCGGCACCGTCAGAGCCGAGATCACGGACGCATCTTTCCGGTAGTCGTCCTTGAGCCGTAGGCGGACGTCGTACTGCTCACCTCCCTCCCGGTAGAAACCGACCTTCTCCCCACCCACCATCGTCCGGAGCGTGAGCGCGACATCCTCCGCTCTGATTGCAAGATCCGACGCCTTCTGCCGATCGATCTGGACCTGGATCTCAGGCCGCCGCTGGGCTTGGCTGGTGTCTACGTCCACGAATCCAGGGACTGCAGTCAGACGCTTAACGAGGGCCTGGGCGTAGCCATCGAGCTGCTGCAGGTCCGGGCCACGAAGCACGAGGTTGAATGGGGTTTGCTTGAAGCCGCCCCCCGAGATCAGGCTGATCTGTTGCGCGCTGATTCTCAGGTCGGGGTAGGCCCTGAACATCTGCCGGACCTCTTGCATGATCGCCTGCTGCGAGCGTGTCCGCTCCCTCAGGTGCTTCAGCCCCACATAGATCGAGGCGTCGGTGATGTTGGCCCGGTCCTTCCCTCGCATCCCGATGCTGGTGAACAGGTGCTCCACCTCCGGGATGGTCTGCAGATCGGTCTCAAGCCGCCGAAGGATCCCGTCGCTCCGGTCGAGTGAGGAGCCGGGCGGCGTCTCCACAATCACCTCGAATTCGCTCATGTCGTCATCGACGACGAAATCCGGCTTCATCTGCCTGCCGATGAGGACGGTTGAGAGCATCAGTGAAACGGCCAGTAGCAGGACAACAGCCCGGTGGTTCAGACACCAGACGAGGAGCCGGTCGTAGTTGCGCTCTAGAAAGGCATAGAAGCGCGTCGCCTTGGATCCCTGATCGTGCTGTCGGTGTCCGCCATGGCCTTCGCCGAGTTCCTCTGATAGTTCGACCGAGTTCACCACAGGCTTCAGCATCCGAGCGGAGAGCATCGGAGTCAGGGTGAACGCCACCAGCAGCGAGACGAGGATGGCGAAGGTGGCCGTCAGACCAAAGCTGTTCCAGAACCGCCCCACGAGCCCCCCCATGAAGGCGACAGGGAGAAAGATGACCACCAGCGAGAGGGTTGTAGCCATAACAGCCAGGACAATCTCCTTCGCACCGGTCACCGCCGCCTCCATCGGAGGGCGCCTTTCCTCCTCGATGTGGCGGAAGATATTCTCCAGCACGATGATAGCGTCATCGATGACGATCCCGGTGGAGAGGGAGAGACCAAGCATGGTGAGATTATTCAGGGTAAAGCCCGCCACCCGCATGATGGTAAACGTGGCGATGATCGAGACTGGGATCGAGATCGCGGCGATGAAGGCGGGCCGAAGCCGCGGGATGAAGAGGAAGAGGACCAGGGTCACAGCGATCGACCCGACCACGACGACGCGCAACAGCTCCGGATCGCCATGGAAGAACGCCAGGGTGAGGCCCGCCAACAGCGCGCCCAGGACGACCTGCTCCCGCCGCACGATGCGCCCGATGAAGAAGGCCACGATGAGGCTGGCCAGCAGCCCGCCCAGCATCAGGTGCTCCTCCACTTCCGCGATCGAGCGCTTGATGAACCGCGACACGTCGCGCACCACCTGGAACTCCACATCAGGCGGCAGGGTCGCTTTGATCTCTTGCAGCTTCGCCTTGACCCGATCGACCACGGCCACGGTGTTGGTCCCAGACTGCTTCTGGATCAGGAGGGAGACGGCGCTTTTGCCGTCAAGACGGGAGAGGGTTCGGGGCTCCTCTTCGCCGTCCAGCGCGGAGCCGATGTCTCGAATCCGGACGGGGGCGCCCTTGTAATCCGCAACGATCAGGTCGCTCCAGTCGGCTGCCCGCTCAATCCGCCCCAGCGTCCGGAGCCCTTGCTCCCGCGCCTGCCAGGTGATGTTGCCTCCAGGGACCTCAACGTTCTGGCGCTGGACAGCCGTCTTGACCTGTTGCATTGAGAGGTTGTAGGCCTCGAGGCGGTGGGGATCCACGACAAGCTGGATCTCTCGCTTTCGGTCGCCGACGAGGGTGACCGCCCCGATGTCCTTGACGGTTTCGAGCTGCCGCTTGATCTTCTTATCGGCAAGCTCCGTAATCTCGCGGGCCGAGTGCTTGCCGGAGACGACAATCGCCATGATCGGAGCAGAGTCGGGGTCGAACTTCTCGATGGCCGGGGCCTCGGTGCCCTGGGGAAACGCCGAGACGACCGTTCCCACCTTCTCCCGGACGTCGTTGGCCGCCTCATCGATCCTGCGCTCCAGGACAAATGTCACAAAGACCTGGGACTGCCCCTCGATGGTGGTTGATCGCAGTTCGTCGATCCCGTTGATCGTGTTGACGGCTTCCTCGATCCGCTTCGTGATATTGCTCTCGATCTCCTCCGGACTCGCCCCTGGGAGTCTCGTCGTGATGGTGACGGTAGGCATATCCACCTTGGGGAAGACATCGAGCCCCAACTCCCTGAAGGACGCCAGCCCCATGACGACAAGGGAGACGATCAGCATCGTGGCGAAGACAGGCCGCCGAACACAGATGTTAATCAGTGACATGGCTTATCGTCCAAGGTGCAATGTTCAACGTTTGAGATTGCGATCAGCACCGCACTTTCCACCCCGCACTCCCTAACCCTCCCTTTGTAGGGGCAGGCCTTGTGCCTGCCCAGATTGGGCGACCACTAGGGTCGCCCCTACGCCGAAGAGGGTGGGGGGACTTTCGCAATGACACTGGGAGGTATTCATCGCTTCGTCTTATTATTTATTGCCGACCACCTGGACTGTGGCGCCGCCGAACAGTTGACTCAAATGCGAGGTGGCCACCTGCTCCCCTGGTTGAAGTCCCTCGACGATCTCAACCAGCCCATCCTGGCGCTCGCCAACCGCGATCTGTCGCTCTTGGGCGACACCGTCCTTGACCACGAACGCTTTGGTGATTCCGACGAAGTAATAGACGGCTTCCTCCGGGACGAAGGGAATGCCGCGGTCAACCCGGATCTGGATCCGCGCCTTGGCGAAGGAGCCCGGCTTCAACAACCCCTCACGGTTGGGCACCCGTGCCTCGATCGGAAATGTCCGGGTGTCGGTAAAAACGGCCGGGCCGACCCGCTTCGCCGTCCCGCTGAATTCGCGGCCTGGATAGGCATCGACTTGGACCCTTACCTCCTGGCCCGGACGGATCTGTCCCTGGAACCGCTCCGGCACCGACGCCTTCAGCTTCAAGGGATCGTCACGGACGAGGATCAGCAGCTTGGTATTCTGCATGCTGCCGCCGGCAATGTACTGGCCGGCGGAAACGTCCCGTTCTTTGATGGAGCCATCGATGGGCGCCCGGATCACCGTATACTGGAGGTTCCGACGGGCCAGATCCAGCGCCGCCTGCTGCTCCCTGAGCTGATCGGCAAGCGCCCTCACCTGACCCAGGGCGCCATCGAGCGCCGCCTTCAAGGCTTGGGACTTCGCCAAGGCGGTATCCAGATCGTTCCGGGAGACAGCGCCTTCCTTATACAGGCTCTGCATCCGCTCATACCACAGGGCGGCGTCATCATAGTTGGCCTTGGCCTGGCGAACCACCGGCTGCTGGTCGTCAGGCAGGATATCCCTGCCGTCCAGCGCGCCGAGCCGCGTCCGCGTTTGACGGAGGATCGCCTCGGCCTTGCCGACCTGCAACTGAAAGTCCGTCTGGTCGAGCTGAAGCAGCGGCTGCCCTACCTTCACCCGGTCCCCCAGGTCAACCAGGATCCTCTCCACAGACCCTGCCACCTGGCCGTAGACCATCACCTCCTCGTCCGCTTCGAGGGTGCCAACAACATCTACGCGCCGCATCACATCCCTGGCCTCGACTGGGCCCACCGTGATCGCGATGCTCTGCTCCTTCGCCGCGGTCGGGGCGCCTTTGGCCGCCTGCTCCCGCGAACAGCCCAAAAGGGACAGCAGCAGAAGCAGCGAGAGCTCAAAGCCTCGAGGAAGGAAGTAGCGTCTCATCGCTCGATCCCCTTCAGGAAGACGGATACGAAAAGTTCCACCACCTCTTCCGGTGAGGAGCGGAGAGGGCGTTTCACCCCGAACAGCTCATGGATCAGCAAATAATGGACAATCATCCCGATGAACCCGCGCGCGGCGACCAGCGCGTCCATCGACCGGAACCGCCCCTCCTTGATCCGTTTACGAATGTAGCTGCTGAGAAACTGATGCAGCCTTTTGACTCGGGATTCGAAGAAGATCTCGGACAACTCGTGCCCTTCAAGCGCGCTGAACAAGAGGAGCCGCATGAGGCTCGGATCCCGCACCGTCTGCTCGATCATCTTCAGGCCCACCGCTCGCAGGACCCCAGCGTCATCTTTTCCTTGCGCGGCTGTCGCTGCGCTCGCCAGCAACTCCTCCGTCGCGGATTTCGCCTCGATGATCGCGAAATACAGTTCACGCTTGGTCGCGAAGTGCCTGTAGATCATCGCCTCGCTGATGCCGGCGGCCTCTGCGATCTCGCGCGTCCTGGTCCCTCTGAATCCCTTCCGCGAAAACAGCTCTACCGCCGCCTCGACAATCTGCTGTCGGCGCTTATCGGCACTCAGGCGCTCTTTCATCTTGACTCCTCGAACGTACAACACGAACACAGTGACCACGACAATTTAAGAAAGTAAGCACTTACATACTTACGTGATCCAATAAAAATGTCAACCCCTTTGCGCCGGACGCTGAGCTGAAGGGACATTGGGGCACATCGATGGTTACGCACACCATCGATCACCGAAGGGCATGCAGCTTGACAAGGCAGGCTACTGCTGGCTTGCAACCGTTCTCTACTCTGTCACCTTGAAGACCTGATCGTGTAGGCGGACGCGCTCGCGGACCTTGATCCCGATCACTTGCCCAGGCTCCACTCGCTCAAGCGACTGGTGCTCGATCTGGATCGAGTCCACCCGCTGGGTCAACTCGGTCGTGTGACCCTTAATGTGGATGGTGTCACCCACCGATAAATAGCCCTCGGTGATCTCGATTCCGGCCACCCCCACCTTGGCGAAATACTCTTTGACGTAACCGACCTTCATCTCTGGCATGACATTCCTCCTTGCCCTTCAACGGCACCCCCCCAAAGGGAACTGCCGCCTTCACACGGTCTTTTGTCAGCGGATACAGTCGCTCCCCTCTCCCTCCCGCCATGACAATCCCCAGAATCTCCAGAATCCACATCCCTCAATCGCCTCATCATATCGTGACCCCGAAATAGAGTCAAATGACCCCAAGTTCACTCGCGGTAAGCAACTGAGGTTGCCAGGCACCCTTTTGGTGCTCGCACTGTAGGGGAGGGCTTTATGCCCTCCCGATCAACGGGCGGGGATCAACCCTGCCCCTACGGATTTGGAATGACAGGCCGATGAACGGGTTACGCTGTCACTCTTCTATTCTTGGATAAGATGTGATTATTGCAAAAATACCTACCGATATGATAATTGTGATACCATTAATTATCTTGATGGGCTGGCGAAATTGCTGGATCCCGAGCCCTGGAATGGGAGGCAGTGCCCATGCTGCACTGTGCCCGTGGACGGTGAGGAGAGGAACAACAAATCCATGAATGTTAAGAGACGTGCGACGCGAACTATCGCCTACTTCTCTATGGAGGTAGCACTCGAAAGCCCTCTGCCCACATACAGTGGCGGGCTTGGCGTGTTGGCGGGCGATATGCTACGCAGCGCTGCCGACCTGGGGCTGTTCATGGTCGGCGTGACCCTGCTGCATCGAAAGGGCTACTTCTCTCAGCAACTCGATAAAGAGGGGCGCCAATCCGAGGAGCCGGCGGCATGGCCCGTAGACGAATTCCTCCATCTCACGGATGGCACGTGCCAAGTGGAGGTCGAGGGACGGCAGGTCACCGTGCGCGCATGGCGATACCTGATCACCGGGGCGTCAGGCGCCGTTATTCCTGTGTTGCTGCTGGATACTGATCTGCCCAGCAACGATCCCTATGACCGCACGCTGACCGACTACCTGTATGGCGGTGACCAGCGGTATCGCCTGTGTCAGGAGGTCATTCTAGGGGTGGGCGGCGTGCGCATGCTGCGGGCAATGGGTTACACCCGGGTCGTCAAGTTCCACATGAACGAAGGCCATGCCGCTCTACTCGCCCTGGAGCTATTTACTGAGGCGTTCAAGCAGATGCCGCAGCGGCGGCATGACGCCATCGATCAGGTGAAGCGCCTCTGCGTCTTCACCACTCATACGCCGCTCCCCGCCGGCCACGATCAGTTTTCCCTCGATCTGGCCCAACGCGTCCTGAACGCGGACCAATGGGAAGCGCTACAAGCTCTCGGTTGTTGCAACGGCTCGCTCAACATGACATTTGTGGCACTCCATTTGAGCAGCTACGTGAACGGGGTGACCAAGCGGCACAGTGAGGTGTCACGTACCTTGTTTCCGAACCTCGCTATCGGCTCCATCACCAACGGCGTGCATTCTGCGACCTGGACCGCCCCGGCATTTCGCGCCCTGTATGATCGGTATACCCCGGATTGGCGAGAGGACAGCTTCCTTCTGCGGTACGCCCTTGGTATTCCCCTTGACGCCATTCGTCAGGCCCATGACGAGGCCAAGCAGTTGCTGATCAAAGAGGTCAACAGAACGGCCAACGTGGCCTTCGATCAGCATGCCTTCACTATAGGCTTCGCAAGGAGGGCGACGTCCTACAAGCGCCCGGATCTCCTTTTTTACGATCTGGATCGGCTCAGGCACATTTCGGTCCAGCACGGCCCGTTGCAGGTGATCTTTTCCGGAAAAGCGCATCCCAAGGATGAAGAGGGAAAGACGCTGATTCAAAAAATATTCTGCTGGGGGAAAGAGCTGGCGCCTGAGGTCAAGATCGCCTACTTGCCCAATTACGATATGGAACTGGGACTGTTGCTCACCTCAGGCACGGACCTATGGCTCAATACACCACAGCCACCGTATGAAGCATCCGGCACCAGTGGGATGAAGGCGGCCCACAACGGCGTACCGAGCCTCAGCGTTCTCGACGGCTGGTGGCTGGAAGTGCTTGTGGAAGGGGTGACGGGCTGGGCTATCGGTTCCCGAGACAACGGGACGGTATTCGAGAGGCGGGATGATAAGGACGCAGAGGAACTCTATTGCAAGCTGGAGAAAACAATCCTGCCTCTTTACTACGGCGACCCTTTACGATGGGCGGAGTTGATGCGATTTACTATTGCGCTTAACGCCTCTTTCTTCAATACGGATAGGATGATCCACGAGTACGTCACGCACGCCTACCAAGATCGGTAGCCAGCAGACCACCTGCCGGTTCTGGTTGCTCACCCGGCCTGCTTCCTCTATAATGCCCCAGACTAATGATCTCCGCTGAGGAAATGAAGATGCCACTAACCCGTGATGATCCACGTCTACACGAAGACATGGTTCACTCGCTTCAGCGGGAGTTGGACGACCTGAAGGTCGAGGGTCTGTACCGATCGCTCCGACAGGTCGACGGTCCACAGGGCCCACGGATTCATATAGACGGCAGAGAGGTAATTCACTTTTCCGGGAACGACTACCTTGGCCTGGCCTGCCATCCGCGACTGAAGAAGGCCGCCTGTCAGGCCACCCTACGGTACGGCTGCGGCGCGGCGGCGGCCCGTCTGATCTCGGGCAACCACGATCTTTATCCTCAATTGGAGAAACGGCTTGCCCGCTTCAAACAGGCCGAGGCTGCCCTCCTGTTCAGCACCGGGTATCAGGCCAACCTGGGCGTGATCTCCGCTCTGATGGACTCCCAGGACGTGGTGTTCAGCGACGCGCTGAATCATGCCAGCATCGTTGACGGCTGTCGGCTCTCGCGAGCCAAGGTCATGATCTTCCCGCACAATGACCTCGCCGCCCTGGAGGACCTCCTGAGGGAAGAAACCTCCGCCAGGCGACGGCTCATCGTGGTCGATGGCCTCTACAGCATGGATGGGGACGTGGCGCCCCTGAGGGAGATCGTCGAGCTGGCGGAACGCTACGACTGCGTAACGATGGTGGACGACTCCCATGGCATCGGCGTGCTGGGCCAGACCGGGCGCGGGACCGCTGAGGCGACGGGCGTGCTGGGCCGGATCGACATCGAGACCGGAAGCCTCGCCAAAGCGCTGGGCGGCTTTGGCGCCTATGTCGTCGGGAACCGTACCGTCATCGAGTACCTGATCAACCGGGCCAGACCCTTCATCTTCACCTGCGCGATGCCGCCTGCGGTACTGGCAACCGTGATCGAGGCGCTCACCATCGTGGAGCAAGAGCCTGAGCGGAGACAACAACTGTGGGACAACACCAGGTATATGAGGGCGGGTCTGCGCGAGATTGGGTTTGAGGTCAGCGCAAGCGGGACCCAGATCATCCCCTTGATGGTAGGAGAGCCTGAGCGCGCCATGCGCTTGTCTCAGGAGCTCCTGGACCGCGGCGTCTTTGCCCAGGGGATCCGCTACCCTGCCGTCCCACGCGGAACCGAACGGATCCGACTCACCGTGACAGCCTCACACAGCAAGGCAGATCTGGATGCCGCGCTGACAGCTCTGGCCGAGGCGTGGCGGGCCCTCGCGTTCAATTAATTCACTCACAGCCTTGACCCGGTGAAAAGGAGAGGAACATTGGCGCAACGCGGTGGAAGCGCTTCAGACCTCAAGGGTAGGCAGCTCGCTCTCCTGCTGATCTTGCTGGTCGTCTTTGCGCTTGGAAGTCAGACGGTTCCCCTCTACTCTGACTGGCTCTGGTTCCAGGAGGTGAAGCTCACCACGGTCTTCCTCACGATCCTCACGACGCAACTGACGCTCGCTGTCACATTCGGCCTGACCTTCGCGGTCCTGCTTTATGTGAACCTGTACTTGGCCAGTCGATTTACCACCACCGATGCCCTCCTCGAGGTGGAGGACCGGTTCGGGCTCCCCAGCCGCCTGGTGATCGAACCGTACTTCCGCTCACTCTTGATCCCCGGCGTCCTCGGGCTCGGAGTCCTCTCGGCATTCCGGGCGTCCGCCGCGTGGGAGCGTTACATCCGCTTTACTAACGCGTCACCCTTTGGAATTCAGGATCCGATCTTTCAGACGGACGTCGGCTTCTATGTCTTTAAACTGCCCTTCCTCTCCTTCCTGTACGGTTGGCTGATCACCTCAGTCATCCTGATCCTCCTGCTGACTGCCATGACCTATTTCCTTTTCCGGGGCATACAGATTACGACTCGGGGGCCCATCATTGCCCGCCTGGCGAGGACGCACCTGCTCGTGCTCGGCGCATTGCTGTTCCTGATCAAGGCCGTTGGCTTCCGGCTTGACACATACCAGCTCCTCTACTCCCCTCGCGGAATGGTCTTCGGCGCCGGCTATAGCGATATCAACGCCAATCTCCCGGCCCTCAATTTTCTGACGATCCTGGCCATCTTTGTCGCCCTCCTCTGCCTGGCCCAAATCTTCCAGCGCGGTTGGAGATTGGTCATGGTCGGCCTCGGCATGCTGGCCGTCTGTAGCGCCATCGGTCTGGGACTCTATCCCGGCTTTATCCAGCGCTTCCGCGTCGTCCCGAATGAGATCGTTGCCGAGAGTCCCTACATCACCCACAACATCCGCTTTACCCGCCAGGCTTACGGACTCGACCGGATCGACGAGCGAGAGTTTCCGGCTGAGGAAACCCTGACCCGGGAGGACCTGCGACGTAACGATCTAACGATCAAGAACATCCGGCTCTGGGATCACCGTCCGTTGCTCACGACGTACGGCCAGCTCCAGGAGATCCGGACCTACTACAAGTTCATGGACGTGGACAACGATCGGTACCAGATCGACGGCGAGTACCGGCAGGTCATGATCTCGGCCAGAGAGATGTCGTATCAACATCTTCCCGGCAAGAGTTGGATCAATGAACATCTGATCTTTACCCACGGCTATGGGGTCGTCCTCGGACCCGTGAACCGGGTCACCCCGGAGGGGTTACCGGAGTTCCTGATCAAGGACATCCCGCCTGTCTCGACCACGCCGATCAAGGTCACGCGTCCGGAGATCTACTACAGCGAGGTCTCCAACGACTACGTCATCGTCAAGACGCAAGCCCAGGAGCTGGATTACCCCTCGGGCGATAAAAACGTCTATAGTACGTACACCGGCGAGGGGGGTGTGCCGCTCACAACCCTCGGACGAAAACTCCTATTCGCCACCCGCTTCGGGACGCTCAAGATCCTCCTCTCGCAAGACCTGACATTGGATAGCAGGATCATGTATCACCGGCAGATCTCCGAGCGGGTTCAAAAGGCGGCGCCCTTTTTGAGCTTCGATCGAGATGCGTATCTGGTCATCGCTCGGGATGGCCGTCTGTTCTGGATTCTCGACGCCTACACCGTCTCGGATATGTACCCGTACTCCGAACCGATCCGCGGCGTCGGCAACTATATTCGCAACTCGGTCAAGGTGGTGGTGGACGCCTACAACGGAAGTCTCAGCTTCTACATAGCCGATCCCACCGATCCTGTGATCAAGACCTACGACCGGGCATTCCCTGGACTGTTTCAACCGCTCGAGGCGATGCCGGACGACCTGAAGGCCCATCTTCGCTATCCTCAAGGGATGTTCAACATCCAGGCCAGGCTCTATAGCACCTACCATATGCAAGATCCCCAGGTCTTTTACAACAAAGAAGATCTCTGGAGCATCCCCGCCGAGATGGAGCCGTACCATACCATCATGCGGCTTCCAGACGAGAAGAAGGAAGAGTTCATCCTCCTCTTGCCGTTCACGCCAAACAAGAAAGACAACATGATTGCCTGGCTCGCGGCCCGCAGCGACCCGCCGCACTACGGCAAGCTGACCGCCTTCAACTTCCCCAAGGCGAAGATGGTCTACGGCCCGCGACAGATCAACGCCCGTATCGACCAGGATCCCTTTATCTCGCAGCAGCTCTCGCTTTGGAGCCAACGCGGCTCCACCGTGATCCGAGGCAGCATGCTGGCCATCCCGATCGAGCGGTCGCTGCTCTACGTCCAGCCGCTCTACCTGGCGGCCGAGAAAGGGTCGCTTCCCGAGCTGAAGCGGATCATCGTCGCCCATGGGAACCAGATCGCCATGGAAGAGACCCTCGACGCCGCGATGGCCCGAGTCTTTGGCGGCGCGGCGAGGGGGCCCGTCGCGGCAAGGATTCCGCCGGGCGCGACCGCACTCCCAGAGGTTGACAGCTCGCTCAAGATGCTGGCGACCCGCGCCTACGATCATTACACGCGAGCGCAAGAACTCCTCCGGCAGGGCAACTTCGCCGGCTACGGTGAAGAGGTCAAGCGCCTGGAGTCGGCGCTGAAGGAGCTCCGGGCCCGCGCCGGCAAGTAGCCGCCCGCCCCGTCATTGCGAGCCTGAGGAACGATGAGATTGTTGCGCTCGCGGTGACATGAATGGATCGGAGAAAGGATGCTATCAGAGATCAGGCGGGTAGCGGTTTTGGGAGCGGGCGTCATGGGGAGTGGTATCGCCGCCCACCTTGCGAATGCCGGCATCCCCATCTTTCTCCTCGACATCGTTCCATCTGAGCTGACCAAGGAGGATCGGCGTAAGGGACTGACCAGGGAAAGTCCCGCGTTCCGCAATCGTTTCGCTGCGAAAGGCCTTGAGTACGCCATCAAGGCTTCTCCACCCTCCTTCTTCTCGCCCAAAGACGCCTGCCTGATCACCATCGGAAATATTGAAGACCATCTCGAATGGCTCTCCCGGGCCGACTGGATTGTCGAGGCGGTGCCCGAGCGGCTTGAGATCAAGCGGGCGCTCTTTGCAAAGATTGAGGCACACCGCAGACCGGGAAGCCTCATCAGCAGCAACACCTCTGGGATCCCGATTCGGCTGCTGGCCGAGGGGCGGTCCGCCGACTTCCGAGGGCACCTTCTGGGCACGCACTTCTTTAATCCGCCGCGGTACATGAAGCTCCTGGAGCTGATCCCCGGCCCCGAGACCCGGTCCGAGGTGATGCAGCGGGTGGCCGCCTTCGCGGAGCGGACGCTGGGCAAGGGGATCGTCTTCGCTAAGGACGCCCCGAACTTTATCGCCAACCGGATTGCCGCCTTCGGCCTCTTCACCGCCATGCGACTTATGGTTGAGGGCGACTATTCGATCGAGGAGGTGGACCGGCTCACCGGAGGCGCCATCGGCCGCCCCAAGACCGCCACATTTCGGACCGCCGACCTGGTCGGCCTCGATACGGTGGTACACATTGCCACAAATATCGCTGAGGCTCTCTCGGACGATCAAGAGCGGCTGGCCTATACCATTCCGCCCTTCCTCCTGGAGCTGGTGAAGCGCGGCTGGTTGGGCGAGAAGGCCGGACAAGGGTTCTACAAGCGGATCAAAGGGGCCAGCGGGAGCGAGATCCTGGTCCTCGATTACAAGACGATGGAGTACCGGACCCAGCGGTCCGTGACCTTCCTCTCACTCGAAATGACCCAGGGGATCGAGGAGCCAGTGGAGCGACTTCGAACGCTCACGTCTGCCGATGACCGCGCCGGTCACTACGTGTGGCAGCTCTTACGCGAGACCCTGCTCTACGCCGCACATCGGATCCCTGAGATCGCTGATGACATCGGCAGTGTGGACCAGGCCATGAAGTGGGGCTTCGGCTGGGAGCTAGGGCCATTCGAGCTCTGGGATGCGCTGGGGGTCAAGCAGGCTAGCGCTCGGATGGCGCAAGAGGGCAAGGCGCTTCCCCCACTGGTGACCACGCTGCTTCAGAGCGGTACCGAGAGCTTCTACCGTCGTGAGGCGGGACGGCAGTACGCCTTTGACCTCGGGACAGCCAAACAGGTTGAGATCCCGGAGCAGCCTGGGATCATTCATCTCCGAACATTGCATGAGCGACAACAGGTGGTCGCTCGCAATCCCGGCGCGTCGCTTCTCGACTTGGGAGATGGGGTCGCCTGCCTGCAGTTCCACTCCAAGAACAACACCGTCGGGCCTGATATCCTCCAGATGATGCGGATGAGCCTGCAGCATTGCACCGAGCGATTTGACGCCCTCGTCATCGGGAACCAGGGAAGACACTTCTGCGTCGGCGCGAACCTGATGGCCCTCCTCTTCGAAGCCCAGGAGGAGAACTGGGACGACATCGAGCTGATGGTGCGCGCCTTTCAAGATGTCAACATGGCACTCAAGCGCTTCGAGAAGCCGGTGGTGGCGGCACCATTCGGCATGACACTCGGCGGCGGGTGCGAGATCTGTCTGCACACCGCGAGGATCCGCGCTGCTGCCGAAACCTACATCGGGCTCGTGGAGGTGGGCGTTGGGTTGATCCCGGCCGCAGGAGGCTGCAAGGAGATGCTGCTCCGAAGCCTGGAAGGCATCCCGGAAGGGGCGGAGGTGGATCTGCTTCCGTTCTTCCGCCATGCCTTCGAAACGATCGCCTTCGCCAAGGTCTCCACCAGCGCGAAGGATGCACAGCGGCTCGGCTACCTTAGGTCAGCCGATAGGTGTACGATGAACCAGGATCGTCTGCTGCACGAGGCGAAGCAGGTGGCCCTTGGGATGGTTGCCGAAGGGTATGCTCCCCCCCAACCAAGAGATGACATCAAGGTTCTGGGGACGCGCGCCATCGCCGTAGCCGACACGCAGTTGTATAATATGAAGTGTGGAGGTTACATCAGCGATCATGACGAGCGGATCGCCAGGAAGCTGGCCCATGTCCTTGCTGGTGGCGATGTGGCGCCCCGAACCCTCGTCGCCGAGCAGTGTCTCCTGGATCTGGAGCGGGAGGCGTTTCTCAGTCTGTGCGGTGAGCGGAAGTCCCAGGAGCGGATGCAGCATATGCTGAAGACCGGCAAGCCGCTTAGGAACTGACAGAACGCTTTAGAAGCGTGTACCACCTCCCTCACCCTCCCCTTGTAGGGGCGACCCTTGTGCCCGCCCAGATCGGGCGACCATAAGGGTCGCCCCTACGCCGAAGAGGGCGGGGGGACTTTCGGGGCAATGACACGCGGAGAGTAAAGGCATGAAAGAGGCGGTGATTGTGGCGGCGGTGAGAACGGCGGTGGGCAAGGCGCCACGCGGTACGCTCAGTACCACGCATCCTACCGCAATGGCGGCGACCGTGATTGCCGAACTCATAAAGCGGGCGCCTGGACTTCAACCGGGAGAGGTCGAGGATGTCATCATCGGCTGCGCCTTCCCCGAGGCCGAGCAGGGCATGAATATGGCGAGGGTCGCGGCGCTGCGGGCAGGGTTGCCTTACACTGTTCCGGGGCAGACCGTCAACCGTTTCTGCTCTTCCGGGCTCCAGACCATCGCCATAGCGGCCGAGCGGATCATGTCCGGCTTCGCCGACGTGATCATCGCGGGCGGGGCAGAAAGCATGAGTCTGGTCCCGATGAGCGGGAATACATATGCGCCCGACCCCTACCTCGCGGAGCATGATCCGGCCGTCTACATCTCGATGGGAAACAGCGCCGAAAACCTCGTTCGGGCGTACAAGGTGAGCCGAGAGGAGCAGGATGGCTTCGCGCTGCAGAGCCACCTCAAGGCCGCCGCCGCCATCCGGGAGGGACGATTCAAGAACGAGATCGTCCCGCTCACCGTCGTGAGGAAGACATTCCGTGGCAATGGTACGCCGCGCATCGCCACCGATGAGGTGACCTTCGACACCGACGAGGGGGTCCGGTACGATACCTCTGCCGAGGCGCTCGCCAGGCTCCAGCCGGTCTTCCACAGGAGCGGCACCATCACCGCCGGCAACTCGTCCCAGACCAGCGACGGCGCGGCCGCGGTTTTAGTAATGTCGCAGGAGAAGGCGCGCCAGGTGGGACTGCAGCCGCTCGCGGTCTTCAGGGCGTTCGCCGTCGCGGGCGTGCCGCCAGATCTCATGGGGATCGGACCGGTCGAGGCGATTCCCAGAGCGCTCAAGCTGGCGGGCCTCACCCTTGACCAGATCGACCTGATCGAGCTGAACGAGGCGTTCGCCGCCCAGGCCCTTGCCGTCATCCACGAATTGAAGCTCCCCACCCCCCGAGTGAACGTCAACGGCGGCGCGATCGCCATGGGTCATCCTCTCGGATGTACCGGCGCGAAACTGACGGCCACGCTATTGTACGAGATGCAGCGACGAAAATCCCGCTACGGGATGGTCACGATGTGCATTGGCGGAGGGATGGGGGCCGCGGGTATCTTCGAACGTGTGCAGGATTGAGGCTGGAGGATGACCAGATGACTACGGCAAAGAATGAGCTTGTTGCGGGCGGCAGCTTTCTCATTCGCGAGACACCTCCTCAGGAGGTCTTTACGCCTGAAGACCTGAGCGAGGAACAGCAGATGATGCGGAAGCTGACACGGGAGTTCATCGAGGCCGAGGTCAAACCAAGGGCCGAGCAGATCGAGCACCAGGACTGGGACCTGACGCTCACCCTCTTCAAGAAGGCGGGGGAGCTGGGACTGCTGTCGGTGGACATCCCTACCAAGTACGGCGGCTTGGGGCTGGACCTGATCACCTCCACGGTCATTGCCGAACAGATGATTGAGGGTGGCTCCTTTGCCATCTCGGTCTTGGACCACTCGGGAATCGGGTCGCTCCCGATCGCCTGGTTCGGCAATACCGAGCAGAAGGCGCGCTACCTGTCCCTGCTTGCCACCGGGGCAAAGATCGGCTCCTATGCGCTCACGGAGCCGGGCTCCGGCTCTGATGCTCTTGGCGCTAAAACGAAGGCGGTCCTCTCACCTGACGGGAAGTCCTACATCCTGAATGGCACGAAACAGTTCATCACGAACGCCGGCTTTGCCGATCTGTACATTACCTACGCCAAGGTGGACGGCGACAAGTTCACTGCCTTCATCATCGACAAGGACACGCCCGGCGTCACCCTGGGACCGGAAGAGAAAAAGATGGGGATCAAGGGGACCTCTACCAGGAGCGTGGTCCTGGAAAATGCGACGGTCCCCGTGGAGAACCTCCTCCATGAGATCGGCAGGGGACATAAGGTCGCCTTCGACCTGTTGAATATCGGCCGGCTCAAGCTCGGGGCCGGCTGCCTGGGTCTCTGCAAGCTGGCCCTGCGTGAGGCGGTCAGGTACGCGAAGCAGCGCACACAATTCGGACAACCTATCGCGTCCTTCGGCCTCATCCAGAAAAAGCTAGCCGAGATGGCGATTCGGACCTATGTCACCGAGTCGATGGTCTATCGGACTGCCGATCTGATCGAGCGGAACGTATCAGGCATCGACCAGGAGGACGAGCGGGCTGGGATCGAGACCGCTAAGGGAGTTGAGGAGTACGCCGTTGAGTGCTCAATCAACAAGGTCTATGCCTCCGAGGCCCTCGATTACGTCGCTGACGAGACCGTCCAGATCTTCGGCGGCTACGGCTACATCGCGGGCTATCCGGCCGAGCGGATCTATCGGGATGCCAGGGTCAACCGACTCTTCGAGGGAACCAACGAGATCAACCGATTGTTGATTCCTACGACGCTCTTCCGGCGAACGCTGCAGGGACGCCTACCACTCTTCATTGCGACTCAGAAGTTGATGGCTGACCTACTCGCGTACAGCCCGAGTCAAGAGGAGGCGCCCAAGGGTCACCTTGGTGAACAGATCCGGCTGCTCCAGTTAGCGAAGAAGATCGCGTTGATGGTCTCTGGAGCCGCCGTCCAGAAGTATCATGAGCGGCTTCAGGATGAGCAGGAGATTCTGGGGGTGCTGAGCGATCTGGTGATCGAGCTGTTTGCCATGGAGAGCGCGCTGCTCCGCGCGCTGAAGTCGGCAGAGCGGGATGGGGAGGGCACGGCAGAATCGAAATCGGATATGGTCAAGGTCTACGTGAGTGACGCCTTCGCCCGAATCGACTTGCTGGCCAAGGAGGGCCTGGCCTCAATGGAGGAGGGTGATACCCTCTGGACTCAGCTCAGCGCCCTGAAGAAGTTGACCCGATACACACCCAGCAACAGTACCCGCCTGCGAAGAGCCATCGCCAGACGCATCATCGAGGCTGAGGACTATCGGGCTTAATGACCTGAAGTGCCCAAATGCGAGGTCCGGGACGCCTAGGGCAGCCACGAGGGCTGCCCTACACTTCGTACGTCTTAACCCAAATATTGCAGTTGCGATCACACGTTAACCTCTCTCGCAGGAACTGCATTGCAGTTGGCAGCACTGGGGAGTAGGCGGTGGAGATACGCGAGGAAGGTGGCCCGCCAGGGTGTGGCAC
>Ga0080064_1001191_pt1 | contig 55978 bp, 45 predicted proteins | sample Subgrocontami54m_FD_69260 | JGI IMG/M metagenome (GOLD analysis project Ga0080064, IMG submission 69260) | Subsurface groundwater microbial communities from S. Glens Falls, New York, USA - GMW46 contaminated, 5.4 m (SPADES assembly) (version 2) ...
TAGAAATGATTGCACGGGTGTTCCCTCTGTTGGGTCGAGGCGATACGCAAAACACCTCCATTTCCAGGGAAGGAACACCTCTTTTCAAGCGTTTTTTTTTCGGCGGCTCGGCCGCGGTAGGCAAAACTCGCAAGCGCAATGCAACCCATTAAGGTGTTGGCCCAATGAGACTTGCGTCCGAGGTGGCCTGAGAGCGGTTGGCTTGGTTCAAAACCGGGTCACAATCGTGCGCGCGCGCGACAAAAGTGGGATTGTGGCCCTGTCGCCCCTTTTTGTTGTCGCAAAGGCTTATGAATCTGCTGCTTACGGTAAGGCGCCGCGACTTGACCGACAGGGCCAAGTGGCCCTGTCAGTGGCCCTGTCGCTTGGTGGCCGCAATTGCGTGTTTTTGAACCATGCCAGGGCGGTTTGACCGGAGTGAATGTAATCCAAATCCATGGCTGTTCCGCTGCATTGAAGGGTTGGTTCAGCGTGCGCCGGCCGTTTGGGCCGCCTCGCGCACCTGCTTCAATAGCCACGTCGCGCCCGGCGGCACGCTCAGGCCGACGGTCAACACGGCACACACGATCAGCGCCGCCAGGCCCGGCAGGTTGCGGCGCGGCGCCACTGGCTCGAGCGGTTGCCGTAAGTACATCACCGCCACGAGCCGCAGGTAATACCAGCCGCCGATCGCCGCGTTGATGACGCCGATGAAGGCCAGCACCCAATAGAGATGGGTCTGATCGGGGCCGACCGCCATCGCGCCGAAGAAGACGAGGAACTTGCCGGTGAAGCCCGCGGTGAGCGGAATGCCGATGAGGCTGAACAGGAAGATGGCGAGCATCAAGGCGAGGCCGGGATGGCTGCGGGAGAGGCCGGCGAGATCGTCGGTCGTCTCGACGGGCCGCTCCGGGGTGCTGACATAAGCAAGCACGGCGAAGGCGCCCACCGTCATCACGCCGTAGGCGACGAGGTAGTAGAGCAGTGCTTCGACGCCGCCGGCGTTTTGGCGCAGGTACGGAGCGGTGGCGAGCGTGATCAACATGTAGCCGGCGTGCGCGACGCTGGAATACGCGAACAGCCGTTTCAGATTATCTTGCAACAGCGCCAGGAGGTTGCCCCAGGTCATGGTGATGACGGCCAGCAGCCAGAACAGGATCGGCACTTGCTCGCTCAGGGCGGTGCCGACAAGGTCGCGCGGCTGCACTCCCACTGGCAACACGTAGCCCAGGAGACGCAAAAGAGCGACGAATCCGGCGATCTTCGGCACCCAGGCGAGCAGCGCAGCGCCAACCGTGGGAGCGCCTTGGTAAACATCGGGCGCGTAGAAGTGGAACGGCGCCGCCGTCACGCGGAACCCCAACCCGGCGACAATCGTGACCAGGGCGATGGCGGCGACCACGGGAATGTCGCGTGCTTGGGTCTCTGGCCCATTGAGCATCTGCAAAATCTGCGTCAGGTTCGTCGAGCCCGCCATGCCGTACAGATAGCTGAAGCCAAAGAGAACCAGCGCCGAGGAGAAGACGCTGAGCAGAAAATACTTCAGCGACGCTTCCTGGGCGGCATCGTCGTGGCGCGGCAGGTAGAGCATCACGTAGGTCGGAATGCTGATCATTTCCAGCGCGAGAAACATCGTGACCAGGTCGTTGGCCGACGCGACCAGGCCGACGCCCGCCATAAGAACGAGCAGGCACGCATGCCATTCCGCGGCCTGGCGATCGGGCACTTCGTTCCAACTGAACAAGACAAAGAGAATGCCCGCCAACCAGGCGAGACAGCGGCCGAAGTTCGCTAACGAATCGAAGAGCACCGGCACGGTCGCGAGGTCGGCGCTGGCGGCAGGACCGTTGCCTGGGCCGAAGTGCAGCGCCGCCAGCGCGGCGACGAATCCGGCGAGCGCCGCGCCGCCCCACAGATGCCGGTCGGCGCGCACCGTGCCGCCGACGAACACCAGGCACGCGCCGGCGCCCAGGATCATCTCCGGGATCAGATAGGCCAGGATGCCTACCAGGGCGTGGGCTTGCGTGTCGTTCATGAATCTCCAGATTCCCGCTCCAACTCTTCCGTGCAAAGAGAGCAGCTTCTACTGTTGCGCCATGGGCGTCGCGCTCACCACAGTCTGGCGGCCCTTCTGCAAGATCCTCGCCACGACGTCGAGGTCCGGCTTGGCGGCGTCGATTACCGTCTGCGGATAGACGCCGAGCCACAGGCACAATCCCAGGATCGGCGCCAGCGCCGCGATCTCGCGCGCATCGAGATCGCGCACCTCATGCCCTTCATGGTCCGGTTCCTTGAGCGGACCGAAAAACACCTTTTTCAGCATTGTCAGCAGATACCAGGCGCCCAACAGAATACCTGCTGCCGCCAAGAGCGCCAGGCCCGGCTGCGTTTGGAAGGCGCCGAACAACACCAGCGCCTCGCCGACGAAGCCGTTCAGCCCCGGCAATCCTGCGCTCGACAGGCACGTCACCACCATGCAAAACGTCAATAGTCCCAGCTTCGCGCCCATGCCGCCGTAGTCCGCCATTTGCCGCGTGTGGTAGCGCTCGTAGAGCATGCCGACCATGAGGAACAGCGCCCCCGTCGACAGGCCGTGATTGATCATCTGCAGCAAACTGCCCGTCAATCCGGCCGAATTAAGCGCGAACATGCCGAGCATGCAGAAGCCGAGGTGGCTGACGGAGCTGTAGGCGACGAGCTTCTTGATGTCGTCCTGGGCCAGCGCGCACAAGGCGCCATAGATGATGCCGACAACCGCCAATGTGCCGACCAGTGGAACGCCGTAGGTCGCACACGCATGGGGCGCCAGCGGCAGGGCAAGCCGCATGAAGCCGTAGGTGCCCATTTTGAGCAGTACACCGGCGAGCAAGACGCTGCCGGCCGTCGGCGCTTCGACGTGCGCCAGCGGCAGCCAGGTATGCACCGGGAAGAGCGGCACCTTCACCGCAAAGCCGACAAATAGCGCAAGAAACACCCAGAACTGAAAGTCGGTCCAAAAGGCGCGCTCGGCGTCATTCGAATTCGTCGAAAGATGATGGTTCACCTGCTGAACAAGTTCGGGGATCGAAAACGTCAGCGTGTGGCTGGGCGACTTTTGATAGCAGACCACGACGACCGCGAGTAGCCCAAGGAACGTGATGACGCTGCCGGCCAGCGTGAAGATGAAAAACTTCCGTGCCGCGTGCCGGCGCTCCGGGCCGCCCCAGATGCCGATCAGAAAAAACAGCGGCACGAGTGTCAACTCGAAGAAGACATAGAAAAGGATGATGTCGAACGCCAAAAACACCCCGGTCATGCCGGCCCCGAGGGCGAGCAGCCAGGCGTAATATTCGTTGACGCGATCCTGCACGGCGTTCCACGAGATGAGCACGCCGGAGACCATAAGCAGCGCGGTCAGGCCGATGAGCCAAACGTTCATGCCGTCGACGCCGACGTAGAACTGCACGGCGCCGAATTGGCCGAATTCGATGATATTCCAAGTCGTCGCGTGTCCTGTTTTGTCGGCGCCGGGCACCATTTCGGGCCGATAGGTCGGCGCGCCTTTGGGCATCCGATGCTCGGCGCGGATCGTGATGAACTGCAGCGTCACGATCACCGCCAACACCAGGACTGCCAGAGTTGCGCCCAGGCTTAGCCAGCGAATCAGGCCGGCGCGCGTCGGTCCCAATACCGCCACGGACAACGCCACGGCGAACGGGATTGCGATCAAACCAAGCACCATCGCGGTGACCATTACCTGCTCCGCGGTCCCTGTAGTGCGGGCGGCGCGCCTGCACTGATACGTGCAGGCGCGCCGTCCGCAGTACGATTCAACGCAACATCGTCGCCAACAAAAGCCCACCGACGAACAGCGCCATTAGCAGCGCGTACGACTGCACCAGGCCATTCTGGAACGGCCGCACCAGGTAGCCGATGAACGACGGAATCTGTCCAATCAAATCCACGAGCCCATCGACGAAATACTGATCGAGAATCCGAATCAGCCGCGCCAGCCCTTCCAGCGGCCGCACGAAGATCGCTTCGAACAACTCGTCCAGATAGAACTTGTTGCGCGACCAGCCGTACAGCCCGGACATCGCCTTAGCGAGGTTGTCGGTCAGCGCCGGCGTCTTCACGTACAGCACATACGCCAGGCCGATGCCGCCCAGCGCGATCGCGCCGCTGATCGACATCAGCAGCCAATTCAAATGATGGCCGCCCGGCTCCGGTAAGAGCCGCGCAGCGAACTGGCGTTTCATCCAATGCTGCTCAAGAAAGCCGCCGAAGATGCCCGTCGGCCCCAGCGTGATGCCGACCAACACGGCGCCGGCTGCCAGGATCATCAGCGGCACACCCATGACCGGCGACGCGTCGTGCGGATGATGGCCAGCTTCTTCGGGGATGCGCACTTCGCCCCAGAATGTCATGAAGTATGCGCGGAAAGTGTAGAACGCTGTCAGGCCCGCGGTGCCCAGGGCGCACACCAGGAGCACGAAGTAGATCGTCGCATATTCACTTTCATGGGCCGCTTTCCACGTGACGGCGAGGATTTCGTCCTTGCTCCAAAAGCCGGAGAAGAGCACTGGGAAGCCGGCCAGCGCCGCGGCGCCGCATAGGAAAGTTGCATGCGTGATCGGCAACACCTTGCGCAGGCCGCCGAAGCGGCGCATGTCGATGACATCGCCCATCGCATGCATGACGCTGCCGGCGCCGAGGAAGAGCAGCGCTTTGAAAAAGGCGTGCGTGACGAGGTGGAAGATGGCTGCGGTCACCGCCAACGTTGCCAAGCGATGTTGCTCGATGCCGCTGCCCAGCGCCAGAAACATGTAACCCAGCTGGCTGATGGTCGAGTAGGCCAGCACGCGCTTGAGGTCGGTTTGTGTGACGGCGATGAGCGCGGCGAGCAGTGCCGTTAAGCCGCCGATCACCGCGACGACAAGTTGAGCGTCGGGCGCCATGCCGAACAGCGGCGTACAGCGCGCGACCAGGTAGACGCCGGCGGTCACCATCGTGGCGGCGTGGATCAGGGCGCTGACGGGCGACGGCCCTTCCATGGCGTCGGGCAACCACACGTGCAGCGGGAACTGCGCCGACTTGCCGACCGCTCCAAGAAACAGCAGCAGGCACGCGACCGTCAGCATCTCGTGGTCGAGTGTTCCACGTGTCGAGGCCAAAGCCACGTTGTCGAAGATCACGTCCATTGCGAGCGAACGACTTGTCCCCGTGGCCGTCGAACCGAACAGGAGCCACAGCGTCAGGATGCCCAGGAACAAGCCGATGTCGCCCAGGCGCGTGACCAGAAACGCCTTCCGCGCCGCAGCCGCCGCCGAGGGCTTCGCAAACCAGAAGCCGATCAGCAGATAGCTGCACAGGCCGACGCCTTCCCAGAACGCGTACAACAGGATGAAATTGTTCGCCAGCACCAAGCCGGTCATTGAAAAAAGGAACAAGCTGACCGCGGCGAAGAAACGTGGATAGCCCGGATCGCCGCGCATGTAGCCGGCGGAGTAGATCGCGATGAGCGAGCCGATGAAGGTGACGGTGACGAGCATGACCGCGGTCAGACCGTCGGCACGCAGCGAAATCCCGACCGTGACATCCCCGGCGCTGAACCACTCGTAATAGGAGCGGATTCCGTCGGTGCCAGCGCTGGGGAAGCCGCGCGCCACGGCGACGAGCGTCATCACGGACAGAATGCACGCTGCCACGGAACCCAGAACGCACGGCCAGTGGCTCTGCCCGCGCAGCCAGCGCGGCCCCAGCGCAGCCGTCAGCGCGGCGCCCAAGAGCGGCAGCGCCGGAATCAGCCACAGATAGCTGCGCGGGCCGTCAAACATGGCTCGTCTCTTCCGCGGGATGCATAGGCTCCGGACCGGCGACCGTCAGGTGCGGCATCGGTTCCGGCAGCGGCGCCGGCGGCAGCGGCGCTTCGTCCACGATCGGCTCCAACTCCGGCTCGCGCAACTCTTGCCACAGGCTGACATCGAGCGATTTGCGCCGGCGATAGAGCATCAAGATCAACGCCAGCGCGATCGCCGCCTCGCACGCCGCCACCGTGACGATGAACAACGTCAGCACCTGGCCGCCAAGATTGCCGTGATAACGCGAAAACGCCACGAGGTTGAGAGCGACGCCTTGCAGCATCATCTCGGCCGACAGGAACATCAGGATCAGGTTGCGGCGCGTCAGGAAGCCCACCATGCCCAGGACGAAGAGGGCGGCGCCGACGATCAAGTAGCTTTGCAGATTGACGGGGCTCATCGCAGGCCCTCCCCGCGCCGGCCCGCGATCGCGATCGCGCCGATCGTCGCCACGAGCAAGAGCACGCCCGCCAATTCCACCGGCACCAGGTAGCGTGTGAACAATGTCCGGCCCAGGCCCGCGACATTCTGCGCCGTCACCGGCGCCTCGACCGGCGCGTCTCGGTCACGCGGTTTGAGAGCGCCGAGTTTCAGCTTCGCGGCCTGGTCGCGCAGCCGCGCCGCCGCCTTCGTCAAGGCAGGCAGATCCTGCTTTGCCCAGGCCTTTTCCAGCTCCGGCACATCGTATTCCAATTCACGAGGCAAGGCGTTCTTGAGCCGATCGAGGGCGGGCAAGGTCCGCGCACCGGGTTTCGCCGCCGGCTCGCTCCATAGCTTGGCGACCTCGTCCAGGCTTTTCGCGCTTGCCACCAGGTCCAACTCGCGCAGCACCGGCGTCAGGTTATAGGTCTTGTCGAGCGCACACCACAGGGCGCCCAGCAACACAAACCCGGCCAGGCTCGCCAGGAACGGCTCACGCGACCGGGCATCGGCGCTCGCCAACCCCGCTTGCTGCGCCAGCATGATGACGAACAGAAACGTAACGACGATGGCCCCAGCATAAATGATGAGCGTCGCCGCCATGAGAAACGGCGCCGCCAGCAGCAGGAACAGCCCGCAAACGTTCAGCACCACCAAAGCGAACGACAGCGCCGCGTGCACCGGATTGCTTTGCGCCAGCATCAGAATGCCGCCGACCACTGCCAAGAAAGAAAAGGCGTAGAACAGGACCTGCTCCGGCCAGACGCCGTCTTGACGCACGAACCAGAGGCCCGCCAACAGTATTGCCGCCGCGACGCCGAAGCCGGCCCAGATCGGCTTGGACGTGCGTGCTTGCGGCAACAGTCCGTAGATGCCGGCGCATCCCAGCGCCGCCGTCGCCCAGAGTGGCCAGAAGTCGCGCACAAGCGTCAGCAGCGCTGCGCCGCGGCTGGCATCGGTGATGTCGAGGAAAAAGACCATGATGGGTTCAACATCTGCCCGTTGATTGACTTCTAGTCTCCAACAAGGCGCCGCGTTTCATTTCACCCCCCTGGGGGGCGCCCTGAAATGCGGCGCGAGCGCTAGACGCAAGTGTCAATTCGCCGGCTCGGACGCACAACTCAGCTTGCCGGCGCGCGTACGAATCGGATCCTTGCCCGCGCTCGCCGTCTGATCAAAAACGCTTAAGAGTTTTTCCTTATCGAACATCATTTCTTCGCGGCTCAGGCCCGTGAGATCGAAAAGCGAAGTCAACTCGATCGCGTCGCAAGGACACGCTTGTTCGCACATGCCGCAATAAATGCAGCGCAGCTCGTCGATGACGAACATTTCCGGGTACTTCTCGCGCCCGTCCTTTTGCCAGTCCGGCGGGGCCGGCGCCGCGACGATGTCGATACACCGCGCCGGGCATGCGGTCGAGCACATGTAGCAAGCGACGCACTTCACGCGGCCCTGCTCGTCGCGGTTGAGACGATGTACGCCACGGTAGTTGGGCGGCAACTGCGGACGCTCTTCGGGAAACTGCTGGGTCACCTTGGGGCGGAACATGTGTTTGACGGTCGTTCCTAAACCCTGGACGATCGCGGGCAGATAGAGTCTTTCCGCGAGTCCCATTTTCGGGCGGCTGACCCAGCGAACGTCGGTTTCCTGGATGGGCATGGGTTAATCCCTTCTTGTTTACGTTTAGCGCGCACGTCGCGCCACGCGGGATCGTGTCGCCAGCCGCGCGACGGGCGCGCTAAACGCAAGCACGCTAATCACCTCACCACTGCGCGCCGCGGCTCCGGCGCTGCCGTCAGCGCCGCCGCGCCGATCAGCGCCGCCACCGACGCCGGCAGCAGCAACCACAATTGCTGCGGCCAAAACTCCTTCACGACCATCACCATCACCAGATTGACCAGCGCCAACGGAATCAGCACTTTCCACGCCAGCCCCATGAGCTGGTCGAATCGGAAGCGCGGGATCGTCCAGCGAATGAACATGTAGAACAGAATCATCACGGTCACCTTGCCTGCGAACACGATCAGCTTCAAGAGCGGGAACGATTCGGTCGAAGCAATCCCAGGGAAATGCCAGCCGCCCCAGAAGAGGATCACCATCAAAAAGCTTGTTGTGACCATGTGCGTGTATTCGCCCAGAAAGAAAAAGAGCAGCTTGAAGGCGTTGTATTCGGTGTGGTAGCCGCCCACGAGTTCCTGCTCGGTCTCGGGCAAGTCAAACGGCAAGCGGTTGCACTCGGCAAAGGCGCTGATCATGAAGAGCAAGAACGCCAGCGGCTGATACCAGATGTTCCAGCCAAGAATGCCCTGCTCCGCTTGCCGCCAAATGATGCGCTCCAAATTCAACGAGCCGGTCATGAGCACGACGCCGAGGATCGACAGGCCGAGCGGAATCTCGTAGCTGATGATCTGCGCACTGGAGCGCAGGCCGCCCAGCAGACTGTATTTGTTGTTCGACGCCCAGCCCCCCAGGATGATGCCGTACACCGCCAGACTGGAGACGGCGAAGATGAACAGGATGCCGATGTCGATGCCCGGCGCGATCATGAACTGATACTTGCCGGCGTAATCGGCCGCGTCCGGATTGTCGGTCGCTCCAAACGGCACCACGGCGAACGACAGCATGGCGGTCGTGAGGGCGATGCAAGGGGCCAGTATGAAAATCACCTTGTCGGCTTGTCCGGGAAGCGATTCTTCTTTGAGCAGGAACTTGAGGCCGTCGGCGACGCTCTGCAGCAGTCCGGCCGGGCCGACGCGGTTGGGGCCAATGCGCATCTGCATGTATGCGCAGACTTTTCGTTCGACGTAAACGAGGAACGCCGCCAGCACCTGGATTGCGCCGAAGACGATGACGATGGTCAAGATCGTCGGCCACAGTTGAAAATCGTGCATGATGAACAACTATCCTAATGTTGCTTGAGGCGCTTCACGCCAAACGCACGCCGTGTTCGCCGATCACGCCGTTGCCTAGCCCCGCGAAGAACGGCACTTCCTTCGCCAATTCTTGCCGCAACGTCTCCGCATGGAGCAAGCCGCGGCGCTGGAGCAAGTCGAGGAAGATCTGTCCGTCGGTGCGGCCGAACTGTCCGGGGCGCACCGCCCAGTGCAGCGCCTGCGCCAGATTCGCGTGATTGACGAAGCAGCCGTCTTTCTCCGCAAAGGTCGAAGCGGGCAGCACATATTTCGCGGATGCGGTCGCCGTTGAGCCGAACAGGTCCTGCACCACCAGCAGCGGCACCTTGCGCAGTGCTTGTGTTTGCGATTCGGTCAGCCACGGTCCCAAGCGCGGCGAATAACCCGCCGTCAGATACAGCGCCTCGATCGCGCCCGCGCCGGCTGCATCCATCAATCGATCGAAACCGAGAACTCCGCCCTGGAAGTGCTTGAGGACTTCCTCGACACCGCGGCGATTGGGGCACTTCTCGGCGCGAATCGTAAACTTGATCGGCGGCACGGGATTGCCTTTGCGATCTTGCGGATAGAGATCGTCCCGGCCGACGACGGGGACCCAGCCGAGATACAGCTTCGCTTCGGCGGCAAAGCTCTTGATCAACTTCGCCAGCAGATACGCTTCCTCGCACGTCAGCATCGGCGACAAGACCGCGGCCAAACCGGCGCCGTGCTGCTTGCCCGCCGCGGCCAGATCGTTGCGCAGCGCTGAAATCAGCTTTTCCCAATCGGTCGGTTGCCCCTGATATTGCGGACGCTGGAGCCGGTTCTTGTCGTTGACGTAGGGAAAATCGAAACGCCCCTCGTCGCACATGAACCAACCCTGGGCCTGCGGATTCTCGCGTGGCCGCAGCCGGTAAACGATGTCCTTGTTCGCATCGACGTGAATGCTGCACCCGGTGCTGCAGCCGGCGCACACGCTGGACTGCGTCTTGAGGAACCAGACGCGCTGTTTGTAGAGAAACTCCTTGTTGCACAGTGCCCCGACCGGGCACAGATCGACGACATTGCCGGCCAGCTTGTTGTTGACGGGCTCACCGGGAAAGATGTCGATCTCGGAATGATGGCCGCGCTTGATCACTTGCAGCTCGGCCGTGCCGCTGATCTCGCGCGTGAAACGCACACAGCGCGAACACATGATGCAGCGGTCGGTAAACAGCGTGATGCGCTTGCCGATGTAGTCCTTGTTGGGCGGATGATTCTTGTCGTCGATCATCCGGCTCGTCGAATTGCCGTAGCGGTAGCTGAAATCCTGGAGCATGCATTCGCCGGCCTTGTCGCACACCGGACAGTCGAGCGGGTGATTGAGGAGCAGCCCTTCGAGTGTCTGCTGCTGGGCCTGCTTGGCCTTGGCGCTGTTGGTGATGACCACCGTTCCGTCCTTCGCGGGCGTCTGACAAGCCGGCACGACGCGCGGTTGCATGGCGACCGTGCCGTCGGGTTTTTTCTCGCCGACTTCGACCAGGCACATCCGGCAACTGGCGACGACCGACAACCCTGGGTGCCAGCAGTAGTGCGGAACATGCACGCCGGCCCGCGCCGCCGCCTGCACCAGGTTCAGCCGGTCGGCGCCAATGTCGGTCGGTTTGTCGTTGACGATGACCGTTGCCATTCAAACTCCAACCAAAACACTGTAGGCTCGCGGTGCTATGCGGGGTGTGGCTTACCGTTTAGCGCTTGCGGCGAATGGACGCGTGCAACGACCGTTTGCAGCGAGCGCGAAACGGCAAGCCAATTACGGCATCAGCAGCTTCTTCAACTCCTCCAGCGGAATCGGCGCTACGGAACCATCGACGCGCACCGATTGATAGCCGCCTTGATCTTGCAGGCTCTCATAGGCGATCACGGCATTCGCGTCGCGCATGTTCACCTTGAGATTAAGAATGTAATAGTCGTCCTTGAGCGCCTGGGCGATACTGCTGGCATCGCGCTTGATGTAATCGATGAACTCCTCTTTCGTGCGCGGGTTCTTGTTCATTTCAATACACAGCTGGTTGAAGAAGATGCCGATCTGCCGCAATTCATTGAGCCGCTCCGGCCGATAGGCGGCGGCCCGAACGCCCTGCACCAGTCCCTTGGGCGGAGCATTCTTCGGCAGGCCGCGTTCGCGGGGCATCGCCTCTGGCTGCACCGGCGCTTGAAGCAGCCCAGCATTGCCTTTTGCTTGCACTTCATTTCCGCCGCGCGGTATATTGATCACCACAACCAGCACGACGACGCCGATCAACAGCAAGACGCCCGCCACAATGCCGACGACCAGCCAGGTGTTCGTGGACTGGTCCTTCCGCTTCTTCTTTTTTGGCTTCCGCTCCTGGTCATATTCGATCATCGCCGTCACCTCCCGCTAGTGAGCGCCGACCAGCGTCGGCGCCGCGTTCTTCTGGCCGCTGCGGATGTACTCTTCCAACTCCGGGCGAAATTTCGCGATCGCGTTCTTGATCGGCCAGCCGGCGCCGTCGGCCAGGCCGCAGATCGTCGTGCCGGGCATGATGCCGATCGACTTCGACACGTCGTCAAGAATCTTCAAGTCTTCCAGCCGTCCCTGGCCGCGGCGGATGCGCTCGACAATCTTCGCCATCCAGCCGGTCCCCTCGCGGCACGGCGTGCATTGGCCGCATGATTCATGCGCGAAGAAGCGCGTGATGTTGTAAAGCACATCGACGATGCTCGTCGTCTCGTCGAAGATGGTCACCGCCGCAGTTCCCAAGCCCAGGCAACCGACCTTGCCGGGACCGTTGAAATCGAGCGGCGTGTCGAATTCCTTTTCGGTCATGATGCCCATGCTGATGCCGCCGGGGATGCAGCCTTTCGCCTTGCGCCCTTTCCAGACGCCGCCGCCGTGCTTGTCAACCAAGTCGCGGACGGTGATTCCCAGCGGCAACTCGACACAGCAGGGGTTGTTCACATGGCCGCTGATGCAGTAGAGTTTCGGCCCATAGCTGCCGGCGTCGCGCGGGTTCTTGGGGTCGGGCGGGATGCCGATCGTCTTGAACCAGTCGGCGCCGCGGTCGATGACGTGCGTCACACAAGCCAACGTCTCGATGTTGTTGACGACCGTCGGTTTGCGGAACGCCCCTTCGACCGCGGGGAACGGCGGCTTGATGCGTGGCCAGCCGCGCTTGCCTTCCAAGCTCTCGATCAGCCCCGTCTCTTCGCCGCAAATGTAAGCGCCGGCCCCGCGATGCAAGAACACGTCGAGGCCAAAATCCTTGCCGAGGATGTTTTTGCCGAGCAGGTTGTTGGCGTACAGTTCATCGATCGCCTTCTGCATCGTGCGCAACGCGCGACCATATTCGTAGCGGAGATAGATATACGCCGTGCTGGCCCGCGTGGCATAGCAGGCCAGGATGATGCCTTCGAGCACCTGGTGCGGATCCTGCTCCATCAGGATGCGGTTGTTAAAGGTGCACGGCTCGGATTCGTCGGCGTTGACGCACAAGTAGATCGGCCCGGGATGGTCCTTGGGCAGGAACGTCCACTTGACGCCGCACGGAAAGCCGGCCCCGCCGCGGCCGCGCAAGCCGGAGGTCTTCACCGTGTCGATCACCTGGGCGGGCGTCATGTCGCCGAGCGCTTTGGTCAGCGCGCGGTAACCACCGTCGGCCCGATAGCCGGCCAAGGAGGCGCTTTCGGGCTTGTGGATACGGCGCAGCAGCACCGGTTCGTAATCAAGCATGCGGACATGCTCGCAAGGTCGCCGCGTTTCATTTCACCCCCCCGGGGGGTGCCCTGAAATGCGGCGCAATTCACCTGTGTTTCGCAGTAACATCTTTACCGTCAATGGGTTGCGCCCATGTTCCTATTTGGCGCGTTCCAACCGCACCGCCGTGCCGTAGGCCAGCACTTCGGTGGTGCTTTCGGCGAACTCGGTGGCGTCGTAGCGCATGGCGATGACGGCGTCGGCATCTTTATCGACGGCGTGTTCGAGCATTCGTTTGAACGCCTCGCGCCGGGCTTGTTCGCAAGCGTCGGCGAATGCTTCGATGTTGCCGCCGACGATGCGCTTGAGCCCGCCCAGGAAGCCCTGCGCGATCGTCGGCGAGCGCACCACGATGCCGCGGACGATGCCGAGGTATTCCGTGATGCGATGCCCGGCGACTTCGTTGCCGGTGGTGACGATGACGTCTGCCATAGTTCTACTCCAGTTTCCCGCTTGCAACATGGGTTAGAACTCCGCTTCTGACACGGTCTTGGTCGGTCAGAAGCGGAGTTCTAACCCACGTTGCAAATGACTATTGTGAAAGCTCCGCGACCAATTCGTCCGCCTTTTCCGGCGTGATGTGGTGGCGATGTTCGTCGTTCACCATCACCGCCGGGGCGCCTTCGCATGCGCCCAAACACTCTGCAAATTCGAGGGTAATTTTGCCGTCCGGCGTTCTGCCGCCGGGTTGCACGTGCAGTTTCCGGCACAGATGCCCCAGCAATTCGTCGCCGCCGCGCAGGGCACACGCCAGGCTGCGGCACACCCACAAGCGCGTTTGGCCAAGCGGATTTTCCTCCTCGTGAAAAAACTCGTAAAAGCTCATCGTGTCGTGAATCTGGGCCGGGCTCAGGTCGAGCATTTCCGCGATTTCCTTGATCGCTTCGCGCGGCACGCAGCGCAAGGTGTCATGCACCAGGTGCAGCGCCGGCAACGTCGCTGCCCGCTTGCTGGGATAGCGCGGCAGGTAGGCGAGAATCTGTTGCCGGAGGGCGTCGCTGAGAAACGGCATTTTTCAATTTCCCGTTTACGTCGAGCGTCGATGAAAGGCCACGCCGGCGCTAAACGTAAACAACTATCGATCCAACTCCGCCGCGATGATGTTCAAACTCCCCAGCACCGCCACCACGTCGCTCAACTGGTGTCCGACGATCAAGTACGGGAACACTGCAAAATGGATGTACGACGGCGGCCGGGTTCGCGCCCGATACGCTACGCCGGTGCCGTCGCTCACCACGTAAAAGCCCAGCTCGCCGTTGGGCGATTCGGTGCAGGCGTAAATCTCTTCCACCGGCGGCGTCCATTGGCGATTGGGCATCACCAACTCGAAATGCTGGATCATGCTCTCGATGTTGCGATACACCGCCGTCTGATCGGGGAACACCACCTTGCTGTTGGCATCCACGTTGACGCCGCCGGCCGGCAGGTTTTCAATCGCCGCGGTGATGATCTTCAGACTCTCGTTCATTTCCTCCATGCGCACGAGATACCTGGAATAGCAGTCGCCCTCCGCGGCGCAGATCACCTTGAAGGTGTTGCCGAGTTCTTTGTACGCCAGATACGGCTCGTCCTTGCGCACGTCGCGCATTACGCCGCTGGCCCGCGCCATCGGTCCGGTGCAGCTCAGGTCGATGGCCTGCTCTTTCGACAAGACGCCGATCCCCTGCGTGCGGTCCACAAAGATCCGGTTGCGATTGAGCAGCCGGCAGATGTCGGCATGCACCTTGGGGAAGTTCTTGACGAAGTCGCGCACCTGACGAATGAAATCATCATTCACGTCAAACAAGAGGCCGCCGACGCGCGTATAGCTCGGATGAAAGCGCTGGCCGGAGATGGTTTCGTAGATGTCGTAAATGACTTCGCGCTGATAAAAGCCGTAAAGGAATGCCGTGAAGGCGCCGAGGTCAAGTGCGGCGGCGCCGGTGCACAGCAAATGATCGCTGATGCGGGCCAGCTCGCCGAGGATCGTGCGGATATATTTGCAGCGCGGCGTGATCTCGACGCCCATCAGCTTCTCGACCGTGTGATGCCACGCGATCTCGTTGGCGATCGGCGAAATGTAGTTCATCCGGTCGACAATCGTCACGTACTGGTTGTAATCGAGATCCTCGCCGAGCTTTTCGAAGCCCGAATGCAGATAGCCGATGTCCGGCACGGCCTTGACGACCGTTTCGCCGTCGAGCGTCAGCACCAGCCGCAGCGTCGTGTGCGTCGCCGGGTGCTGCGGACCGAAGTTGAGGGTCCAGAGGTATTCCTGGTCCTCGGTGTCGGCGCTCGGGGGTGATAGCTGTTCCAGGGGCATGTGATTTTTGATTTTTGATTTTTGATTTTTGATTTTTGATTTTTGAGAACATCGACACGAATCCGTCGTGTCGGCAATCGAAAATCACAAATCAAAAATCGAAAATGCTAACTCTCCGCCCGCGTAATCACGGGGAAATTATGGCGTTCGCCGCGGCCGCGCAGCGGGTAGTCCTTCCGCAGCGGAAAACTGGTGTACGCCTCGGGCATCAAGATCCGTTTCAAGTTCGGATGGCCTTCGAACAGAATGCCGTACATGTCGAAGACTTCGCGTTCCAGCCAATCGGCGCCCTTCCATAAGGGAAACGCCGAGGGCAACATCAAATCCGGTTCGTTGAGCCACGTCTTGAGGAACACGCGCGCGCCGGTGGTTGTATTCGCTACTCCCCAAACGACGCCGAAACGATCGCGGGCACCGGGATACTTCAGGTAGTCCGCCGCGGTCAGCTCGAACAGCAGATCGAAGCCTTGATCTTCCTTCAAGAACCGCAGGAAGTCGAAGATACGATCGGGCGGAATGACAAGACGCTGATTGTCGCGGAACGCCGACGCCGTGAAACTGTCGGCGCCGAACTTGTCGCGCAACGATTGTTGGATCGCGTCGATGGACATTGACAACTTTCTCACCTTGCTTGCGGTTGCGCACTGGGAAAGTGGTTTGACCCGCGGGATTCGCTGCGCTCATCCCGCGGCGTGGAGGGTTTTGAAGTCACCATTCACCACTCACCACTCACCAACGGCGATTTCGAGTAATCGCCCGGCGCCACGATCACATTCTCCGGGATCGATTCGTTGACCCGCGGTCCTTCATGGGCCGTGCGCTGCGCGAATTCCTTGCCCCAGAAGGTGCCGGTCTTCTTGATCTTCTCCTGCAAATCAATCACCGACTGCAACAACTGTTCCGGCCGCGGCGGACAGCCCGGCACATACAGGTCCACCGGAATGAAGCGGTCGACGCCCTGCACCACCGCATACGTGTCAAACACCCCGCCCGACGAAGCGCACGCCCCCATCGAAATGCACCACTTCGGCTCCGGCATTTGCAGCCAGATGCGCTGCAAGACCGGCAGCATTTTCATCACGACCCGGCCGGCGACGATCATCAGGTCGCATTGGCGCGGGCTGAAACGCATCACCTCGGCGCCGAAGCGAGCCAGGTCGTGTTTGCTGGCGCCGGTTGCCATCAATTCGATGCCGCAGCATGCCGTGGCGAATGGCATCGGCCAAAGGCTGTTGGCCCGCGCCCAATTGGCGACCACGTCGAGCTTGCTGAGGAAAATGTTCTCGGGAATGTCTAGCGCCATTTGAACACTCCCTTGCGCCAGTCGTAGACATACGCGACGACCAGCAGCGCCAAGAACGTCAGCACGGACCAGAAGATCGGCCCTTGAAGCACGCCGGGATAGCCGCCGTCCTGGTAAGCGACGACGGCCCACGGATAGAGGAAGAGCAGTTCAACGTCGAACACCAAAAACATGATGGCGACGAGATAGAACTTGATGTCGAAGCGCTGGCGGGCGTCGCCGATCGGGTCCATGCCCGATTCGTACGGCATCCGTTTCACGTCGCTGTTGCGCCGCGGGCCGATCACGTGAGCCGCGATCATGCTGGTGACGACGAAGCCGAGGATGACGAAGAGGTAGATGAAGATCGGATAGTAAGTCGCCAGCTTGAAATCGAAGGAAGGTTCGGCGGCGAACATGGCGGCTCCTAAATTGTGATTTTTTTCACGAACTAGGAGAAAAGAAATCCGACCCTTAGGTCGGTGTTGGTGTTTATGATATGGAAGCGCCATGTTTGCGGCTTGCGTTTAGCGCGTGGATAAAGCTCTGTTCGCGCTAAACGTAAACGATTTTGTGCCAACTTGCCCTTGACCGCAACTACCGTTTTCCTGTTTTCTATGGCACGAAGGATCTTGTTTCACCAGACCAAGGAGGGTCTCCATGTTCTACCACACCGAAGCGAAACCGCAGTGCTGGCGTGCCGTGGCCATCTTCGACGATGGCCGCTACGATCAGCTCCTCTACCTCAACCGCTCGAACACGCAAGTGCGGGCCGGCTTTCGCACTGCCTTCTTCGAGGTGCTCGACGAGGAAGAACGCTCCCACGTCAAGGCCATCGCCCTGCAACGTTGGAACGGCGCCCCCGATTCCGGCCGCTGGATGCATCAGACCAACCTCACCGTTCCGGTGCCGGCCCTGACCGAACATCTCGCGCTTACCGCGTAACCAACACAAGCGCGAAACCGCCAAGCGAACACTTCTCACGCACGTCGATGGACAAGCGTGAAAATGGCGCGCTGGGCGGTTTCGCGTTTCATAGCGCATTTACGGCTTGCACTGGACTCGCGCACGCCGCATAATGGCATTGATGCGATGGTTGCGTAAAGCCCTGTTGCACTCGCTTGTCTGGCTAACCGCCGCCGCGACGCTCTTGGCGGGAACCCCGCAGTTGCAATGCCGTTGTCCCAGTGGCGGCGCCAAGGCGGCCTGCGTAGTGTCGCCGGTCGCTGTGGATGCTTGTTGCTGTTGCAGCAAGGCGCCTGATGATCAGGATCCGCCGCCGAGTTGCTGTCACGCGCCGCAACTTCCCCAGAACGACGGCAACGGCACAGCGTTTCGCCATGACGGCTGCCAAAAGGCGCTGGTCCAACCGCCCGACGTGACGGCGCAACGGACGAGCATTGACGGCCCGACCTTGGGCAGCGGAACAGTAGCCGCCCTCGTTCACCTTTCCAGCGCAGCCAATCCGCCAGCCAAATCCAGCATCGTCGATCTTCCGCCTCTCCCGCCGCCCATCGATTGGCAGCTCGTCTTGCAGCATTTCGTCATTTGATTCTATGCGCTGAACGCTGATCCAAAAGCGCCACACGTGGCGCTGTGATTCGCTGCGCGCTGTCCTTGTTATGGGATCGTGGCGCAGTCATTTTTCTCCGAGCGCGAAACGGTCAACGAATGGTCGCCAAGGGGGATTTGCCATGTCGAAAGATACCTTCGAGCAAGAGGGCGGGCTGCGGGCGCCGCCGGGATTGAGCTTCTGGGGCAAGGCGTGGTGGTGGTTCCACTTCTTGATCCTCGTCAAGCTCGCCCGGCTGCGTTTCTTGGTCGTGCTGCTCGTCATCGGCCTGGTTATCGTCAAGTGGGACACGCTCGTGAAATACTACGAGCGCTGGGCGCGCACGGCCGAGCACGATCACGCGGCCGGCAGCGGCAACGAATGGTTCTGTCCGATGCACCCGGCCATCGTGCGCGACAATCCCAAGGAAAAATGCCCGATCTGCTTCATGCCGCTGTCGAAGCGAAAGAAGGACGATCGGGGCGACGAAGCGCTGCCGCCGGGGACCGTGAGCCGGGTGCAATTGTCGCCGTACCGGGTCGTCTTAGCGGGTGTGCAGACGTGGACGGTGAAGCCGGTGATGGTGCACAAGGAGATCAGCACGGTCGGCTTCGTCGAATTCAACGAGCGTGAGATGAAGCACGTCGCCGCCCGCATCAAGGGCCGGATTGACAAGCTCTATGTCAACGAGACGGGCCAGATGGTGCATGCCGGCGACGAGCTGGCGTCGCTGTACAGCCCCGACATTGTTCTGGCGATGCAGAATCTGGTCGATGCCCAACGCGCGGGCAGCGCCGATCAGGTGAAGTCGGTGCAGGATCGCTTGTTGCGCTGGGGCATCAGCGACAATCAACTGGCGGAGGTTCTCAAAACCGGGAAGCCGCAGACGCACCTCAAGATCAAGGCGCCAATCAGCGGGCACGTGCTCAAGAAGTTCGTCAAGGAAGGCCAATATGTCGATGAAGGCTCGCCGCTGTACGACGTGGTCGATCTGACGACCGTTTGGATTCAGGCGCAAGTGTACGAAGACGACATGGCCTACTTGCCCGGCAACGACTGCCCGATCAAGGAAGCCAAGGATAAGCGCGAACCGCTGACGATGACCGCCACGACGCGCGCCTATCCCAACGAACTGTTCGAAGGCCGGCTGACGTTCATCTTGCCGCACGTCGATCTGGAAACGCGCTCGGTGGTGGTGCGCTTCGAGCTGGCCAATCCGGATCACAAGTTGCGGCCGGGGACATCGGTCACGGCGAAGATTCAGATTCCACCCGCGAAGCTGCCGGCGCTGGGCCAGGCTTGGGCGCGGAGCTGGCAGCAGCGTTCGGGCGTTTTGGCCGCGGCGCAGGCGCTTGCCGGCGCGCCGCTGGGCGCCGGTCTGGCGGAGGCGCTGTCGGCGGCGGGTGAATTCGCGCTGCTGTTGCGCGGCCAGGTGCTCGCGGTGCCGGAATCGGCCGTCATCGACACCGGCGCTCACCGGCTCGTCTATCGCGAAGTCTTGCCGGGCGAATACGAGGGTGTGCTCGTCGAGCTGGGCGCGCGGCTCTATGGCCCCGGCGAAGCGATCTACTATCCGGTGCTGGGCGGCCTCAGCGCCGGCGACCGCATCGTTACCGCCGGCTCGTTCCTCATCGACGCTGAGACGCGGCTCAATCCCGCGGCCGGCTCGATCTACATCGGCGGCTCCGGCAGCAAGTCGGCGCCCAGCAGTGTGCGCCCCTCGACGCCGGATGAAGGCGACGGCAAGGTTCGCGCCGCCCTCGCCAAGCTCAACGACAAGGACCGACGGCTCGCCACGAGCCAACAATTCTGCGTGGTGCAGACGCACACGCGCCTCGGCGCCATGGGCGTGCCCGTCAAGTTAATGGTGCAGGGCCAGCCGGTGTTCATCTGCTGTGCGAGCTGCGAGGAGAAGGCACTGGCAGAGCCGCAGCGGACGCTGGCCGAAGTCGCGCGGCTCAAGAAGGGCCACGCTCAAGCCGCGGAAGAGGAAACCAAACTTGCGGCCGAACTGGCCAAGCTCGGCGCCAAGGATCGCCGCCTCGCCCAGGAGCAGCGCTTTTGCGCCGTCAACAACGAGAACCGCCTCGGCTCGATGGGCGTGCCGGTCAAGCTGATGATCCAGGGCCAGCCGGTGTTCCTGTGTTGCGAAGGCTGCCGCGACGAAGCGCTGGCGAATGCGGCTAGGTCCATCGAGCGCGTGAATCAACTGCGGAAGACCCTCGGGAAGAAGTCGCCGTGACGATCCCCCTCTCCCCCTTGGGGAGAGGGGTTAGAGGGGCGGTCCCACACGTGAAGAGCTCCAGCCGGTGCGTGGCACCGCCCCTCACCCCCGGCCCCTCTCCCCAAAGGGGAGAGGGGAGAAAGACCATGCCATGATCGAAAAACTCATCGAAGCCTCGATTCGCAATCGGTTCCTGGTGCTGTTTCTGGCGGCGGCGCTGGCGGCGGTCGGCGTCTATGCCGTCGTCAACACGCCGATGGACGCGATCCCGGACCTGAGCGAGAACCAAGTCATCGTTTTCACCGATTGGTCGGGCCGCAGTCCCAAGGAAATCGAAGATCAGGTCACCTATCCCCTGTCACGCAAGCTGCAAGGGTTGGCCGGCATCAAGGCGGTGCGGGCGTCGTCCGAGTTCAATTTCTCGATGATCACGCTGATCTTCGACGACAACATCAACTTCTACTTCGCCCGCCAGCGCGTCGCCGAAAAACTCGCCGAAGCGGTGAATTATCTGCCTAAGGGCGTCGTTCCCTACCTGGCCCCCGACACGACCGCGCTGGGCCAAATCTTCTATTACACGGTCGAGCCAAGCGCGGCGCACCCGCTCGATCCGGCGAAGCTTTGGGCGCTCAACAAATTTTACATCGTGCCGCAGCTCAACGCCGCGCGCGGCGTCGCCGATGTCGCCGTGCTGGGCGGTTTGCCGCTCGAATACCAGATCGATGTGCGTCCCGACGCCCTGCGCGCCTGGGGCGTCACGTTGGGCGAACTGTATGAAGCCGTCGCGCGCAGCAACCTCGCGGTCGGCGGCGGCGTCATTCAGAAAAACAACTCGGAATATCTAGTTCGCGGCGTCGGCTGGCTTCAGGGCGTCCGCGACATCGAGAACATCGTCATCAAGGAAGCGGGCGGCGTGCCGGTTTACGTCAAAAACCTCGCCATCGTCCAATTAGGGACTCAGTTTCGCCGCGGCGTCTTCGAAAAGGACGGCAACGAAGTCACCGGCGGCATCGTGATGATGCGCCACGGCGAAAACCCGCTGGCCGTCACCCTACGCGTCAAAGAGAAGATCCAGGAGCTGCAGCCCGGTTTGCCGACCGGCGTCCGCATCGTGCCAGCCTACGACCGCACGCGCCTCATCCACGGCGCCATCCACACGCTCACGGAAGTCATGTGGCACGAGATGGTCATCGCTTCGATCGCCGTCCTCTTGATCCTCATGCACTTCCGCAGCGTCTTTGTCATCTGCGTGACGCTGCCCTTGGCAGTGCTGTTCTCGTTCCTCTTGATGTTCGTCTTGCGCCGGCTCGGCATTCTCGACGTGCAGGCCAACATCATGTCGCTGGCCGGCATCACCATCTCGATCGGCATCCTCGTCGATCAGGCGATCGTCATGACCGAGAACGCCACGCACCAATTGAAGGAGCACTTCGGCGACAAGAACGTCACCGGCGACACGCGCGCGATTGTCATCCCCGCGTGCCGCACCGTGGGTCGGCCCATCTTCTTCTCGGTTCTGATCATGCTGCTGTCATTCATCCCGGTGTTCATGCTGCAAGGCCGCGAGGGCAAGCTCTTTCATCCGCTGGCGTTCACAAAATCGTTCGCGCTGATCGGCGTGGCACTGATCTCCGTGACGGTCGTGCCTGCCCTTATTCCGACGTTCATCAAAGGCCGCATCCGCCGCGAAGACGAAAACTGGCTTGTCCGCAGCTTCATCAACATCTACAAGCCGCTGCTGACGTGGGCGTTGCCGCGCCGCAATCTCGTGATGTGGTTGTTCTCGGTGCTGTTGATCCTCTTCGCCGGTCTGTTTCCGATTCAAGCGGTGGTCGGGTTCGGCGCCTCCGAATGGGCGTGGCGCATCTGCTTTTTCGTAGTGTTCGCTGTCGTCGTTTTCATCACGGTCATGCTCACGCGCGGCGGGTGGTCGCAGGTGCTGTCGCTGGGTACGCTTGTGATCATCGGCCTGTGGGCGTTTCACTTTCCCAAGATCGGCGTCAGCTTCATGCCGGCCCTCGATGAAGGCACGACCCTCGACATGCCGGTATCGTGGCCGCGCATCGGCATCACCCAGGCGGCCGACGATCTCAAGCACCGCGACGGCCTGTTGCGCGGCTTTCCGGAGGTCGAATCGGTGATCGGCAAAGCCGGCCGCGCGGATACACCGACCGATCCGGCTCCCTTGGAGATGTTCGAGACGCTCGTCAATTTCCGGCCCAAGGCGCTATGGCCGGAGCGCGTGTTGAAATTCGACGATGCCGTGTTGCAGAGCCGAACAATTCTGACGGCGCTGGAGGAAAAGGGCTACATCCAGGACCTTGCACGCCGCGGGATGAGCGCAGCGAATCCCGCGGGTCAAGCGCGCGACGAGATCATCAACGACGCCACGCAGAAGGCCTTGGAACGCTTTGACGAAACCATGCGCGAGCTGGCCCTCTTGCGCTATCGCGAGTTCGAGCGCCAGTTGGGGCCGCAATTGACGCGCTTCGGCGTCGAGCAAGCCATGCGTTTCATGCTGCGCAAGAAGCCGCTGCCCGTGGAGGAGAAGCGCGCGGAGTTGGTCCAGCAACTCCTGCCCGACTTCGCCGCGGCGCTGGCCAAGCACCCTGCGCTGGAGGACGCGGCTCGCTTGGCGAAAGAGACTGCTGGCTTTCTGGTCGACGAGAACATCATCGGCGATGCCGCGCGCGCCCTGGAATTGCGACAGAACACCGCGGGCCGGGCCTGGTCGTTCGTCGCGGAACTGTTCGGCGGTCGCAAGCAAACATTGCCCGGCGCCTTGCTCCAGACCATCGAGGAAGAGCACACCCGGCTGTGGCGCGAGCGCGTCAAGCAGATCAATGTCGAGTTATTCGAGCGCGGCACCGAAGCGTACACCTGGTATGCCCTCGAAGAATTGCCGCGCGCTGCCAGCTCCCATGGATTGATTACCGCGGCGCCGCACGGATCGGCCACACACCGGTTCATGCAGGAAGCCGTCAAATTGCGAATCAACCCCCCCCTTACCCCCCCTTCGCAAGGGGGGGCGACAACCGGCTCCCCCCCTTTAGAAGGGGGGGCGGGGGGGGTTGATGTCGCCGCATTCGCGCCCTTCGTCGAGCTACGCCAAGAATTGGAGAAGCCATTCCGCGAGCGCGTCTTCTTCTGGCCGCGCACGAGTGGGCCGAAGGGCGATCTCGTGGACGACGAAATGTCGCGCGTCTTGCAGGTGCCGGGCTGGAGCAACATTTTCACGCAGCCGATCATCAACCGCATCGAGATGCTATCCACCGGCATCCGCACCGACGTGGGCATCAAAGTGTTTGCACCGGACCTGGCGACTATCGACCGAGTTGGCGCGCAGATCAAGGAGGCGGTCAAGCCAGTCAACGGGGCGCGCGACGCGGTCTATTCCCCACTGGCTGGCCGCGGTTACCTGGAAATCGACATCCAGCGCGAAAAGGCGGCCCGCTTCGGCATTTCGGTCGAGGACATTCAGAACGAGATCGAAGTAGCCCTGGGCGGCCGGGTGGTGACGTACACGGTTGAAAAACGCGAGCGTTTTCCGGTGCGTGTTCGTTACGCCCGTGCCGCGCGCGACGATGAGGAATCGATCAAGCGACTATTGATCGCGCCAGCCGGGATGGCGAAACCAGCGCCCATGAGCGTCGGCATGGCGGGCGGCGAATCGGGCGGCGCCAAGCCGCCGCCGCCGCCGGGCGGCAGCGAAGCGCACCAGGCGTCGCCCAGCCATTCGTCGCGGCGCACGCTCATCCCGCTCGCCACCATCGCCGACGTCCGCATCGTCGAAGGGCCGACGCTGATCCGCAGCGAGAACGGCCGGCTGTACAACTTCGTCACCCTCAATGTGCGCGGCCGGGACATGGTCGGCTTCGTTGAGGAGGCCAAGCGCGTCGTCGCCGAGAAAGTGACGCTGCCCGAAGGCACGCACATTGAATGGTCCGGCGAGTTCGAGCATCAGGAGCGCGCGGCCAAAACGCTGCTGCTGATCTTCCCCATCGTGGCGGTGCTGATCTTTGTCATCCTGTTCCTCACTTACAACGACTTCGCCGACGCGATCCTGATGTTCCTGGCCGTGCCCGAAGCGCTTGCCGGCGGCGCCTTCTTCATGTACCTGTTCCCGAAGATCATGCACGGCTGGGACACGCCGCCCATGGATTTCAGCGTCGCCGTCTGGGTCGGATTCATCGCCTGCTTCGGCATGGCGACCGAGACCGGCATCATCATGCTCGTCTACCTGCGCGAGGCGATCGCCAAGCGCGGCGGATTGGAAAAGATCGGCTCGCTGGAAGAATTGCGCCAGGCCGTGATCGAAGGCGCCGTGCATCGGCTGCGGCCCAAGCTCTTGACCGAGGGTGTCGCCATTGTCGCCATCTTTCCGATGGTGTTCGCGACCGGCGTCGGCGGCGAAATCCTGGCGCCGATGGCCTTGCCGGTGCTGGGCGGGTTGCTCATCTCCGATGAAGTCGTCGATCTGTTCTTGCCGGTGCGCTTCTATTGGGTGCGGCGGGCGCGGTGGCTGAAGATTCATAAGGTCCCTGAAGCACTTTAGCCTGGATTGCGCACAACTCCGGAGGGCGGGTTTTCCAACCCGCCCATCCTCGCAAAAGCCGTTAATCTGGGCGGGTTGAAAAACCCGCCCTCCGGCCGTGCGCAATCCAGGTTAGCCGCACCCGTGCGAAGCGACGTGATCACATTGAATTTGATGGCATGGTTCAAAGACGCGCGGATCCGGCCGCCAAGCGACTATGCAATCGACTAGGCCACTTGGCCTAGTCGGTCGAGTCGCGGCGTTTGTCCGTAAACATCGTACTGATAATCCTTTGCGACAAAAGAAATCGGCGACTAGGCCACAATGCCACGATACTCCACACACACACATGTTGGTTACCCGGTTTTGAACCATGCCCGACAGGGCGCCTCTTTATCATTCGATCGGATTCGAGATGGACACTGTCCACCGTGATTATGGATTACATCCGGTACGGGCTGTAAGGCATGGTTCAATTCTTGTCATTACTGGGTGACCGTGTGAACGCTGGGGGGACTACACCACTCTGTCATGTGATGCCGGCATTTTTGTCGGTGTAACATTGGATGGCTCAAGGGGATAGGAAGTTGAGTGCGTGCCAACTGTGTCGGAATGCTGTCGTCTCGAATATCACCTATGCCAGTAACCATTCTTGAACCATGTCGGCTGTAACGAAACGAATTTGCCATAACCTCTGACGTAATCGAGGTTTAATTGATTGCATTACAAGCGGAGCGCGCTCCCCCCTCACCACATGAAACCGCTTCTCGGCAATAGGTGCGACTGACCAACGGTCCACGCAACCGGCGCTGCGGTGCGGTAGGATCAGGTTGGCGGAATGAGCTTTGGGCCGCGAATTTTGCTTGCATCGACGCGGCCATCGTGGATAATCTAACGCGCTCGGTCGGATGCTGTTTCCAACCCATCCCCAAGGTGCTTCCATGAAGCGACTCCATCCGCGCTGGTATTTTGTGGCGCTCGCCGTGGCGCTCGTGCTGCCCGGGCTGCGCGTCCTAACCTGGGCGGGGCCGCGCGTCATTGCCGTGGAAGCGGCGGCCGTCGAAACCGGCAAGATGTTGTTCGAGCATGAATGGAAGGTGAACGATCCGCTCTCGGGCGGCGACGGCCTGGGGCCGGTCTTCAACGCGAAAAGCTGTGTCGCTTGCCACGGCTCACCTAGCATCGGCGGGGCCAGCGGCAAAGAACACAACGTCACCATGTACACCATTCTGCCACCGCAGCCCGGCGGCGCGATTAGGCAGGGCGTCGTTCATGCCAGTGCCGTTGATCGCAAATATCGGGAATCCTTGATTCAGGTCGATCCGCGCTTGCCGGACGAATCGCACCCGACGTTTGGACCGATGGGCAATCGAGGTGGGCGCGCCCTATTCGGTTTTGGCTTCAGCATACCGACCAATATCGTGCTGTCGCAGCGCAACACGCCGGCCCTGTATGGCGCCAAGTGGATCGACGAGATTCCGGATCGCGTCATCGTGGCGCAGGAGAAGAAACAACACCTTCAGTGGGGCTTGGCGCCCGCGAGCAGCGAACAATTGCCGGTCGGACGCGCCCTGCGTTTGCCGGACGGTCGGGTCGGCAAGTTCGGTTGGAAGGCTCAAAGCGCCAGCCTGCTGGAGTTCGTGCAAGCCGCGTGCGCCAACGAGTTGGGCCTGAGCAATCCAACGCAACCGCAACCCAATCCGATCGGCCAACCGCAGTACGTTGCCAAGGGCGTGGACCTGACGGCCGAGCAATGCCAGCAGATGACCGATTTCCTGTATGCGTTGGCGCGACCAGTGCAAAAGGCGCCGGCCGATGCTACGGCGCGATCCAGCGCCGACGCGGGCCAGGCGCTGTTCCATCAAATCGGCTGTGCGGACTGCCACACGCCGAACCTGGGCTCGATCGACGGGCTTTACAGCGATCTGCTGCTGCACCGCATGGGGCTCGATTTGCAGGGCGGCGGGTTCTACTACGGCTCGCCGACCCCGATTCCGACCTCGGTCGCCAGCACGTTGCCGATGGCCGACGAATGGCGCACGCCGCCCTTGTGGGGCGTGGCGGATTCGGCGCCGTATCTGCACGATGGCCGGGCCAACACGCTGGACGAAGCCATTACGCTGCACGGCGGCCAGGGAGAGCGGTCGGCCATCGCTTATGGTCGGCTGAGTCAACAACAACGCGAGCAGGTCGTGGCGTTCTTGAAAACGCTGCGCGCGCCGTAGGATCGCAATGCATATTGCAAATTGACAATTAGCAATTGAAAATTGCAAATTGAGCAAAGCTGTCTCCGTCAGCGGAGAAGGGCCATGTCTCATCGGGCAATTCAATTTGCAATTTGCAATTGCTAATTGTCAATTTTCAATTCCCTTATGTCCATCAAGTTCTTTTGCAGCTGCGGCAAACATCTCCGCGCCCGCGAGGCCCTGGCCGGCAAACGCTCGGTGTGCCCGGCCTGCGGACAACTCGTCGGCGTTCCTTCGCTGCAAGCGACGCATCGCGGCACCACGCCGGCGCCGATGACGCCGGCCGAAAAAGCCAAAGTCGGCCGGCCCAGCGACGATTCCATTCCCGCCCCCGATAGTCTTGCCGCCGCGGCCCAAGGCGTCTTCGAACACGGCAGCGCCGATCCGGACGACCCAGGCGGGGTTGCCAAGAAGCGCCGCCGCTCGCGCCGGCTGTTGGCCCTCGAAAAGCACTGGTACCAGTGCCTCTGGTTTCCAACATACGCCTGGCACATGGTGCTCGGGCTCGCCCTGGCGCTAACGGCCCTGTCCGGCGTGATGGTGATGGCGGTGCCGGAATTTGGCAACATCACCGTGCAGCCGTCGTGGATCTGGCTGGTCTTGTGGGTGGCGCCGTTCTTGACATTCGGCTACGTGTGCGGGTTCTTGCAATGTGTGCTGGGCTCGGCCGCCGCCGGCGAAACCGGCTTCGTCCGCTGGCCCGGCTCCGATCTGCGGCTCATCGTCCGCGCCCTGCTCGCCTGGATCGTTTGTTTCCTGGCCGGCCCGATCGTATTCGCGGCGGCGGCGTTCTGGTTCTGGCTGCACGCCGGCGATCCGACGTTCCTGGATTGGCTGATCATCATCGAGCTGGGCCTGGTCGGCACGGCCCATTGGCTGTTGACGCTGGTCGCGGTGCATCAAGGCGATCGGCTGCGCGACGCCAATCCCGCGCGCGTCGCCGACCTGATCCGCCGGCTCGGTTATGGGACCGTGCTGGCGACCTTGGGGGCAGCGGCGGTCGGCCTCGCCATCGGGCTGCTCATCCTCCACGCGCTCGCACAACTCCACGACGCCTTCCTATCCAGCTGGCTGCTCTTGGCGCTCGGCTGGCTCATCGGCCTGGCGTGGCTGACGTTCTTCTTCCGCCTCCTGGGCCTATGGTGCTTCCAAAGCCGTGTTGAAGGCATGCCGACTCCACCGTCATCCGCAACCGCCACACCGTCCGCCACGCGGTGATCGGCGCACCACGTCTCGGCTTGCAATCAACAATCATCCGCAGATTTCGCAGATTTCGCAGATTGAAAGACAGTATGAATGGCTTCTTTTCAAATCTGCGAAATCTGCGAAATCTGCGGATCAACTCTCCTTATGCCCACGGCGGGCGGCGGACGATCCGGCGCGGCTCCTGTTCGAATTTTCTGCGCCAGCCGGGCTCGTTCTGTCCTGCGGAGAACGGGATGACCAGGCCCAGGCCCGCGATGAAACCGCCGATGTGAGCGCCGTACGCCACGCCGCCGCCCGACGAATCGCCGAGCATGCCCAGGCCGTTGATAAGTTGAAAGACGAACCAAATGCCGATGGCGACGAACGCCGGCACTTCGGTGAGGAAGCGGAACAGGATGACGGTGACGCGTTTCCGCGGGAACAAGAGCAGATAGCCGCCCAGCACACCGGAGATCGCCCCCGACGCGCCCAGGCATGGCACATCCAAGTCATTTTTCAGCATATACGCCGTGCCGACATGGGCCAGCGACGCCACCACGCCGCACACGGCGTAATAGACGATGTAACGAATGTGCCCCAGATAATCCTCGACGTTGTCGCCGAAGATCCAAAGAAACAGCATGTTGCCGGCCAGGTGTCCCCAGCTGCCATGCATGAACATCGAAACGAGCAACGTCAGGTAGACCGAAAACGGCGTCGGTTGCAGCGGCGGCACCGCGTAGGCCTCGCCGGTAATGGGATGCCGCCTGATTTCCGGCTGCTGATGCGTTTGATCGACATCCTTGCCGGTGATGATTTCCTCGGGCACGGTCGCCCAGGTGTAGGTGAACTTGTTCGTATCGCTGCCCGCCTCTTGCAAGGCGACAAAGACGAAGATGTTGGCGGCGATGAAGGCGTAGTTCACCCACGGAAAGCGCCGGCGATCGCTGTTGTCGTCGAAGAGGGGGAAGACCATGGCAAGCCCTCAGGCAGGAATTGATCGCGTATTGTAATTCTATCAACGTACGATACGGAAGGCCTTGCCTTTGCATTCGCCCGCAAATCACAATGATCGTGTGCGAGCAGACCATGCTGACGATTCGCTCCGAACAATTCGCAGACGCCGCGGCCATCTTTGACGTGCACTGTGCCGCGTTCCCGACCGACGCGGAAGCCCGGCTCGTGGATCGGCTGCGCGAGAATGGCAACGCGCGGATGTCGCTGGTCGCAGTGGTGGATGATCTGGTCGTCGGCCATATCGTCTTCAGCCCGGTGTCGCTGATTGCGGCCGCCGCTGTGCACGCGGGACTCGGCCTGGCGCCGCTTGCGGTGTTGCCGTCATATCAAGGGCGCGGCGTCGGTTCGGCGCTCGTGCGGGAGGGTTTGGCGGCCTGCCGGCGACAGATGTGCCCCTTCGTGGTCGTGTTGGGACATCCCGCCTATTATCCGCAGTTCGGTTTTCGGCGGGCCAGTGCGCTCGGAATCGCCAACGAGTACAACCTCGATGAGCAATTCATGGTGTTGGAGTTGCAGCCCGGCTCGTTGCCGTACGGCGGAGGGCTGATGAAATATGGGCCGGCGTTCGCGGAATTTGCCCGTTAGCCGTTAGCCGTCGAGCGCGGCACCGCCTCGAGCAGAGCGCGCAGAGCTGTGTTGACGGATTTTGCGGTCGTGAAGACTTGCGCCACGTCAGGATCCAACATGATCAACCGTCGGTCCGATCCGTAGCGTGCGGCAAACCGATTGGCTTGGCCTTGCCGTAATCGACTCGGTACTCCGGTAAGAGTTCCTTGGCCTAGGGTTTGCCGCCTCGGCTTTTCCTCATGGTCACGAGTCTCCTGCCTACTTCTTGCGCTTACTCTTCGACGACCTGCGCTTGCGGTAGGCCTCGATTTGCTTGATTAATTCTGGGCGCATCGGTCGCCGCGTGCGATCCGGATGCGTTTCGATTCTCTCGACTTTCGTTTCGCCGTTTTCCAAGTCGGTGAAAATCAACGCGAAGTCCTTAGACTTGGCATTCATGGTTCATGCCTCCATTAGCTCAACATCAAAGACCGACAAAGCGACGAACTCGTTGTCGGCGGTGATCGTTACCTGGTATCGTCCCGGAGCCTCGAAGGTGCATCCTGTGACGGACGCCACCAAGCGCTTTCGCTTCGTGGGATCGTCGAATTGGATCGCAATCGGTATTTCATCTACCCTTGCCAGGCCGTCCGCGTCGGCGATCTCCACTAATAGTGTACCAGCGCCGATGCCGTCGGTAAGACAGAAATACAAGTAAAACGGTTCGGCCGTCCAAGGCAGTTCAGCGACCGCCAGACGTTGAAAGCAATTGACCAACGTGAGGTTGCGGGAATTCTCTTCCACCACAAACTTCTCGCACAATACCAAGCCCACACACGTTGGCGTTTGTATCATGGAAAACTCCAAGAGGCATTTTCGGGCGACGGTCCACTTGACTCACGCTGCGATTACTTCTTCCGCGCCTCCCGCAAAGTCAGCATGTACTCCACCACGTCCGCCAAGTCTTGCGTCGTGATCGCCTTGTGCAAATCGGCGGGCATTAGCGATATCGGCGATTTCACCAACGACTCGATGTCGGCCACCTTGAATGTGCGCAAAATCGCATCTTTGTCTTTCAACGTCACTTCGTTCGGCGTCTTGCTGATGAGGATGCCCTGGACCGTGTCGCCCTTCGTGGTTTCGAGGATGTGCGTTTCGTAGTTGTGGCTGATGCCAGCGCTGGGGTAGAGGATCGATTCGTACAGCGCCTCCTTGCTCAGCTTCTTGCCGATCTCGCTCAGGTTGGGGCCGACTTCCTTGCCTTCGCCGTTGACGATGTGGCAGTCGGCGCATTTGCCTTGCTTGGCGAAGATCAGCTTGCCATTGTTCACCTTGCCCTTGAGTTTGACCAAATCGCTGATGGCGGGGAGCGGGGCGTTGTCCTTGCCGGCGGGGAGCGGGAAGAGGGCGGCGGCCTTCGCTTTGACGTCTTTCCACGGGGCGGTGTGCAGCACGGAACTGGCGGCGATTTCGAGGCCCTTGCCGAGCTGCTTGTCTTGGGCGAGCTTGATGAGTTGCTCGGCGCCGGGCTTCGTCTTGCCCAGGGCGCGGGTGGCCTGGCGGCGCAGCTCCAGGTCGGCCTTGGCGTCTTGGACGATCGGCAACAGCAGCGGGTTGGCGTTCACGTGGGCCGCGTTGCCTATCGCTTGGACCGTGGCGAGGGCGGCGTTGATGTCCTTGTGCGTCAGGCCCGGCAGGGCGAGCTTGGCGTTGCGCTCCAGCAGCAGCCGCATCGCATCGATGCCGAGCTGTTCGCCCGGCTGGTTCTGGGCGACGGCGAGCAGTCCCGGATAGTGCTCGACGACGTGGAACTTGCCGACCATCTCGACGTACAAACTGGTGTTGCGCGACCGTTCGAGCAACTTGTTGACGGCTTCGGCATGTTGCGGATTGGATTTGAGATCGAGGTTCTTGATGCGGGCGAGCGCTTCGGCGGTGACGAAACTCTGCCGGGCCGCGTCGGGCTGTTCGCCGAAGGCGAGCTTGACGAGGGCGGCTTGCTTGAGGGGGGTGTCTTTCTGGAAGTCGAAGGAACGCATGAGGCGCGGCAATTCTTCTGCGGGCGTGTTCTTGTCCGAAGCGAGTTCGGCGAGTAATTGCGGAGTCCTGGTCGCGCGCGACCGCCAAATGATGTCGCGGAACGAGCGGTCATTCGGCAACATTCCAAACGAATGAAACTTCAGGTAATGATCGAGACAATCGTCCCAATTCTTGTCGGCACCCACACCAAGTGCTTCGAGAAACCACCGGTCCTTGCCATCGTGGCTCATCGCCAGCGTACCCCACGTGCCGGCCGTATTGCGATAGCGCATTAGAATCACACACTCGCGCCGCACGGCGCGCGACACCTCAGCCTGGTTCTCGAAAACATACGCATTTGCGCCTAGCTTTAGCTGGCGCGCTAAGCGGATGCCAACGATATGGATGTCCTCGTTTTCGTCATTCACAGCAGCGGTGATGTAATGTTGCGCCTTGTCTTCAATTCGTCCCAGCAGCCACAGCGCTCGCGCCCGCAACCGCACATCCTCCGACTTCCAAGCCTTCAGCAGCGCCGGCTCCGCCTTCGCTCCCATCTCACGCAACGCCGTCCACGCCAGGTAGCGTGTCGCAAGGTTCGGGCTCTTCAGCGCTTCGACCGCTCCTTCCGCCGTCGTGAAATCATGCTTCGGCAGCGTGTACTTCACGCCGGGCGGCGCCACTCGGAAGATGCGTCCACGATCCAAATCGCGCTGGGCGTGGCCGCCAACGCCGGGGTCGTACCAATCCGTCACGAACAGCGAGCCGTCCGGGGCGACGCACACATCCGCCGGGCGAAACCAGTTGTTCTTCTTGCTGCCGTCGAGGATGTTGACGGTCTGCGTCACTTTGTAGCCCGCGCCGTCCTTGACCACCGGATAGGCGCGGACCACGCTCGGCCCGGCGTCGCAGTGGATCACCTGGCCCTGGAAAACCTTCGGCAGCAGCGTGCCTTCGTAGACGCAGATGCCGGTCGGCGAGCCGGCGCCGGTGTGCAGCAGGTTGGGGACGACGCCGGGGTCGTTCAGGTGCCAGTGTTGCGCGGGCAGGTCCTTCTCCATGTTGGTGCGTTTGGCCTGCCAGCCGGCGCCGGTGATTTCGTCCTGGTAGCCGAAGTTGCCGTACTCCATGACGTAGTTGATGCGGACGCCGCGGTTGCCGTCGTCGTCGTTGTCGGATTGCCAGAGGGTGCCGAAGGAATCGACGGCGACTTCGTAGTTGTTGCGGAAGTTGTGGGCGAGGACTTCGAAGTTGGTGCCGTCCATGTCGCAGCGGAAGACCATGCCGCCGCGGTAGGGGTTGCCGCCGTCCTTGACGACGTTGCCGGCCAGATCGACGACCGGTTTGCCGTTCTTGTCGTGGACGGCGCCGCCGGTGTTGCCGAAGTTCCAGTAGAGCCGGCCGTCGGGCCCGAAGACGAAGCTGTGGGTGGAATGGTCGTGCTGCGGCTGGCCGGTCTTGGTGAACAGGACTTCCTTCTTGATGATTTTGTCGTCGTCGTCCTTGGTGAAGACGAGGACATTGGGCGAGCACGAGACGATGACCTTGTTGCCAAGCACGCAGATGCCCATGGCCGAATCGACGTCGCGGCCCTGGTAGAAGGTCTTGACGCTGTCGGCCACGCCGTCGCCATCGGTGTCTTCGAGGATGAGGATGCGATCGCCAGCGGGCCGTTTGCCGTTGTTGCCGCGGTAGTTCATGACGTCGCAAATCCAGACCCGGCCGCGATGGTCGATGTCGAGATTGGTGGGGTTGGTGATCTTGGGTTCGGAGGCGAAGAGCGTCGCCTGGAGTTCGGGATGGACTTCGAGGTTCTTGACGGCGTTGGCGGGGTCGTGTTTGGGATCGTCCTGGCCGGTAATGGGGGCAGGAGCTTTTTTATTCTTTAGTTGAGCGGAGACTTCAAGGGTGAGGCCGAAGGCGAACACGACAACGATGCATGCGAACAGGCGTATCATAGGGACCTCGATTGTGCGAGCGACGCGGCATTAGCCCGCCGTGGAACCATCCCGCGGATTTCCTGTAGAGCAATGGTATCAATGCACACTAAGGGCGGATAGGCTCAGCGAATCCGTCGCAATCCGATCAATTCGGTGGCAATAGGCCCAGTTTCGCCAACCCGCGCCGGACGAACAATACGGCAGGACGGTTCATTCCCAGCGCCTGAATGGTCGCACGTCCCGCGCCAGTTTTGCCCATCAGTCGCCAGGTGCTTGTCCATACGAAATGATCGTGCCATCGATCGCGACGTGGGTGGAACAAGGGCGCCATTTTTCGAGAAACAGGATCGCGCGCAAAAGTCCGCGCGGCCTTTTTCAGCGAACAGGTGACGCAGGCTTCACACAGATTCTCGGCGACGGTCGGGCCGCCATGGGAACGCGGTTGGATGTGGTCGATGTGAAACTTGCCCTCCTGCGAGGCTTGCGGCAGCCGGCAGTACTCGCAGCAGTCCCCAGCCCGATCGCGGACGAATTCGGCCAGAACGACGGGAATATGCGTGCTCATGACCTCTTCCGCTTGGTCGCTAGTTCAGCCCGCACGCGCATGACGGAAAGCATGTCAACCAACTCGGTCAGTCCCTGGGCTTCGCGCCGTTCCCGCGGCGCCAATTTCCCTTCCCGATCTTGCTTGTCAAGCAAGTCCTGCAGCCGGGCGTGCAACGCCGACGGCATGCGGAATTTCCGCCAGTCCTTGGGAAGATCCGATTCCACGAGCACAGGTTGAGGCATGATGAAGGTTCCTTGGGGTGTCGATCACTGCCCGCGGGTAATCCGCTGAACGCCTTGGGCGGCATCATCGACCACCACGATCAAATCCCCGCCACGGCGAGGGACATAATCGCGCGGTCCATAATGGATTCGCCAAAGACGACCGCCCGGCGAGTTCTCTTCGGTTATTGTGACCAATGCGTCGGCAGGGACGGTGCCTTGTGCCTGGGCGGTCTCGTTGGCCAAAGATAGTGCACGGGCGACAGACATGACCAAGTCGTCCTGTTGCATTTCTTGAAGGCTCGCAGTTGCCATGGAATTCTCCTGCGCCCGGTTTGATTGCCTACGAGCGCCCTCGGCCATTGCCGTTGCCGGCGCGGGCAAACTCGACGCGTCCCTGGCCGAGAATCATTTCCAGGTCCGTCTTGGCGACGTTTTCCGGATTGATGCGATAGTCGTCGCCTGCTTTCAGTTTCACGTATTTGCCGGCGGCGTCGCGCAGGTAGAGAAAGACCGGCGTGCCGCCGCGCGGAGAGCGGCGCAAGGTTTGGCTGATGGCGTCGAGCTTCGCAGGATCGTCGCCGGCGTCCATGACCAAGAGCAGGCCGGTCGTGCGCTCCTTTTGGCCCTGCTCGATGGTCAGCACCTTGGTCAATTGCAAAATCGGTTCGTCGGTGCGTTTTTCGACGATACCTTGTACGAAGCAGATTTTGTCTTCGACGATCAGGTCCTTGAACTGCACGAAGTCGTCGGGCCACATGACGCACTCGACGTTGCCGGTGAAGTCTTCGAGCTTGCAGCGCGCATAGCGTGAGTTGCCGTTGCGGCCCGGCTTCTTGGTGTTCATGAGGCGGAGCTGCGTGAACATGCCGCCGACGAAGACTTCGGTGTTGTGATCCAACTCGCCGAGCCGGTCGATCGAATGCGAGGAAAATCGCTGCAAGGCGTCGCCGACCTGGGCGAGCGGATGGCTGGAGATGTAGAAGTCGAGGGCTTCCTTTTCGTATTTGAGTTTTTCGCCGGGCGACCATTCGGAGACATCCCTAAAGACTCCCGAAGTCGCGGCGACTTCGGGAGTCTGGTCGTCGACGGATTCGAACAGGCTGCGCTGGCCGTGACGGCGGTCGGCTTGCGTCTGGCCGGCGGCGTCCATCGCGCCCGCAAGCGCGTCGACCAAAGCGGCACGTTTGCCGCCGGCGAGGCTGTCGAACGCGCCGGCTTTGATCATCTTCTCAAGCGCGGCCCGGGCCACGATCTTGTGATCGATGCGCTCGCAGAAATCGAAGAAGTCCTTGAAGGGGCCGCCGGCTTTGCGGGCGCGCAAGATCTCCTCGGCGGCGCCACGGCCGAGGCCCTTGATCGCCGTCAGGCCGAAGACGATCTTGCCGTCCTTGACCGTGAAGTCGGGTTCGCCGACTTGCACGTCCGGCGTCAGCACCTCGGCGCCGAGCCGGCGCGCGTCCTCGATGTGCTCGACCATGATATCGCGTTTGTTGCTGTCGTCGATTTCGCTGGAGAGCAGGGCGGCCATGAATTCGGCGGGATAGTGGGTTTTCAAATACGCCGTCTGATAGCCGAGCAATGCGTAGGCGGCGCTATGCGATTTGTTGAAGCCATAGCCCGCGAATTGGACGATCATTCCAAAAATCCTGTTCGCGACTTCTTTGCTGACGCCGCGCTCCTGGGCGCCCTTCAAGAACTCCGCCTTGCGCTGGTCGATGATGTCTTCCTTTTTCTTGCTGATCGCCTTGATGCACGCGTACGCGCTGGCCAGCTCGATCCCGCCCAAACGATTGAGCACGCGCATGCACTGCTCCTGATAGACGATAACGCCGTGCGTCTCAGCCAGGATTTCCTCCATGAGGGGATGGTCGTACTGCGGCTTTTCGCGGCCATGCTTGCGATTCACGTAGGCATCGACCATGCCGCCGCCGAGGGGGCCGGGGCGGTAGAGGGCGTTGGTGGCGATGAGGTCGCGGATGTTGTCGGGCCGCATGCGTTTGAGCAATTCGCGGATGCCGTCGGATTCGAGCTGGAAGACGCCGCGCGCTTCGCCGCGCTGGAGCAACGCGTAGGTCGCCTGGTCGTTCATCGGCAGCTTGGCGAGGTCGAGGTGGGTGCCGCGCGTTTTTTCGATCAGCTTCACCGTCTTGTCCATGACCGTGAGCGTGCGCAGCCCGAGGAAGTCCATCTTGAGCATGCCGACTTTTTCCAGATCACCCATGGTCCACTGGGTGGTGTTGACCAGGTCGCCGCCGCGGCCGCCGTTGTCGTAGCCGCCCTTCATGACGCGCTGGACCGGGACGAAATTGATGATGGGCCCGTCGGCGATGACGACGCCGGCCGCGTGAGTGCCGACGTTGCGGTTGGTGCCTTCGAGCTTGATGGCGATATCGATGAGCTTCTTGGTTTCGGCGTCGCCATCGTATTCACGCTTCAGATCGGCGCTTTGTTCCAGCGCTTCCGGCAACGTGATATTGAGCACCTTGGGCACAAGCGCGGTCAGGCGGTTGACGCGGTCGAGCGGCACATCGAGCACCCGGCCCACATCCTTGATCGCCGCCTTGGCCGCCATGGTGCCGAAGGTGGCGATTTGCGCGACCGATTCGGCGCCGTACTTCTCGCGGACATATTGCAGCACTTCTTCGCGGCGCTCCTGGCAAAAGTCGATGTCGATATCAGGCGCTTCGGTGCGATTCGGATCGAGGAAGCGTTCGAACAGCAGATCATATTCGAGCGGGCAAACGTCGCTGAATTTCAATACGTAGCTGACCAGCGCCCCGCACGCCGAACCGCGCGCCGAGGCCGGGATGTTCTTGCTGTGGGCGAAGCGGACGAAGTCCCAGACAATGAGAAAGTAACTGGCGAAACCCATGCGGCGAATGACGCCGAGTTCGTGTTCCAGACGCAATTGGGCTTGTTGATAGCGGACTTGTGGTGCGGGCGTCTCGCCTGCACGTGCAGGCGAGACGCCCGCACCACAACCGTAGCGTTCTTCCAGTCCGGCGAAAGCGAGTTCGCGCAGATAATCGTCCGCCTTCTTGCCCTTGGGCAGCGTGAAAACGGGGAAATGCCGCTGCTTGAAGTCGAGCTGGATATCGACGCCGTCGGCGATTTCCTGGCTGCGCTTGACCGCGGCCTCGTGGCCGGGAAAGAGGCTGTACATCTCCTCCGGTGGACGGACGTAGAACTGGTCGCTGCCGTAGCGCATGCGGTTTTCATCCTTGAGCAGCCGCTTGGTGTTGATGCACAAGAGCACGTCGTGGGCGAAGTTGTCGTCGCGCCGCAAGTAATGGGCGTCGCTCGTCGCCACGAGCGGCAGGCCGAGCTGGTTGGCGATGTCGATCGCGCCTTCCGCACAGCGTTTCTGAATGTCCAGGCCGTTGTTCTGGATTTCGACGTAGAAGTTCTTGCCGAAGGTCTTCGCAAACCAACCGGCGAGTTCCTTCGCCTCGTCCATCTCTTCCTTGAGAATGAACTCGCTGAACTCGCTGGACGCGCAACCCGACAGGCAGATCAAGCCGTCGCTATGGGCTTCGAGCAGTTCCTTGTCGATACGAGGCACATAGTAGTAACCGTCGAGGTAGGCGATCGACGCCATCTTGACGAGGTTCTTGAAGCCGGCGGTGTTCTTGGCGAGCAGCGTGAGATGGAAGCCCGCCTCGCCGCGGCGCTTGGCCTCGCGTTCGGTGCGCTTGCCGGGGGCGACGTAGGCTTCATAGCCGACGACGGGGTTGATGCCCTTTTCCTTGCAGGTGCTGTAGAACTCGATGGCGCCGAAGAGATTTCCGTGATCGGTCATGGCGCAGGCGTTCATGCCCTGGGCCTTGACGAGATCCACGAGTTCCGGCACCCGGCTGGCGCCGTCGAGCAGGCTGTAGTGCGTATGGCAATGAAGATGGACGAAGGGACGCTGGGACATCGGGGGAGTCCTTTCTCAGGAAGATGGCCGTATTGTACGGAGCGGAAGCAGGCGATCCAGAAGCGCGGGGGGCTTGACCCAAACGCGATGACGAATTACCGTGATAGCAGGCCTTGAAAAAAGGATCAATCCCCATGACGACCACGGAAACGCAGGACATCGTTGAGATTCTGAATCGAATCGAGGGCTGGCCGCGGCCCAAACGAGTCTTTTTGGCCCAACGGATATTGGAAGTGAGCGACAAGGACAACTCTACGACGCGCGGAGTTTCTGCGGACCAAGCGATGGGGCTGTTAAAAACCGCCGGTGTTCCGCCTTCGGACGCCGAATGCCAAAAAATGCTGGAAGATGAACTGCTTGAGAAGTACCACCGATGAATGTACTCATCGATTTGAACATCGTACTGGACGTGTTACTCGTCCGTGAAACATGGTTGGCGGATTCCAAAGCCATTTGGGATGCGAATCATGAGAAGAGAATACGCGGCTACCTCGCGGCGACGGAATTGACGAACCTGTTCTACATCGCCCGTCGCATCGTGGGCCAAGAAAAGGCGCGGGCGGGCGTCCGCACATGCCTGGATTCGTTTGAAGTCGTTGCCGTCAGTCATGCGCTCCTCAAAAACGCCGATGCAATGGCCGGCAACGATTTTGAAGACAATGTCTGCATCGGTTGCGCCCTGTCCGCGGGACTGGATGGGCTGGTCACGCGGAATCCCGATGATTTTGCGAACAGTTCGCTTGCGGTCTACACACCTGCTCAGCTGTTGGTGCATTTGGCGAAAACGCAACCAGCCCCTCCTTGATGAGCGTGCCACGGCCGTGAGGACGACATGGGAGCGTCACAACATTGCGATCCGGCTTGCTTGGCCCGATTGGATGGTCCAAGATACTACCGCGTTCACAAGATCTATCTGGTCCTCGGCACCGTCGGAGTGGTATTTTTCGGAACCGCGGGATTGGTCAGCACTCTCGCGGCGGCAACTAATTTCGACGGTTCTTTCGGTCGTCCGGTGACGGCCGCCATTATCTTTGGCAGTGGCTGGTCTTGCATAACACTCCCGAGCGTGTGGCTGATTTTGGAGTATCGGCGATCACGGCTTTTCATCAGCGCAAACGCTGTTTGCAAAGTGGGCGTGTTCCGAACCCAGACATTACTTTGGTCCGAAATCACTGCGGCTCAGTGGCGGACCAATCTCCAAGGAGGCAAACTCGTCTTGCGGGCACGCGCGGGCAAGATTTCCATCGAGTTTGCTGCCTATCGATGGGACGAGGACTTCAAGCCAATTGCGTTCTTTCGCAGCCGACTGTCAGAGAATGTGCAAGCAGGGTGGGACAAATTCGAGACGAATGCTCTGGCGGCACTCATGGAATTTGCCGCGGCGCGGCGCGAATAGAAGCGCCGTTCCCATCCAGGTACAACAATGTCTGATCCAAATTGCGAGAATGCCCCATGACCGCCCTCGCCAAGCGTCGTTCGAGCATCGACTACGAAGAACACATCTTCGACACCTTACCCAACCAAGGAAAGTGGACCGAGGAAGAATATCTTCGGCTCACCGACAGCACCAGTCGTTTGGTGGAATTCACCGACGGTTTCTTGGAGCCACTGCCGAGGCCGACGAACAAACATCAGACGTTGTTGAAGTTCCTTTTTCTCGCATGGCATGCATTTCTTGATCCGCGTGGAGGGATCGTTCAATTCACCGTATTGCGTTTGCGCTTACGTCCCGGCAAGTTTCGAGAACCCGACCTGTTGGCATTGCTGAACGCCAAAGACTCTCGCTGCGAGGATCGCTTCTGGCTTGGTGCTGACCTGCTCGCCGAAGTGGTCAGCAAGGACAAGCCTTCGCGCGATCTGGTGCTGAAAAAGCGCGAATACGCACAAGCAGGCATCCCGGAATACTGGATCGTGAATCCGCTCAACGAAACGGTGATCGTGTATCGGCTCCAGGGCAAACGTTATGTCCGGCACGGCTCGTTCCGTCGCGGCCAAAAAGCGACTTCGGCGCTGCTGCCTGGGTTTGCCGTCGATGTGACGGCGTTGTTCGATGCGGATCGATGAGGCAGATTGAGTTTTATCGGGGTTCACCCGCGGGATTCGCAGACTCATCCCGCGGCTTGGCGGGCTACTCCTCCACTTCCGGCGGCTCCGCGATCAAGCGCAAATACCTCGCCAGCAGCATCTGCGCGGCGACCACCTTCTGCCAATCGGCATACTCCAGCGTCACTTGCGTGCCGTCGTCCTTGGCGAGGATGTTCTCGGTCGCGTCGGTCAGGCCCTGGTGCAGGAAGTCGAGAATCTCGGCGAAGCGCGCCGCTTGCGACGGCGTCAGCTTGAGAGGCAGCGGCGGCAGGGCGCGGTTGCCGATGAACAGGGCGTCGCGCGTCAGGTGCGCTTTGCCTTCGAGATCCAGCTCGAAATCGACGCTGTTGCCGACCTCTTCGGCATCCGCAGCGGTATGAACCGTGAGGCCGTCGTTGGGATTCTGCTTGGACAGCGAGGTCAGCGACGGCTTGTTCACCGTCCCTGCCAAGCTTGCCATCCGGGCCGCGATTTCTTCGTTGGAGCCGAAGAGCAACAGCGAGCGGCCTACCGAAACACGGTCGCCGAAGCGCAGGCGGCGGATCTGCACGATGTTGCCGTTGACGCGCGTGCCGTTGGTGCTTTCCAGGTCGGTGAGGATGAAGTCTTCGCTGTCGATCTGCACCTTGGCGTGATAACGGCTGACGCGCTCGTCGTTGAGGCGCAGCACGTTGCCTTCCTCGCGGCCGATGGTGACGGGCACGGCCAGGTCGCGAAAGATGCGGCCTTTGTCGATGCCGTCCAACACTTGAAAGGTGATCCCATGGGCCATGGCGAGCGCCTCGAACCGACGGAGGACTCCGCAGGTTCGAAGACTCACCTGCGGGCTTGGATTCACTTTATTGTGGGATGCCAAACGTCCCATGTCAATTGCGATGTGGCGGGCCGGCACTGCGGCAGGTGCCGGAACCACGTGATTTGCCGCTTGGCGAAGTTGCGCGTGCGCGTCTGCACCAGAGCGATCGTCTCTGCAAGGCCTTGTTTGCCATCGAGATAAGCGCTCACTTCCTTGTAGCCTAGCGCCTGGGTCGCCTCTTTGCTGAGCGGGCGCTCCAGCGACAACAAGGTCCGAACCTCTTCGACCAGCCCGGCGGCGAACATCGCTTCCACGCGGCGATTGATGCGGTCGTAAAGTTCAGAACGCGGCAGGTCGAGCCAGAGGGCCGGAGCCGCGTGCGCCCTGGCGATCGAATCATTGTCGGTCAGCGTTGCGTCGCTAGCGGACGTTTCCCGCCACTGCGTCTGCCAGGCGCTAATTGGCTTGCCGGTCAGTTCGAACACTTCCAAGGCGCGGATGATTCGTCGGCGGTCGTTGATGTGCAGTCGCGTGGCGCTGTGCGAATCGACCTGGGCAAGACGATCATGAAGAGCGGCGGCGCCCAGGCATTCTGCTTCATCGAGCAGGCGACGGCGCAGCGCCGCATCGGCCGGCGGGCCTTCGAACAAGCCGCGCAACAGTGCTTTCGAATAAAGGGGCGTGCCGCCGACGAACAACACTCGTTGGCCGCGGCTTTCGATCTCCTGGCAACAGGTCCTGGCCTGCTCGAGCCACCAGGCGACGCTGGCCGATTCCCATGGATCGAGCACGTCAATCAGGTGATGACGGATTTGCGTGCGCTCGGCGGGCGTCGGCTTGGCGGCGCCGATGTCCAGACCGCGGTAGAGTGCCATCGAATCCATGGAAATGATCTCGGCGCCCAGCCGCTGGGCATGTTCGATGCCAAGCGCCGTCTTGCCCGAGCCGGTGGGGCCAGTCAGCACCAGGGCTTTTCCGAAAGGCGAGGGCAGCATGGTAGTCGCAGGCTTCAGCCTGCGCTGGAGCATCGCAGGCTGAAGCCTGCGACTACGTTAAGGAGATCTTCTCGCCGCGGAAATGTCATGATGAAACAAGCAGCTCTTGCTCCAGCGCCGCCAACCGTGCGAGCTGCCGATCGCGGGTGCCGTGCTGCAATTGATAAATGCCGGACTGCTCCAGGGTCTCACCCGGAAGCAGCTGACTGATCCGTTGCTTCTCGCGGCTTTGCCTAAACCATGCCGGCAGACAATCGTTGCAGCAGAGGCCGTAGGTCTTCAATTCGCTGACGACGCCGTCCGACCAGCGCGCTGCAATCTTATGGGTCGCCAGGTTCTTGCAGCCCTTGGTGTAACAGTAGATCGGATAGGGCGGCATCGCCATGGTAGTCGAATTCCTGATCTTCTCGCTAAGCCGCAAGCGGCGTTCAATCCGTCGGATAAGGTATCGGATCGCCGTGAATGCGCGCCAAGGCGTTCATGGCCGCCTTTTGCTCGGCTTCCTTTTTGTTGCGGCCCCAGGCGGCGGGGTACTGATAGCGGCCGATCATCGCCGCCACCTTGAAGCACTTGCTGTGATCGGGGCCTTTTTCGTCGAGCACACGATACAGCGGCGTCTCGTTGAATTCCTTTTGCGCGATCTGCTGCAGCGACGACTTGAAGTTGCCGGCATGCTCGCCTTCGGCCACCTGTTCGATTTCCGGGTTGAGGTATTTGAGAATGAACGGCTTAGCCGCCTCGAGCCCGCCGTCGAGATACAGCGCCCCGACCAGCGATTCGAAAACGTCGGCGAGGAGGTTGGGCGGCATCGCTTCGCCGCCGTGCATGCCTTTGCCCAGGAACAGAAAGTCGCCGAGGTTCAGCATGCGGCTGATGCGGGCGCAGGTGCGGCGGCTGACGACGGCCGACTTGATTTTGGTCAGGTCGCCTTCCTGGTATTCGGGGAAACGCACATAGAGCTGCTCGACAGCCACCAGACCGAGCACCGCGTCGCCGAGGAATTCGAGTCGCTCATTGGAGGCGGCCCGTGTTTGCGCGCCGGAAGTGTGCGTTAGGGCGGCGCGCAGCAGGTCCGGCTGGCGAAAGCGGTAGCTGATCGTGTTCTGGCATTCTTCCAGAATCTCGGCTTCCCGGGAAAGTGCGGCTTCCTGAGGCATGATTGAAAGGCATTCAAGCGCAACGGCGGGCAGGCTGGTTTGTTTACGACGTTAACATGCGCCGCGGCGAATGTCAACGCACCCGATGCCGGTTATTGTAGCAATCTATGCAGCTGCGGACCCGGCCGACCTCGTCATGGGTGGTTCGTCGGTATGGGCTCGGGCTGCTTGGCGCCGCGCGGGATCAGGCCGACGAGGGCGCGGCGCATGCGTGTCAGCCAGTCCGTGTCGGGGTTGATTTCGGGCGGCCGACGCTCGGCGAGGTTGGGGCGGAATACGAGCAGCACCAGCAGCGGCAAGTACCAGAGCACATACACGCCGCCTTGGTCTGCATACCAGAATTGGATGCCGATGATGGCGGCGGCCGATAGGGCCAGGAGGTGGGCGAGGTTTTTCGGCCACGGCCAGACGGCGGTGGCGCTGACAAAGACAACGTAACCGACGAAGACCGGAATGCGATACGCCCAACCGATTCCCGTCCAAAATCCCTCCGTGTCCGGGATCTTCCAGGGTTGCCAGGCGGCGTCGCGGCGCACGTCGCGCAGCACGTCGGACACATCGCGCTCCATCCACATTTCAGTGCCGACGGCGGCGAGCGTCAGCGTCAGGCCCGCGGTCAACAAAAAGGCCAGCAAGAAACGCCCGGCGCCGCGCCGCCAATAAAAGCCGGTCCAAATCGGCAAAAGCAAGGCGGGAAAGTAGGCCGTGCCCGCCGCCAGACCAAGTAAGCAGCCGGACAGCCAGGGCCAAGGGAAAACGACCAGGGCCCACACGACCATCGCCACCGGCAGCACGTGATGGACTTGGCTGACGAACATGCCGGTGTACGGCAGCATCAGATAGAACGTGGCGGCGGCCATGCCGGCCGTCGGATCGAGGAAATGCCGCCGGCCGATCAACACCAGGCCCAAGACGACAGCGAGATGGCACGTGACCGCCGAGCCGCGCGCCGCCAGCCACGCCAGCCACGAGGGCGGCTTGATCACCCGGGCCACCGCCAGCGCCGCGGTTTCCGGTCCGACCGGCTTGTTGGCCCCCGCCCCATTTTCCCGGGGAGGTGCGCCGTACGGTTCGCCTTCGATGGGCCGAAACGCCACGGCAATCAAGCACGACAACAGCGCGATCGCCAAAAACGCCAGGCCGCCGAACGACAAATTGGGCGCCAATGCCGGGCGCTGCACCAAGACCAAATCGTACAAACAGCGGCAAAAGAGATACGCCGACCCGACCATCAGCCACAAATAGCCCAGCCACTGCCAGCGCATCCACATCAGGGCCGGATCGCGCGTCTCGGCCATCTCGGCGACCGATCCCAACACGGCGGGACCTGTGGGAAGGATCCCGTTGCTGCTCTGTCCGACCAGGCGTGCCACTTGCAGCGCGGGATGCCGCGCGTTGACGACGCCGCTCGGCGAGACGGGCCGCGCACCTTGAATCACCATCAGTCCGGGGACCAAGAGGAAAATCGTAATCACGTCCCAGTTGCGCACGCTCAGCACGCGCCCGAATTTGAAGAACAGCGACACCGACAAGAGAATGGCGAAGTAAAACCACGTCGTGGCGTTGGGCAGGTTGAAATCCAGAAAGATCGACACCGTGGCCAGCATGCGGCAACCACCGAGTGACTCGGCCAAATCGCGGCGCCAGTGCGCCGCACGAGTTACAAGAAGGACACGTGGAGAGCAGCATTATAACCAGGTACGACGCGTGCCGTCACGTGTTTTATAGCATAGCTGACAAGAAATTATGAAAAGGCGGTGCCTAATTGGACAGCGCCACTTTTCAATTTGGGCAAGATGGCCTCACGAAGATTAAGGACTTACGACGACGACACTTTGCCCAGTGTGAAAAGTGGCGCTGTCCAACTAAGCGACCAGTGCTTTCAACCCCTCGCCCACTTCTTGCGGCGCTGGTCGTACTGCTTGGCGAGTGACTTGGCCATCGCACAGGAACACCAGCGTGGGCCAGAGCTTGACGCCGAACGAGCGGCCAAGCGGTTCGCCGGGGCCGTCTTCGATGATGATGTGACGCACCTGCGGAAAATCGCCGAGCAGTTGGGGAACCTGCGGGCGCAAGGCACGGCAGTAGCCGCACCACGCAGCGCCGAACTCAAAGAGCACCGATCCGGGCAAGGCATCGATTTCGGCGCGCGTCATCACTCCACCACCATCTCGCCATTCATCACCATCCAGTGCCCGGGAAACGTGCACAAGAACGGATAACGGCCCTTTTCGCGCGGCGCAGTGAAGTTGATGGTGCCGCGCGCCAGCGGCTGCACGATATCCGTGTAGACCAGTATATCGGGCGTTTTGGGCACGTACTGCCGGGCGGCGGCGTCGGGCTCGGCGATGATCTGGTTGGCGAGTTGGCCCACCTTTTCCAGCGTGCCGGGCTTGAGCAACACCCAGTTGTGCGGCACGACATCCGGGTTGGAAAACGTCATACGCAACGGCTCGCCGGCTTTCACTTTCAGCGTCTTGTTTGTATAAGTCAGGTTCTTGCCCGCCTCGACGCTGATGGAGCGCGCGCCGGCGATCGTGTTCTTCCACGGATTCGGCACACTGTGCGCGACCACGGCGAGATCGGCCAGGATCGGATGCGCTGCAATGACACGCGGCAACGGCCGATAGCCAGGGTACGCGGTGTACGGCGCCGCCAGCTTGTGCACCGTGATGATCAGGTCGTGTGCCGCGCCGTCATCGACACGGAGGTGCAGATGAAGCTGGTTGACGGGCTGAATGTCAGGCAACTCCAGAAACAGCGTGCGGCCATCAGAGGCGACATGGGCCTCGGCAATGCGCACCGGGTCGTGGCCTTTCGTGCCGGGGTGGCGCGGCGAAAACTCCGGCGAGCCGTACGACGAGCTGTAGCGATAATTCCACGCCTGGGCGAACTGGTTGGCCGTCTGTTCGGCGACGGCGCGGCAGATCGGTTGCGTGAACGTGACCTGCACGCCATTCTCGTGGACGCGGAACGCCTTGGGCAGTTGCGCGGGCTGGCCCGTGTAGCGAACGCGCTGGAAACAGCCGTCGGCGTCGGTGTACGTGCCCCAGCCCGCCATGCCACTTACGTACAGCTGGCCATCCTTGGGGTTGAAGCGCGCGCGATGGGCGCCGGAAAGAAATTCACCGACGAGCGGCACGATCGCGCCTTGCGCTTGGCCATCGACTTCATCGCGCAACACCAGGAAATGGCTGCCTTGGCCGTACGACGTGTGGACGAGCTGGCCTTGCATCGGGCCCCAGCGATCGCTGCTCACGTACACTTGTCCGCCGGCGGAGTTGTCCAGGCCGCGCGGGAGGTAGAAAAGAGGGAGTTCCGGCGGCTTCTTGTTTTTGGGGCCGCCGTAGCCGTAGTGGGGCAACTTCGACCCGCGGGATTCGCTGCGCTCATCCCGCGGCTTGACGAGACAGACCATGGAGGCCGGGGTCCATTCGCCCTCGGAGCACGGGACGGTGAGCGAACCGTCGGGTAGCAAACCGAGGCCGTCCGGATTGCGGAAGCCCGTGGCGAGCACGTCGGCGCGCTTGCCGTCAGCACTGATGCGCAAGAGTCCTTGGTTGCCGGACGCGGTGTAGAAGTTGCCCGCGGCGTCGCGCTGCAAGCCGCAGATAAAGTCGTGGCCTGCGGGCGAAGTGAGGTAGGCGTTTGCAAAGCACTCGTAGAAATCGGCCTCGCCATCGCCATTGACATCGTGCAGCCGGGTGATCTGATTGCGCCCCAGCACATAAGCGCGTCCATCCGCGACGACCAACCCCAAGGGCTGATGCAACCCGGCGGCGACCCGGCGCCAGCGAACCTTGTCGAGCTTGTCGTCCAAGCCGTCTACGCGCCAAACGTCGCCTTCCATGGTGCAGATCAGCGCCGCGCCATCCGGAAGGAAATCGTGGTCGCCGAAGAACATGAGCGCCTTCCAGGGGTTCACGAACGGTGGCGTGATGTTATCGACGACATATGGGCCGCCGTTGCCGAGCGTACCCTTGGTCACCATGGTCTGCGGCCATTGCGCCGGACCGCCGCGCGTCAGATGGGCGAGCGGATGGTCCTTGGCCGGCGCGACGGTGCGGACGAACTTGCCGCCCTCCACCCACGGAGCGTCGAGCATTTCGACGTCGCCGATCTTGTAGGCGAAGATCACGCGTTGGCCGTGCCGGTAGAAGCCGCGATACTGCTTTGACGCGCGGGAATCGCTGCGCTCATCCCGCGGCTTGGGCAATGGGGCGCCATCCATGATCAGGCCGTCCATGAAGCCGTGGCGCACGTCGGAGAATTTGACGCAGCCGCCCTGCCAGACCGCGTCGTAGCTCAGCGTGTCGGGATTGAAACACGCGGCCAGCTCGCCCTTGTCGCCGAGGCGGACGCAGACTGCGCGCGGCACCGTGATGCCGTTGCCCCGAAAGACGCCGCACTGCAGCGAGCCGAGATCGGTTTGATTCCAACGACCGTCCTTCCAGGTCGATTCGTTCTGATTGCCCCAGTGCCCCTTGCTGCCGCCGTCGAGCCCCGGGAATGCGGGCAACAGCAGCGGCATCGTCGGCTGCTTGCGGAAGTGCTCGGCCTGACGCGCGTAGAAATCGTAAAGCCGATTGCGATTGACCGGCAACTGCCAGCTCGGCCAGTCCTTGGGGTTGAGCGGCGCGCGCACGATCGGCATCGGCGCCGGCTCGACAAGGTGCGCGGCCATCAGATCGACGCCGGAGTTGTTTGTGCCCAGCTCCAGCAGAAAGCGGACCAAGTCGCGGCGCTGCTCAAACGTCATCGCCTCCGCCAAGCCCTCCGGCATCAGTGAGCCGACTTCGCGCCGCGTGTCGATGTTGTCCTTGCGAATCTTCGTGATGTTGCCGGTCGCCGGATCGCGCAGCTCCAGCTCCTTGTCGTTCTCGCCGGCTTTGTAGCCCTGATGTGACTTGCCGTCGCCAGTGATGACCATGAGCGCCATGTAACCGTCCTTGATCTGGCGCTTGGGCCACAGGACCGATTCGACGATCTGGTCCGGCGGCAGGCATTTGCCGACAGCGCTGAGTTCCGGGCCGACGGTGCCGCCGAGCTGGCCGACCTTGTGGCACGAGACGCACGCGAACTGCGGCGCCAGAAAGACCGTGGCGCCGCGCCGTGCATCGCCGTGGGACTTCGCTTCGGAAAGAAGTTGCGCGATCAGCTCCGGGCGATACTCCAGGAACTTGCCGGCCGGCGCGGGCTTGGTGGTCTGGCTCCGCAGCACTGTTATCGCCGTAAAACCTAGCGGCAACAGCGTCAGGAGCACTACGAAACTCAGGCGGCGCATCGCGAACAATCCTCCAAGCGAAGGGAATGCAAGCTAACTCTTCGTAGGATATCGTTTCCAGTGGTTGCGAGCAGCCTGAAGCGCTGGCGACGCCGTGGACTGCGGTTTCCGGCATTGCCCGGCCATGATAGCTTAAGCGCATGGGTAAGAAGATCGACAACCCGCCGGCCGTCCTTGCGGAGCGCTATCGGGGCCCAAACATTCCCATGGCGGTCATTCGTCGCTTCGCGCGCAACATCGCGCGGCGATTCCAGCCGGACAGAATAGTGCTCTTCGGATCATTCGCATACGGCAAGCCACATAAGGACAGCGACGTAGATTTGCTCGTGGTCATGCCATGCTCGGATGAAACCCGCCAGGCGCTGCGCATCAGCCTGGATATGGATCACCCCTTTCCGATGGACTTGATCGTCCGCAAACCTGAAACCATTCAGCGGCGGCTGGCAGAGGGCGACTGGTTCTTGCGGGAAGTCCTCGACAAGGGCAAGGTCCTTTATGAAAAAGTCCACCAAAGAATGGGTGCGAAAAGCCGAAGCCGAAGAAGTCCAACGTTGCCTGCAATCAACGGCGCAGGTTCGAGCGGCCATGCGCCATGCGCTCGGACTGCGCCGCGCCTAATCCTTCAGCAGCAACACATTCACGGCCTTCACCGCCACGCGCACCTTGTCGCCGACCTTGAGCTTCATGTCGTCGAGTGAATCGAGCGTCATCACGGATTCCATGTGCGCCCCGCCGGTCAGCTCGACGCGCACCTGGCACATCACCGAGCCGCGCTTGATGTCGATCACTTTTCCTTCCAAACGGTTGCGAGCGCCGATCGTCATGGCTGAATTCTCCTTTGAACAGGGCACCGAGCGTCTCCCACGGGTTCGACTGTACCAAATCTTGGCACCGGTACAACACCGAGCCCCGCAAAAAAGGCTGCGAGCAAGTCCTTGGCGCCGCGGGTTGTTAAGTTCATCAAAGGCATTGCAACCCACCGAGAAATCGGCGAAAGTAATCTATGGTGCAGTGGTGAACGTGAAACGGCAAGCCAAGGAACATCTTATGTCGCATCGATATCTCTTCGCGGCGCTAGGGTTATTGGTTCCCGCACTCGGCGCCGCCGATTGGCCACAATTCCGCGGTCCCGGCGGGCTCGGCGTCGCGGCCGACAAAAGCCTCCCGGTCACCTGGAGCGACAAGAGCAACATCGCCTGGAAGACCGACCTGCCCGGCCCCGGCTCGTCCAGCCCGATTGTTGTCGGCGACAAGATCTTGGTCACCTGTTACAGCGGCTATGGCCTGGACCAGAATGATCCCGGCGAACCCAAGAATCTGAAGCGCCACTTGGTCTGCCTCGACCGTCAAGGCAAGATCAACTGGCAGCGCGATGTCGCCGCGCCCAACATCGACGAAACCCCGTTCCGCGGCTTTCAAGCATTGCACGGCTATGCTTCCAGCACCCCGGTCTGCGATGGCAGCTCCGTCTATTGTTTCTTTGGCGCCGCCGGCGTCGTCGCCTTCGACCTGGCCGGCAAACAATTGTGGACGAGCAGCGTTGGCGCCAAGGTCCACAACTGGGGCTCCGGCACTTCGCCCGTCTTGGCCGGCGATTTCGTCATCGTCAATGCCAGCGCCGAAAGCGGCGCGCTCGTGGCGCTCGACAAAAAGGACGGCAGCGCCGTCTGGAAACAGGCCGGCATGGAATGGTCCTGGACCACGCCGCTGCTCATCGACGTGCAGGGGCGCAAGCAAGCGGTCGTCAGCGTCTACAATGTGCTGCGCGCCTTCGATCCGAAAACGGGCAAGGATCTCTGGCACTGCGAAGGCCTGCCCGATTACGTTTGCCCCAGCCTGACCGCGGCCGACGATGTCGTGTTCGCCATCGGCGCCCGCGACAACACCGCCATCGCCGTTCGCGCCGGCGGCGCCGGCGATGTCACCGCGACCAACCTGCTCTGGACTGCTAAACGCGGCTCGAACGTCTCCTCGCCGCTCCATCACGAAGGACACCTGTACTGGGCTCACGAAGGCCGCGGCATCGTATATTGTGCGAACGCCAAGACGGGCAAGATCGAATACGAAAAGCGTCTGGACCCGGACGCCAACCGCATCTATGCGTCCGCCTTTCTCGCCGGCGGCAAGATCTATTACGTCAGCCGCAACCACGGCACCTACGTCATCGACGCCAAGCCGGAATTCAAGCAAATCGCCCACAACGTAATCGCCTCGGACCCCAGCGTCTTCAACGGCAGCCCGGCGGCCATGGATGGAAAAATGTTGCTGCGCTCGGACCGCCGACTATATTGCATCGGCAACTGATTTGGAGTGCGGCGCTTTGACGCCGCTTTGATTTTTTCAATTTGGACTGCGGCGCTTTTCCGCCGCTTTGGTTTTTGCGTTTTTTGGACTGCGTGTCGTTCAAAAGGATAAGCAAACCAAAAAGCTAAAGCGGCGTCCAAGCGCCGCACTCCAAATTAGACCAGACCGGTCGGGGATTGATACTCCGGTGATTCTGCTGTCATTGTAGCGCGGTTTCCCTAGCGCGGCCGAGCCGCAAACAAAGAAATCGAATCACGAAAACCCAAAAGCTCGAAACCACGAAAGAAAACTCTTGTGAATCGTTTGGTGTTTTCGCGATTTCGTGTTTTCGTGATGGTTTTGGATTCTTCGCGGGGCGCGAAGAAATTGAACGATAGTAGTACAATGTGCTTGACCGGCAGCGAATTCGCCAAGTCCCTTGCGGCGATTGCGGGCCGGTTTATAATGAAGGCCCCATTGCAATTCTCCAGGTAGCGCGGGCCCCATGACATGCCTCGGTGCGGACGAGTTGCTGCTCTTGGTCGAAGGTGCGTTGGCGGCCCCTGAGCAAGCCGGCGCCGAAGCGCATGTGCGCGCCTGCGCAACGTGCCGGGCTGCGTACGATCGGCAGCGCGGCGATGCCGACCTTTTTCGAGAGATCAAGGCGGCGCGCGGTAGTGCGGCATCCTTTGGGAATCACGGGACTCCAGGATTCGACGGCGACGCGCTGGGCGCGATCCCCGGCTACGAGGCGCTGGGCGAGGTGCATCGCGGCGGGCAGGGAGTTGTCGTCAAGGCGCTGCAAAAGGCGACGAAACGCATCGTCGCCGTCAAAGTGCTTTTGCACGGCCGGCACGCCACCGACCGCCAGCGCCTGCGCTTCGAGCGCGAGATCGACCTGGCCGCCCAATTGCGACATCCGCACATCGTCACCATTCATGACAGCGGCGTCGCCGCGGGCCGGCCGTTTCTGGTGATGGAGTTCATCGACGGTCTGCGCCTCGATGAATATCTGCGCACTCATCCACAGTCGGTCGCCGATCGACTGCGGCTCTTCGGAGTAATTTGCGGCGCCGTCGGCTACGCGCATCAACGCGGCGTCATTCATCGCGATCTGAAGCCGGGGAATGTGCTCGTCGACGGCGACGGACAGCCGCACGTGGTCGATTTCGGGCTGGCCAAGACGGCCGACAGCGCCGCGAACACGGATGGCGCGGCCCTGACGGACACGGGCGAGTTCCTCGGCACCCTGGCATACGCGGCGCCGGAACAGGCGCGCGGCGAGCCCCACCTGATCGATACGCGTACCGATGTCTACGCGCTCGGTTTGATCCTTTACGAAATGCTCACCGACACGTTGCCGTACGACGTGCACGGCTCGCTCTCCCGTGTGTTGACCAACATTGCAACGGCGGCGCCGGGCGCACCGTCGCGGCACAACCCGGCGCTCGATGGCGACGTGGACACGATCGTGCTGAAGGCGCTGGCGAAGGAACCGGATCGGCGCTATGCAACGGCCATCGATCTGGGGCGCGACATCGAGCACTATCTGACGGGCCAAGCGATCGATGCGCGGCGCGACAGCATCACGTATCTCTTGCGCAAGGCGCTGCGGCGGCACCGGGCGGCCGTGGGAACGGCGCTGGCGTTCGTATTGGTGCTGGTGGCCGCCCTCGTGACCTCGCTGACGTTTTGGCGGCAGGCGGTGGATGACCGCGACCGGGCCCAGATTGCCGAGGGCCAGGAGCGGGTCGCCCGGACCGAAGAACAGCGCCAGCGCGAGGAGGCGGAATGGCAGGCGTATGTCGCCAATCTGGCGGCGGCCAACGCGGCGCTGGATGTTCACGATGTGGTCGCGGCCAAGCTGCGGCTCGACCAGGCGCCGGCGCGACTACGCAACTGGGAATGGGGCTGGCTCTATCGACGCATCGACGACAGCGTGCGCACGCTGACCGGGCACACTTCGTACCTCGAGGCGGTCGCGTTCAGCCCGGACGGCACACGCCTCGCCTCGGCTTCTTGGGACAAGACCGTGCGCATCTGGGACGTGAAGACGGGCGCGCTGCTCGGAACCTATGAAGCGCCTGCCGAAGTGTGGACGCTTGCTTTTCATCCGCAGGACGGCAGCCTGGCCGTGGGCTGCTGGGACGGCCGCATCCGGCTGTGGCGCCTGGAAACCAAGGACGTGCCCGTGAGCTTGCGCGGGCCGGGATCGAAGGTCTGGGCCGTCGCCTATAACCACGACGGCACGCGTCTGGCCGCCGCCTTCGACGGCGCGCAGGCATCGGCCGAAGCCGCGGCACTCGTCTGGCGCACGGACACGTGGGCGCCCGTGGCGCAGTTCGCGCTGGTGGGACGCGCCAACGGCCTGGCGTTTTTGGCGGATGGCCGGCGGCTCGTCACCGCAACCAAGCTCGGCTTGCAAACCTGGGATGTGAACACCAACGCGGAAGCGAAGGACCGTTTGCCGGTCGGCGCGCCGGTCGGCGCGCTGGCGCTGGATCGCAACGGGACGCGGATGGCGCTGGCCGAGGCCGACGCCAGCATCGTCGTGCGCGATGCCGGCACCGGCGCGGAGGTGAAACGATGGCGCGGACACACCCTGCCGGTCAGCGCGCTGGCGCTGAGTCCGGACGGCGCGCTGCTGGCCAGCGCCAGCCGCGATAAGACCATTCGCCTCTGGGATCCCGGCACGGGCGTCGAACTCGGTGTTCTCTACGGACACACCTGGACCGTGTCGGCCCTGGCGTTCAGCGCCGATGGCGTCACGCTGGCCTCGGGCGGCTGGGACAAGGCCGTGAAGCTCTGGAACGTGCGCGGGCACGATGCGCCCCAGGCGCCGCGCCGCCATGCGGAACAAGTCCTGGCCGCCGCCTGGCATGCCGACGGCAAACGGCTGGCCAGCGGCGGGCGCGACGGCGCCGTTCTTCTCCAACACCTGGACGGCGTCACCCCCCATGCCCCCCCTTTGAAAGGGGGGGAGAGGGGGGGTTGGCAACGCCGCCACGAAGGGCCCGTCCAGGCGGTTGCGTTTCAGCCCCAGGGCGAATTGCTCGCCTCGGCGTCTTGGGATCAGACCGCGATCCTGTGGGACAGCGCCACCGGCAAGCGCGTCCACCTGCTCAAAGGCCACAGCGATCGGGTGCATGCGGTCGCCTTCAGCCCCGACGGCAAGCGCGTCGTCACCGGCAGCCGCGATAACACGCTGCGCGTTTGGGATGCGGACACCGGCGCCCAGATCGCCGTCGTCACAGGGCACGAAGATCATGTACATAGCGTCGCCTACAGCGCCGACGGCCGACGTTTCGCCTCGATTGGACACTTCACGCTCAAGGTATGGGATGCGGCGACGCTGAAGGAAATCGTCTCGTTCCGCCGTTCGACGCTGCAAGAGGATTTTGCGCTGGCGTTTCACCCGGACGGCAACCGCATCGCGGCCGGCGTCGACGCGCGCACCGTGGCGATCTGGGACATTGCCGCCGGCAGCCAAGTCGGCGAGCTGCGCGGCCATTCCGACGAGATCCACTCGGTCGCTTTCAGTCCGGATGGCAGCCGCTTGGCGTCGGCGTCGTTCGACGGCACCGTGCGCGTCTGGGATGTGGCCCGCGGCGTCGAGGTGGCGCGCAAGCACGTGCGCGTGTTCAGCCTTGCCTTCAGCGCCGACGGCGCGCGGCTGGCGGCGGGGCGCGGCGACGGCTCGTTGACGATCTGGACGGGAACGCCGCTCAAGGTCACGTCCAACGCAGGAGGCCCGTGATGGATGAGACGCGCGCCAGCCTGTTGTTGCGTGTCAAAGACCCGCGCGACGCCGTCGCCTGGGGCGAATTCCACAATCTTTACGCGCCCTTGCTCTACGCCTATGCGCGCGGCCGCGGCCTCAACCATGAAGATGCGGAGGACGTGCGCTCGACCTGTTACGAGGCGCTGGTCAAGCAGCTTCCCGGCTTCGAATACGACAAAACGAAGGGCGGCTTCAAAGCCTGGTTGCGCACGCTGGTGCAGCGCCGCGTCGTCGATCTGCTGCGTCAGCGCCGGGAAGCACACGCCGACAGCCATGAATTGGCGGCCGTCGCCGATCCGACGCCGGGGCCCGACGACCTTTGGGAACAATCGTGGCGGCAACAACATCTGCGCTTCTGCGTGGACAAGGTGCGAACTCAGGTTCCCGAGCAAACCTATGCCGTCTTCCGCATGCTCGTCGATGATGACAAAACGGTGCCCGATGTGTGCCAGAGCCTCGGCCTGAACTCCAATCAAGTCTATAAGGCGAAGGCCCGAATGCTCACCTTGATCCGTGCGGAAATGGCCATACTTGATCCCGATCCTTCGGCTGCATGAATATTGATTATACTTCGAGCGGCTAAGAATGACACAAACAGAGCCGCGCACGAAGTAAGCGGTTTCCTCGGCGCCCGCTTACTTCGTGCGCGGCTCTGTTTGTCTCAATCCTGACCGCGAGCAGTATACATTGCACCGCAGCCACGAGCTATGTAACGGATTCTTAAGTGAGTTGCCATAACCGCCAATACGGCATGGTGTTGTGGCCAGAATCGTCTGCAGAATCCGGCGTGGTTCAAAAACGAGCGGTTGCGGGTGCCAAGCGACTATGCACCTGACTGGGCCACTTGGCCTAGTCGGTATAGTCGTGGTTCATTTCCGCAACCATTGGATTGATAACCCTTTGCGACGAAGAAATTGGGCGACTGGGCCACAATGCACCGACACTCCACACACACACACATGATTGTTACCCGTTTTTGAACCACGCCCAGAATCCGGCACGGTTCAAATCTGATCGTCTCCGGGAGACAGGGTAAGGCGACCGGCAGAAGGAACTTTCCCCGGAGGACGGACATTCCTGTCCGTCTATGGCCCGCGACGGACAGGAATGTCCGTCTATGGCCCGCGACGGACAGGAATGTCCGTCTATGGCCCGCGACGGACAGGAATGTCCGTC
>Ga0080064_1001192_pt1 | contig 55965 bp, 52 predicted proteins | sample Subgrocontami54m_FD_69260 | JGI IMG/M metagenome (GOLD analysis project Ga0080064, IMG submission 69260) | Subsurface groundwater microbial communities from S. Glens Falls, New York, USA - GMW46 contaminated, 5.4 m (SPADES assembly) (version 2) ...
CGCGGCGTGGGGGGGCAGGCATGGTTGGGGACCGGGAAGAAAATAGTTACCCCGGCGAGCCGAGCTCCGTAAGGAGCCGGGTGAGTTCGCGTCCGTAACCCGGCCGCTGACGCGGCTCGGCTCGCCGGGACAGTTATTTTTTTCCGAGCGCCTTACCTGCCTGGCCGACAAGCATGTCTGCCCCACAATGCCATTAGCCGACAGCGAACGGTTTCTTCGTTGCCAACGCAAGAAGATCGGAACCTGTCGCGGCAAGTTTGCAACTGGCCGAGGCCGTTCGGCAAGTTGGAAACTTGCCGCCACAAGAACAGCCAAATTCTGCTTGCCAGACCCCCGCATCGCAGTGTACGATATCCTTTGTTCCCGCCAAAGAAACGCTGCCCAAGCGGTCGATCATTGTTCAGGCAATATCCTCTAGGAAGTATCACGCCATGCTGCGCATTCTCGGGTCCGACAAGACCTTCTGCGACGGCATCACTCGCCGCGACATGCTCTGGGCCGGCGGCCTGGGCATGTTCGGCCTGGGGCTGAGCGACTATTTCCGGCTGAATGATCTGCAAGCTAGTCCGGTCCGGCAGGACATGCCGCGCAGCTTCGGCCGGGCCAAGGCGTGCATCCTCCTTTATCTGTACGGTTCGCCGAGCCAGCTCGAACTGGCGGACATGAAGTACGACGCCCCCGTCGAAATCCGCGGCGAGCTGGGCGGCATCCGTTCGAATCTGCCGGGCTGCGACGTTTGCGAGTTGCTGCCGTACACCTCACGCGTCATGGACAAGGTTACCGTCGTCCGCTCGATGACGCATCCGTACCCGATCCACGGCGTCGCGTTCGCCACCACCGGTATCCCGGCGATCGACGTCGCCATGGAACTCTCGCCGCGCGATACGCGCCATTGGCCGTTCGTCGGCTCGGTGGTCGATTACGCTTTCCAACAGAACCGTCCGCGTCGGCCGGGCGAAATGCCGCACAACATCGCCCTGCCCTTCCACTTCAGCAGCCAGCGCGTGGGCGAAGTGCCGCGTGCGGGTCCGTACGGCGCTTTCCTCGGCAACGCGTTCAATCCGCTCTGGACCGACTTCCACGGCACGGCCAACAAAAACGCGCATAAGACGCTGACGGACCAAACCTTCGACGCCCCGGAGCCATACGTCGGTATCACGCAAGATAGCCGATTCGAACTGGCGCAGGCGACGCGCGTTACCCCCGATCTGACGTTGGACCGCCTCAATCGCCGCCGCTCGTTGGTGGAGCAATTCGACCAGGCGCGCCGGCAGAACGATCAAAGTGAGCGAAGCCTGGACCGCTACCGCGCGATGGCGTATTCACTCATCGGTTCGGAGCGCATCCAGCAAGCGATCGACATTGGCCGCGAGCCAATCGGGCTGCGTGAGACCTATGGCATGACCATATTCGGCCAGGCGGCTTTGGCGGCGCGGCGTTTGGTCGAAGCGGGCAGCAAATTCGTCAGCGTCTTCTGGGACGAATTCGGCTTGGCGGGCTCCGGCTGGGACACGCATTGGGATCACTACAACCGGATGAAGAATGAGCTGATGCCCGGCTTCGATCGTGCGTTCTCTGGTTTGCTGCATGACTTGGATCAACGCGGCATGCTCGACGACACGCTGGTGATGGTCTTGAGCGAACACGGCCGCACGCCGCGCATCAACACCGCGCGCGGCGGCGGGCGCGATCACTGGTCGGAAGCGTATACCTGCCTATTCGCCGGCGGCGGCGTGGCGCGCGGGCGCGTCGTCGGCCGCACCGACAAGCACGGCGGCCGCGTCACCGAACGGCCGGTGTCGCCCAAGGACATTCTGGCGACGACGTATCACCTGCTCGGCATCGACCCGGAGACGCACCTTTACGACCGCACCGGCCGCCCGAATCCGCTGGTGGGCAGCGCCCAGGTGGTGCACGATATGCTGGAGTAAAATCTGCTATGCTGAAACAGAGGATCATTCCGGTGCAGTTGCCGATCACATTTCCCACAGTTGCCGATGTCATATCTAACGAAGCGGCAGCCTTTCGCCGGCTTTCTCCGGAGAATCGCGCTCTCGCTATCTTGGACCTGATTGCGTCCGGCGAGGCACTGTTGCAGAACTCGCCGAAGTGTGACTCGGGGCTGCGTCTGAAGGAACAGGACGAACAGGTGTGGCGCAAGGCTTATGCCGAATTCTTCGAACAACAAGGATTCTGACCAGACTCCTCTGCCCCAGGATCTGCGCACCGGGCTTTTGCGCCTGGCGGAAGTTTTTGAGGCCAAGCAGCTGCGCTACACCTTGATCGGCGGCGTCGCAACGGCATATCGGAGCCGACCTCGTTTCACGCGCGATTTGGACTTTTTGGTGGAAATCCCGCAGGTAGTGTTGCCGGGCTTGCTCGACGAGTTGCAAGCGCGTGGTTTTTCCTGCAGCGCCGTCGACACCGTCCGCGCGTGGGCTCATCACCACATGGCCGAGCTTTCGTTCCACGCGATCCGCGTCGATTGGCTCAAGCCCGTGTTGCCTCTTTTCCAGCACGTCATCGACAAAGCGCCCATCGAGAATTGGTTGGGACAAGCGCTTCATATAGCATCGGCCGAAGGCTTGATCCTGACCAAGCTCATTGCGTTTCGCAGTCAAGATCAACTGGATATCGAGGGCTTACTCGCCGCCAATCGCGGGCAGCTAGACTTGCCGTGGATTGAACAAGAATGGCAAACGATTGCCGACAAGCAAGATCCTCGCTATGTCAAATTCCTGGAAATGAATGCCAAGATCATGGTTTCGCCATGATCGTCTCATCCGGAGTGTCGCCATGTCCGACGTCCTCCCGCGCACTGTCTCGCGCCCCATGCAATTCGCCAACGGCTGCGCCATCGGCATGAGCCACCGCTGGCACAAGGGCCAATACTGCTCGATCCTGACCGCGGCCGGCATCGTCGGCTGCGGCATCTACGACATCAAGACCGCCGGCCACTTCGGCCAGGCCATCGCCATCGCGCGCGGCACGCCGGAAAAGCCGCTCGTAGAGCCGGAAGATTTGCTGGAAGCGAAGATCGTCGAAGCGACGCCGCAAGCGCAGCAGCTCGGCATCACGATCGGCATGACGGGCAAGGCGGCGGTGGAAAAACTGTTGGCGGCGCAGTGATATGGACCAGCCCGCAGCGCAAGCAAGGTCCGCCCTTGCTTGCGCTGCGGGCTGGTATCGATCATTTCCGTTTTTTACACCCCCGCCAGCTCACGCCGCGGGCCGTCCGGGCGGCCGCGCTCCAGCGCGTCGCGCAGACGATTGCGGGCCACGTGCAGACGACGCTTGATCGTGCCCACCGGCGATTCGAACTCGCGGCTCATCTGCACCAGCGACTGGCCACGCAGGTAGAAGGCCACCAGCGTGTCGCGATCGAGCGGCTTCAGGGCGTCCAAACCCTGCAAGACCTCGGCGCGCTGCTCGGCGCGGATCAGCGCGTCGAGCGGACCGGCGTCGGCGGCCGGGGCGTTCTGGATCACCTCCGGATCGGCGCCGCGGCACGGGGCCTGGCGCGTGACCCGATTGATCGCCATGCGCACCGTGATCTGCCGCAGCCAGCCGACGAAGCAGCGCGGATCGCGCAACTGGTCGAGCTTGCGCAGGGCGTGGATGAACACTTCCTGAGTCAACTCGACGGCCTCGTTCACGTCGCGCAGCCGGGCCAAAGCCACGGCGTACACCGCCGGCTGGAAGCGCTCGACCAGCTCGCCGAACGCGGGCCGATCGCCGGCCCGAGCGCGCTCGATCAGCGAAGTTACATCAGTCCAGGTCATGTTCGTGATCTCCTGATCCCTGCCCGGGAAGTCAGCGGAATTCTGGCTTGCCGTTTAGCGCGGGCAGGATCATGGCCGCGCTAAACGGTAAGCCAAAGACAGCAGTCGGCGCGAAGCGCCGGCTACTCCATTCGTTGACAACAATCGGGGTGCAGTTGGAAAAACCGCGTCCGCACTAGGCCTCGAAACGGCGTCCCCAAGCGCACGGCTTGGGTAGTTCGATTCGCTGGATAAACGACCCTGAGGATCGTTGGTCCGTTGGCCGCGACCAGCATGTGCTGATCGCCCTCGCACTTCTGGCGAGGCGTTGCGGTAAGCCGCCCGTGCGGGTCGCGGACCGACCGGTCCGTACGGCCAAGGCCGCCTCGTGATCGAGGCGTTCATGGCCGCGCATGCGATTGGGCATGCAGACGCGCGCGTGCGACACTCGGGACAGGAATGCCCGAGGCTGACGATAGGCCGTGGTCTTGACAACCCGACCGGCGTCCACCACCGTCGTCGCGACGCGGCTCACCAGGGATTGCAAGTTACTCACGGCCATGACATACCTCCGGCAAATGGGTGGCCCGTTGGAAAGGGCCTGAGAGAGAGATTGGTTCTTCGGCGAAAACGTTCCTTTCAAAACACAGCGAACCTTACATTGGGCGTCGATGGTCCGACACGGAACAAGGATGCGAGGTTCGCGCGAAAAAGCAAGATACTGGAATGATAGCAAAGCGCATGCCAAGAGGGTTCGGGCCGCCAAATCAATGGCATTTTTCGATGTCTGCGGCACGCGAGTGCGTGCCAAAAACTGCGCGTGGTTGGCACGCACTCGTTTACATATCTCATTGGCATATCGTGGGTTACGCTTCCAAAATCGCCCGCATCAACGGCATGGTTCAATTCTCGTCATTTCTGGGTGACAGCGTAAGCGCTGAAGGGACCACACCATTCTGTCAGGTGATGCCGGCATTTTTTTCGGTGTAACATTGGATGGATCAAGGGGATAGGAAGTTGAGTGCGTGCCAAGTGTGTCGGAATTCTGTCGTTTCGAATATCACCTATGCCAGTGACCATTCTTGAACCATGCTCGCATCAACATGACAGGAAGTGGCGTCCCCCGAGGTCGTAGTCAATTGCGAGTAGCGGCCGCCGTGCGAAAATGCGTCAGGTTGCCCTAAAACGCATGTAGCGAAATGCTGCGCAAATCGGACCAGCCAGTGTCCGTTTTGGGGGCTTCGGACCAGCCCGCCCAACCAGAAACAGAAATCGGAAGAATCACTTGAAAACAGTCGCTGAAACTCAGAGAATCGCAGTATGGCAACCGCTTCATCACGCAAACGGCCTGCTCGCAAATACTCTGTCGCGTCCTACCGCGAACAACGGCAACGGATTCCGGCAGCCGAACTTGCCAAACACTCCGGCAAATGGGCGGCATTCAGCCGAGATGGCCGGCGCGTCGTTGCCAGCGCCAAGGATTTGCAGCAACTTGCGAAGAAACTCGTGGCGGCCGGCGAGAATCCTCAGAAGTTCGTTTATGAATTCGTCGGCGTTGAAGACTCATTCATCACAGGCGCTGAATTCCACTAATGTTGCGGCTGCCTTACCAACCCGGCGCGTTGGACCCGAGGAAACCGGTGCCGCCGTCTTTGCCATCGGCAGTCCGAGTTCGCTGGCGTCCCCTCATTCACATTCGCATCATTGGGTCCAACCGCCGATATTGGGATTTCGACCAGGCTTTGCTCGATACCGGCGCGGATGATACGGTTTTTCCACTGCACATCGCCAACATGCTCGGCGTTTCAATACTTCCCGACCGCGGACATTCGCATACATGGCGAGGCACCAGCTATCGCCTGCATTTCGGTCGCGTGCACCTCGAACTGACCGACGACATTTCCGTCTGGCGCTGGCCGGCGATCGTTGCTTTCACCGAAGCCGCCGTTCGCTACCCCCTCTTAGGCCATTGCGGCTTCATGGAGTACATCGAAACGCGATTCCTCGACGCCGACCGCGTTGTGGAGCTTGAGCCGAACACTTGGTATCCGGGATCGACGTAGGCGCGAATCGCACCGCCTCAATTGACATCCCCCTTAAACCGAAACGCTTTGCCGCCCAGGAATTGATCGCTCGTGATCGTCGGGCACACGAACTTCTCGATGTGCTCGACGATCAGTTCCGTGCCTTTGAAGTGGCTGACGTACGGCGGCATCTTCGGGTTGTACATCGTGTCGGTCATGTCGCGCATCAAGACCACGTTCTTACCGTTCTTGGCCATTTGCCGCAGGCCGAAGGGGCGGCCCAGGACGCACATGTTGGTGTGGACGCCGACGAGGATGACGTTGTTGATGCCACGGCTTTCGAGGAGGTTCCAGATTTCGACGCCGGAATCGCTGATGGCGTCGCCGTCGTTGATGTCGATGCCGGCGTGCTGCTTTTTCCACGGGGCCTTCGGGTTGCGGCCCTGGGCTCTCAGCTTGGCGTGCCAGTCGGCGTGTTCCACGAGGTCGTCGTCTTCGCCGCCGTCGGTTTGGTCGATGGGGTATTTGCCTTTCTCCTCGGCGGGAATCTTCGTGCACCACTCGGCGATGCCGGTCGGCAGGTTCTTCGCCTTCGGCGCGGCCATGGCGAGCTTGCGGCCCGGGTGGTCCTTGTACGGCTCCATGCAGCTCGACGGGGCGTGGATGATGAGCGCGCCTTGACTGCGGGCCTTGGCGAGGACGTCGTTCATGCGCGGCAACATCTCGTCGAGGCGGCGGACGGCGTTCAGGCAGTGATGGGCGTCCCAAACGTCGCAGACGATGACGGCGGTTTCGCTCGGTTTCCAGAAGGCGAGCTTGGTGCGCGTTTCGTAAACGTCGCCTTGGACGTTGACGCGGTAGCGCTGGGCGAGCTTCAGCGGCACGGCGTCGTCGGCGGCGAAGAGGAAGCTGGTGAGAGCGAAAGCCGGGAGAATAATGAAATGCTTCATGGTTCAGTTCTCAATTGGAAGTCGTTGAATGTCCACGCTACCGCACGCCGGTGGCGTAATCAAGCGCCATATGGACTGCGGCGGTTTGACGCCGCTTTCTTTTCTTTCATTTCACGATGGCGCCTTGCCCAAAACACGAAAAACAAAAGCGGCGTCATAGCGCCGCAGTCCAAAGTCGTCACTTGCCGTCCGCGCCGAAGACGCGCACGCCGGCTTTTTTCAGGGCAGGCAGTTGCATGGCGCGGGCGTCGGCAGAAAGCGGGTTACCAGTCAGGTAGAGCTGCAAAAACGGGGCGAAACGCTTCGGCCCGGCGGCGTCCTTTTCGGCGGCGACGACCAGTGGCTTCAAGTCGGCGATCTTGTTGTTTTCCAGCAGCAACAGGTGCAGCTCGGTATGCTTCTCCAGCGGCGCCAGCGATTCGATCTGATTGTCGGTCAGCTCGAGCGTCGACAGGCGTCGCAGCTTTTCGACGGGGCCGATGTCCTTGAGCTGGTTCTTTGCGGCGTACAGCGACCATAAGCGCTCCAGGCCAGCGACTGCGGTGATGTCCTTGAGCTTGTTGCCGGAAAGATAGAGCGACGTGAGCCGGTTGAGGCCCTTGAGCGGGCCGACGTCGGCGATCTGGTTGTCGGAGAGTTCCAGGTATTGCAAGTTCGTGAGGCCGGCGAGCGCGGCGACATCCTTGATCTGATTCTTGGCGAGATCGAGCGATTGCAAGTTATTGAGTTCCTTGAGCGGCTTGACGTCGGCGATCTGGTTGTTGGTGAGCCGTAGCGATGCGAGGTTCTTGCACTTTTCCAGGCCGGTGAGGTCCTTGATGCTCTTGCCCTGGGCGTCGAGGATATAGACGCGCAAGAGCTTCTCGTCGTTGAGATCGCCCTGCGGCTCGAAAATGACGGCGCGGATTGCCGCTTCCAGGTTCTTGTCCGGGATCTTGAATGCCGGTGGGGGCGGCGGTTTCTTCTCCGGTGTTTTGTCCTTCTTGTCCTTGTCTTGGGCGATGGTCGGCGCAATGGAAAGCAGCATCGACAGGCCCACGACGACGGCCATGAACGAAATCCGCGCTGACATATCAAGTCTCCTTCCGCAGTGTTGGCAGCTCAACGGGGTGTGTTGTTTCTGGTATGACTCGCTAGGGCGACAGTCAAGCGGCCAGTGTTCCAAAGGCGGACGCGGTAGTTTCCCGGCGAAGGCAAATGGATTACATTACAGGGTGCCCCTACCCCCTCCTTCCTGACAGCCGTCAACGTTTTCGAGGAGATTGCCATGATCGACCGTTTCATCGCCTCCTTTGTTTTGCTGCTGACCTTGACCGTCGGCCCGGGCGCCGCCCAGGACAAACCCAAGCCGTTGCCGGGGGATGAAATGATCTACAAGTACCTGTGCGCCGAGACCGACAAGCTCTCGAAGAAGTTCATGGACGGCGCCAAGACGTTGGGCGAGTGGAAGGAGAAGTTGCCGCGGCTGAAGCGCGAATACATGGACATGCTCGGCCTGTGGCCCATTCCGGAGAAGACGCCGCTCATGGCGACCGTCACCGGGCAGGTCGAGGCGCATGGCGTCGTCGTGGAGAAGGTGCATTTTCAATCGAAGCCGGGACTGTACGTCACGGCAAACGTTTACCACCCAAGCCCCAGGATGAGCAACGCGAATCCTGGGGGTCGGAAGTATCCCGCCATCGTCTATGTCTGCGGCCATTCCGGCAAGGGCCGCGACGGCAACAAGACCGCCTTCCAGGATCACGGCTTCTGGTTCGCCAACAACGGCTACGTTTGCATCGTCCTCGACACGCTCCAGCTCGGCGAAATCCCCGGCGTGCATCACGGCACCTACGGTCGGCCGTGGACGCATCTCAAAAGCTATGGCATCGACCCCCCCGCTCCCCCCCTTGGCAAGGGGGGGCCAGGGGGGGTCGAAACGCGCGCCTGGTGGTGGTCCGCCGGTTATACGCCCGCCGGCGTCGAATGCTGGAACGGCATCCGCGCCATCGATTATCTGCTGACGCGGCCCGACGTCGATCCGGACAAGATCGGCGTCACCGGCATCTCCGGCGGCGGCGCGGCCACCTTCTGGATCGCCGCCGCCGATGACCGCGTCAAAGTCGCCGTCCCCGTCTCCGGCATGAGCGACCTGGAAAGCTACGTCAAGAACAAGGTCGTCAACGGCCACTGCGACTGCATGTTCCTTTACAACACCTACCAATGGGACTGGACCACGATCGCCGCCCTCGTCGCCCCGCGGCCGCTGCTGTTCGCCAACAGCGACAACGACGGCATCTTCCCGATGGACGGCAACCGCCGAATCATCGCCAAGCTGCGCGACTGCTACCGCCTGTTCCCCAAGCCGCGGGATGAGTCTTCGATTCCCGCGGGTACGGGAGCGGTCAGTCTCATTGAAGAATACGTCTCCAAGGGCGGCCACGACTACCGCCCCGACCTGCGCATCGCGATCTTCAAGTTCCTCAACAAGCACCTGAAGGGCGACACGACGACGCCGGTCGAAGACAGCGCAAAGTACACGCCGCTGCCCGGCAAAGACCTGCGCGTCTTCCCGACCGACGCGGACCTTCCGAAGGACGCGATCAATGGGCGAATTGACGAGACGTTTGTACCGAGGGTGCAGGTGGAGTTGCCGACGCAGGAGAAGTTTGCGGAGTGGAAGAAGGATCTGCTTGCCTCTTTGCAAAGCAGAGTGTTATATGCGCGTATCGACGATATTATTCCTGCCAAGAGCGGATATCAGGCTGACTTTTCGGGAGAACCCCACTCGTTTCTAGCAACCGAGCCAGGCATTCAAGCAACCTGGCACGGCATCAGAACCAAAGTTGACGACATCCGCGCACGAACGCTCATAGTTGCCACGCCCAGGAACGGATCCGCAGGTTCGGAACAAGACTGGAAACCATATTTTGACAAGGATGTCGCCATTCCGATTGTGCGAGTGCGCGGCGGACTGCCAGTTGCCTGGACACTGAAATCTCCGCCCAACTACGTAGAAAGATCGCACGTCTTACTTGGTCGGACAACGGATCAAGGTCGTGTTTGGGATGTCATCGCCGCTATTCGAATGCTGCATCTTCGGGATGGGAAACAAAAGGACCTGGGATACCGTGTCATCGGCGGCGGTCAAGCCGGCATCCTCGCCGCCTACGCCGCCCTGTTCGAGCCGTCGATCAAGGAGGTGGTCGTCATCGATCCGCCGAAGTCGCACAAGGAGGGGCCGCATTTCCTGGGCGTCTTGCGCGTGCTCGACATTCCCGAAGCGCTGGGCCTGCTCGCCCCGACGCCGCTGACGATCATCGGCGGCAAGGACGCGGCCTTCGACCGCACCGCGGAGATTTACCGGCTGGCGGGGGCAAGCGATAAGTTGGTGAGGAAGTAGCAACGAATTATGGTAGAATTGGCCAACGGGAGGACATCATGACGAAAATCCAAGGCCAGGTGTATGGCGATCAAGTAATGCTGCCGCGCATGCATCTGGATCGGCTCGTCGAACTCGCGCGCAACAGTGACGCGATCGATCTGGAACTGTGTGAGGTCGAAACCACCGCGCGGGACATCTTGACGATGGCGGAGAAGGGAAAGGCCTTTGATTTCTGGCACGAGGCCGGCGAGGATGTTTACAGCGCCACCGATGGAGCGCCGATCTAAATGCCCCTGCCAACGTTCACGCGCGGCGAAGTGGTTCTGACCCGGTTTCCGTTCACCGACCTGAGCGGCTCAGCGGTGCGGCCCGCGCTGGTCGTGTCCCCAGGCTTGATTGGCGATGACCTGATTCTGGCGGGTATATCGAGTGTCGTGCGCGGGCCGATCAGCGTGATGGACTTGCGAGTCAACGCGGCACATCCTGAATTCGGTCTAACGGGCTTGCGCTTAACCTCGGTCATCCGCCTGCACAAGCTGGTCACCGTTGAATACTCGTTGATTATTCGTCGCCTCGGCAAATTGGGACCTCAGCTTCTCCAGGACGCCGACACGTTGCTGGCACAAGCGGTCGGGCTCTGAAATCTGCATTAACCGTTTGGGGGCAGGTCAATTCCCCGCCGGCCAATGATAAAACGCCAGCGCGATGATCACGTAAACCGCGAGCAGCAGTGCCCCTTCCATCCAGTGGCATTCGCCGTCCTGACTGACCAGCGACAAGACGCCGATCGCCATCGTCACGGCGATCACTTCGAACAACGAAAAATGCAAATCGAAGGGTTGCCCCATCAGCATGGCGGCGAAGACCAGCACCGGGGCGACGAACAGGGCGATCTGGATGCTGCTGCCGACGGCGATGTTGACGGCCAGGTCCATTTGATTCTTGGCGGCGACCAGCACGGCGGTGGAATGCTCCGCCGCGTTGCCGATCACGGCGGCATCAGCTCGTCGTGGCAGGGCGGTCCGCATTGGCAGCATGACCAACGAATAACTTCAGGGCGTGCTTACGCCGCGCCGTTCGCCGGCAGAATCGCCGGTCTGCACATAAGTCTGGTGCAGAGTGATCGGGGCCGACACTTTCCGCAAGCGCAGGTTGAGCAGCTCGACGCCGAGGGAAAACGCCATCGCGAAGTAAACGTAGCCCTTGGGAATGTGAACGTGCAACCCGTCCGCCACTAGGGCCGTGCCGATGAGGATCAAAAACGACAGCGCGAGCATCTTCATCGTCGGATGACGGCTGACGAAATTCGCGATTGCCCCCGCGAATACCAGCATCACCAGCACCGCGAGCACGACAGCCGTGATCATGATCGTCAGCCCGACCCAGGCGGCATCCGCTCGAGTCTGAACCATGCCGACGGCTGTGATGACCGAATCGAGCGAAAAAACGAGGTCGATCAGTACCATTTGCACGATGGTCATGCCAAACGAAGCTGCGACGGGCGGGGCCCCGGTTGCCTCGTGGCCTTCGAGCTTGTCGTGAATCTCATAGGTCGCTTTGCCAATTAGAAACAAGCCACCCAAGAGCATGATCAGATCGCGGCCGCTCACGCCGTATACGTCGTCCGGCGCGGCTGTCCAGAACTGAGGAAACGTGAACAAATCGTTAGTCAGCCCGACGATCCAGCCGAGGGTCAGCAGCAGCGCGATGCGCATGAGCATGGCGAGTGCGAGGCCGACGCGCCGCGCGCGGGCTTGCTGGTGTTCGGGCAGCTTCCCGGCCAGGATCGCCAGGAAGACGATGTTGTCGATGCCAAGTACGATCTCCAGCGCCGTCAGGGTGGCGAGGGCGATCAGGTTGTCGACGCTGAGCAATTCCGTCACCGCATTCTCCTCGCAGAACCGTGGGCAACTGCCTGCTGCCTCCTTTTTAGGCGTCGCCGCGGCAAAAGCCATAATAGATGGCGGTGCCGACGATGCCGAAGCCGAGCGCCGCGTAGAGCAGTACTTCAGGACCGCCGACGAGCCACAGGCAAACGCCGGCCAGCGGGGCCCAAGCGACGGCCAGGCTGCGCAGGCCCCAGTACATGCCGACGCCTTGAGCGCGCGTCGTCGCGGGCAGGCTCGACGTGATCAGCGCCTTGCGCGCCGGTTCGCCGATTTCACGCAGGCCATAGACGATGAACGCCACGGCCAGCAGCTCATTCGGCAGAAGGGCCAAGAGCAGCGGGAACACGGCAAAGAAGATGAAACTGGTGCCGATGAACGGTTGCAAGCCCACGGATTGCGTCATGCGGCCGATGGGCAAATAGGTGACCAGCGCGGTGAAATGGTTGAGCGCCATCAGCAAGCCGAGATCGCGGAACGATACGCCGCGCAGCAGCACCAAATACAGCGGCAGTAGCTCTTTGGTCAGCCAATCGCACCAGCGCGTGAAGATTTCGGCGAGCAGCAGGCGGCGGATGCGCGGCGGCACTTGCCGGTAGACTGCGCGCCAGGAGATGCCGGCCGGCGGCGCGTCGTGATGCGGCAACCAGCGCCATTGAGCCAGCAACATGCCGGCAGCGAGTACGAGAGCGCTGCCGACCAGCCAATGCATGCCCACGACAGTGCCTTCGTCCGGGCCATAGTGCTCGGCGAGCGCTTGCAGCACGAACCCGGCGATCAAGGGGCCCAGGATTTTGGGCAGGCGTTTTTGAATCGATTGCAGCGCGAACGCCATGCCCTGCTTTTCCTTGGCGACGGTCGAGCCGACAGTCGTGAACGTCACCGGCACCGACAACGGTTCCCAAGCGAGGATCAGCAGCACGGCCACGACCGCGGCAATCGCGCCGGGGATCAACAAGAACAGCAGATAGCCCAGGATCGTCAGTGCGCCGAATAGGAGCAAAGAACCGCGATCGCCGAGCTTCGCGGTCAGATGGCTGCCGCTGAAGCTGCAAAACGATTCGAACAGATTGAAAGCGCAGGCGTATAAGCCGACGAGCCAGAGGGCGCTGGCATGAACCGTTTGCGTTTCGCGCGCGGTTTGGGCGAGGTCTTTGGTGCGCGCTTGCAGGTACAGCGGCATGAACGGTTGCCAGAGCTGCTGGCCCAAGCCGAAGAGCAACACCGCCAGCAGCACCAGCCCGACCGTGCGGTTGAGGGCCAGGAATCGCGCCAGGCGCTGATCGTCGCGGGGCATGATGCAATTGTACCGGTCAGGTGGGTTTCGCTGCGCTCCACCCACCCTACATGGCAAACGCGATCAGCGCCTCCACAAACTCCGCTTCCTTCTCGAACATCGGCAAATGGCCGCAGTCCTTGATGAGCTTCCACTGGGCGTGCGGCAGACACTTGCGATACGCTTCTCCATACGCCGGCGGCACCAGACGATCGTCGTCGCCCCATAAGAGCAGTGTCGGGCATTGGATGCGCCGCAGCCGGGCGGCGAGTTTCGGGTCATAGGGCCGTTCCCAGACGAGACGGGCCAGCACCGTCATCGCCTGGTACGCTTGCAGCATCGCTTGTTCGTCGTTTTCCTTTTTGATGATCAGCGTCGCCATGTAGCCGTTGGGATCGTGGAACAGCATCTCGCGCATCTTGTCGCGGTCCTGGATGATGCGGAAAAGATCGGGCAGCGGCTGCTCCTCGACCCACAGGCCCGGCGCGTCCGCGATCCACAGCTTCTTGACGCGCTCCGGCCAGCGCACGGCGAACTCGGCTGCGATCCACCCGCCCAAGCTGACGCCGCCCAGGATGAACTCGTCCAGGCCCAGCGCGTCGAACAGCTCGACGTAATGGAAGGCCATGTCCTCGACGGTGTCGATCTGGTCGAAGCCGCCGGACTGGCCGAAGCCGGGATGCGTCGGCACGATGACGCGGAACTTTTTGGCGAGGGCCTGATAGAACGGGAACCACATGAACGCTTCGCCGAGCGTGCTGTGCAGGTAGACGAAGGGCGGGCCATCCGAAAAAGGGGTCAGACCCCCTAGAATCACGGGGTCAGACCCCTTTTTCGGATCGCCGGATTGCATGATGACGACGGGTCGGCCATGGAGGTCGATGGTTTCGGGCTGGCCGCCGCTCTTGGAGAGCAGCACGCGGGCGCCGTATTTCAGTTTTTTGAGAGTTTCGAACATAATACACCTTGTTTACGTTTAGCGCCCCAGGAATCCCCCGCAGGCGAGTGATCCTGGACGCGCTAAACGTAAACGGGTCAGTTCACTTTTCTTGAGTGCGGCAGCACCGCGCGCGCCAGCAGCTCCATGCACTTGCGCGACTTTTCGTGCGACATCGTGCCCGTCTGACATCCCGTCAGCACCACGCCGCAGCCGAGTTCCTTTTGATATTGCTCGAGCTTTTGCCGAACGGTCGTCGGGCTGCCGACGATGGCGAAGACGCCCTTTTCGATGTCGTCCCACGTTTTCTGCGCCGGCAGGAAGAACTTCTGGTTCTTCATGATCGCGATGGCCGACTGCGGCGACGTGTAGCCCGGCGGCGTCAGGCGAATGTTCTTCATCAGGTTCTTGATGAAGTACCAGAAGTGCGGCTCGAATTCCTCGCGGGCCTGCTTGTCGGTCTCGGCCACGTAGATCGGCACGCCCCAGCCCATCTGCTCCGGGTGGGCGGTGTAGCCGGCCTTGGCGCAGGCGTCGCGGAATTGCTGAAACACGCGGCGAAACACATCGATATGGAAGTACGGCACGCCCATGTAGGCGAAGCGGCGCTGGGCGACGAATTCGATCGTCTCGATGCTGCCGACGCCGGGAATCCAGATCGGCGGGTGCGGCTGCTGCAACGGCCGCGGCCAGGGATTGACGTAGCGGAAGTGGTAGTGCTTGGAGTTCCACAGGAACGGCCCCGGCACTGTCCACGCTTTGATGATCAGATCGAGCGCCTCCCGAAAGCGTTCGCGGGCATGGGTAGGATTGACGCCGTAGCTGAAATACTCCGGCCCGCCGCCGATCACCATGCCCGCGACCAACCGGCCATTCGACATCACGTCGAGCATTGCGAATTCCTCGGCGACGCGCAGCGGCGGATTGTAGAGGGGCAGGGCATTGCCGATGACCGCGATCTTCACGCGCGAGGTGCGCTGCGTCAGTGCCCCGGCGATGACGTTGGGCGAGGGCATCAAGCCGTACGCATTTTGATGGTGCTCGTTGACGCAGATGCCGTCGAAGCCGAGTTCTTCGGCGTAGGCGAGGGTGTTGATGTATTCGCGATAGAGGTCGTGGCCCTTGACGGGATCATAGAGTGAGTTGGGCAGCCAGACCCATGCCGAATCGTACTTGGCGTCGAAGTCGTCCGGCAAGTACGGCCACTGCATGAGGTGGAAGAAGAAGTATTTCATGCGGTCGCTCGTAGTACCGGCTTTAGCCGGTGGAGCCGCCTAAAGGCGGTACTACCAACACAATTACAGCTTGCTCGCGATCAGCGCCGCCAAATCGCCCAGACGGCAGGCGTAGCCCCATTCATTGTCGTACCAGGCGACGACTTTCGCCAGATTGCCCACGACGAGCGTGTCGGGGGCGCTGAACACCGACGAATAGGCGGTGCCGCGGAAGTCGCTGGAGACGAGCTGTTCGTCGGTGACGCCGAGGATGCCCTTCATCGCGGGACCATTGGCGTACTTGAGCATGGCCGCGCGAATCGATTCTTTCGTCGCGGGCTTGTTGAGGATGACGGTGAAATCGACGACCGACACGGTGGAAGTGGGCACGCGAAACGCCATGCCGCCGAACTTGCCTTCGAGGCCGTCGATGACTTTGTAAACCGCCTTGGCCGCCCCGGTCTCGCTGGGGACGATGTTCTGGGCGGCGGCGCGGGCGTCGCGCAGGTCCTTGGCGCCCAGGTCTTGCAGCTTCTGCGTGTTGGTGTAGGCGTGCACCGTCGTGAGCAGACCCTTGTCGATGCCGAACTCGTCCTTCAGCACCTTCACGATCGGGGCCAGGCCGTTCGTGGTGCAAGAGGCATTGGAAATGACATGGTGCTTGGCCGGGTTATACAGCTCGCTATTGACGCCCAGGACGATGGTGATGTCTTCGTTCTTGGCCGGCGCGGAGATGATGACCTTCTTCGCCTTGCCGCCGTCGATGTGGGCGCGGGCCTTGGTGGCGTCGGTGAACAGGCCGGTCGATTCGATGACGATGTCCACGCCCATGTCGCCCCATTTGATGGCGGCCGGGTCCTTCTCGGCGGACACCTTGATCGTCTTGCCGTCCACGACCAGATTTCCTTCCTTGACTTCGACCGTGCCGGGGTAAGGGCCGTAAGTCGAGTCGTAGCGGAGCAGATGAGCATTCGTGGGCGCGTCGAAAAGATCGTTGACGGCGACGACTTCGAGGGCTTGCGGATGCCGGGCCTTGATGGTGCGGAAGACGAGTCGGCCGATGCGTCCAAAGCCGTTGATGCCGATGCGTTTGACAGCCATGGTGGGGACTCCTTGATGAATGCGGACTAGGGCAGTTTAGAAGGGATGGACGCACGATCAAGGGCGTGTTGCTTGCCGTTTAGCGCGCCCAGGATTCTGGGCGCGCTAAACGGCAAGCCACACTCTACTTACCCTGTCACACCCTGCTGCCGCAGCCGATCCAAGGTTGCACGATCGATCGACAACAACCGCGCCAGCACCGCATCGGTGTCCTGGCCCAAGCGCGGCGGCATGGTCGCGCTCGGCAGCGTCGCACCGGCGATGCGCAACGGCGAGCCGATCAGGTCCACCGGCTTGCCCTCGTGATCGCGCACGATGACGCGCAGACCGCGCGTTTGGGCCTGATCGCAGGCGAAGAGCTGCTCGTAGTTCCAGACCGGGGCATGCGGGATCTGGGCGCGCTGCAGGAGCGCGCGCCAGTCGGCCGCCGAACGTTGGCGAAAGAGCTTTTCGAGCGGCGGGATGAGTTCCGCGCGATATTGGACGCGCAGCACATTCGTGGCGAAGCGCGGATCGCCGGCCCAGTCCGAATGCTCGACCGCCTGGCAGAAGCGCTGCCACTGGCCGTCGTTGCCGATCGCGAGGATGAGCCAATCGTCACCCGCGGGGTTCGAAGACTCACCCCGCGGCTTGGTCGCGAAAGCTTGATACGGGACGATTTGGAGATGGGCATTGCCCTGGCGCGGCGGCACGGCGCCGCTGGTCAGGTACGCTTGGGCGACATTCACTTGGATCGCCACGGCACAATCGAGCAGGGCGAGATCGATGGCGTAACCGTGACCCGATGTGGTGCGCGCGTGCAAACAGGCCAACACAGCGCTGGCCGCATAAAGGCCGGTCACGACATCGGTGACCGCGACGCCGACTTTCGAGGGTGGTCCATCCGCCGGACCGGTGATGCTCATCAGCCCGCTCAAGCCTTGGATGGCGAAATCGTAACCGGGCACATCGCTCATCGGCCCGGTGCGACCGTAGCCGGAGATCGAGCAAACGATCAGCTGCGGATGGCGCTTCAGCAGATGTTCGGGGTCGAGGCCGAGCTTCGCCGAGCTGGCCGAGCGGAAATTCTCCAGCAAGATGTCGCATTCCGCCGCGAGACGCTGGAATAATTCAATTCCCTCGGGCTTGCTCAAATCGATCGCGACGCTCTGTTTGTTGCGATTGCAACTCAGGAAGTACGCGCTCAGCTCCCCGGCGAACGGTGGCCCCCAGCTGCGCGTGTCGTCCCCGCCGCCGGGCCGTTCGACCTTGATCACCTCCGCGCCGAGATCGCCAAGGAGCTGCGCGCAGAAAGGCCCCGCCAATACGCGCGAGGCATCGAGCACGCGGACGCCGTGGAGCGGACCGTGCGGATCGGTGACCATGCCGGTTCCTTTCTGGCAAAGACGCACCCAATCAGATATGTTCATTGTAGTTTGCCGCTGGCGGCTTTGAGGTGATTGCGGATGAACGTCGATGCGCTCAAGAATCTGTATGAGGAATTGGCGCAGCGCAGCCAGCGCCAGCAGGAGACGCGGCAGCGTGACATTTTCCTGGTGTTGGCCGCCGATGCCGCGCTCGCTGCCGGCCGCCCCGCCGAAGCCGAGCGTCTGCGCCAGCGTCTTTTGCAGTTCAGCCCGCACAGCCTGTTGCGTCCCTATGCATCCTTCGCCGAGGCGCTGCAATCGAGCGACATTCAGGATTACGTTGCCGACCTGCGCCGGTTGTTTCCGCCGACCCAGGCGGCGAAGCTTTTGCACGGCGGCAATGGCAAGAACGGCGCCGCGCCGATCTACCGCTTTCAGGAACCCGAAGCGACCCAAGCCGCAGCCGCGTCGGCGCGTCCGAGCGCCACGGCGCCGCGCCGTGAACCAACGCCCAGCCCCTACGGGCGTTTCGACGTGCCGCTGCCTGCGGGTAAGGGATATGACGGCGCCGGCAGCTGGATCGCGCTCGTGTTGTACTTCCTGGTGTTTCTGGGCGCCGTCAGCCTGACCGCCTACTTCGTCGTGCGCCCGTTTTTGCCGTGACCGACTTCCCAAGCCGCGGGATGAGCGCAGCGAATCCCGCGGGTCGAACAGCCATGGACCCGCCGCCGGATGTCTTGCAGCGCTACCCCGCCTTGCCGTGGCGCGATGTCCATTTCCTCGGCAATCGCGGCGGCTTCAGCGGCGCTCAGCTTTGGCGCCTCGCAACGTCGACCGGCGACTACTGTCTCAAGGCGTGGCCCGTCGATGGCGCGACCGCGGAGCATTTGACGTGGATTCTTCACATGCTTCGCGCCGCGCGCCAGGCCGGCGTCGATTTCGTGCCGCAGGCGCTGGCGACGAGCGCGGGCTCCAGCGTCGTCGTCAGCGGCGGCAGGCTCTGGGACGTTTCGACGTGGCTTCCCGGCGCCGCCGACTTTCACGAGCATCCCTCCGCTGCACGCTTGAGCGCGGCCGGAGCGGCGCTGGCGCGCTTGCATAACGCCTGGCAGAATCTGGCGCCGCGCACCGGCCCGTGTCCAGTCGTCCAGCGTCGGCTCGACACCCTGTGCCGCTGGAAAGAACTGCTTGCGACCGGCTGGCGACCGACGATCGCCGCGGATGATCCCGTGCGCCCGTGGGCCGAACGCGCCTGGCAATTGTTGCCGCATGCGGTGCCTGAAGCCGAGCGCGCCCTGGCGGCCTGGCGCCACGTACCGCTACCACTGCATCCCTGCTGGTGCGATCCATGGCACGATCACGTACTGTTCTACGGCGAACGTGTGACGGGCCTCATCGACTACGGCGCCGTCAAGGAAGATCACGCCGCTGTCGATCTGGCTCGCCTGCTCGGCAGTTTGGTCGGCAACGACTACGCAGCCTGGGAAGTCGCGCTGACAGCCTATCACGCGATTCGTCCGCTGACCGATCAAGAGCGTGTCTTGATCGTGGTGCTGGAACAGGCCGGTCTGATCAACGTATTGGTGACATGGCTGCGCTGGCTGTATCACGACGGGCGCGTGTTCGAAGATCGCCGCGCCATCGCAAAAAGATTGCAAAGGATGGTGACGCGCCTGGATAATGATGTCGAAGTGTCGCTTCTCCACCGGCAGCCGGGTGTGCTGGCGCCGCTGAAGAAGTGACCTGACGATCGACTACCGTTTGCGCTCGCGTCGTTTTTCGCGAGCGCGAAACGGCAAGCAACCATTTCACTTTTTCCGCGTGTAAATGATCTCCAGCACCTTGAACTCCTTGGCGCCGTCTTCGAGCGGTTGGCGGTACATCTCGAAGGTTTGCTGCTCGGCGTTATCGATGCGCAAGATGTCGCGGCCCTTCATTTTCTTGCCGGTAGCCGGGTCGAAATCTTCGCTCTGGTAGGTGAAGGTCTTCTTGTCGGCGTCGTAGGTGCCTTCGCTGGTCATGAAGCCGGTGGACATCGAATCGATCCACGACAGCACAAATTTCTTCCTAATCTTGTCGAAGCCGATGATGCCCATGCCCGTAAAGCTTTCCGGCCCGAGCTTGCCTTCGTATTCCTCCTGGAGGAAACGGCCGCCGAAGAGCATTTTGCGTTTCATGAACCCGGTCGATTCCTCGGGCGGCTTGCCGGGCTCGACCCAGGCCCGAACCTTGGCGCCATAGTTGCCGGCCAAATCTTCAAGCAGCTTGTGTTCCGGGCCGGGGGCGCTGGGATCCCCGGCGTCTTTTTTGTCTTGAGCGAGCAAAGGCGTTATGCCAAGCAGCAGGGCAAACCACGCCGCGACGGACAGCATCATGCGCACCTTCATGCGAGTCTCCGCGAAATGAGGAATGACGGGAGAGTATTCAGTTTGATACCATTCCGCGCCGCCATCCCAATTGCAAGGAAATAATTCGATCGGAGCAATTGTTTACGTTTAGCGCTCACCGAATCCCACGCCCAATCTAGATCGGCGAGTCCAATCACCCCATCACAATTGCAACCCCGGCAATTCGCTCGGCGCGCCGCCCTTGGCGATCTCGGCCGACACGATGGTCGCCAGGTTGAGATAGGCTTTGGCGATGTCGCAATCGGGATATTTGTGCACGATGGGATCGCCGTGGTCGCCGCATTCGGCCACGCGCGGGTCGATGGGGATTGCGCCGAGGAACGCGACGCCGGCTTCCTGGGCGAGCTTTTTGCCGCCGCCGTTCCCGAAAATCTCGTAGCGTTTGCCGTCGGTGGCGACGAAGAAGCTCATATTCTCGATGATGCCCAGGACCGGCACATTCACCTGGCGGAACATTTCCAGACCCTTGCGCGCGTCGATCAGGCTCACGTCCTGCGGCGTGGTGACGATGACGGCGCCGGAGAGCGGTGCGGTTTGCGTCAGCGTGAGTTGCGCGTCGCCGGTGCCGGGCGGCAGGTCGATCACCAGATAATCCAGCTCGCCCCACGGGATTTGCGTGAGGAATGCCGACAGGTACTTGTGGACCATCGGCCCGCGCCAGATCATCGCCTGTTCCGGCTTGATGATGAAGCCCATCGACATCAGCTTGATGCCATAGCGGTCGAGCGGGAACTGGGCAGTATTGGGATCGAAGGTTTCATGCACGCCCATCATGATCGGGATGCTGGGGCCGTAAATGTCGGCGTCGAGCAAGCCGACGCGCCGGCCGAGCATGTGCAGCGCCAAGGCGAGGTTGGTGGCGACAGTCGATTTGCCGACGCCGCCCTTGCCGCTGGCAACCGCGACGACGTGCTTGACGCCGGGGAGGGTGATTTTTTGAGAGGCTCCGGGTTGCATGATGATATCTCCAGCGCTTGCGGTTTAGCGCAACCGTCGTACGATGCGGACATTCATCGCGCAACGGTTGCGCTAAACCGCAAGCGAACTCAGCTCTTTTTGCATAGGTCACATTCACACAGCTGCCGCAGATGTTCGAGCGTGAACAACCCCGTGTCGTGGCCGTCGCTCCAGGTGATCTTGTAGGCGTAATGGCCGACCGGCGCGATGCCTACCGGCTTCAGCGGCGCCAATTCGGCGGGCTTGAGGATGCGGAACGGATCGGGCGGTTTTTCGCGCTCCTCGCGGCAACCGGCGCATGGGCACGCGGCGCGCAGATTCTTCCAGGCATAGATGCTGTTATGCCCGTCGCTCCAATCGATCCGCAGCCGGTCGTCGCCTTCTTTGCGTAGCGCGATCGGCCGCGCCGTTGGTTGCATGGCAAAGATTCTCGCCGATGTTCGTCAGGCATGTTGATTATAGTCCTGCAGCGGATTGAGAGCAGGCGGGACGGGAAGCAGCACGTCCGGGTCGTCGGCCATTTCAATATCCGGCACGGGCACAGGGTCGTCGGCCGGCTCCGGCGTCACATGCAGCGGAGTGAGCAGCGCCTCATCGGTCGGCGCAACCACACCGGCCGTCTGCGTGATGTGCCGCAGCCAGCGCTCGTGAAACTCCGCGTGCTGCGGATCGACATCTCTGGCACGATCACGGCGGCCAATCTGTTTCTCGGCGGCGACCAACAGCCGATCGGTCAGGAACCAGAAGGCCGCCACGAAGCTCAAACCAAAGACGAGCCACAGCGGATTGAAGGATTGGACCGCGCCGACGACTGGGCCGAGGCCGAACAGCCAGTCGAAGAATTCGGCGATGATGCCGAGGATGCCCTGCAGGAACCAGGCGCCGATGGCGACCGGCCCGGTGAGGGCGATCCAACTTCCGTAGCAGAGGCCCACCGTCGCCAGCAGGCTGAGCCACGAATTGTGCATGCGGGCCGAGCACCAGATGCCGACGGCAACGACGAATAACCCGGCGAAGACAGTGGCTATCAGCCAAAGCAGACTCCAGGCCGTCGCCCAAGCACTGACCAACACGCTCACCACGAGTACCGGCGCCGAATAGGCGATGAAATACGGCACGCATGCCCCAAGGATTCCCAATTGCTTGCCGCGCAGAATTGCTCGTGTCGTCAGCGGCGTTTGCAACAGCGGCTGCCAAGTTTCGCGCTGGCGTTCATCGGTGATGCAGCCGGACGCCCGGACGGCTATGACGAAACTTGCCGCCAGGAGGGCCGCCAGTCCGTGCCAGTACAGGATGTTGTTGTTGCGTGCGGTGTTTTCAAGCAGATCGCTGGGATGTTTCCAAGAACGGGACATAAAGCACTGAAGCGCTGAGCTCATCAGCGGTTCTCTTTCGATCTGGAACATCTTAACGCCACCGACGGGCGAGGGCGCGCGGAAACTGCTGTCTAGTCTCCAAGCGAGTGAAAATACGGTTAACGCAACAACGATTACGCAAGCCAGCCAGCGTGGCCAGCGCCGCAGCCACGGCAACGGCGCCAGGCCGACGACATGCTGTTCGCGCCACAGGACGGGGTTGGCGCGCATGCGCGGCCGCCACGCCGGCAGCCAGCGCGAAGTCGAACGCGGCACGGCGCGTAATTGCCGCAAATACGCGCCGCGCAGCCGCAACGATGCCACGGCCAAACAAAACAGTCCCAGCACCGACCACGTCAGCACACAGGCGCCGACACGCTGCCAGTTGAGTCGGCCGTGGTCCAGAGTCAGCGCCCGCAACGGCATCAGCCGGTCGCCCAGGGCCAGCAGCCGCGGCGACGACGTTAGGGCGAGCGTCGCGAACAAGACCAGGCCGAGCAAGTAGACGGTCAGCATCGCATCGCGCGTCAGCCGGCACCAGACCGAAGCCAGAATGCTAACCGCCGCCATACCGAAGATCAGCGCCAGCGACAAGATGAGTAACGCCACTGGCAATTCCCCTACGCCGCCGAAGCCGCTGAACAGGCAAATGAGCGGCAGCCAGGCCAGGCTCATCAGCACGAGCTGCGAGATCCGCGCCAGCAACTTCCCCAAGACGATCTCCCACGGGCTCAAATAGGCGGTGAGCAGGTATTGCAGCGTGCCGGATGTCTTCTCCTCGGTAATGGCGCTGGCGACCATGGCCGGGGTGAGCAACGCGACCAAGCCGAAGTGCAAGATGATGAACCGCTCGAAGAAGTCGCTGAAGCCGTTGCCGGAGAGCCATGCGTTGAAGGAGTCTGCCCTGAAGAACAGCGGCAGGACCTGGACGATCACGAAACCGGCGTAGAGCCAGCGCAGCCGATGCGCCCGCTGGCGACGGTCAGCGAGCAGCATCTCTTGATTGAAGACGACGGCGAGCATGTCGGGGCGTCCTATGGGAGCGTGGTTCACCACACCCCGTTGTGGCCAAATCTCGGCATGGTTCACAAATGCGCACAGGCATAGGTGCTTTTCGAGACGACAGGATTTCGACACAGTTGGCACGCACTCAACTTCCTATCCCCTTGATCCATCCAATGTTACATCGAAAAAAATGTCGGCATCACATGACAGGCAAGTGTAGTCCCTACAGCGTTCACTCTGTCACCCAGAAATGACAAGAATTGAACCATGTCCGACAATACGGCATGGTTCAAAAACGAGCGGTTGCGGGTGCCAAGCGACTACGCACCTGACTGGGCCACTTGGCCTAGTCGGCACAGTCGTGGTTCCTTTCCGCAACCATTGGATTTATAACCCTTTGCGACGAAGAAATTGGGCGACTAGGCCACAATGCACCGACACTCCACACACACACATGTTTGTTACCCGGTTTTGAACCATGCCGCAAATCGAGCCACATACCGTGGCGAGTTGGCAAACTGGCAAACTGACCATCATATTTCCCTACCTGGATGCGCTGATTGTACCAGGGGGTTGATCCCAAGGGAAAAGGACAAAAGAGTCGGGATTCATGGCGCAGTCGTTGCGTTTGTCGTAGCCGACGCTGCCAGCGTCGGCGGTTTCGCGAACACGCCGACGCAAGCTGCGTCGGCTACGGCGCGCGGTTTTCAGCCAAAGAGAGAGGTCAACGGCGTGCCGTCGCAGATGTGGTAGGGGCGGTTCAGCCGATCGCGAATTTCGGCGTCCGTTGCAATGCCCAGGGCGTGGTGCATGGTGGCGATCAGGTCTTGCGGGGCGACGGGGCGTTCGCGCGGGTAGGCGGCGCGGGCGTCGGAGGAGCCGTACACCTGCCCGCCGCGGATGCCGCCGCCGGCAAGCAACGCCGATTGACACGCGCCCCAGTGGTCGCGGCCGCCGGTATTATTAATGAGCGGCGTGCGGCCGAACTCGCCGGCGGCGACGATCAGCGTTTCGTCGAGCAAGCCGCGCGCGGTCAAGTCTTCCAGCAACGCCGACAAGCCCTGGTCGAGCGGCGGAATGCACACGGGGCTCTTCAAAAGATCGTAACCGGTGCGGGCGCCGTGGATGCCGTAGCCGGCATGGTTGTCCCACACGTTCGATACGCGGCCATTGGGGAAGATGTACATCCAGGTGATCGACACCAGCCGCACGCCCGATTCGATCAGCCGGCGCGCGAGCAGCATGCTTTCGCCGTACTCGTTGCGGCCATAGCGGTCGCGGATGCAGGTGGGCTCCAGGTTCAGGTTGAACGCATTCTTGGCAGCGGGCGAAGACAGCATGCGGAAAGCTTGTTCGTAAAAACTGCCCAGGCCGGCGGTGGAGCCAGTAGCCCGGCTGCTTGAAACAGCCGGGCTGCTTGTGAGCAGTCGTTCTTGATCTTCGATTGAATTCAGCAACCCGCGGCGTGCCAGTAAGCGCGTCGTATTCATATCGCCGGCGAGCGCGACGGGATGGGTCGCCTGACCGTTCACGATCGGCGCTTCCTTGAATTCCATCGGATCGCAGCGCGGCCCCAGAAACCCGGCATGCGTGCCCGCGTAGGTGACGCCGTCGTGGCCGATGGGCCGCGGAATGGTCACGCACGCCGGCATCGCGCCCGGCTCGCTGAAATTCGCCACCACCGAGCCGACGAACGGAAATTGGTTCCTCTGTCGCTGATTGCGCGGCACCGAGAACGGCATGTCGTACTTGCCGGTCAACATGCGATAGACCGACGGCTCATGCTCGTTGCTGCCATGGGTCAGCGACCGGACGACGGCGACCTTGTCCATGTGCCGCGCGAGCCGTGGCATCTGCTCGCAGATGTCAATCCCCGGCACGTTGGTTCGGATCGGCGCGAACAGGCTGCGCACGCGATCGGGCGCGTCGGGCTTGAGGTCCCACAAATCCTGCTGCGGCGGTCCGCCCCAGAGAAACAGATAGATGCACGACTTGGCGTGACGGCGCCCGCGACCATCCCCCCCTTGCGAAGGGGGGGCCAGGGGGGGGTATTGCTCAGCGCGCAGCAGCCCCGGCAAGCTGAGGGCGCCCAGGCCCATCTGTCCCAAGCGCATCATCGCATCGCGGCGGTGGAGCATGGCGGGGGAGTCTCTACGGCGGGCGGGATTTCATAGGAGTGAATGGATCATATCATCACGGCGTTGCCATTGCAAGAAATCGTTCGTCTGGGTTGCGGGTCAGTTTGGAGTGCGGTGGCACGACGCCGCTTTGGATTGAGCGTCGCGTCCAAAATCCAAAGCGGTGTCATGCCACCGCACTCCACAGATTTGGCAAACTGACCCACTACCTTCGTCCGGGAAAAGTGCGGGGACAAGAGATTTAGCCACGGATGGCGTTGCGGCGCGGTTAGGTTGCCCGTACTTTGCGGCTTGCGGCAGGCACAATCATCTTCATCGAATCTTCACCGGGTCATCACGGATTCGCCCCACAGGCGGCATAGCCTAGCCCTCGATGTGCGGCCCTGTGCACCGATCTTCATGAGGGTTTCACACAGAACACAAGGCAATCTCAACGCGCCGGCCCGATGATGCGGGCAGCGTAGCGAAATACACCGACGGTATCGCTATCTTGTACAAGGAGAGAAGTCATGAGAACTTTGAGGATGTTCGGCTTATTGGCGGGCGGGCTGCTGGCCCTGGCCGCGACCGGCAACGCCGGCGGACAGAAGCTGGCGGGCTCGATCAAGGCCGACGGCTCCAGCACGGTGTTCTTGATCACCGAGGGGATGGCGGCCAACTTTTCGAAGCTGCACCCCGACGTGAAAATCAGCGTCGCCTTCTCCGGCACCGGCGGCGGGTTCAAAAAGTTCGCGGCCGGCGAGACCGACATCTCCGATGCGTCGCGGGCCATCAAGCCGGCGGAAGCGGACAAGTGCAAGGCGCACGGCATCAGCTTCACGGAATTGCAAGTGGCCTGGGACGGGCTGGCGGTGGTGATTCACCCGGTGAACAACTGGGCCAGGAAGCTGACCGTTGAGCAGCTCAAGAAAATCTGGCACCCGGACACGGCCCCCAAGAAGTGGAGCGACGTCGATCCCAGCTGGCCCAAGGAAGACATCAAGCTGTACGGCGCCGGCAGCGATTCGGGCACTTTCGATTACTTCACCGAAGTTATCAACGGCAAAGAGAAAGTGATCCGGGCCGACTACACGCCGACCGAAGACGACAACATCACAGTTAATGGCGTCATTCGCAACAAGTATGCCATGGGCTTTTTCGGCGTCGCCTATTACGAGCAGAACAAGGGCAAGCTCGAAGTCGTGGCGGTGATGAACCCCAAGACCAAGGAATACGTGCTGCCCAGTCAGGAAGCGGTGCTGAAGAACAAGTACGCGCCGCTCAGCCGGCCGCTGTACATCTACGTGAAGAATTCGTCGCTGAAGCGGCCGGAAGTTCGGGAGTTCGTCAATTACTACATGCGCAATCCCGAGATTGTGCGCACGTCGGGCTATGTGCCGCTCAGCGCGGTGCAAAGCTTGAAGGAGCGCAAAAAGCTGGATGAGGCGCTCAAGACCATCAATTGACAAAGAACGGGGAGATTTCAGCCACGGATGAACCTAGCGCGGCCGAGCCGCAACCAAAAGAAAAATCGGAATTTAGCCACAGATGAAACACAGATCAAACACAGATTGAAATGCAAAGCAGAAAACTGATATCTCGCTGTTTTTGATATCTGTGTTTGATCTGTGTTTCATCTGTGGCTAGATGCTGCATTTCGTTTGGTTGCGGCTCGGCCGCGCTGGGTTGATTCGTGGCTGGGCTATTCGTTTGCGATCGGGCAATCCGGGGTTTCATGTGGGAGAATTCAGTGGCCACTTCTACGGTTCCGCCGGAAGTCGAGGCACAGGCGAAGGTGCTGCTGCATGGCAGTCTCAGTGCCGGGCAGCGGCTGCGCGAGAAGATCATTGAGTCGATTCTGGCGGGGTGCGGGCTTTTCTCAATCGCGATCACCATCGGCATCGCCGCGGTGCTGATCTTCGGCGCTTTCGAATTCTTCACCTACGACGAACACAAAGACTACAACCAGGTCGAATTCAAGACGGCCGACGGCAAAATCCAATCGCGCGGCGTCTACGGACCGATGAAGGCCGCGGACATCTGGCAGCGCGTGAGCTATTTCTTCACCGGCACGGAATGGACCGGCAACATTGAGCCGCATAAATACGGCATCCTGCCCCTCCTCGTCGGCACGGTGATGGTCGCCTTGCTGGCGGCACTGTTGGCGATGCCGATCGGGCTGACGACGGCGATTTACTTGAGCGAATACGCGGCGCCGCGCGTGCGCGCCATCGCCAAGCCGATCCTGGAGCTGCTGGCCGGCATTCCGACCGTGGTGTACGGGTATTTTGCGGTCACGACGGTGACGCCGTTTCTGGCCGAGTGGATTCCGGGGGTGGACAACAACAACAACATGCTTTCAGGCGGCATCGTCGTGGGGATCATGATCATCCCGATGGTGGCGTCGCTGAGCGAGGACGCGCTGCGTGCCGTGCCGCGCTCGCTGCGTGAAGGGGCGATCGCGCTGGGCGCCAACAAGTTCGAAACGTCGATCAAGGTGGTGCTGCCGGCGGCACTGTCCGGCGTGATCGCGTCGTTCATCCTGGCGATTTCGCGGGCTATCGGCGAGACCATGGCGGTCACGCTGGCGTGCGGCAGCCGGCCGGTCTTGGAATGGGACCCGCGGCAAGGGGCAGCGACCATGACCAGCTTCATCGCCCAGGTCACGCAAGGGGACGCGCCGCAAGGGACCACGATCTTTGCCAGCCTGTTTGCCGTCGCCTTGCTCTTGTTCGCCATGACGCTGCTAATGAACTTCGCAGCCCAGGCGCTGTTGCGGCGTTACCGGCAGGTCTACCAATGAGTACATCACCCAATTACCGTACGCCGAGCAGTCTGTTGCACGCCCGGCCGCTGACGCTGGGTGAAATCCTGTCCGGGGCGCTGCTGACGGGATTCAAGGGGGCGCTATTGCTGTCGGTGCTGCTGGCCGTGCTCGTCGGCGGCGTGGGCCTGGCGCGCGGTGATGCGCCGCGCTTCATCAGTTTGGCATCGCTGGCCGGTTGGACGTTTCTGGTCAGCTTCATCCTGTGCTTTCTGATCGGCATGCTCAAGCGGTCGCGGCCGATGCAGAACGGCGCGTTCACCTGCGCCGGATTCTTGGCCACGTTTTTCGGCGTGGCGATGCTCGTGGTCTTTTTCTGGGGCCTGCTGACCGACGTGGGCCGTTGGCTGTATTACACGCCGATCTTGGTGGACATGAAAAACCAGGAGAATTTACAGCTGCGGGAGGAACTCAAAAAAACTGAGGCGCTGCGCGACGCCAAGAAGATCGAGATCGACAAGGAATTCAAGGAAGCGCTGGAAGGCGCCGGCAACGATGCGGAGAAAAAAGAGCTGACCGCGCTCTATCTGGGTTCGCCGGAAAGGCTCAAGGAATTGGCCGCGGCAGAAGAAGCGGAACTGGCCAAGGCTTCATCCGACGGCGAGCGCCAGAAGATCCGCCAGCGCTACGACATCGAGATTCGCGCGGTCGGCGGCGTGTACGGCGAAAGCCTGCGCGTGTTCGACGGCACCATCGCCGATCGCAAGAGCATCGCCGACATGCCTCTGCGCGACACGAGTGTGTGGGGCGTGCTCAGCTATTTCCTGTTCGCCAATCCCAGCAACGAGCCGGAATCGGTCGGCATCAGGCCGGCCCTGCTCGGCAGCTTGTGGTTGGCGGTCATCATGATGCTGTTTGCCGTGCCGATCGGCGTCGGGGCGGCGCTGTATCTGGAGGAATACAAGACCAGCGGCCGGCTGGCACGCATCATTCAGACGAACATCAACAACCTGGCCGGTGTGCCGTCGATCGTCTACGGCATTCTCGGCGCGTTCGTGTTCGTGGAATTGATCTTCAAGCCGATGCACGTGTTGCATGAAGGCATCAGCGTGCGCAACGTCCTGGGCGGCGGCTTGACGCTGGGACTGTTGACCTTGCCCGTGATTATCGTGTCGGCGCAGGAGGCGATTCGCACGGTGCCCAATTCGATTCGCCACGGGGCCTATGCGCTGGGGGCCACGCACTGGCAGTGCATCTGGCACCAGGTGTTGCCGCTGGCTCGGCCGGGCATCATGACCGGGACGATTTTGGCCGTGTCGCGGGCCATCGGCGAAGCGGCGCCGCTGGTGTTGTTCGGCGCCACGACCTACATCGCCTATTCGCCCAACCCGTTTTCCGAATTCACCGTGCTGCCGATCCAGATTTACAACTGGGCGGAAAGGCCGACCAACCCGATCATCGACGGCGCAGTGATCCGGCAATGGAACTTCAACATGGCGCTCGCCAGTCTCGTGTTGATGATGCTGCTCTTGTGCCTGAACGGCGTGGCGATCTACTTGCGCCAGCGGGCCCAGAAGAAGGTGCAGTGGTAGCGCCCGCCCACGCAATTGTTTAGCCCCGCTTCGCAGAAGCGGGGCGGGCCGGATCCCTCGCAATTCCCATATCCCGCGCGGATGCGAAGTCCGTCCCGGTTCTTCGAACCGGGGCTAAACAACACTCGATCCATCGATCCCCGATAAAACAACAGTACGAGACTGGGAGGCCGCATGTGGCGCTCGAAGATCTTCTGGCGCATGTTTGGCGTGTACAGCGTCTTGTGGGCCATTTCGCTGGCTCTCTTGGGCTGGCTGCTCCTTGGGCGCATGGAGACGCATCTGCTGGACGGCATCCGCGAGCGCCTCGAAACCAAAGCACGCTTGATCGAAGAACTCGTCGCGCGCCCGGGCCAGGAGGAACTGCAGGCGACGATGACCCGGCTCGGCCAGGAAACGCATGCGCGGATCACCTTGATCGCCGCCGACGGCGCCGTGCTGGCGGATTCCGACGAGCAACCGCAGCGGATGGACAATCACTTGGAGCGCATCGAGGTGCAGCGGGCGGCCGGCGCGGGCATCGGCGTCTCCACGCGTTACAGCAACACGGTGCGGCAAACGATGATGTACCTGGCGCGGCGCAGCGACGCCGGCCCGGTGCGGTTTGTCCGCGTGGCCTTGCCGCTGGGCGCGGTGGAAGCGGAGATTCGCTGGCTGCACGGCGTGGTCTGGACCGCGGCGACGGTCACGCTGGTGTTGGCGGTGATCCTGAGCCTGCTTATCGCACGCCGCATCACCGCGCCGCTGGTGGAACTGGCCGACGCGGCTCGCTCCATCTCGCAAGGAAGCTATGGTCGCAAGGTGCATATCGCAGCGCGCGATGAAATCGGGACCCTGGCGCAGAGTTTCAACGAGATGAGCCAGGCGTGCGCCGCGCACATTGCGCAGATGGATCGCGACCGCGAACAGCTGCGGGCCATCTTCCGCAGCATGGTGGAAGGGGTGCTGGTGCTGGACGCCGACGCCACGATCCAGTTCATCAACGAGGCGGCCAGCGAGCTGCTGGGAGCGCCGATGGCTGCCGTACGCGGACGCAAGGTCTGGCAGGCGTTTCGGCACCGGCAGCTGGGCGAAGCGGTTGAGAAAATCCTCGCCTCGGCCGAGCCGCACCAAAGTGAAATCGAGTGGTCGGGCCCGGACCGCAAAGTGTTCGCCGTGCATTGCGCCCCTTTGCCGGGCGAAACACTGCGCGGCGCGGTGCTGGTGTTTCACGACATCACCCACCTCCGCAAACTGGAGCGCGTTCGTCGGGAATTTGTCGCCAACGTATCCCATGAATTGAAGACGCCGCTGGCTGCCATTCAAGCGCTGGTCGAAACTCTGCTGGACGGCGCGTTGCAAGATCCGGAGCATAATGTCCGTTTCTTGGGGCGCATCCGCGAGAACGCCGACCGGCTGCATCGGCTGGTTCAGGATCTGCTCAGCCTGGGCCGCATTGAAGCCGGGCAGGAGGTGCTGGAAATTCAGCCGTTGGCGGTCGATGCCGGCGTCGAGGCCTGTCTGGCGCGCCATGGCGAGCGGGCCCGGGGCAAAGGCCTGCGCCTCGAAGCGGCGCCGCCGACCGAAGCGGTGATCGTGTTGGCCGATGAAGAAGCCCTCGCCGAGATTCTCGACAACCTGGTCGACAACGCGATCAATTACACTCCCGCGGGCGGCGCCATTACCTTGCGCTGGTCAGGCGAGAACGGCGAAGCGGTCTTGCACGTGGAAGACACCGGCGCCGGCATTCCGGAAAAAGACTTGCCGCGCATCTTCGAGCGCTTCTATCGCGTCGATAAGGCGCGCAGCCGCGAATTGGGCGGCACCGGCTTGGGCTTGAGCATCGTCAAACACCTGGCGGGAGCGCTCGGCGGCAGCATTTCTGCCGTCAGCCAGGTCGGCAAGGGAAGCAAATTCACGGTCCGGTTGCCGCGATCGACGTCCGCGTGACCTCCAAGAAACCCGGTTTCTCGGAGAAACCGGGTTTCTGAAAGGGCCTCAACTACAACCGAATATGCACCGCTTCTTCACCGAATCTACACATTGGCTGCCTATCCTACAGGGCAGCAAACGGATTCCGCTTTCGAGGTGTTCCGTGAGTGCCGTCGGCTATTCGAAGATCATGGTGGAGCGGCAAGAAGCCGGTCGCACACTCCCGAACGTAGACGGTCATTGCCTGAAGATCGAGACGCGGCGCTTGAGCTTCTGGTACGGCAAGACCCAGGCGCTCTTCGACATCGGCATGTCGATTCCGGAGCGCTGCGTGACGGCGCTGATCGGGCCGTCGGGCTGCGGGAAGTCGACGTTCCTGCGCACGCTCAATCGCATGAACGAAGTGATCGAAGGCACGCGGCACACGGGCCAGGTGTTCCTGGCAGGCCAAGAGATTTACGCGCGCGGCATGGACGTGGTGACGCTGCGCAAGCGCGTGGGCATGGTGTTCCAGAAATCGAACCCGTTTCCCAAGAGCATCTTCGACAACGTGGCATTCGGCCCGCGCATCGCCGGTGTCCGCCACCTGGGGTATTTGACGGAAATCGTCGAGCGCTGTTTGAACCGGGCCGCGCTGTGGGAGGAAGTGAAGGATCGCCTGGCCGATTCCGCGCTGGGCCTTTCGGGCGGTCAGCAGCAACGCCTGTGCATCGCCCGCGCGTTGGCAACCGAGCCGGAAGTGCTGCTGATGGACGAGCCGGCATCCGCGTTGGACCCCGCTTCGACCACGCGCGTCGAGGATTTGATTTACGAGCTGAAGCGGAACTACACTATCGTCATTGTCACGCACAACATGCAGCAGGCCGCCCGCATCTCCGACCTGACCGCCTTTTTCTATCAAGGCCGCCTCGTGGAGATGGGCGCGACGGACCAGATGTTCACGAAGCCGGAAAAGAAGGAAACGGAAGATTACATCACGGGGCGCTTTGGTTAATTGAATTATGTCGATTCACTTGAGCCGAGACCTGGAAAATCTGCAGCGGCGCGTGTTGGCGCTGGCCGGCGCGGTCGAGCAGACCGTGGAGAAGGCGATGCGCGCGCTGTTCGAGCGCGACGTGCAGCTCGCCATGAATCTGATGGAGTCGGACACGCCCATCGATCTGGAAGAAAACCAGATCGAGGAAGACTGCCTCAAGATCCTGGCCCTGCACCAACCGGTGGCCGTGGACTTGCGCCGCGTCGCTGCCATCTTGAAGATCAACTCGGACCTGGAACGCATGGCCGACCTGGCGGTGAACATCGCCGAACGTGCCGCGGCCCTGGCGCGCGGGCCCGACGTGTTCGTGCCGCCGACGTTTCGCCAGATGACCGACTTGACCAACACCATGGTGCGCGACAGCCTCGACGCCTTCGTCAACATCGACGTCGCCTTGGCCAAGCGCGTGTGCCGCATGGATGACGAAGTCGATCGCTACAACCGCGAGATCATCGATCAGGTGACGCAGTTCATGAAGCAATCGCCCAACAACGTCGACCCGGGCCTGCACCTGTTCTCCGCGGCCCGGCAACTGGAACGCATCGCCGATCATGCCACCAACATCGCCGAGGATGTCGTGTATATGGTGGAAGGAAAGATTATCCGTCACCATCCGGAGGCGCTTGTCTAAATCAATGTGGGATAGAACTCCGCTCCTGTCCGTCAAAATCGGACAGAAGCGGAGTTCTATCCCACGATGCCACCGCAAAGGAACATGGCGAAGAACAAGATTCTGATTGTCGAAGATGAAGTGGCGCTGACGGAGGTGCTCACCTACAACCTCCAGCGCGAAGGGTACGAAGTAGCGGTGGCCAAGGAAGGCCGCGAAGGACTGCGCAAAGGACAAATGCTGCTGCCGGACCTCGTCATCCTCGACCTGATGCTCCCCGGCCTGGGCGGTCTGGACATCTGCCGCGAGCTGCGCGCTTCGCCGCGGACCGCCAATATTCCCATCCTCATGCTCACCGCCAAGGCCGAAGAGACCGACCAGATCGTCGGGTTTGCGGTCGGCGCTGATGATTACGTCACCAAGCCGTTCAGCGTCAAGGTGCTGCTGCAGCGCATCAAAGTGCTGCTGCGCCGGGCGGCGAATCCGGAGCCAATGGGCGACGTCATCGAAGCGGCCGGCATCCGCATCGATAAGCGCGGCCACCAGGTGACCATGCATGAACAACCGGTGCCGCTGACGCCGACGGAATTTCGCCTGCTGGAAACCCTGGTGCGTCAGCCGGGACGGGCATTCACGCGGCACGATCTCATGGACGCGGCCGTGGGCGATGCGATTGTTCTGGAGCGCACCATCGACGTGCACATCAAATCGCTGCGCCGCAAGCTCGGCAATGCGGGCGACCGCATCGAGACGGTTCGCGGCGTCGGCTATCGCTTCCAGGAAAAGAAGGCGGAGTAGGCGCGTAACTCCATGCCGCCTCTGGATTCCTCACGTCGCTTCGGGTAGTCTAGAATCATCCTGCCGATGACCGTTACCTCCTCTTTGACTTCGATTCATGAACGCATTGTTGCTCTCGCCGATCCTTGGCTGCCTGCTGGCCGTGCCGCCCCAGCCGGGGCGCAAGCTCGAATTCAACCGCGACATTCGGCCAATCCTTTCGGACAACTGCTACACCTGCCACGGTCCGGCGAAATCGACACGCAAGGCCGACCTGCGCTTCGACACCGAGGACGGAGCGAAAGCCGACCTGGGCGGGTACTTCGCGATCGCGCCCGGCAAGCCCGGCGACAGCAAGTTGATCGAGCGCATCACGGCGAGCGCCAAGAACAAGGTGATGCCGCCGCCGAGTACGAACAAGAAGTTGGCGCCGCAGCAGATCGAACTGTTGCGCCAGTGGATTGCCGAGGGCGCAGTCTGGCAACAGCACTGGTCGTTCATCAGGCCGCAGCGACCCCCCCTGCCCCCCCTTGGCAAGGGGGGGATCGAGCTAGCTCCCCCCTTGGCAAGGGAGGGATCGAGCTAGCTCCCCCCCTTGGCAAGGGGGGGATGCCGGGGGGGTGGCCGAAGAATCCGATCGATTATTTTGTGTTGGCGCGATTGGAAAAAGAAGGGCTGACGCCGATGCCGGAGGCGCCGCCGGAGACGCTGATTCGCCGAGTCACGTTGGATTTGACCGGTCTGCCGCCGACGATCGCGGAGATCGACGAATTCCTGCGAGAGTATGCTTCCGCCAAGCCGCAAGCGAAGGATGAGGCGTATCGCAAACTGGTGGAGCGATTGCTCGCGTCGCCGCGCTACGGCGAGCGCATGGTGCTCGACTGGCTCGACGCCGCTCGCTACTCCGACACCAACGGCTACCAGACCGACGGCACCCGCGCGATGTGGCCGTGGCGCGACTGGGTCATCGACGCCTTCAACAAGAACATGCCGTTCGACCGGTTCACCATCGAGCAGATTGCCGGCGATCTGCTACCCCCCCCGGCCCCCCCTTCTAAAGGGGGGGAGCAATTCCTCTCCCCCCCTTCTAAAGGGGGGGAGCAATTCCTCTCCCCCCCTTTAGAAGGGGGGGCCGGGGGGGTTGATGATATCGTCATCAAACGAAAGATCGCCACCGGTTTCCATCGCAATCATATGCTCAACGGCGAGGGCGGCCGCATCGCCGAGGAATCGCGCGTCGATTACGTCGTCGATCGCGTGGATACGACGGGAACGGTCTGGCTCGGCCTGACCGTCGGTTGCGGCCGCTGCCACGAGCACAAGTACGATCCGCTGTCGCAGAAGGAGTATTACCAGCTCTTTGCGTACTTCAACAACATCGCCGAGGTGGGCGGCGTCGATCGCCGCAACGGCACCGCCGCCCCGACCATCGACCTGCCGACGCCAGAGCAGAAGAAACGCATCGACGGCGAATCGAAGAAAGTCGCCGACCTGGAAAAGCAATTCAAGGAATTGAACGACGAGTTGCAAGCTCGACAAACATCGTGGGAACGCGACATGATCAAGGAAAATAAGCTGCCGGCCGGCATTCGCCAAGCGTTGATGGTCGCCACGGAGAAGCGCGACAAAGCGCAGCTAGAGCTGATCCGCGACCATTACTATAAGTTCGTGCCGGAGCGGCAGAAACTGCAAACGCAGATCGAGCAGACGAAGAAGACGCTGACCGCGGCGCAGAATTCGGTGCTCATCACCATGATCATGGAGGAACGCAAGGAGCCGCGCGCGACGTTTGTGCTGCAGCGCGGCATCTACGACAAGTACGGCGACAAGGTCCAGCCCAGTGTACCGAACGCGCTGCCGCCGTTGCCCAAAGGGGCGCCAAACAACCGCCTCGGTTTCGCCCAGTGGTTGGTTTCGAAGGACAATCCGCTGACAGCTCGTGTCACCGTGAACCGAATGTGGCAGATGTTCTACGGGATGGGCTTGGTCAAGACGACCGAAGATTTCGGCATCCAAGGCGATCCGCCGAGTCATCCGGAACTGCTCGACTGGCTGGCGGTGGAGTTCATGGAACCGACCCCAAGCCGCGGGATGAGCGCAGCGAATCCCGCGGGTCAACCCGCGGGATTCGCTGCGCTCATCGCGCGGCGTGAAACGTGGGACGTCAAACATCTTCTGCGCCTCATCGTCACCAGCGCGGTCTATCGTCAACAATCCCGAACGACGCCGCTCGCCCTGGAAAAGGATCCCGACAACCGTCTGCTGTCGCGCTTCCCGCGCCTGCGCTTGCCGAGCTTCCTCCTGCGCGACCAGGCGCTCGCCTTCAGCGGCCTGCTGGTGGACAAGATCGGCGGCCCTCCCGTTCGGCCGTACCAGCCGCCGGGGCTGTGGGAAGATTTTAGCTTCAACCAAATCAAGTACACGCAAGACAAGGGCGAGAGCCTGTATCGCCGCAGCTTGTACACGTTTTGGCGGCGTTCGATCGGTCCGCCGAACATGTTCGACACGCCCGCCCGGCAAGTGTGCACCGTGCGCCAATCGCGCACGAACACGCCGCTACACGCGCTGACCTTGATGAACGACACGATTTACGTCGAAGCCGCCCGCAAATTCGGCGAGCGCGTGATGACCGAGGGCGGTAAGACGCCGGAGCAGCGGTTGGCGTACGCGTTTCGTTTGGCGACGGCGCGCACGCCGAGCGCCGCTGAACTACGGGTACTGGCGGCGGGGTTTGAGCGTGCGCTGAAGCAATATCAAGGCGACCGCGCGACAGCGCTGAAACTCTTGAGCGTCGGCGAATCCAAGCGCGATGAGCGCCTGGAAGTCGCGGAACTGGCGGCGTACACGACGATGGCGAATACGATCATGAATTTGGATGAGGTGGTTGCGAAGGAATGACCTTGATCGCTAATACATCTCGAACATCTGCTTGCCGCCATGGCGGGGGTTGCCGACGAGCTTTTGTTCTTGAGGATGCACCACGAAATCCAGGACTTCGAGAGGGATCTGACCGATCAGTACGGGAACGTTGTCGGGAACTTCGAGGACGTCGACGGAGCAATCGCGATCTTGCACGGTGAGGCGAACGGCTTCGCACACGTTCGCCCGACGCGGTCCGCCGGCCGTCATGGTTTCCTTGAACCCGACGACGTGCAGTCCAAGCTCCTTGATCAGTCGCGACGGCAGCGACAGAATCATGGCGCCCGTATCGACGAGAGCTTCGTCAACATGAATCCGGCGGACCTGCTCCGGCTTGCAGAGGCCTTTGTTGACGTTATACAGGTCGCCCAGGTTTTCGATGGTTGCGGGAGTGGTTACACGGCCCATGATTGTCTCCGACATGTTTGGATCTCCGTAGTGGATTGGCTGGTTGCCATTATAACGATAAGGGGTTCGAAACAACACTATGCAACCGTTTCTTGAACAACAACTGATCCTCACTCGCCGCCAACTCCTCGGCCGCGCCGGCGCCGGCCTCGGATTTGCTGCCCTCGCATCGCTGCTTGGCAACGATCAAGCATCGGCCCAAACGCCCAGCCCCGGCGTCGGCGCTCTGCCCGGCCTGCCGCACTTCCCCGCCAAAGCGAAGCGCGTTATCTACCTGATGCAAACCGGGGCACCGACACATGTCGATCTGTTCGACTACAAGCCACAGCTCGAACGCCGCCGCGGCGAATTGCTGCCGCCTTCGGTGCAAATGGGCCAGCGGCTCACGACCATGACGCAAAGTCAGCGGCAACTCATCCTGCCGGGCATCGCGGGTTGGAAGCGCTACGGCAAGTGCGGGCTTTGGCTTAACGACTTCATGCCGCACATCGGCACGCTCGCCGACGACATCTGCATGATCAAGTCGATGCACACCGATGCGATCAACCACGCCCCGGCCGTCACGCTCTTCCTCACCGGCGCCGAACAACCAGGCCGGCCGACCATGGGCGCCTGGCTGTCCTACGGCCTGGGCAGCATGAACGAGGAATTGCCCACCTACATCGTGATGACTTCGCAAGATCGCGAGCTGTCGTGCGGCCAAATCTTCTACGACTATTACTGGGGCAGCGGCTTCTTGCCGTCGCGCTTCCAGGGTGTCAAGCTGCGTTCCAACGGAGACCCGGTGCTGTTCTTGTCGAACCCGAGCGGCATCACCGCCCCGATTCGCCGCGGTCAGCTCGACGACCTTGCCGCCCTCAACCGCATGCGCCACCAGGAAACCGGCGATCCGGAGATTCAGACGCGCATCGCCCAGTACGAGATGGCGTACCGGATGCAGACGTCGATCCCGGAGCTGACCGATTTCTCGCGCGAACCGCGCAACATCCTCGACATGTACGGCCCCGACGTTCAGCGCCGCGGCTCGTTCGCCTGGAACTGCCTCATGGCCCGGCGCATGGCGGAGCGCGGCGTTCGCTTCGTGCAGCTCATGCACGCCGGCTGGGACCAGCACAACAACCTGCCGACGCAGCTCGAAGTCCAATGCCGCGACACCGATCAGCCGTCCGCCGCCCTCGTCAAGGACCTCAAGCAGCGCGGCATGCTCGACGACACGCTGGTCATCTGGGGCGGCGAGTTCGGCCGTACCGTCTTCGTCCAGGGCGATTACACCCAGCCGCGCTTCGGCCGCGACCATCACGGCCGCTGCTTCTCGATCTGGATGACCGGCGGCGGCATCAAAGGCGGCATCACCTACGGCTCTACCGATGATTTCTGCTACAACGTCGTCGACAACCCCGTCAGCGCCTTCGACTTCCAAGCGACGATTTTGCACCTCTTGGGCATCGACCACACGCGGCTCACGTTCCGCTTCCAGGGGCGGGCGTATCGGTTGACCGATGTGCACGGCGAGGTGGTGAACGAAATACTGGCATGACCGTGTTTGCAGTTTCTCCCAACATGTTACAATGGCACCCATGGCAACCGCATTGCAGCGCAGATCCGTCACGAATCAATTTCTCCTGGACAATATTAGCTGGGAGACGTACGAGCGCCTGTTGCGCGAAGTTGGCGAGCGACGCGTGCGCATGACGTACGACAACGGAGACCTGGAAATCATGACCGTCTCCTTCACGCACGAAAATTCCGGCGATCTTTTAGGACTGTTCGTTCGAGTCTTGGCGTCGGAACTCAACATGCCGCTTCGGGGCGGCCGGACCACTACCTTACGGACGAAGCTCAAGAAAAAGGGCCTGGAGCCGGATAATTGTTATTGGCTGGCCCAGTGGCGAACCATGCGGGGCAAGACCAAGTGGCAGGTGGATGAAAGTGCGCCGCCGGATTTGGCACTCGAAGTTGACATTTCGCGCAGTTCGCTCAACCGCATGAACATCTATGCGGCGCTCAAGGTGCCGGAAGTCTGGCGCTACAACGCCAAGACGCTGCGCGTGTTTTGCCTGGATTCCGACGGTGAATACGTCCAGCGCGACAACAGTCCCACGTTCCCAACCGTGCCGCTTGAAGAACTCGTGCGCTTCGTGAAGCTAAGCGACACCGAGGACGAAACCACATTGCTGCATCGATTCACCGAATGGGTCCGCGCCGAAGTGCTGCCGCGCTACCAAGCCTGGCGGCAGCGGAGCAAGAAAAATGGCAAGTGACACTCTTCCCGTCAGTCGCTGGTGCAAGGCCGCCTTCGTGTTCGGGCTGGCGTCTCTCCCCTTCGGTGTAATTGGACTGTGTTTGCACTGGTCCGATCTACTGTTGGCAGCTTGCCGCTTTCTCGCGCTGCTCACGATCGTTACGGCCATCGTCGGTTTGATTCACGTGCGTCGACAGCGAGGCCGGGTTGGCGGCTACGGTCTGGCGCTTTGGGGAATCGGGTTTCCAACGGCATTTTTCGGCTTGATGTCGGTGTCGATCTGGAGCGCCCCAGAATACAGAAACGGTTTCTTTACTCATCCCATCAATTGCCTGAAACAAATCGTCCTCGCATTCCACTATTATCAACAGGACCACAAGCGCCTGCCGGCGGCGGCGATATGCGACGCCGACGGTAAGCCGCTATTGAGCTGGCGGGTCGCTATCCTGCCATATATCGAGCAGGAACAACTTTTTCGCGAATTCAAACTCGACGAACCATGGGACAGTACACACAACATAAAGTTGCTCGAACGAATGCCAGGCATTTATCAGATCGAGCATCGCGACACGGGTAAAACGCACAGCACGTTTTTCCAGGTTCTTGTTGGTCCTGGCACCCCATTCGAGCCCGGCTTGGTCTGCAAGGTGCCCGACTCGTTTCCCGACGGCACGTCCAACACGTTGCTGATCGTCGAAGCGGGCGACGCTGTGCCGTGGACCAAGCCGGCGGACATGATCTATGACGCTGATCAGGCGCTGCCGCCATTGGGTGGGGTCGTCCCTCGGTCGCGGTTTGGAGTGGCTGACCTATTCGGATTCGGCTGGCGGCCGCCGAAAGGGATGTTCGTCGCCCTGGCCGATGGCTCCGTCCGGTGGCTCAACTTGGAGAGAATCAGCAAACAAACCCTCCGTCGCGTCATCGTCCGCAATGATGGCAAGGAACCCGGACCGGATTGGTGAGCGACCGCTGGCGTAAAACGGGCCTTCCTGTATGATGCCTTGGTATCAAGCTAGTGGATCGAGATATTCGCCATGAGCCATACAATCACGGGTCACTTCGATGGCAAAGTCATCGTGCCCGAGAAACCAGTCAAGCTTCCCGTTGGGAAGAGACTGCGCATTTACGTCGAACTTGCTCCGCCGACAAATGGAAAGAAGAATGGCAGGCGCAAACATAATAAGCCGCTCAAGTTCTCTGGCGTGGGCCAGTTTGATTCTGGCATTCCAGACTTGGGTTCCAATAAGAAACACCTCGAAGGGCTCGGGAAAAAGTGGCGTCGGTAATTGTTGACACAGGCTGCATCGTCGCGCTCCTCGACCGCCGCGAGCGCCATCACGAGCAGTGCGCACAGGTGATGTCAGCGCTTACCGAACCGCCCATCACCTGCGAGGCCGTCATCGTCGAGAGTCTCCATCTCTTACGCAACATTGAGGGAGCGGCTGAGCTAATCCTGAACGATGTCCAAAGGGGTCTTTATCAGTTGCCGTACGCGCTCGCACTACGGGCTGCCGAGGTCGCGCGACTTTTGAAGAAATACGCCGACATCCCGATGGACTTCGCGGACGCCTGCCTGGTCGACCTCGCGACGCAAACGGGAATGGCGCGAATCTTGACGCTGGACAGCGATTTCCGAATCTACCGCTGGGGCAAGAACCGGCCGTTTGAGTTGCTCCTTGAAATCGAATGAACAGGTGCGGAGCAAGAAAAATGGCAAGCGCGTCGATTCCGATCAGCCGCTGGTGTTGCCTGGCTTTCTTGCTTGGCCTGGCTTCGGTCTTGCTCGGCCTGGTCAGCATCGTGAGCTTGGAAGTTGATTTGCAGGCGCTCACAGTGGCACTGAGCATATTGGCTTTGCTGATAGGCGTCGCAGCATTACGCCAGATCAAGCGTCGTACCCCGTTTATCAGGGGCAGAAGTTTGGCTCGGTGGGGCATCGGTCTGGTAGTCGCATTCTGGTTGCTCGCCCCCGCTCACCAACCGTTTCGGGCCAGGCTGCACGACGCGGCAGCTCGGACGTATGCCACGAACTACATGATGCAAATCGTGCTGGCCATGCACAATTATCACGACACGCACAAGCATTTGCCGTCGCCCGCGATCTGCGATCCCGATGGCAAGCCGTTGCTCAGTTGGCGCGTGGCGATTCTGCCGTTTATCGAAGAACAGAAACTCTACGACCGCTTCAAACTCGACGAACAGTGGGACAGCCCGCACAACATCAAACTTTTGCCAGAAATGCCGGTGATTTACGGAGTGCCGCCGGGCGCGGTGGTCATCGCGGAACCGGGTACGACGTTCTGCCAAGTGATCGTTGGCCCCGGCGCCGCGTTTGAGACGGGCAGAGAGTTGCGGATGCCCGGCGATTTTCCCGATGGCATGTCCAACACTATCCTTGTTGTCCACGGCGGCCGTGCCGTGCCCTGGACCAAGCCGGAAGATTTGACGTACGACCCCAAGGGACCACTGCCGGATATGGGCGGGATGTTTCCGGGCACGCGGTCTTTCTGGGATCTAGGCTTCGCGCGGCCGAAACTCATGATCGTTGGCTTGGGCGACGCCAGCGTACGATCGGTGAACCTTGATCGGATTAGCGAACCATCCCTTCGCCACGCCATCACCCGCAATGGCGGCGAAGCGTTCACGTCGGATTGGTGATTTGGTTGAGAGTTCTCCGGCGCTGACGCTCCCGGCTCGCCATTTTCTTGCTCTATGGACATGGTTCAAGAATAGTCACTGGCATAGGTGATTTTCGAGACGACAGGATTTCGACACAGTTGGCACGCACTCAACTTCCTATCCCCTTGAGTCATCAAATGTTACATCAAAAAAAATGCCGGCATCACCTGACAGAATGGTGTAGTCCCTGCAGCGTTTGCACTGTCACCCAGAAATGACAAGAATTGAACCATGCCGCTCTATGATCGTGCGCGATTCAGCGGCAATTCGCAAACGTTTGTGCGGCTAGGATTTGTGGGAAGTTGCCACCCAGTCATGCTGGTTTGCCGCATTGCCCGGCACGAAGCCGACGGCCGCATTTCAGGGCGCCCCCCCGGGGGGTGAAATGAAACGCGGCGACTGGCTGGGATACCATGCCGCGCAAGCCATGGACGGGCGTTTGCACTGAACCCACTAACGCTTACCCCCTTTCGTGCAAAGAGTTATGTCGCTGCGGAATCGCGCACGGTCATTTAGCCAGGCGGCAGCGGCGGCGGCGGGACCGGCGGGGCTTGATTGGGGTCGTAGATGCGCGTCGGTTCTTCTTCGAATTCCGGGCCGGCGGTCAGCACCGGGCTGTTGACATCGACGCGGCAGCGGGCGTCGCCGGGCCGCATGGCTTCGACTTCGATGCGATAGACGAGCTGGGCCCCCGGCGCCACGTTGTTGGCCTTCGGGAACGAGATCACGCGCCGGTCCGGACTGATGACAGGCTCCTGGCCTTCGACCGTGCTCTTGGCGGAGAGCAGTTTCGTTTCGGCCGGGATGGTGACCTTCACTTCGACGTCGTTGGCCGCCAGTGTCCCCTGATTGGTGACGGCCGCTCGATAGATCACCTTGGCGCCGACGGGCGCCGGATCACCTTGGTCGCTCAATTCCAGCTTGAGCGCTGCGAGGCCGAAAATTTCGATGTCGCGACTCTTCTCGGCGCGCACGCCGGTTTCGGAGGCGGCGCTGACCGTCTTGGTCGTTAGCTTGGTCAGGTTGACACACTTCGTGGTCAGTTGCAGCGTGCGCACCTCGCGGGCGCCGAGCGTGCCGAGGTTCCATACGACTTCGCCGTTTTCAAACCGCCCCTGTTGGTTCGCGATCACGTACTGCAATTCCGGCGGCAGCTTGTCGCGCACCAGGACGCCGGTCAGCGGCGCGTCGGCTGGGTTCTCGACGCGAATGGTCCATTCGGCGTTGCGGCCCACGTAACGCTTGGCCGGACCGTCGATGTTCAGACTCAGCTGCGCTTGCTGCACGGTGACAATGTGCTCGGCGCTGTCGCTGAGGTTGTTCGCAGTGGCGATGACCTGCGTGCCCAGCCGGCCGGCGGCGCGCGGGGTCAGCGTCAGGGTGGCGGCGCGGGTTTCTCCCGGTTGCAGCGTGCCGATTTGCAGGTTAAGCGTGTTGACGTTGCGCTCGTGCTGGAGATTCGGATCGAACTTCGCGGTCAGCAGCACATTTTCGAGCGGGCCGCTGCCGGGGTTGGTGACGTTCATTTGCAGCGTGATCGGTTGGCCGATGACTGCGGTCGCCGGGCCGGTCACGGTCAGCCTCATGGCGGCGACGTTTACTTGCGTCACAACATCCTTCTGATCGCGCTGTCCTTCCGCGGTGGCCATGATGGCACTGCTGGTGACCGCGCCCTGGCGTTTCGTTTTGTAAACAGCCTGCACGCCCTGGCTCTGGCCGGGAGGCAGCGCGCCGAGCGTCCAGACGAGTTGGCGTAATTTTTCGTCGACGAACGCGGCCGGTTGCGATCGTAAATACTCGAGCCCGTCCGGAATCGGCGCGGTGATCGTGATGCCCTGGCTGTCAATCTTGCCCGTGTTCTGCACGGAGGTTGTGTAGGCGACTTCCTGGCCGAGCACGGCGGAACCCGGTCCGGAATGACTCAGAATCACGTTCGGCGCCAACCATTCGACGCTCGTTTCGCCGCGGGCGATGACGATGCCGCTGCCGGACGGCGCGTTCGGATCGGGCGGTCGGATGATTTCCATGCCGACGCGGTTGATGCCGTACGCGCCGACCGCTTGCTTGATCGCGACCTGGGCGTTGCCGGCAAGATCGCTGATCGCGGTGAAGTCAGTGGTATTGCTCGGCAGGAAGACCGCGGCGGGGCCGTCGAGGATGCGGTAGCGAACACGGTAGCCGGCGAGCGGTTGCTTGTCGGTGGCGCGGTAGACCTTCGTGGTGAAGACGTGCTCGCTGCCGAAGCGGGCCTGCGCCGGCTGCGGGAATTCCCAGACGCAGTCGACCCAGCGAATCGTGGCGTAGACCTTGTTCTTTTCCCAGTCGTAGATGCCGGGGGCGTACGCGGTGATGTGCGTATCGCCTTCGACCGCCGAGGTGATGGTGCACCAGGTCTGTCCGGGGCGGACCATGAAGTCGTCGGCGGTGTTGGCATTGCCGCGATTGAGGCGTTGCTCGTGGGTGGCGGTGTAGCTGACGCCGTGCTTGTTGTTAGTCTTGTAACCGCGGCCCGCGAAGACGCCGCTTTCATCGACGTCGAGGATATTGCCGACGCCGTCGATCATCCATTCGATGCGGCGATTGCGGCGCGGCTGGTTGTTTTCGTCGTAGATGGTGGCGAGGATCACATGTTGGGTGCGAACCTGGTTGGCGGCGTTGTTGTCGTTGACGCCGATGGGCCGCACTTCGAGACGGACGGCATGCGGATCGAAATTATTGAAATAACTGGAGCCGCCGGGCTTGGCGTGGGTGGGCACGATGTCGCCGAAGGGGAAGAAGTAGTTGGGGAAGTAGGCGGGATTGTGCGTGACGCCGCAACCGCTGGCCGCGCAAAGGAAGAGCGCAGCCAGCAACCCAAGGCGTCGTCCGTGACCCGCACGCGTCATTGCCGAGCGAACTCCTGCTTGCGTGGGGCAGACATTCCTGCCTGCCCGAAACAGAGGCAGACATTCCTGTCTGCCCGAAACAGAGGCAGACATTCCTGTCTGCCCGAAACAGAGGCAGACATTCCTGTCTGCCCGAAACAGAGGCAGACATTCCTGTCTGCCCGAAACAGAGGCAGACATTCCTGTCTGCCCGAAACAGAGGCAGACATTCCTGTCTGCCCGAAACAGAGGCAGACATTCCTGTCTGCCCGAAACAGAGGCAGACAGGAATGTCTGCCCCACGAGGCATACGATGCCCGCCGTCATCCCAAGCTAGGGAATCTCAAGTCTATCATCGGAAGGGGTATACGCTTCGGCGCAACGATTACAAGGGGAGTTTGCGTGGACGGGGCGATCTAATCGGCAGATTGGGTAGAATCGGACCTTGGGACAAGCATCGTGTCAATTGGCGACGTTTGTTGTCGGAAAGCCGTGGAGTGGTTAGCAGATTCGGCTCGGATTCTGGCAAGGAAGTGAGTAAGATCGGCAGACTCTGCGGATATTGCCGCAAAGGATCTTTGACCCCCGCTGATGGCGCAGGTGCGAACGACATGGCGACGGAACGCTTCGACTGGAAGGGTCTGCCGGTGTGCGTCACGGGCGGCACCGGGTTTCTCGGCATCCATATCGTGCAGCAGTTAGTCCAGGCCGGCGCGCGCGTGACGGTCCTGGCGCTGGAACCGTGGCCCAACCATCCGCTTTTTCGCATCGCGAACGTCTCGCACGTCTTTGGCGACATCAGCGATCCGCAAAGCGTGCGCCGCGCGGTGCGCGCAAGCGCGGTGATCTTTCACACCGCCGGCATCGTCGCGGTCTGGGGGCCGGCCCTGCAGCGCATGCATCAGGTCAACGTAATCGGCACGCAAAACGTTTTGGATGCTGCCCCGCCTGGCGCGCGCATCATGCACACGTCGAGCATCGTTGCCGTCGCTGCTTCGCGGCAAGGCAAACCGGTCAACGAGGACACGCCCTTCAATCTCAGCCGGGTTGACCTTCCCTACGTCCACAGCAAGCGTGCCGCCGAAAAACTGGCGCTGGCGGCGGCCGCACAAGGTCGCGACGTGGTGGTCACGAACCCCGGTTATCTCGTTGGCCCGGAGGACCATCTGCGCTCGATCATGGGCCGGCTGTGCGCCCGCTTCTGGCGGGCGCGCATGCTTGTGGCCACGCCCGGCGGCTTCAGCCTGGCGGACGTACGCGACGTGGCGGCGGGTCACCTATTGGCGGCCCAGCACGGCGTTTCGGGTCGGCGCTACATCCTGGCGGGCGATAACCACACCATGCACGAACTGCTGACGATGTTGGCCGACGTCGCCCATTATGCGCCGCGCGCCCTGCCGCTCTTACCGGCGTGGAGCCAAACCCTCCTCGCCGGCTTGTCCGAAACTCGCGCCCGGCTGAGCGGCCGGGAACCGTATCCGTCGTTTGCCCACGTCCGCCTGAACAGCTATTCCTGGTACGCCAACTCCGATCGGGCCGCCGCCGAACTCGGCTACCGCCGTCGGCCTCTCGCGGAAAGCCTTCGGGATACCTATGAGTGGTTTCGCGCCAACGCAGCCATCAAGCTCACCAGCTTGAGTCGCTGGTGGTTGCGCCCCGGCGCTGCGGCGTAAAGGGGACGCGATTCAGGGCAACTTCGGCGTAAGCGGCTTGGCGCCCAACGCCGACTCACACCACTCGGCCACCGACAGCAACTCGGCCTCCGATCCTTTGGCACCAACCAACTGCAGAGCCAACGGCAAGCCGTCCACGAATTGCCCGGTCGGAAATGACGCCGCCGGCAGCCCGGTGTAGCTCCACGGCGAGTTGAATGCCGGATCGCCGGTGCTGCTGGCATCGGGCGCTGGACACGTCGTCGCCGGCATGATCAGCGCGTCCGCTTCGGCGAAACAGGCCGCCATATCGACGGTAAGTTGCCGCTGATGTTCCTGGCAGCGCGCGTACTCCGGTGCTGAACATGCGAGGCCTTCTTCGAGCAAACCGCGAATCTTCGGCGAATAATCGTCGGGATGTTGAGCCAGGCGCTTTTGATGGAACGCCGCCGCTTCGACTGCCATAATGACGCGATGCCGCGCGCTGACTTCGCGGAAACGGGCCGGCAACGAAACCTCTTTGATCGTCGCACCGGCCTGGGCCAGTTTTGTTTGCGTGTCGTCCATGGCCTGGCGAACGCTCGGCGCTGCCAGATCATCGAACAAGCCGCGGACGCGGCCGAGCAGCGGTCCAGCGGCGGCAGACAGGAATGTCTGCCCCACGTCCATGGGATCGGCGATCGCCTCGAGCATGATCGCCAAATCGCGCACGCAGCGACCGATCGGCCCGGGATGATCCATCGACGGTGCCAGCGGCATGATTCCCTGGAGCGGCACGAGACCGTAACTGGGCTTGAGACCCGCCGCGCCGCAGTATGTCGCCGGCCGCGTGATCGAGCCACCGGTCTGCGAACCCATCGCGCCGAGGCACATGAGCGTCGCGACCGCCGCTGCCGAGCCGCTGCTGGACCCGCCCGGCGTGCGCTCGCGGTTCCACGGGTTGCGCGTCACCGGCGGGTCGAAGCTGGCGTATTGCGTCGTCACCGTCTTGCCCAGGAAAATCGCCCCCGCCGCCCGCAAACGCTTCACCACTTCGCAATCTTCGCGCGCGATCGCTTGGGCCCAAAGCTTCGATCCCGCCGCCGTCGGCCAATCGAAGACATCGAAAATGTCCTTGATGCCGATGGGGATCCCGTGCAGCGGCCCGCGATATCGGCCGCGATTCAGCTCGTCGGTCAGCCGTTTCGCCTCGGCCCGCGCGCCGTCGCGATCGACGAACACCCACGCATGCACGTGCGGCTCCCACGCGTCGATATTCTTGAGGCACCTCTCGACCAGGTCGAGCGGCGTGACCTGGCGCTGGCGTATCGCGGCGGCGGCTTCATAAATCGAATTCATGTCCGTAGTCCGTGGTCCGTAGCAAAGACCTTGCAAACGTCGTTGCATAGTCGTTGTCGGATTGTCAGTGTACAGTGAAAACAAGTGAACGCCACCAGGCGATGTGTGTCTTTGCTACGGACTACTGACCACTGACTACGGACCTTTGACCAATGACCAAAGTTGCCATTCTCGGCGGCAGCGGCTACACCGCCCTCGAACTCATTAAGATCCTGCTGCGCCATCCGCACGCCCAGATCGTCGCCGTCACTTCGCGCCAGGAGGGGACGCCGCTGGTGGCCGAAGCGCATCCGAGCCTTACCGGCCGCATCGATCTGCGCATGGCGCCGTTCGATCCGGACAAACTCGTTGCCAAGGGCGTGCAGTGCGTCTTTGGTTGTTTGCCGCACGGCGTTAGTATGGAGGCGATTCCACCGCTGATCGACCGGGGGCTGCGTGTCGTCGATCTAAGCGCCGATTATCGACTGCGCGATCCCAACGTATACGCCCAGTGGTACGGCGAAGGCCATCTCGATCTCGTCAATCTCACCCAGGCGGTCTATGGCCTCCCTGAAATCTACGGCGACGACATTCGCACCGCCCAACTCGTTGCCAACCCCGGCTGCTATCCGCAGACGGCGATCCTCGGCCTGGCCCCGCTCGTTGCCGGCAAGCACATCGATCTAAAAGACATCATCGTGGACAGCAAGAGCGGCGTCTCCGGCGCGGGCCGCACGCCCAAGCTCAGCACCCATTTCCCCGAGTGCAATGAGAGCGTCTCGGCCTACAACGTCGGCAAGCATCGCCACACGCCGGAGATCGATCAGGTGCTGAGCGACATCGCCGGCGAAACGGTAGAAGTGATCTTCACGCCGCAACTCGTGCCGATGGACCGCGGCATCTATTCGACGATTTACGCCACGCCGGACCGCAGTTTTACCGAGGACCAGCTTCTGGAGTTGTATCGCTCCTATTTCGCCAGTGCCCCGTTTGTACGTGTGGTCCAACACCTGCCGGCGACGAAAGACACTGCCCACACGAACTTCCTCGACGTGACCGTGCGCGTCGTGCGCGGCAAGATTCTGGTAATCGTCGCGGAGGACAACCTCGTCCGCGGCGCCAGCGGCGTGGCGGTACAGAACTTCAACCGAATGTATGGCTTCGATGAGAAGGCGGGATTGTAAGCGCACCACGAGGGCAGGTTTCAACCATGAAGCCCACGGTCTATCTCGACGCCACGATACCTTCGTTTTACTACGAGGACCGCCCCGGCAACGTCATCCAAGCCTGGCGCCAGATCACGGTCGAATTCTGGGATCGCGCTCGGGCAGATTACGAGGTTTTCGTCACGCCGCAACAGTTATTTGGGTTTGTGCCATGATCGACTTTGGATGCGTCGATGAGTTGCGTGAAATCCGTCGCCGTCTTTCCGAAGAATGCGGCAATGATGTTCATCGCTATGCCGAAATGCTCCGTGAAATGGCGTCGAAGTCCAAAGCAAAATATATCACTGCGCCGCTCAAGCGCGAGGAAGTGCCGCCGATCGTCTCACGGGAAGATCCCGGCGAACTGCCCATGGTTCCTCCCGCATCGCCAACGCCGGCTCCCGAACGCATCGGCTAGGACGGCGCCATCGGGACGCGCCTTCAGCGGCTGTATTTTTGGGTGGATATTTTCCAGCCCGTCGTCGGCATCTTTGATTACCTAGGCAAGAGATGTTTCCAATCCTTCATTCCACGGAGTCAAGCTCCGTGGCGCCTTGTTGTGCGCTGATCCGTTTCACCAGCAGCGTCGCATAGCTGCCGCGCGGCAAATCAAAGCGCAACAGCAGCTTGCGATGCTCGCCGCGTGTCTCGTCCGGGCTCGTTTCCCAGTGCAGTTCTGCGGGCATGCACCACGCAGGTCGATCACCCTTCGAAAAGAACATGTCGCGCAGGCCTTTGAGCTTGAATTGATCGACAGAAACGCCCTCTTCGGCCAACACCGCTTCGTAGTACGGCTTGCGCGGGTCGGCGGCATCGAGTTGGATGCGCGCCGAATGCAGCGGCAATTGCAGCTCCGTCAGCGCTTGGAGCTGGTCTTCGGCGAGCCGGCGCGGCATCGGCACGTCGCCCATTTTCAATCGCACTTCCACCAACTGTTCGGCCGGCACGTTGGCGCGCAGCCATTGCGCGAGCATGCGGTTCCAGAGATGGCTTTGATAGGCGGACAGGTACAAGCCGCGCAGCTCCGGCCGCAGCCGAGCGATGGCGCCGCGGAAATCGCCAGGATGATCGGCGAGATGGCACACGAGCAGACGCGCATGGCTGCGAGTCAGCCGGTCTTTCAGTTCGGCCCAGTTCCCCCAAAGCTTGCGGAGCAGCGCCTTCTCTTGCTTGTCCGGCGCGCGGTCGTGTTCATAGGGAGCGGTCAAGATTTGGCGCAGCGCATCTTCGTAGCGGCCGAAGAGCAAGTGCCGGGCCATGAAACCGGTGCCGCTGGCGACCGAGCCGAAACGCTGGTCGTCGAAGTAATTGGGGACGCCGCAGGCGCGGACTTCTTCCAGCGCGATGGCGGCGGCGGCGACGTCGGCCTCGCGCAGCCGCCGTAGGATGAGCTGGAAGCGGTTGCCGCGCATGTGTTGCGATGCATAGGGCTCGCCCACTTGTCCGAGCCAGGTCACCTTGATGCCCTGATGGGTCAGGTTGCGTCGCGGGCCGTGGAAGATGGTCAGATATTGGATGGTGTGGGCGTGGCGATCCTTGAGCCCGCCGTAGGAGCAGCGGCGCAGGTCGAGCTTCCAGCGGCGTCGAATGGCGCTAAGCGCGTCGGGCGTCGTCCAGCCGGTCTTTTCCAAGCGGTAAAAACCGAAGACGCCCTGATCGCCCGGTGCGACGTCGGTAAGCTCCTCCACTTGGAAGTCGTCAGACTGTTGTTTGATGATCATGGAAGTGTCAGTGGTCCGTGGTCAGTAGTCAGTAGCAAGAAACATCCTACGGCTACGACTGAGTACGGACTACGGACCACGAACTATTCGGATTTGGTCTTGCGGTCGAACGGCGGAAGTTGATCGTTACCCAGGGCGGCGCCGTAGCGCTGCGAGGATTCGCCCTTGGGCTTGAAGTCGTCGGGAACCGCTTCCCACAACTTGCGCGGCGCCGGCGGGAGCGTTACACGCACATTCTGCATCTGAGCGCCTTGGTAAAACGTGGCTTGCCACTTCGACTTGTCGACGGCAAAACCGGAGAAGTCCTCGAGCAGCTTTTCGTAGCCGCTAAAGTTGTCGCTGGCGCCTTTCCAATCGAAGTAGCTTCGCAGATTGGCCTCCGTCAATTCCGGCAAATCGGTGGAGACGAGCGGTTTATCCTCCAGCGCCGCAAACAGCGAGATGTTCGTGCGATCGACGCGCACCGGCGGCAAACCCTTGGCATGGCGGTTCTTGCCCTGCTTGATCACCAGCATCGGCTCGGTGGTGAAGATCGACGATTTTTGCAGGCCCAGCTTGACCTGGGCGTCCATGGCCGCTTCCTTGACGCCGGCTTGCACGGTCATGAGCGAACCCGTCAGGCCGACCAGCGTGTTGTTGAGCTGGAGGTCCAGCGGCCGGCCGGCGAGATTGGTGACCACTTCGCCCTCGCCGCGGATGAAGCAATTCTCGAAGATCGCTTCGGGAGCGGACCGCGCCGGCTTGGCGACCATCATCATCATGGCCTCGTCGTTGCTGAGAGTGACGACACTGAGCGGGACCGTGCGGTTGGGGTTCTTCTCGGCATTCGGTTTGAGCGTGATGATGCAATTTTTGAAGGTGCACGAGGCGTTGGCGTCCAATAGCACCAGCGTCTGCGTGACGAAACCGGGCTGGTCGGGCTCCAGCTCGATTTCGAGCTGTTCGAAGATCATTTCGCCATCGTGCAGACGGAAGAAGTATGCGTTGGGATCAGGCGTTTCGGCCAGTGTCAGGATAGGATGGTATTGTTCGTCGAAGGGGCGCAGCGTGACCTTTACGCCACTCTTCTTCAGCCACGCCGCCTCGACGTTCAATTGCCGCTTTTTGCCGTGCTTTATGCGGATAACGTCCCCCGGTTTGGCGAACGAAAGAGCTTGGTTTACCGATTCGTACACGCCGGCAGGCAGGTTTCTGCCCTCCAGCGTCGGATCGACGATCCGCTCGCCCGGGTTTGGGTTCATTTCAACGGCGACATTGGGCTCCTCCTTGAACGGCGCCAGCGCCACGTCGACCAAGTCGTTGATCTCGACTCCTAGCGGCGATTTCTTTTGATCATTGGTGCGCACTTCACGCACCTCCGGATTGAGCCGGAAGGCGCCTTTGGCAGACTTCTTGGTGTGCGGCGCCGCGACGCGCCAGATGTTGGTGGAATCGGTCAGCGACGTGGATTGCGCGTCACGGCCGTTTCGGGCGCCGATCTCCCGCTGGAACTCTTCCAGGGTTCCGATGATAGTGGCGCCCTCGTCACTCGGGCGGGACCACATCGCATTGAGGTTGTGGTAGCAATTGCGCTTCCACGGTTGCATGAACGCGACGTGCGGCTCTTTTCTGTCGGTTTGGTAGATCAGGTGCGGCATATCGCGATCGCTGACCGTGTTGCTCGGACACGAGAAGATCGAGTAGTCGATTTGCAGTTTGCACGAAGCGGTGTCATCCAAACGGAACACGGGGCCGGTCACCACGAATGCGGAACAATGCGTCAGCGCGATCTTGGATTCGCCGTCGCCATGCAGATGAAACATGGCGCCGTGGGGCATGAAGCCGCATTGTGAAGCCGCGACGTCGGCCGGGCTTTCCAAACCGACGGCCACCTGCCCACTCTTGAAGACGCATTGCTGGAAATCGATTTGCGGCCGATCGCTCTTGGCGACTGCGCCGTAGGCAAGTACGGACGCCAGCGGCACGCCCAGGTGGCGCACATTGACATAGGGAGGCGGCGGCACGTCCGGCTGCTCGAAAATGCACTGCAGAAAGCGCACCGACGCCGCGCCACGGACGGCGACACCGGCGACCGGATGTTTGGGAATCTTGAGGTCGGCCACCGTTTGTTCCACCGCTTGTTTCATTTTCAGAGGCGCTTCGATGCTCAGGCGCAGGTTCTTGAAGGTAATTGTGCCGCCATCGAGGAAAAACAGAGCGGCGATGTCATTGGCTTCGTTCGGTTCGTACTTCCAAGACAGCATCGGCAGGCTCCGCTCGTCGATCGGCCGATTGGCGGGGTCTTCTTCTTCGTCCACCTTGCCTTCAAGAATCAGCGACCGCCTGAGTTCGCCGCCCTGGAACAGCAGGCCCGGCTGCGTGATGACAATGTTTTTGACAACGATCGCTTTCACGCTTGAGCTGGTGGTGTCGGCGAACAAGTTACGGAGGTCTTGTTCGTCTTTGACCTCGACGGCGCCGCCCTTCACACTTACCGGCGGAATCGGAACCGCCGGCTTCGCGGCGGTGCTGCCACTATCTTTGCCGCCCTTCGCCTCATCCTTCTGCGGTCGCGTTGGCCCACCCGGCGGTTTCTGCGGCGGCGCCAGCGACAACACCATCAGCAGCGCCGCCAGTGCCAGCGCTCCTGCCGAAATCAGCACCAGCGGCCGTTTGCGCGGCGGGCTCAAGAGCGGGGCATCGACGAACAGCACGCCTTCGGGCATGTCGGCGGCGGCCCCGACTTGGTTGGCAATTTGCATCAAGTGCTGCACGAGCTGCACCGGACGCTGATAGCGGTCCTTAGGATTCTTCGCCATCATCTTGTGCAGCACGAAGGCCACTTCATCGGGAACGTCGGGATTCAGTTGCCGCGGATCGATCGGCGCCACGTTTTGATGGTGGTGCATCTTCTTGGCCGCGGTCCCTTCCGGCACCGGCGCCTGGCCCGTCAACATGTGGTAGAAGGTGCAGCCCAGTGAATAGATGTCGCTGCGGGCGTCGGCCTCGCGCGGCTCCAGTGCTTGCTCCGGCGAGATGTAATCGAACGTGCCCAGCGTCATGCCCGATTGCGTAAGCTGGTTGGTTTGCGGCTCCAGGCTGCGGGCCAATCCCATATCGACCAGCTTGGCCCGGCCAGTCGGCGTGATGATGATGTTCGACGGCTTGACGTCGCGATGGACGACGCCGCGCGTCGCCGCGTGCTCCAGCCCGGCGGCGATCTGCAGGATGTAGCGCACCGCTTCGGCGACGGGGAGCCGGCGGCGGCGCTCCAGGATCGTGCGCAGGTTTTCGCCCTCGACGTACTCGAAAGCGATGAAGTGGAGATTCTGGTCTTCGCCGCAGTAAAAGACGCGGGCAATGTTCTCGTGATCGAGCTTGGCGGCCGCCCGGGCTTCCTGATGGAAGCGGCGAATGTTCTCGTCGTCGTGGGCCATGTCCGGCGGCAGAATCTTGAGCGCGACGTTGCGATCGAGATGCGTGTCGCGCGCCCGCAACACCGCCGCCATGCCGCCGACGCCGATCGGTTCCAGCAGCTCGAAGTGCGCCAGCTTGCGGCCACGCAGGCTGCCCAAGAGCATCTCCGGCGTCATCGGTTTGATCGCGGTGGCGGTGGCGGCCTGAGCGGGCGGGTTCTTCGAGATGATGGTGGGCGCTTCGTCGGTGGGTTGGACATCGTCGGGAAAAACGGAGGCCCCTTCCTCAGCCGCGAGGCGCAGCTGGGAATCCGCCGAAGCCTTCGCCATTCCTTGCGCAGCGTTGTCGGCTTGCCGTTCTGAGCGGATGTCCGACATGCAAAGGTCTCTTGAGTGATCTGGTCCCTGCGGAAACGTCTCCTGCCGTTTCCTCATGGACGTTTGACCAATCCAACCCTAACCGGCCTTTGAAAAAGGGGACTGGACCTTTTCGGCCCCACCATTTTCAATTTCTCTTGAGGGTGCCGCAGCGGTCCAGTCCCTTTTTTCAAAGCAAACCATCCGTGCGGTGCGCGGGGTGGGAGGGACACCCACCTCCGCTATCGATTCACCCCCACAAGAAATGCTGGCGGGGGGCTTTACGTCAAGATTACTGTAATGGAAGTATAGCCTTTTCCGGGCCGGCTTGTCAATCGCCTGCTTGCGAATCGAAGCCGGCTTGACCCGCAGGCCCAGCGGCGAAACAATAATGGCAGAATGGTGTGAATTCGTGCACAACGCAGCGTCAGCAAGATCGAGGAATCTCATGTCCACAGCGACGATCTCAATTGACGTAGATGCCGAGTCGGCTCGGGCTTTTCAGGAAGCGTCTTCCGACGACCGTCGCACGCTGGAAGTGCTGCTGGGCCTGCGACTGCGCGAGCTGACCGCGGAACCTGCCAAGCCGCTGAAGGTGCTAATGGGCGAGATAGGCAATCGCGCCGCGGCGCGCGGGTTGACGCCGGAGATTCTGGAGTCGCTGTTGCATGCTGAATGACCTTCGCACCGTGGTCGACAGCAACGTTGCGGTTAGCGCTGTCTTGCTGCCTAGTGCTATGTCACACGTCGAATGATGGATCACAAGAGCCGCGCACGAAGTAAGCGGCTGCGAGTGGGCCGCTTACTTCGTGCGC
>Ga0080064_1001193_pt1 | contig 55954 bp, 46 predicted proteins | sample Subgrocontami54m_FD_69260 | JGI IMG/M metagenome (GOLD analysis project Ga0080064, IMG submission 69260) | Subsurface groundwater microbial communities from S. Glens Falls, New York, USA - GMW46 contaminated, 5.4 m (SPADES assembly) (version 2) ...
GATCGCGGCGCGCGGGTGCGCGGTCTGGGGGATGCGCGCGTGGAACGTCGCGCCCGCCGGCTCGCCTGGCTGTTCGCGGCAACGGCCTGACCGGTCGTAAAGCCAGCCATGGTAGATACAGCGGATGCCCCCGTCCTCAAGCCTGCCGTACGAGAGATCCGCGCCACGATGGGCGCAGTGGATCCCGAGCAGGCCGGGCTGGCCCTCATCGTCGCGGAAGAGCACGAGGTCCTCACCCAGCAATCGCACCGGCACCGGCGCTCCACCCTCAGGCAGCTCCTGTTGCAGCGCGACCGGCTGCCAGTAGCGGCGGAGCATCTCCCCGCCGGGTGTGCCGGGCCCGACCCGGGTCAGCAGCTCGTTCTCTTCACGCGTCAGCATTGGCGTTCTCTCCTTGCTTCTGCGGCCAGCCCACGCTGGCGTGCAATCAACCAATCCTGGACCTGCCGTAATTCCCGGATCCGACGTCCATGAAAACCGACCACTACCGCAGCTCCCATTCGTGGATGTCCCAGAAGACCAGGGTATCGAAGCCGTTCGGGTCCGGTCCCGAGACGGCGGCGTTATGGGCCGTCACGTAGTAGTTGAAGTAGAGCATCATCGAGGGAACCTGGTCCGCGACGATCTTCAGGAGCTCGATCGCCTGGCGGTCCCGCTCCGAGCGTTCCAACGTCGTACTGAAGCTATCGAACAGGCGGTCGACGTCCGCATTGGCGTATGCACCGCGGTTGCTGCCCGCCCAGCGGCCCTCGGGCCGCGCCGCTTCGCCCGTCGTGAACTGGGCCAGCGCGTTGCGCTCGCCGCCGCCGGTCGCTGTGCTGTACATGTTTGGGAACGAGGCTCTGAGCTGCAGATCGCGAAGCTGACTCGCGGCAATCGTCTGCGGCTTGATGTCGAAGCCAGCCCGCCGCCACGTGTTCTCGGTTATGGCCAGGTCGCGCTCGTTTTGCGCGCCCACCTCGACCATCAGGTTGATGGTGAGCCGCTCGCCAGATGAGCTGGCAAAGAGCCCGTCGCGATCTTTCGTGAATCCGGCCTCGCCCATCCACTCCTCCGCCTTCCGCGGATCGAAAGGGTACTTTGCAATCGCCTGGTTGAGCTGCGCGGAGTAGTGAATGCTCGGCAGGACGAAGGTGTCGGCCATGGCTCCTTCCCCGCCGAAGACGCCGTCGTTCAGCGCGTCTCTATTCAGGGTCGTGGCGAGCGCGCGCCGGACTCGGACGTCGAGCGTTGCTCGTGGGTTTGCCATCTCGGGTCGGAACTGGAACATGTTGAAACGCGGCTGGCCGGGGGCCAGGATCGCTGTCCCCTTGGTCGTACCCCATTCGCGGCGGAGGGCCATTGCCTGCTCGAAGCGAATCGCCCGGTCGGTGGCGATGTCCACCGCTCCGGCCAGCAGGTTCGCGAGGTTGGTGTTTTCGTCCTGGGAGAAGCGGATGACGACCCGATCGATCTTCGGCCGACCCAGGACGTGGCGGTCGAACGCTGTCGCCTCGATGAAGGCGCCCGGCTCCCACCGCTCGAGCTTGTAGGGTCCGAGACCGACGTACTCCCAGGTCCAGTACGGGTGGTTGACGAGCGCGTCCGGCGCTTCGTTCTCGACCGTTGGGCCGAGGATGTGGCGGGGCAGCGCCTGGAACTCGTCCTTCAGCGCCGCGGCGTCCGGGTACGGCTGCCGCCAGCGGATGACGATCGTGCGGTCGTCCGGGGCGAGGATCCCCTCCATCTGGGCGATCGGCGCCAGACTTGAGGTGCCGAGCGCAGGCGTGGAATAGACCCGGTACGCGAACGCGAAGTCCTCAGCGGACAACGGCGTGCCGTCGTGCCAGACCAGGTTCGGCTTCAGCGTGTAGCGGGTCTCCATGCGGCCATCGGGGAAGACCTTCCAGCTATCGGTGTTGAGCTGGGGGAGCGCCTCGGCCAGGTACGGCCGCGCGACCTCCTTGCCGTCCAGAAAATCAAGCTCCGCGTTCAGGATCCGCGTGGCGTGGCGGATACTGATCCCCGGCGCAGCGAGCGGCTTGGAGGCCAGCGTCGGCGGCTCCGTGCGCATCACCGTCTGCAGGGCGCGGGGCGACCGCGGGGCCGCCGGTTGGCCGCCCGGCCCGGAATCGCGCGTCGGCGTCGCGGGCTGCGCGCAGCCGACCGCGATGAGCAGCACAAAACCAAGAAACAGGACGCGTCGGGCCTTCATGTCACTCCTTATCGTGTCAAGCGCTGGATTTCGTAGCCGGAGCCGCCGCTGACTGGGACTGGCGCCGCAAATTGCTCGCCAAGTGGCGGACTCTGATTTTGCCATGTGTGGCGCCCCTGGCTCACGTCGGCCTACGGCAGGTCCCACTCATTCGCGTTCCAGCTATCCTGGGCGCTGGCCGCCTTGCCCACCCGCACGTTCTTGAGGCGCGCGCTGACCATGACCGGCTGGGCGTCGTAGAACAGGTCGAGCCAGATGAGCTGGTCCGTGACGTGTTGAGCGATCTGCTTGCCCACCTCCATCCGCGCGGGCCAGGCGACGGTGGTGAAGTAGCGGTCGAGGAGCCCGTCGAGCTGGGGGCTCGTGTAGCGGGAATAGTTGCGGCCGATGAAGTTCGTCTCAGGCAGCCGCGACTCGTAGCTGTACAGGTTGTAAAGCGTGTCGACCTGGCTCGGCTGGCGCTGCATGTCGAACGCCGGAAACGTCGCCCGGTACGGCAGGTCGCGCTGCCGCTGCGGCGGGATGACGTTCAGCTCGACGCCGACCCCGATCCGCTGCCAGGCGTCCGCGAGGGTCAGCATGATCTTCTGGTTGATGTCGGTGGAGACGGTGCGGATCTCCACATTCAGCCGCTGCCCCGCGGCATCTCGGAGGAAGCCCTCTCCGCCCCTGATGTAGCCGAGCGCCTCGATCTCCTGCGTCGCGCGCCGCGGGTCGTACTCATAGGTCACGATCCCCGGCGTCCACTCGGCGTATTCGGGCTCGCTCGGAGCGAGGAAGAAATGGGCCACCGTCGCGGGCGCGCCCGGCAACAGCGTCTCCGCGAGCTGCGCCCGATCGACACCGTGGATGAGCGCCCGGCGGAAGCGAACGTCCCCGACGATCGCGGGGTTGGGATTCAGATACTGAGGCTGGGCCACGAAGCGGCTGTTGAGCCGGATCTCCATGCGCCCGTTCCACTGGCCCCGAATGTCGTGCGCCTGGTCGAGTGAGATGTTTCGCCCGCCGAGGTTCAGGTCCACGGTCCCGGCCAGCATGTTGGCCATGAACGTGTTGGAATCCTCGACGAAGCGGACCTCGATCTCGTCGAGCTTGGGCCGGCCAAGCACGTAATCGGGATAGGCCGCGATCGTCATGTAGCTGCCACGGACCCAATCCTGGAGCCGAAATGGGCCAGCGCCGACGAACTCGCCGCCCCAGGCCGGGCTCTGCGTAAACGTCGTACGGTCCTCGAGGAACGCCGGCTCGAGTCGGTGCTTCGCCATCAGCGGCGCGAGGTTGAAGCTAAAGAGCGTGTCTGCGCCGATATAGGGCCGCTTCCAGTGGACGACCAGGGTCCGCTCGTCGCGGGCCTCCGCGCTTTCGATGGACTCGAAGGCGGCGTCGCGGAACTCCGGCACGTTCGGGTCGCGCACGACCTGAAGGGTGAACAGCAGGTCAGCCGTCGTAATCGGCCGACCGTCGTGCCAGCGCGCGTTTGGGCGGAGACGCCACGTCGTTTCCATGCGGCCGTCCGGCGTGACGGTCCACAATCCGTTCTCGACGGAGGGGACCGTGTCAGCCAACTGCGGTCGCAGCTTCCCTTCCGCGTCCGTGAGGGTGGTGCCCGCGTGGAGCATCGTCTCGACATCTGCGCCGCCAGGGACCGACGGCGATGAGTCGATTTTGGTGCTGATGGTTCGCGGCTCGCCGCGAATGGCGATGGTCACGCGCTTGGGTCCGACAGTGCGCGCCGCCGTCTGCCCGCTCCCCGCGCTCTCCCGCGGCGCCGGCCCCGCACATGCGACGACCGTCACGAGGAGCAGGATTGCGAACGTGGGGAAAGGTCGGTGCGAGTGTGTTATTGGCCGCTTCATCGTTCCATCCTGCATGACCTCGTGTGGCCGGTGCGACGCATCGTGGCCACGCCCTCACCCTGGCCCTCTCCCAGCGGGAGAGGGGACAGTTGCTCCCTACGCCCACGCACCAGCGTCACATGTTTGGGGCGAGCGCCCTACGGTGCGCCCATCGGGGCGATGGTCGCCCCGCCCGACGGAGCGACGGGGCGAGGTTGTTCGACCGGTGGGGCCACGACCGGCGGCGCCTGCGGGTTTCCGGGCGCACCCATGGGTGCGATCTGGACGCCGCCGGAGCTATTCGCGGGTGCTGGCGCCGGGGGCTCAACAACGACGACCGCGGTGGGGGGTGGCGCGGGCACGCGCGTTGCAGTCGGTCTTGGCGGAGGGGGGGCCTGATTTGCAGGCGGTTGCGGGGCTGCTACGGGCTGCTGCACGGCAGCCGGGAGGACTGGGGGCAGGTCGGCGGCCTGGACGTCAATGCCGCCAGGAGCTTCTTCTCCCGCAGCCGGCTCCGGCTCTGGGTCCAGGGCAACAAGGGGGGCAGCGATCGGGACTTCCGCCGCCGCGGTTGGCTCGGCGACCACGATGCTGGTTGGAATTGCCGTCTCCTGCTGCCGGGCTGGGACGACGATTGGGGCGGAGCTAGGGGCTGGTTGATCGCCCCCTTGTCGACTCGCCACGACGCCCACCCCCCCGATAAGCAGGACGATCGCCGCGCCTGCGAACACTACCGCCGCCTTCCGGCTGCCTGGCCGGCTACCGTCCACAGCCGGCGCTGCGCCACCTCGATCCACAGCCGGCCCTGCCCCGGGAGCGGGGACGGCCTGGCGTCGCGCCGTGGCCATTGCGACTGGCACATCCGAACCGTCTGCTCCGACCGGATGGGGTGGAACGGCACCGATCGGCGCAGAAACTGGCGCCGGCGCAAAGTCCGATGAGCCGGCTGAGCTGGCGTCGGGTGCGCTGACGGGCGGAGCCCCGGCGGATGGACTCCGCGACGTCGCGTGTTCCCACGAGGCGTCCGCGTTCGAGGGTGGGGGCGCGGCCGGGTTCGAAGGTAGCGCAAATGCACTGGGGGGTGGGGGCGCCCCGCTCGCTGGTTCCGCGACTGGCCCTAGCCCGGATGGGGGCATAGGCGTCGCGGCAAAGAAGCCGGAATCCGGCAGCGTTTCGGTTCCCGTGGCGGCGCCGAACGCCGCGGCAAGCTCGCCCGCGGTGCGGTACCGCTCTTCCGGCGTCTTGGCCATCGCGTTGAACAGGACCTGCTCGACTTCCTCGTTGAGACTGGAATTCCGTTCGCGCGGCGACGGCACCGGCTCCTGGATGTGGGCGACCATTGTGGCCAGAGGTGAGTCCCGGTGAAACGGGACGGACCCGGTCAACATGGCGTAGAGCATCACGCCCAGGCTGTAGACGTCCGTCCGCCTATCCAATCCCTTGCCCATCGCTTGTTCGGGGGACATGTACTCGGGCGTCCCCAGGACGGTGCCGGCCTGGGTCAAACCGCCGGTGCCCTCGAGGATCTTGGCTAGCCCGAAGTCCGCGACGACGGCTTCGCCGTCACCAGTGAAAAGAATGTTGCCGGGCTTGAGGTCCCGATGGATGATCCCGCGGCTGTGCGCATAGTCCAGACCGGACGCGATCTGCCCGAGGATCCGCGCCGCCACCTCGGCTCGCATCGGGCTGCCGAGCTGCGCTGCAAGCGTGCCACCTTCCATGAACTCGTTGACGATGTAGAGGAGCCCTCCCGGCCCCTCGCCAAAGTCGTAGACGTCCATGATGTACGGGTGGCGGAGCCGAGCCACCATTCGCGCCTCCTGGCGGAAGCGCTCGACGAACGAGGGGGCGGTGAGAAAACGCGCGGGGAGCACCTTGATGGCAACGGTGCGGTCCAGGGCGACGTGGTGCGCTCGGTAGACCGTGGCCATGCCGCCCGTGCCGACGATTTCGGCGACACGGTATTGCCCAAGTGTCGTACCCGGCGCGAGTTCGTCCATCACCGATCGCGCTGCACTGTTCCGACTATTCCTGGCTGCCTGCCGAGGGGCTGAGCAGCGTCAACTCGAACGAAAGCATCTTGGCCTGCTCGTCTCCGCTGTTAAACATGATGTGCGGTCGATCCCACGGATGATCGAGCGCGCTGCCCGCGGCCGAGGTCGTCGTGTGCCCGCTTTCCGGCACGGTGATCGAGAGCCGGCCCGTCTGCACGAAGCCCACACTCGGTCCCGGATGCTGGTGCAGCGCCGTCGTCGCGCCCGGCTCCAGGTTCACCTCCGCGATGACAAGGGAGTAATTCCCGCTCTCCAGGGCAACGCCCGTCTCCATCATCGTGTTACGGGTGATCGGCGCGGCGCCCTGCGCACCGGCCACACCCGGATTCAGATGCACGAGGTTGAAGGCGAGCAACGATGCAGTTGTCACGATCGATGAAACGATCGCGGTTATGACGATTCGGAGCATGATCGGCACCTCCCAGTTCGCAGTGGTTCATACCCCGGGAACATGGTTCCGAATCCCATTGGAGACGGCTCCACGAACCACGTACCCCGCGTTCGTAGCTCGTAGTGTACACCGGCCCCATTCTGTTCCCAGACGGATGACGGCGGGGGCTACTGCCGCGGGAACGGGAGCAGATCGCCGTACTTCGCGATGACCTTCTCGCGGAGCTCGCGTGGGCTGCGGCTCGGCTTGGGGAACGAGTCCCGCTCGTGGAACGGCCGGGTCGCGTAAAAGATGGCCATGCTGTTTGTGTGGTCGCCATTCTCTCGCTTCTCCGGGTTCGCCGAGACGAGCGGGTCGAGCGGCGTCGACCAGCATCCTTCCACGACTTCGATATCACGAACCGGGTCGCAGCGCGTCGTCATCGCCCAGAGCACCTCTTTGAGGTTCTTGGGATCGATATCGTCATCCACGACGACGATCCAGCGCCCGTTGCGGGTGCTGGCGAGCGATGCCATCGCCGCTTGCTTGGCGTGGCCCGGGTAGCGCTGCGTGATCGCGATGGCGCGAATGTAGCCCATGTGGCTGCCGACGCCCACCACGTCCTGGATACCGGCGTTTTGCAGATCGCGCACGCCGCCGCGGAAATCACCGAGGGCGAGGCCTTCGCCGCGCGTGCCCGGCCACATTGGAGCCTGGCTCAAGATGATGGGGTTGTTCCGGTGGTAAATGGCCTTGACCCGAATCACCGGCTGCGGCTCACCCGTCCCTACCGTGCCGCCGGAGTAGTACCCCGGCCACTCGCCGAACGGGCCTTCGTCGCGTGCTTCGCCGCTCGGTGGCGGGATCTCGCCCTCGATCGCGATCTCCGCGTTCGCGAGAATCGGCAGCCCGGTCAGCGGGCCTTTGATGACCTCGACGGGCCGACCCCGCAGTCCGCCGATGTAGTCGAGCTCGCATTGCCCCCATGGGAGCCGCGCATGCGCGCCCATGAAGTACAACGGGTCCGCGCCAAACGTCGCGACGACGGGGCAGGCCTCGCCGCGGTCCCAGTAGCGCTGGCAGATGAGGCGGCCGTGTTGGCCGGGGCTCATCCAGAGCCCCAGCAGGTTCTTCTCATGGACCTCCATGCGGTAGGTGCCGACGTTGACGTAGCCGCTCTCTGGGTCGCGGTTGACGAGTGAGTCGCCCGTGCCGATGTAGCGACCGCCATCCGCCGCGTGGTAGCGCGGCACCGGGAACTTGAACAGGTCGACGTCACCGCCGGTCATGGCGTTTTCCATGACGGGGCCGGTAGCAACCTCCACCGGCGGAATCGGCTTCGCCTCCCGCACCTTGCGGGTTCCCTGGGCGGAGGCCTCGGCCCGGCTGAGCTCGGGGGAGAGGCCGAGCCCCAGCGCGGCGCGCTTGTACGAGGAGCCGATAAGCGCCACAAGTCGGTAACCGGCCGGATAGCCCTTCACCTTGTCGAAGAGGAGCATCGGCGGGTTGTCGACCAAGTCCGCCGTCGCCTCGATGAGCGCGCCGATCTCTTCGTCCCAGTCGGCGCCCTCGATAATTCGATACTCGTCGACTTCCATGCAGGCATCGACGTATTCCTGGAGGCCATCAAAAATCGTGTTGATCATCGGCGTGCTCCATCGAACCGTTTGCCTCTGAATCGCCGGGTTTCGAGCCAGGGAGCCAACATGACGCAGCCAACATAGGTTCCGATGATCGCCCCGACGAACCCACCGACGATGTAGAGCGCTGGCTGAACGGGCAGCGGCAGGAGCCAGGTAATGGAGTCGTGAACCGACTTGCGCGCCACTTCGAGAAAGACTACGCCGTAGTAGCCGGCGGCGGTTCCCCCCGACACGCCGGCGAAGACGCCAACGAAGAACGATTCCGCACCGCCGAACCGAACTGATGTGATCGCAGCCGGGCCACGGCGGCGTTGCTGCCTGGCCTGACGTTCTGACGGAAGGCCGGCGTCCGACTCGAACCCGGCGATGAGCACCTCGCGGAGGTTCTCTCGACTCTTGGGGCCGTCGTTCTTTGGCTCGATCATCTTGTCCTGCTTCCAATGGTGACTACCGGTGACCTGATCGCTACCGGTGACCACTGCGGGCGTTCGCTGCCATGGCTGGTTGCAAGCGGTCGTGTTGGCCAACAATACGACGTTTTGCGTCAGACCCGCTAGCCCACGTGAGTCGAGCTCCCTACACGCCGAACGGCAGCACGTCGCGGTATTTCGCGATGACCCGCTCGCGCAGCTCGCGCGGGCTGCGGCTTGGCTTGGGAAAGGTATCCCGCCGGTGAAAGGGCCGGTTCGCATAGAAGATCGCGATGCTGTTCGTGTGGTCACCCAACGCGATCTTCTCGTGGTTCGCGGAGACCAGCGGGTCGAGCGGCGTGGACCAGCAGCCATCCACCGTCTCGATGTCCCGCGCGGGATCGCAGCGGGTGGTCATCGCCCAGAGCACTTCCTTGAGGTTGTGAGGATCGATGTCCTCGTCCACGATGATGATCCAGCGCCCGTTGCGCGTGCCGGACAGCGCGGCCATGGCGGCCTGCTTCGCGTGGCCCGGGTACCGCTGCTTGATGGCGATCGCCTGCATGTACGGCATCGGGGTGCCGACGGCGATGACGTCCTGGATGCCAGCCCGAGTGAGCTTGTCGATGCCGCGGCCGTAGTTCAGCCCGTACTTCACCGCGCCGGGCCAGAGGGGGGCCGAGTTGAAGATGATCGGGTTGTCGCGATGGTAGATCGCTTTTACGTGGATCACTGGTTGCCGTTCGCCCGTGCCGATGGTTCCGCCTGAGTAGTAGCCGGGCCATTCGCCGAACGGGCCCTCATCCCGACTCTCCGCGCTAGGCGGGGGCACTTCGCCCTCGATGGCGATCTCCGCGTGGGCGGGGATGGGCAGGCCCGTCAGTGGCCCCTTCACCACTTCCAGCGGCCGACCGCGCAGCCCGCCTGCTTGGGCCAGCTCTGAGACGCCCCACGGCTGCAGGCTGGAAGATGCCATGAAGGTCAGGAGGTCGCCGCCAAACGTCGCGACGATCGGGCAGGCCTCGCCCTTATCCCAGTAGCGCTGGCAGATCTGCCGACCGTGCTGGCCGGGGCTCATCCACAAGCCCAGTAGGTTACGCTCATGCACCTCCATCCGGTAGGTGCCCATATTGATGAAGCCTGACTCCGGGTCCTGATTGATGAAGCTGTCGCCGGTGCCGATGTAGCGCCCGCCGTCCGCGGCATGGAACCGGGGGACGGGAAACTTCAGAAGATCGATGTCATCGCCGGTCATCCGATTTTCCATGACGGGCCCGGTTGCAACCTCGACGGGCGGAATCGGCTTGATGCTCTTCATCTTCTGCTCCGCCAGCGCGCGGAGCTCTGACTTGCTCTTGCCGTCGATATCCAGGCCCAGTGCCAGCGCGGCGAGCCGAGCCGAAGCCATCGGCAGGCTGACCACACGGTAGCCCGCCGGGTAGTCCTTGATCTTGTCGAAGAGGATCAGCGGCGGGTCCTCGATCAGCTCCGCGGCCGCCTCGGTGAGCGCGCCGATCTCTTCGTTCCAGTCCGCGCCCTCGACCAGACGGAACTCGCCGAGCTCCATCGCCGCGTCGATAAACGATCGCATATCGTCAAAAACGGCCCCCGTCATCTGCTGTCTCCTTCGGCCCAACGTGCTTGCGCGCCCAATAATACGCCCTGCCTTGACACCGGGGGTTGTTCTGCCATACTCCCCAGATCGGTACGGAGCGGTTGCGGCGCGCCAGGCGGGCCGCGAAAGGAGTCACCAGTGCAGATCTGTCTTTCTCATGGCGGGCAGACCCAGTTTCGGACGGGGCAGCCGACGGACGAGGTGCTCGTCGCCACGGCGAACGGCATCTCGTTCATCACGCGTTCGGGGAGTGGCTGGAGCCAGAGCCGGCGCGCCCTCGAGGGCAAGCACATCAGCGCGCTCCTGATCGAGCCGGCTGGCGGCACGATCTTCGCGGGCACCCACGGCGATGGCCTCTATGCGAGCACGGATGGCGGCAAGACCTGGGACCGCCGCGATGCCGGTCTCGCAAGTCCAAACGTCTACTCGCTTGGCGCCGCTCAGTCCGGGAGCGAGCAGCGGGTCTACGCGGGCACCGAGCCGGCGCATCTCCACGTCAGCACGGACCTCGGCAAGAGTTGGAGCCAGCTCCCCGCGATTCGCTCGGTGGGCAGCGTGCCGCAATGGACATTCCCTGGTCCGCCGCACGAGGCACACGTCAAGCACATCACGTTTGATCCGCGCGCAGCGGACACGATCTACGCCAGCATTGAAGTTGGCGGCGCCCTCAAGAGCATCGACGGCGGTCGGACGTTCCGCGACCTGCACGGCGTCTACGAAGACGTGCATCGCATGGTCGTCGTGCCGACCCAGCCGAGCCACGTCTACGTCAGCGGTGGCGACGGCCTCTGGGAGAGCGTGGACTCCGGCGAGACCTGGGCGCGGCTTACGGACGGCAATGCCCGCATCGGCTACCCGGATGCACTCCTGGTCCACCCTGAGACGCCAGGATTGATGTTCATGGCAGGTGCGATCTGCAGCCCGGGCGAGTGGCGCAAGACCAAGGACGCGGATTCCCGCATCGGCCGCAGCCGCGATGGCGGCAAGACCTGGGAGTACCTTGATGGCGGCCTGCCGGGCCACATCCGGGGCAACATGGAAGCGATGGTTATGAACAGCTACCCTGGCGGGTTCCTGCTGTTCGCTGGAACCACCGACGGCGATATCTATCTTGGCGAGAATGAGGGCGAGCGCTGGTCGACGATCGCGAGCGGCCTTCCGCCGGTCTCCAAGGGTGGCCACTACCGCAATCTGCGCGACGACGCCGAGTTGGTGGGCGCTGCCGCGCACTAGCCGCGCCTGAATCGCCGCAAATAAGAAACCAATTGGTCCTCTCCCCCACGAGGGGGAGAGGACCAATTGCTATGCCGCATCTGTGTCAAGTCCTGACTGACGTAGTAGGATTATTTGACTAGAGGACATGGACGGATCGATAGAGGAGAGGGGAACATGGCGCCGACCGTGTCGCCGCGCCTGGTTGTCGTCTCCTGTCCGGCGAACAGTGGGGACTTCGTGGCTCAGCTCGTTGCCCGCCTGCCCGCGACCTTCGCCGCCCCGGTCATTGTTGTACCCGGGGCCCACGCCACGCCCGACGTATTGGCGGACGTGCTGCGCGCTCAGAGCGCGCTCCCGGTCCGTGCAGTGCGGGATCGAGCCCAACTCCGTCCCGGCAACGTCTTCGTCGTCGCGGGAGAGCAGACCGCGGAGGTGGATGGCGAAGAGATTCGCTCTACCGTCCGGCGCAGTCGGCGGGCTAGACCGCTCGAACATCTCATTGCGAGCGCCGCCCATAGCTACCGTGATCGGCTGATCACGGTCATCTTTCCGGGAACCGACGGCAAGATTGCGACGTTGGCACGCGTCGTGAAGGATGCCGGCGGCACGATTCTCGTCGCGGCCCCGGCGGCCCGGGATGCCGGCTCGGCCATCGCGCTGATCCCAACGGCCGTTGACGCCACCGGCGACCTGGACCAGATTGGCCAGGTGCTCCAGGATCTCGTTTCGGCGTCGCAAACGCGACCCGACGCCGACGACGTGCCTACGAACGCGCCGCCAGTCGTCAAGTCCGGCCGGGTGACGGAGTTCTTCCACGATCCGGAGCTGTTCGGTTACTTGCAGGCGACGCTCCTCCCAGAGCTGGTGGCCCGGGCCGGCACTCGGGGCCAGGAGCTGCGCATCTGGAGCGCTGGGTGTGCAACCGGGGATGAAGTCTATTCCACCGCCATCTTGCTCGCGGAAGTGCTAGGCGATGAGTTCCCGCGCTTCAGCATCCGCATCTTCGCCACCGACCTCGACGAAGACGCCATCCAGTTCGCCCGTCGCGGCATCTACCCAGCCGCAGCGCTTGGCGCGCTGACTCCAGAACGCCTCGAGCGCTTCTTCGTGCGAACCCATGGCGCCTACGAGGTGAGCCGGCACATCCGGAGCCTCATCATCTTTGGCCAGCACGACCTCGGGCGGCGCGCGCCTTTCCCGCGGACCGATCTCGTGCTTTGCGGCGACGTGTTGCTTTCCCTCGACCCCGAGCTCCGGCTTCGTGCTCTGCAGCTTTTCGCCTTCTCCCTCCGCGAGGGCGGCTTCCTCGTAACGGGCGCGAAAGGCGTCGTGGAGCCTCCAGCCGAGCTTTTCGCGGCAGAGCCTCGTGCACCGCGTAATGAGCGGTTCACCGTGTACTTCCGCCATGGCGATCCAGTGATTGTTATCCCAACGCACCCCAGTCTGGCGCAGTCCGCCGTGTGGACGGCAGTGCATGGTGGCGCGCTACACCCGGCGCCGCAGCGCGAGGCCAGCAGAGCCGACCCACGACCCGCCGTCCGGCCAGACCTCGTCCTCGAGAACCTCCCGGCTGGAGTGGTCGTGGTGGATCGCCGCTACCACATCCAGGCCATCAACATCGCAGCGCGGCGCATGCTTGGGCTGCACACCGCGACGTTAGACGACGATTTCCTCCACCTTGTGGAGCGGCTGAATGTGTCGGAGCTCCGGGCGGCGATTGACGCCGCGTTGCAGGGAATGACGTCGACCCACCTGTGCGAAGTAGACCCCGGTCGGCGGGCGGGTAGCACGGATGACCATCTGCAGATCACATGTGTCCCAACCGCTCGCGACGGCGGAAAAACCGTAGCGGTCACCGTTCTCGTCGAGGACCGAACGGATCTCGTCCGCGAGCGCGACGAGATCCGAGTCGTCCTCACCCGCGAGCGGGTAATCGCCGAGGAAGCGGCTCGTTTTCGCGACGCGGCCGACGCCAGACGCACCGAGATGGCCGAGCTCAACGAGCAGCTCTCGCTCATCAACCTGGAGCTGCAAAGCTCCAACGAAGAGCTCACCGTGGAGCGGCAGCAGGCGGTGGCTGCGATGGAGGAGATCGAGACGCTCAACGAAGAGCTTCAGGCGACGAACGAGGAGCTCGAAGCGCTCAGCGAAGAGCAAAAGGTGACGGTCGCCGAGCTCAATCATGCGAACCGAGATCTGGCGCATCGCGCGGAGCAGGCCCAGCACCTCACGGAATCGCTGGATCGTCAGCGGCGCGCCAGCGAGACCGAGCGGGCGCGGCTCTCCGCCGTGCTCCTCAGCGTTGGCGACCCCATCGTCGTCGTCGACTCGACCGGCGCGTCGGTCCTCGCCAACCCGGCCTACGAGCGGACGTTTGGCTCGGGTGGCGGACCCTTCCTGGCCCTGGATGCCTCCGGTCGACTGCTCTCAGCGGAGGAACATCCCCTCAATCGGGCGGCCCGCGGGGAATCATTCGTGCTCGAGTTCACGACGGTCGGGCCAGGCGGCGTCCGTCGGCGTTGCGAGGCGACCGGCGAGCCAGTGCCGGCGAGTGGCGGGGAGCGCGGGGGGCTCGTGATTCGCGACGTGACCGAACGCGGCATCTATCGGGTGCAGGACGAATTCATGGCGCTGGCGAGCCACGAGCTGCGGACGCCGCTCTCCGCGGTCATGATTTACCTGGAGCTGCTCGAGCAGCGGAGCCAGAATCGCGCCGAGCTGGAGGAGTTCCACCGCTTCGCGGAGCGCGCCCTCCACCAGGCCCAGCGGCTCAAGGACCTCACGGGCGATCTCCTCGACGCGGCTCGGCTCCAGCATGGCAAGCTGTCCCTCCGGATGCGGAGCACGGACCTCGGCGCCACGGTGGAACGTGCGGTGGAGGCGGCACAAACGAAGCAGTCCGCACCCGTCGTTCGAGTTACGCGGCCACCTGAATTGATTGCAATCCAGGCGGATCCGAGTCGCATCGAGCAGGTGGTCCTGAACCTGCTGAACAACGCACTCGCCCACTCCGCGGACTCCGAGGAGATTCCGGTGCTGCTCGAGCGCAAAGACCCGTGGGCGGAGATCGTGGTCCGGGACTTCGGCGAGGGGATCAACCCAGACGAGCTACCGTTCGTCTTCGACCGCTTCCGGCAAGTGCAGAGCGATGGTGACGTCAGCGGCGAGGGGCTTGGTCTGGGTCTCTACATTGCAAGAGAGATCATCGTCGCGCACGGCGGCACGATCGCCGTCGACTCCGAGCTTGGCCACGGCACGACGTTTACGGTGCGCCTGCCCCTGCCCAGGGATGCAGAGCTCGTATCCGCCTGACCCTCACCACCAGCGGCGCCGCTGCACCCTGCCCACACCCGTCGCCAATGACCTGGCCAGGCGTGTCGCCTTACCGTAGTAATCACCGGATCGCGGGACCAGCCGCTCCGGCGTGAGGATCACTCCGCTTTCGGCGACGGTTCGGTCGGATTTGACCGGTCCCCCCGGTACCTCGAGCTGGGTCAATCTGCCCCGAGCGAGCTTGCCAAGCTCCACGGCTGGCACGATTGCGACGGCCGTGACTTCGCCCGGCTCTGGCGCGAGCGCCGCGAGGTCCACGGCGCGGACCAGGAAGTAGATGTCCTGGATTTCGCGCTCGACGAGTCCGTTGGGGTAGGATGCCTGCTCCCGGCGCCAGCCGACGTGAACGAGCTCGCGCTCTGCCACCTCCAGGCCGAGCTCCTCCTCGATCTCGCGGAGGCCGCCCGCAATCCCCTCGCCGGCGCGGTAGTGCCCGCCGACGCTGACGTCCCACAGCCCGCCCCAGGTGTCCTTGTCGGGGGAGCGCTGCTGGAGGACGATCGCCGGCTCGGCCGCGGTGGGAATGACGACCCAGCAGTGGAAGGAACGGTGCCAATCGCCGTCGCGATGGACCAGCGCACGCGGCTTGATGCGGCCGAGCGGCCGCCCGCGGGCGTCGCAAAGGTCGAATGGCTCGTCAGCGTCCTGGTGGCTCAGGCGGGCTCCAGAATGTGTTTGAGCTGGTCGGCGACCGCGGGAGGGGTCTTCAAAATGTCGTCCACGATGGCGACGACTTGGTCCCAGGACTTCACCGACAGCTCGATCTTGGCATTCTCTGCGTCACGCAGGAGCTCCGGGTCCTTCATCATCGCCTCGAACGCCTGACGCAGGACTGCCGCCCGGTCCGCCGGGATGCCCGGCGGCGCGATCAATGGCTTCGAGATGGCAAGGGTGCTCGTGGCGGCGCGGATGAGCTGACGCTGCTCATTCGTCTGCGCGAGCTCTTCGGCGAGAGGCACGTTGGGGAGGTCGGCGTGCTTCTCGGAGCCCTGTTGGACCAGAATCGTGGCAAATGGCGGAGTGCCACTGAACCACTGGGGCCGGGTGACCCGGAGTGACTCCCACGGGATACAAGCGCCGTTCACTTCGCCGCTCTCCGCCGCCAACGTGACGTCGCTCGAGCCGGGGTAGCCAGGGACCAGTCGGATGTTCGCATTGAGCGCGACCCGGAGCACGGCGGGAAAGTCGTGAAGATTGGAGCCCGGTCCAGTCGTGCCGACGATGAGCTGCTGGCTGCCACCGACGAGGTCCCGGAAGGAGCCGATGCCGGAGTCCGTTCGCGCAAAGCAAAGATTCGTCTGGATCTGGGTGCTGCCGAGCCAGGTGAACTCTCGCGCCTTGAACTGGGCGCCCTCGGCATTCACCAGCTCGTCGCGCAGCCCGGGCTCGGAGAAGACTTCGATCACCGTGCCATCTTTGGGTGCCTGGTGGAACAGGTAGTTGGCGGCGATGAGCCCGCTCGCGCCGGGCATGTTCTCGACGATGACGTTCGGGTTACCTGGAATGTGAGACGGCAGGTGCCGCGCCAACAGGCGCGCCACAGTGTCGTAGCCCCCGCCTGCGCTGAAGCCGACCAGGAGCCGCACCGTTTTCCCACGATAAAAGTCTTCAACGGCTTTGACGTCCACCCGCGGCGAGGCGCTCGCTCCTCCCGGCTGATTCGGTGCCGGCTGGCTCCCCGTCTGGACCGGTCGCGGCCCGCATGCGACGAGCAGGCACCCAAGGATCAGAAGGATGAGGTAGACCGAAGCCCGTGGCATTGGCATGCCACCTCCTGCTGTAAAGTGAGCGGCTGTGAGCGTAAGTCCCGGTTAGTATAGTCTCACGATCTCCCTGGATTTGGAGGCCGCCGGACCCGATGCGGGCTCCCGCCGAGTTCGTCAACGTGCTTGATTTCGAGCCGGCCGCGCGGGAGCGGCTCTCTGCGCTGGCGTACGCGTATTACGCCACTGGCGCCAATGATGAGATCACGTTGCGCGAGAACCGAGCCGCGCTCGATCGGCGCTCGCTGCACTACCGGGTGCTGATCGATGTCAGCCAGCGGGACCTGACAACCACGGTGCTCGAGCACCGTCTCGCCATGCCGATCCTGGTGGCGCCGACCGCGTTCCACGGCCTGGCCCATCCGGATGCGGAGCTCGCGGCCACGCGAGCCGCGGGTGCCGCGGGCACGGTCATGGTTCTCAGCACGATGTCCAATACGCCCGTGGAGGCGGTGACCGCCGCGGCTGGTGGCCCGGTCTGGTTCCAGCTTTACGCATATCGCGACCGCGGCATCACGCGGGATTTGGTGCAGCGGGTCGAGGCAGCGAACTGCGAGGCCCTCATGCTTACGGTGGATGCGCCCGTGCTCGGGCGGCGCGAACGCGACCTCCGCAATCGTTTTAGCCTGCCCCCAGAGCTCGTCGTTGCGAACCTCACGGCCTCCGGATTGGACTGCCTCCCGCTGGATGGAGAAGGGTCCGGGCTGGCGATGTATTTCTCCACCTTGCTCGATCCCTCGCTGACCTGGGACGTAATCGACTGGCTCCAGTCGATTACCCGCCTCCCGATACTCGTGAAGGGCATTGTGCGGCCGGATGACGCCGTTCTCGCTGCGGAGCATGGCGCGCGCGGTATCGTGGTCTCGAATCACGGCGGTCGCCAGCTTGATACCGCACCCGCCACGATCGACGTGCTCGGTCCGATCGCGACCGCGGTTGCCGGCCGCGCGGAGATCCTGTTTGATGGTGGCATCCGGCGCGGCACAGATGTGGTCAAGGCCCTCGCACTGGGCGCCAAGGCCGTGATGGTCGGCCGGCCAGTCCTTTGGGGCCTGGCCGCCGGCGGTGAAGCAGGTGTGGCCCGGGTTCTCGAACTCCTGCGGGACGAGCTGGACACGGCCATGGCGCTCTGCGGGTGCCCCTCGATCAGCGCAGTCACCCGTGACCTCGTCGACTGAAAACGAGATCATCGCTTCGTATACGAGATACGCGAGAGGGCGGGTCCGAACGGACCCCGCCCTCTCGCGTTGACGCTTCTGCTTGACGCTGCGCGCTGACCCTTACTTATGGCCCTGGTGTCGTCAGAATGATGACCGGTGTCGACGCTGGTCCCACGGCGCCGGTCGCATCGACGGCCACGACCTCGAACTGATAGACGGTGTTCGGCAACAGCCCGCTGACGATAGCGCTGTTGGGCGTTGGGAACGTCGCCAGCGCTGCCGTGAACGGGCTCAGCAGGGTGGCCTGGAGCACGCGATGGGTCACGGCCCCAGGCACCGGGGTCCAGCTCAGCCCAACCGTCGTGCCGGTAACCCCGGTGATCGTGACAGCGGTCGGCGCCGTAAGCGCGACACCCGGGATCACTGGTGCCACTGGTGGCACCAGTGGCAGGAGGAATGGCGGTGGAGGCGGTGGTGGTGGAGGCGGTGGTGGAAGCAGGCGGCGCTGCTGCGGCCGCTGCTGGGACATCATGCCTTCGCACGATGGATCAGACCCGTATCCCATCTGCTGGGATCCGCCCATCTGGGGGCCCATCATGGTGTAATCCACCATTTGGTTGCCCATCTGGTAGCCCATTTGGGAGCCGTAGCCCATTTGGGAGCCGTAGCCCATTTGGGAGCCGTAGCCCATTTGGGAGCCGTAGCCCATCTGGGAGCCGTAGCCCATCTGGGAGCCCATCATCTGCGAGTTCATGCAGCCGCGACCACCGCCATAGCGGTCGCCACCACGATCGCCGGATGGCCCACCCCCGACGTTGAGCTGGACGTTTTGGGACTGCCAGCCGTTCGCGGTGGACTTGGCCTGGACGACGAACGTGTGGGGACCGTTGGAGATGTTCGTCGGCGTGAACACGAAGTCGTACCCGCTGTTCAGGAACGCCTGGTTGCCGAGCGCCTGGGCGACGTCCGGCCTGGGCTTGCCGTACGTGGCGTTCCCGAGCAGCCGGCCGGTGGCGCTATCGAGATAAACGCGGACTTCTTCCACGCCCGTCCCCGGGCCCGCCAGATCAGCGGCCCAGCCGCCGATGAGGGTCTGCTGTCCGTTGTAGATCGACGTCCCGCCGAGCGGCGCGTCGATGTAGATCTGCCACGTCGGCCCGCTAACTCGTTGAGCCATCGCGGGAGAGACGGGAAGAGCGAGTGCCAACATCGCCACAAAGGCGGTGAGGAATCGCCATAACGCCTGACCTCGTCTGTCCATGCAGTTCCTCCGATTTCAGAGTTGGTGACCGGTGCAGTGCGCCATGCCCGCTGGGTGCCGGATTGACGTCAATGCGACGTGCTCCCGAGCACCAGCGGACAATCACCGCAGAACGCGTCCATTACCAGTATCCACGGGTTTGGCGGGTAAAAATCGTTACAGATCAATCACACCGAGGGGCTAGGCCGCTTCCAGGCTGGTTTGGACGACCCGCTCGACCAGGTCGCCGGGTAACGGACCGGCCGCGGCGGCCCGGGCCGCCGATTCGACCTGCTCGACGCTGGAGATGCCGACGAGCGCGGATGCGAATTCCACGCGGCTGAGCGCGAACCGAATGGCCAGCTCCGGCAAGCCGATCCCGAGCTCTTGCGCGATCGGGCGCAGTCTCTCAGCTCGGGCCACATCACCCTCATATTCGGTTCCAGCCACAAGGACTCCGCCAGTGCCGCCGGCGATGGCATGGCGCGGCACGTCTCCCGCCAGGGCGCCGGCGGCAAGGATGCGGATCGCGAAAGGAGCCGTGCCGGAGGTTCGGGCGAGATCGAGGATGCGCCCCAGGTTCTGGGCCGCGAACGTAGAGGGAACCGGATACCCGGCCGATGGATTCACGGCATTGTAGTAGCAGTGAAAGACGTCATACGCGCCGCTTTGCACGACGCGGGCAACCGCCTCGGTGTCGCCGAGCCCGGTGAAGCCGATATAGCGCACGAGGCCATCGCGCTTCAGGGCGCGCATCGCTTCCAGCAGCGGTCCGCGGACCTCGACGTCGCTCAGTCCGTGCGAGCCGGAGGACTCGGCGTCGGTGATGCGGCCGTGATAGAACAGGACGTCGACCGATTTACGATTCAGGCGGTCGAGTCCCTGCTGCAAGAGGGCGCGGACACGAGACTCACCCTGGACGAGATCGCCATGACTGACGTTGATCTTGGTGCCAACCATCACGTCGGCGCGTAGCTCCGCCAACGCCCGGCCCAGGCTCTCCTCGGAGCGGCCATCCCCGTACTGGGCCGCGGTGTCAAAGTAGGTGATTCCGAGCTCGATAGCGCGAGCGATGGCGCGAACGTGCTCTCGGGGCTCCCCGCGGATCAGGAGCCCGCCGACGTTGCCACAGCCGAAACCGATTTCGGAGATCTGGTCTCCGGCGCGACCCAGGGGACGCAACTGCATCAGGTCCTCCTGGAGGTGGGGCAGCGCCTTACTGAGTGTGGCAGGATCGGGCGCCGACCACGTCGTGGGTTACGACGAGATCGGGACGTCCTCCTGGGACACCGCTGCCGTTGAGGGAAGCTCGACCAGCCGACCATTCGCGCGCCGCAGGCGCTGACAGAGCAACGCGAGGAGCCGCATGCTCGCGAGAGGAGCCCGCTCGAGCAGGTCCAGGAAGGCGTCCGCGGGCAGGTAGAAGGCGGCGCAGAGCGTCAGCGCCGTTGCCGTGCCCGAGCGAGGCTCGCCATCCAGGACACCCATCTCACCCAAAACCTCGTTCGATCGTACAGTCGCGAGGTAGGTCTCACCGCCCTCGCCGGTCACGGTTACCCGTGCGGCGCCAGCGGTGACGAGAAACAGCCCATCGCTCGGGTCGCCCTCCCGAAAGATCACATCCCCCGGGAGGTAGCGCACCTCTTCACCAGCGGTGAGCAGGGGACCGATGACGTCCTCGGGGATGCCCGCGAGCAGCCAGTGGTCGCGCGCGTCTATCTGGTTATCTCCAGCCATAGGCGGCATTTTCCACTTCCGGCTACCTGCCGTCAAGTTGTGGCGTTCTCAACACCCCTTGACGACGATTGGACGGAGCAACTTACGCGATAAGGTGGCAAGTCCAGAGCACATTACAGGCGGCGGTTCGGTCCCGCGTGCCCGCGGTCCGGGGGGCAGTAGAATTCCGAGCAATCCCAGGGCGCGAGACCTGTGGCTGTGTGAACGAAGGGCCGGTGGTGGCATGGGCGAGGTCGTACTCCTCATCGGGCATGGCAGTCGCGACTCCGAAGGGAAGCGCGAGCTTGCGGACCTCGTCGCGCTGGTTCGCGCGGCGGTGCCAGGGCGCCCGGTGGAAGTTGGCGTCCTGGAGTTCGCGGACTCGGTCACACCGTCCGTGGACGAGGCCCTGGAGCGTTGCATCCGGCGCGGCGCGACGAGCCTCCGCATCGTACCCGTGCTTCTGCATGCCGCGATGCATGCGCAGACGGACGTCCCGGCGGTGCTGGAGCGCGCGGCCCGTCGCTTCCCCGACCTGACGCTCGATGCTGCTCCGCCGCTTACGGCGGAGCTCCCGTTGCTGGATATTCTCGAAGAGCGAGTCTGCTCGACTCAGGCGGAGCTTTCGCCTCGTCCTGCTGCGGAGACGATCGTGCTTCTCGTGGGTCGGGGGAGCAGCGACGCGGCCGCGAACGCGGACTTTTTTCGCACCGGCCGCCTTCTTGCTGAGCGAGCTCCTGGGCGTCTCGTGGAATGTGCGTTCGTCAGCCTGGCCCAGCCGGACGTGGCGACCGCGCTCGAGCGCTGCCAGCGCCTCGGCGGAAAACGGCTTCTGGTTGTCCCCTATTTCATTAACACTGGCATCCTGGTCAAGCGCATCTCGGATCAGGTAGCGGCATTCGTCGCCACACACCTTGAGCTGGAGGTGGTCGTCACCCCGCATTTGGGCGTCCATGGGCGGCTGGTCGAGCTGCTGCGCGCGCGCGCCCTGGGTTTGCCCCCGGCGCCCGCCTGCGTTGTCACTGGGCACGATCTGGTGCCGGAAGGCAACCTCCCGCCATCGAGCTTTCCGCTTCTCGAGCGCTACGGTCTTCCCCCGGCAGAGATCGAGGCACTGAGCCAGCGGCGCGTCCAGGTCGGGCTGCCGCCGGGCAATCGGACGGGCGATGCCGCGATCGTCATGCAGCGCATGGTCTACGCGGCGGGCGATCCCGAGCTGGCGGCGCTCGTGCGCGTCCATCCCGATGCGGTGGCCGCGGCTCTCGGGGCCCTTCGCCGCGGCGAGCCAGTGTTGACCGACGTTCGCATGGTCGAGGTTGCGCTCGAACGCGGTCGGCTCGACGAGCTTGGACTGGAGACCCGCTGCGCAATCACGGCGGCGCGGCTGAGCGGCGAGCGGCCCGGACTGACGCGTGCCGCCGCGGGAATGATTTCGCTGGCCGACGGGTTGGAAGGTGGCATTGTCGTGGTCGGGAACGCGCCCACCGCGCTGCTGGCATTGCTGGACTTGATCGATGCGGGGCGAGCCCATCCGGCGATGGTCGTGGGGACGCCGGTTGGATTCGTCGCCGCCGTGGAGGCGAAGGCAGAGCTTGCCGCGCGGGAGACGCCATTCATCACCGTCGAGGGCACCCGCGGTGGGTCGGCGATCGCCGCGGCGGCGTGTAATGCCCTGCTTCGCCTCGCGTGCGCGGCGCCATCGGAGGTGCCGGTGTGAGCCGACGCGCCGATACGCCTGCACCCGCCGAGCCGGTACCCCCGCGCAACCGACGCGGCCTGCGCACTGGCTTTACGACCGGCGCCTGCGCGACGGCGGCGGCGAAGGCCGCGACGCGGGCTCTGGTGGAGCAGCGTGTGTTGGACGCGGTAACCATCGGCCTACCCGCGGGTACTGATGCGACTTTTGCGATCGCGAGCTGCGAGCTGGACCCGGCGTCCTGCACGTGCGCGATCATCAAGGACGCGGGCGACGATCCGGACGTGACGCACGGCGCGGAGATTCGCGCCACAGTGCGCTGGACGGGAGCGCTCGGGATCCAGCTCCACGGCGGCCAGGGAGTTGGCACCGTGACCCGGCCGGGCCTGGGCCTGGAGGTTGGCGGGCCCGCGATCAACCCCGTGCCGCGGCGCATGATCCTCGAAGCCGTCGCCGAGGCCGCGGGCGAGGCGCTCGCTATGCGCGGGCTCGACGTAGAGATCGCCGTGCCCGCGGGCGAGGAGCTGGCGAAGCGCACGCTCAACGGTCGGCTCGGCATCGTTGGCGGCATCTCGATCCTGGGTACGACGGGAATCGTGCACCCCTGGTCGACGGCCGCATGGCGGGCAAGTGTCGAGCAGGCAGTGGATGTCGCGGCCGCGAACGGGGAGCGCCACATCGTCCTGACAACCGGGGGGCGGAGCGAGAAGTACGCGATGGCGATCCTGCCGCTCCCCGAAGTTGCCTTTGTCGAGATGGGCATCTTCACCGGCCACGCGCTGAAGCACTGCGTCGCGCGAGGTGTCCGCCGAGTGAGTCTGGCGGGCATGATCGGCAAGTTCTCCAAGCTGGCCCAGGGCCATTTCCAAACGCACGTCGCGGGCAACCAGGTCGACCCGATCTACCTGGCTGAAGTCGCCGCCCGCGCGGGCGGAGATGAGCTACTGCTCGCCGCGATTCGGGGCGCGAACACGGCCCGCCACGTCCAGGAGCTGGTGCAGGGTGCCGGGGTCACCGGCTTTTTCGACCTCATTGCCGCCGAGGTCGCCGAGCGCAGCGCTGCCTATGTGCGAGGCGCGCTCGATATCGAAGCGATCATGTTCGACTTCGACGCCCACGTCCTCGGCCGCGCCGAGCATTCGCTTGCACCTCCCGTCGGTGGCAAGCCCCCACGAGTTCCCTCCCCCCGTCGGGGGAAGGATAAGGGTGGGGCGGAATGAACCCCTCGAACCAAGAGAGCTCGACGCAGCCCGGCGCCGTCTGGGTCATTGGGGTCACGGATGCCGGTGCGGCCAGTCTGACGGCCGAGGCGCTAGCACTCATCGAGCGCGCGGAGCTGCTCTGCGGGGGAGAGCGGCACCTGGCATTCTTCCCTGATCATCCCGCGGAGCGCTTCATCATCCGAGCCAACGTCGAGGAGTTGCTGTGCCGTCTCGCCGGAGAGACGCGAACGACTCTCGTGCTCGCCTCCGGCGACCCCAACTGCTTCGGCATCGGACCGCTCTTGGCTGAAAGATTCGGGATGGGGCGGGTGACGATCGTCCCGAATCTGAGCTCCGCCCAGCTCGCGTTCGCGCGTCTCGGTATTGCCTGGCCGGACGCCGCGATCGTCAGCGCCCACGGCCGACCGCTTGACGCAATCCTCCCCATGGTTCTCTCGGCGGAGAAGGTCGCGATTCTGACCGACGGCAGCAACACGCCCGCCGCGATTGCGCGGGCCCTACTCGAGGCCGGCGACAACGCGCAGGCTGACGTCTTCGAGCACCTCGCCGGCGCGCGTGAGCGGCATGTCGCCGGCGGCTTGCCCGATCTCCTCGACCAGGAGTTCGCGCCGCTGAACGTCCTGGTCCTGCGCCGCGAGCGCGCCCGGCCATGGCCGCTTGGCTTGTCCGACGAGCTTTTTGCCCATCGCGGCGGCATGATCACCAAGGCCGAGGTCCGAGCGGTGAGCGTCGCGAAGCTGCGGCTGCACGAGCGCGCGGTTGTCTGGGACGTCGGCGCGGGCTGCGGCTCTGTCGCGATCGAGGCGGGCGCCCTGGCGCGGCGCGGCCAGGTTCATGCGATCGAGCGCGATCCCGTCCAGCTCACCTGCCTGCAGGTAAACCGGCGTCGGTTCGGCGCGGGTAACGTCACCGTCATCGCCGGCGCGGCACCCGCGGCGCTTGCCGCGCTGCCCGACCCTGACGCGATTTTCATCGGTGGGAGCGGCGGCGAGCTGCCTGCGATTCTCGCGGTTGCAATGGCGCGGCTGCGGCCGGGGGGCCGCATCGTCGCGAACCTGGCGACCGTCGAGCACCTGGCCGCGCTTCTAGAGGCGGCACGCGGCGCCGGCTGGGCGAGCGAGGTTGTCCAGGTCGCGATTGCTCGCGGTGCCGCAATCGCCGGTGCGACGCGCTTTGCCGCCCTCAACCCGGTCTTCGTCGTCACCTTGACTCCCACGTCCGTTCCGATCGTTGCGCGAGAGGCCGACGTGGTCGACGCAATGTCCTTCGCGTTGGGTATGCAGTTCGGCGGCGAAGATGTGAGTGAAGCAAGGGAGGGACCTGTTGAGCTTCGCGTGCAAGACGAGCAAGGCCCCGGGAAGCAAGGGCGCGACGGCGCGCCCCGCCTGAACCGAGGAGCTCCGTGAGCTCCTCAGACGGCCAGGTCCACGGCCAAGGATCCGACGAGCTTCCCCGCGGAGGGGTGGGAACGCTCTACGGCGTGGGCGTTGGACCGGGCGATCCGGAGCTGTTGACGCTGAAGGCGGTGCGCATTCTGGGGAGCGTTTCCGTCATCTTCGTGCCTGTGGCCCGTCCTGGGGCGCCGAGCTACGCCGCCATGATCATTGCGGCGCACGTCGACCCCACGCGCCAGCGGATCACCGAGCTGGTCTTCGCGATGCGGGAAGATGCAGCGGCCATGGCGGCCCAGTGGGAGGTCAACGCCCGTATCATCCTCGAGCAGCTCCACACCGGAGCGGATGCCGCCTTCGCGACTGAGGGCGACCCTATGCTGTACAGCACTTTTTCCCACGTGGCCGGCGCGGTAGCCGAGCTGGAGCCGCGGGTGCCGATCGTCTACGTGCCTGGGATCTCATCCATCAACGCGGTCGCCGCGGCGGCCGGACTCCCGCTTGGCGACCGCGACGAGCGCATAGCCATTCTGCCCGCGACGTATGCTACCGGGGAGCTGCGTGAGGCGCTCGCAAGCTACGATACGGTCGTGCTGCTCAAGATCGCGAGCGCGCTCGAGCCGGTCCTCGACACGCTCGACGAGCTCGGACTGATCGGACAGGCGGTTTGCGTGCGCCGGTGCGGTCGACCGGAGCAGGAGATCGTCCGCGATGTGCGGGCGCTGCGGGGACGTGACCTCGACTACTTTTCGACCATGATCGTGAGGCAGGCTCCTTGAGCGAACCGACCGGACACGTCTATTTCATCGGCGCGGGCCCGGGCGCGCCGGATCTCATCACCGTGCGCGGGCGCTCCATCGTCGATCGCGCGGATCTGATCATCTTCGCCGACTCGCTGGTCGATCCGGCCGTGTGCGCGGGTGCCCGGCCGGATGCCGAAATCCTCGGCAGCTCCACGCTGACGCTGGAGCAGGTCGTCGAGCGCATGGTATCGGCGGCTCGGGCAGGGCGCACCGTCGCCCGGCTGCAGAGCGGCGATCCGTCGATCTATGGCGCCATTCACGAGCAGATCGCGCGCCTGGACACGGCACAGGTGCCCTGGACGATTGTGCCGGGGGTCAGCTCCGCCTTCGCCGCCGCGGCCCAGCTCGGCGTCGAGCTGACGGTTCCCCGCGTGGCGCAGACCGTCATCCTGAGCCGCATCTCCGGCCGCGCCAGCCCGGTTCCCGATGCCGAGTCGCTCCGATCGCTCGCCGCGCACGGCACCTCGCTGGTCCTCTTCCTGAGCGTGACCCACATGCTGCGGGTCGTGCGCGAGCTCATCGCGGGCGGCTATGCGCCGGAGACGCCGGCCGCGGCCGTGTACCGGGTTTCCTGGCCAGATGAAGTCGTCATTCGCGGTACCCTTGCAGACATCCGGGCCAAGGTGCGCGGGGCGGGATGGACCCGGCAGGCATTGATCCTTGTTGGTCCCGCCCTGGCCCTGGACCAGGATGGCCAGCGCTCCCGCCTCTACTCCGCCGACTACACCCATCTCTTTCGCAAGGCGAGCCGGCGCCCCGCGCACCGCGCCTGAACCGGTCGCGATGGCAACATCTGATCCGATCGTGATTCTCGCCGTGAGTCGGCGCGGAGTCGAGCTCGCGGCCCGCATTCGGGGAGTGCTTCCCGCGGACCTCATCATCCCGGAGCGTCTTGCCGAGCAGGCAAGCTCCGCGGGGGCGGGGATCGTTCGTCTCTATGGTCCTGATGGCGTCCGCGGAGCGGTGGCCGATGCCTTCGCCGGCTACCCCCGCATCGTGCTCATCCTCCCGGTCGGCGCTGCCGTCAGGCTTGTTGCGCCGCTGGTCGGCGACAAACACGTCGATCCCGGTGTCGTCGCTCTTGACGAAGCGGGCGTCAACGCAGTCGCGCTGCTCTCGGGCCACATCGGCGGTGGAAACGAGCTGGCGCATGCGGTCGCCGCCGCGGTGGGTGCGCGGTCCGTCATCACGACGGCTGCTGAGGTGCTTGGCGGTCTGGCCCTGGATCTGCTCGGCCGTGATTGGGGCTGGACGCTCGATGACGACTCGGGCATGACGCGGGCCAGCGCCGCGTTGCTGGACGGCGAGCCCGTCGGGGCGTTCCAGGATGCAGGTGAAGAGGCCTGGTGGCGCGAAGCGCCCCGCAACGTGCAGCGGTACGCTGATCTGGCGGATCTTGCCGCCGCGCACGTAAGCGCTCGGCTCGTTGTCAGCGACCGGGTGCTCCCCACGCCGCTCGAGCGGCCGTGCGTCGTCTACCGGCCCAGGACGCTCATGGTTGGCGTCGGCTGCGTTCGTGGGGCCACCGCGGCGGAGATCGAGGCGCTGCTCCTCGATACGCTAACGCGGCATGGTCTCGTCCGGGCCAGCGTTCGTGCGTGTGCTACGATCGACCAGAAGCGCCACGAGGCGGGAATTCTCGAGCTCGCCGAGCAGCACGGCTGGGAGCTCAAGACGTTTTCCGCGGCCGAGCTGACCGCCACCGGCGCGCCGAGCGGCGCCTCTCCCGTGGTCCAGGACGCAGTCGGCGCCCCCGGCGTCTGCGAGCCCGCCGCGCTCCTCGCGAGCGGCGCGCCGACCCTCATCGTCCCAAAGACTCGCACCCGCCGCGTCACCGTCGCCGTGGCGAGGATCTCGGCAAACGCCCCTCCCGTAGCACGAGACGGTGACGGTGGCGGCAACCTGGCCCTTGTCGGCATCGGGCCCGGCGGTCCGGAGGGACTGACGGCGCGGGCGCGCGAGCTCCTTCAAGCCGCGGACGCAGTAGTTGGCTACCACGGGTACCTTGCCCTGTTGCGACCCTGGCTCGTCGGACCCGTCCTGCACGGGAGTCCTATCGGCGAGGAGGTGCAGCGGGCGCGCCTGGCCATCGCCATCGCTCGCGCGGGTCAACGGGTTACCCTGGTCTCGAGCGGCGATGCTGGCGTATACGGCACGGCGGGCATCGTCTTCGAGCTGCTGGGCGATGAAGGTGCGGGTACGGAGGCGACGGCGATCGAGGTCGTGCCCGGCGTGTCCGCCGCGCACGCCGCGGCTGCGCTCCTCGGTGCGCCGCTCATGAACGATTACGCGACGATCAGCCTGAGTGACCTCATGACCCCGTGGGCGGTTATCGAGCGGCGACTCCAGGCCGTGGCGGAGGCGGACATGGTCGTCGCCCTCTACAACCCGATGAGTGGCCGGCGGCGAGCCCAGCTCGCGCGGGCGCACGCTATTCTCATTGCGCACCGGCCGCCCACCACGCCAGTCGGCATCGTGCGCAACGCGGGACGGCTCGGGCAGTCAGTTCGCATTGTCGATCTTGGCGACCTGCTGGACGAGGAGATCGACATGCTCACGATCGTGATCGTCGGGAACCGCGCCACTATTCGCGTCGGCGACCGCCTCGTGACCCGGCGTGGCTATATGGAATACCCCCCCCCTCCTAACCTCCCCCCGCAAGGGAGGGAGGGCCTTGTTGAACTCCCCCCGCAAGGGGGGGAGGGACCAGTCGGGACCCGCGATGCCGACTGAAACCCCGCGGCGGCTCGTGGTGGCGGGCGTCTCGAGCGGTGTGGGGAAGACCACGATCGTGAGCGCCATGCTGGCAGCGTGGCGGCGGCAGGGACGGTCGCTTCAGCCGTTCAAAGCGGGGCCCGACTACATCGACCCCACCTACCACACGCTGGCTGCCGGCCGGCCTTGCCGCAACCTCGACAGCGTGCTCCTGCCACCTGCCACGATGCGGGCGCTGTTTGAAAGGGCGGCTCGCGGCGTGGATATCGCGCTCGTCGAAGGAGTCATGGGCCTCTTCGACGGGCGCAACGACGCGGGTGAGGACGGGTCCACCGCGCAGATCGCGAAGCTGCTTGGTGCGCCGATCGTCATCGTGATCGATGTCGCAAAGACAGCCCGCACGGCCGGGGCGGTAGCCCTGGGCTGCGCCACCTTCGACCCTGATCTGCCCGCGGCGGGGTTCATCCTGAATCGGGTCGGCAGCGAGACCCATGCCCGCACGGCGACCGAATCGGTCGAAGCGGCGACCGGGCTCCCCGTCCTGGGGACGATCCCACGCGAGGACGCGTTGACGTTGCCCGAGCGCCACCTCGGGCTGATTCCGACCGATGAAAGCGCGCCGGATGCCACCTACTTCGATCGGCTTGCTGATCTGGCCGAAAATCACCTGGCACTCGATCGGCTCTGGGCGATCGCCGCTGCGCCGGCGCAGATACCCGGCCCAGGTTTGGGACGCTGGTCTTCGCCCTTTCCCTCCGAGCCGCCCCGGGTTCGGGCGCGCATCGCGGTTGCCCGGGACCGCGCGTTCAGCTTCTACTACGAGGATAGTCTGGAAATCCTGACCGCCTGGGGGGCTGACCTGTTGCCATTTAGCCCACTCGCGGACCCGGCCCTGCCCGAGGGCGCCCAGGGCGTGTACCTGGGCGGTGGTTTTCCGGAGCTCTTCGCTGCGCAGCTCGCCGAAAATCTGCCGATGCACGCGGCGTTGCGTGGTGCGGCGGCTGCCGGCCGGCCGATCTACGGCGAGTGTGGCGGGCTCATGTACCTCGGGGAGAGCCTGCGGGATTTCGCCGGGCACCGCCATCCGATGGTGGGACTTGTGCCCATCGCGTCGGCCATGCAGCGTCAGCGGGTTACCGTGGGCTACCGGACGGCCACCGCCCTGCGCCGAACGCCCCTGCTCGAGCCAGGAATGCGCGTTGTCGGGCACGAGTTTCACTATTCGCAGCCGGAGACTCCGGTCTCCGAGGCCCAGGCCGCCTACCGTCTAGCCGAACGCCCAGACGAACCCGAGGGCTTCATCGCCGGCCAGGTACTCGCGTCCTACATACACGTGCACTTTGGCACCGACCCGGCGATGGCGCGCCGGTTTGTCGCCGCATGCGCGGTCGCTTCACCTATCACGCGCTAACTGCGAGGAAATCGTGCCCGCAGGCTCTGGAGCGCGTGCGTAGAATAAGTCAAGACTCGCTGCGGATGCGGGCGAATCGGTCGACTGCGCCGTTTGGTCGCCCGTGGGAACGAAGACAAGTGATGGCTCTCGGTAAGCTCGTCGGCGGCGTGCCCGCCCTGACGGGGCGCATACTTGCCATGCCTGGCGTCGCCCGGCTCTTGCCCGCTCGGAACCTCCGCCTCCGCCTTGGCATGATCCTCTCCTGGGCCGCCATCGCCGTGGCGCTCGCGATCACAGCCCTCGTCTCGCTCACCGGGGAGCGCCGGATAGCGGCGAACATCGGTCAATCCATCGGGCTGATCGCGAATCAGATGGCGGACACGCTGGACCGCGGCATGTTCGAACGCTACCGCGAGATCAGCATCATCGGCGGGTTGCGGCAGATTCGGGATCCGGCCGCCCCCTTGGCCGAAAGGCGGGAACTGCTCGACCGACTCCAAGCGACCTTGACAGACTACGCCTGGATCGGGATTGCGGATCGTGATGGCTCGGTGATCGTCGCGACCCAGGGCGTGCTCGAGGCGGAAAACGTGTCGGACCGGCCGTGGTTCACCGCCGGCCTCCAGGGCCGCCACCTCGGCGATGTTCGAGAGGACCCGCAGCTCGCATCGCAGCTCCTCTCTGAGTCAAACGGCGACCCGCCTCGCTTCGTCGCGGTTGCCGTGCCCCTAACGGATGGGGCGGGGGACGTCTGGGGGGTGCTGGGGGCGCAGGTTAACTATTCGCTGGCGCGAAGTGTTGAAGCGTCAGTGCTTGCGGGCACCGGTGAGGATCTTCAGGCGGAGGTCTTTGTCGTTGGCGCCGATGGGAATGAGCTCCTGACCCCGCCAGCCGGTGCCGGGCCGGGCAGCCTGACCGCCCTGGACAGCGTCAAGGCTGCGCAGTCAGGCCGGCATGGGTACCAGATCGAGCGATGGCCGGACGGCGCCACGTACGTCACGGGATACGCCTCGAGTCGAGGCTCACTGGCGTACCCGGGATTGGGCTGGACCGTCCTCGTGCGGCAAAGCACCGAAGCGGCATTTCAGCCAGCCCGCGAGCTCCAACAGCAGATTCTCACCGTGGGCCTCGCCGCGGCACTGCTCCTAGCGGCGATGGGATGGTATCTCGCGGGTCTCATCGCCGGGCCGATGCTCGCGATCGCTTCAGCAGCCCGGCAGATCGAGCGGGGCGAGCGGGGCGCATCGATCCCGCAGGCGAAAGGCAATGACGAGCTGGCGGTGTTGTCCCAATCGTTGGATAGTTTGGTGGAATCACTGCGGATGCGCGAGCGCGACCTCCAGCGCCTCGCGGCCATGCACGAGCAGCGGGTGCGCGAGCGGACGGCCGAGTTGGAGGAAGTCAATCTTCGGCTCGAGCAGCTCTCGTCCACTGACGCCTTGACCGGTCTCGCGAATCGGGGTCAGTTCGATCGGGCACTCGAGCGGGAGTGGCGATTGCTCGCCCGCTCCGAGGAGCCGCTCTCCTTGATCATGATCGACATCGATCACTTCAAAGGCTACAACGACACCTATGGCCACCAGCAGGGAGACGACTGCCTTCGTCAGGTTGCCGGCGCACTGTTCCACACGGCGACCCGCGCGGGCGACCTCGTGGCGCGCTACGGTGGCGAGGAATTCGTCGTGGTCCTCTCGCACATGGAAGCCGCGGGGGCCATGCTGGTCGCGGAGAAGCTTCGGCGCGCCGTCTTCGAGCTGCGCATCCCGCATAAGGCGAATCCGGTGGCTCCCGGCGTCTCGATCAGTCTGGGCGTGGCGACGGTGATTCCGCAGCGTGACGGCGCGCCAGCCGATCTCATCAAGCTGGCGGATTCGGCTCTTTACCGCGCCAAGTCTGAAGGCCGCGACCGCGCCGTTCAGGAGGTTTACATTCCTCCACCACCAGCAGCGCCGGACCCTGCCGCAACGCACGTCGACATGGCGCGGCGCCCATTCCAGCTTCGCCGCCGGCCACAGGAGTAGCTTCGCGGGGCGGCAAGCGGTGGACTGACCGGCAGCGGCTTTAGCCGGAATATCGGTCCGGGAAGAGCTGCCGCATCGTGGGCGCGGTCTTGTCACGCTCCGAGAGCGTAGGGTCGCTGATCGGCCAGGGGACGGCCAGATCCGGGTCATTCCAGGCTACGGCGCGCGTATCCGAACCGTCGAAGTAGGTGGTCACCTGGTAGGTGTAGTCCGCCTCGTCGCTGAGAACACAGTAGCCGTGCGCCAAGCCGCGAGGGATAAAGATCTTCCAGCGGTTCGTTTCGCCGAGCTCGAAAGTTTCGATCTTGCCGAAGGTTGGTGAATCGAGCCGCGTGTCAGCCACAGCGGTAAAGACCGTGCCTCGGGGCACGTAAACCAGCTTTTCCCAGTTCTCCCAATGGAGGCCGCGGAGGACGCCCCTGCGCGAGCGGGAATGGTTCTCCTGGACGAAAGCCGTCGGCTCACCGCGGGCCTCGTCCAGCTCGTTCATGCGAAATGACTCACGGAAGAAGCCCCGCTCATCCCCAATAGTCGGGCGCTCGATTACCAGGAGGCCCGCCAACTTCCCCTGCCTCACCGGCATGATCCCCTCCGCTTCATCCTGGGGCGTAGGTCCCGGCGGCGTACACAGCGGTCGCTATCGGTGCTGCCGGGGATTCTTCCTCGTTATACCGGTTGCGCGCGACCGATCGTCGCAGGCCCGTGCAGGTCAGGCGCGCGCGGTCGCGGTCGCGAAGAGGTTGAGTACCCCGCGCAGGTCCGAGGTTTGGTCGAGGTCCCAAAGAGCCTTGATGGCAGCGTTCTGCTGCGCCTCACTCAGGCTGCCCCGGGCCAGGCCGCGAAACTTGGCCTCGATGTCGGCGTCCGCGACGGGCCGCCGCGCGTGCCCCAGATGGTACGTCACCTTCGCCGTGTGGCGGCGACCATCGGTCGTCTCCACCGTAACGACGCTGGGGCTCGCCTCAGGCCAGGCCGCCTGGCAAGCCTCGTCTTCACTCGCGCGGACCTTCTGCATGAGCTCAGCCGTCCCCGGTTTGCGCAGCTCGTCATCAGTGAAATGGGCGGGCTCCACAGCACCGTGCTCCAGCGCGCACGCGATCAGGAACGGCAGACTATGGTCGGCCGTCTCGCGCGTCTCGGGCTGCCATCGGCTGGGGTGACCTGCCATGGAGGTGATCGCGTGTTCGGATGCGCCCACATGCACGTCCCGCACGTCGTCCGCGTCCCGGATGCCCAGAACCGCCCGCGCCTCGAGCGCGCCCTCGATCGCGGTCTGCGAGTAGATCACGGACGGGAAGCGCTTGATGCGCGACTCCATAATGCGGAACGGGTGCGCGTTACCGCCCTCGCCAGCGAGCGGTGCCAGCTCCAACGGGCGGCGCGTGATGCCGGCGAAGAACCCCTGCGCACCCTCATAGACAGCGTCTGGGCCAGAGAAGCCGGACCGAGCGAGGAGCGCGGCCACAACGGCGTTGCGGCCGGCGTTTGGCACCGCGGCCGCCTTCCAGTGGGAGAGCCGGCCGCGCCGCGTCTCGTTGAGGGCGATCCCGCTGACAACGGAGATGCGGAGTGCTTCGGCGAGTTGGGCCTCGTCGAGCCCCATCACCTTTCCGACACCCAGCGGCATCGAGCTGCACGCGTACACGGTCTGGTCCCATGCGTCCTCGCCCAGGCTGAACGTATCCGCCCAGGCCGCCTGGACTTCGTACGCCAGGACGCAGCCCGTGATGAGCTCCCGTCCGGAGGCGCCGTTCGCCTCCGCGGCGGCGAGCACGGGCGCGAAGTTGTCGGAGGGATGGCTCCCGGTGTACGCGTCGTTGAAGTCGAGATAGCGAACGAGCGTGCCGTTGTGGAAGGCCGCCCAATCCGGCGAGCAGCGCGCGTCGGTCCCAAGCAGGGTGGCCCGCCGCTCGCCGGCGAAAGAGACGGCAAGCTCGCGGATAATGCGCGCCGGCTCGCTGGCGAGCGCGCCGACTGCGCAGCCAAGCGAGTCGATCAGAACGCGTTTGGTTTGGTGAACTACCTCCGCCGGCAGGTCCGCGAAGGTGAGGTTTGCCGCGTAGCTCGCAAGCCGCTCGACGGTGCGATCGCTCATGCCTTCGTTGCTCCTGCCCCAACATGCCGGTTCGCCTGGACTCTACCACCACGCGCTGCCGATGGCCGGGGCGGAGGGTTAGGCGGCGTACGCCGGCAACGCCAGGCTGATCCGGATCGCCTCGACCAAACGCACGATCTGATCGAGCTCGCTTTCGCTGGCCAAATCCTGCTCGATGACGACCAGCGTCGCTCGGACAAGCGCGATTGTGGCCATTGGTCGAAGGAGCAATGCGCGTCGGACTTCGGGCGTCAGGAATTCCTTCGCCGCTCGCTTGTCGACCGCCCGGACGACGAAAGTCGCGTCAAAGTCCGGATCCCCGGTGACCACCGTCGGCACCTGGCCGCTTGTGAACCCGGGCTCCTGGGTGAGTGCAATGTTGCGCTGGGAGACGCGGAGGCGATTCGCCGGCCAGGTGCAGAGCGGCCGAATCTCGATGACGGGAACGTGCCGATCCAGCATTGCGCGGGCCACGGTCATGGTCTGGCGGGCGTCTCCCCGGCCTGCGTGCTCACCGTTGCAGTCGGCAAGCACGGCCAGGTCTGCGATGAGGCAGCGGTGGCCCTCAAAAGCGTTGAGCACGGTCATGTGCTCGCCGGGCGCGGTAACGCCCGGAAGCGCGGCGGCAAGTTGGCGCACAGCGCCGAGGCCACCGAAGGGAATGAAGTCATGGGCAGCGGCCCAGCGCACCCGCCGCTGCAGCAGCGCCCGATGGCCAAGAACGAGCCCTCGAGAGCTGTGCAACGCGGTAAGCAGGGCGGCGCCCCCAAGCGCGGCGAGAAGGGGAAAAATCGCGACGATCGGATTCCTCATGGGTGCTTCCTTCCCGAACGGCCGCGACGAGCCCCCGTCCGCCGCGACCTGACCTTTGATAGAGGCGAAGGATAGCGACCGCGTGGCTCGCCGGTGTGAGAGCTCGGTCACACTTAAAGCTGCCTCGCTGGCATATAGCCCGTTTGGGCTACCGGAGGTTTTTTCATCGATGGATGACTCGGCAAGCCGATGATGATCTCGTCGGGCCAGGCCGCGCGACCGGTCGCTATACTGGGGACGCTCGTCGTGGACATGCGAGAAGGAGAGCCGACGATGGTCCGACTCCGCGCCTGCCATTCCCCAAATCCGCGTCTCCAACCATTGCTCGATGGGACCGTCACTGCCAAGGGCATCGAGTTCGAGTGGGAAAGCCTCGGTCCGCAGCAACTCTTCCACCATCAGCTCACCGAGAACGACTTCGACGTCTTTGAGTTCTCGATCTCGTCCTACATGATGACGAAGGATCGCCCGAACGGGCAGCAGAAGTGGGATTGGATGGGGATCCCCATTTTCCTCAGCCGCGCCTTTCTGTCCCTGAGCACGTATGTGGGGGCGGACTCGGACATTCATAGCTTTGCGGACGTGAAGGGCAAGCGCTTTGGCGTGCCGGACTTCAACATGACGGCTGCGCTGTGGATGCGGGCGATGATCGAGGATCTGTACGGCATTCGCTCGCGGGACGTGGAGTGGTACGTCGGGCGCGGCGAGGGGCAGAGCCACGGCCTGGCGCTCGGCGTGGATAAGGACCCCCCGAAGGACGTGCCGATTCATTGGGTTGGCCAGCAGGGCAAGCTTGCCCAAATGCTGATCAACGGCGAGATCGATGCGACCTACGCCACTGAGGCCGCCGAGGTTACGACCTCGCCAAAGACACGTCCGATCGTCACGGATGGCGGCCGCCAGTTTGTCGCGGATTTCGTCCGCAAGGACGGTTTCACGCCGGTGAACCACACGCTCGTCGTGCAGCGGCGCGTTGTTGATGAAAACCCGTGGGTGCCCGAGGCCCTGTTCGAGGCGTTCGAGCGCTCGAAACAGGAGGCCTTCAAGCGGGACCGCGCCACGGGCATGCTCTTCAAAGGTGACGACTACGAACAGCAGGCCGCGCTCTTCGGCGCCGATCCGTATCCGTCTGGCTTGAAGGCAAATCGCGCCATGCTGCAGCGTGGCATGCAGCAGTCGCTGTCCGAGGCATTGATCCACAAACCCCTCGACGTCGATGGGCTGTGGTGCGAGTCGCTCCGCAATACGTAGGATTTCCGCTGCCATGGGCGCACATATCTGCAACACCCCTCCTCGTGATTGGGTCGGCAGGGAAGAATGAGGGGCAAAATACTGCACCGAACGCATCGAACCCTAATAGGCCTACTGATGTTGGCGCTCGCTGTGGGCTGCGCAGCCCCGGCGCCAGCGGGTCGCGACGGACGAAGTCCGGCGGGCGGTGCGCCCGCCGCTGCGCCCAGTCGACCGATGACGATGGTGTTGCGCTACGAGGTCAACGATTTCGCGCCCAAGATCCCTGGAGGGAGCAGTCCCGTCATCACGAAGCGGCTCTTCAATGCGTCCCTCGCGTTGATCGACGGCGGGGGCGCCGCGCAGCCCTATCTGGCCGAGGCGTTGCCCGCGCTCAACAGCGATGCCTGGCGCGTCTTTCCGGATGGGCGCATGGAGACGACGTACAAGCTCCGGCCCAACCTTACCTGGCATGACGGCCAGCTTTTGACGGCGGACGACTTCGTCTTTGCCTATCGGGTCTACACGGCGCCTGCGATCGCCGTCTTCATCCCAACGCCACAGGATCGGATGGAATCAGTCACGGCCGTGGATCCGCGGACGATTGTGATCCGCTGGCGCGCTCCGTACCCCGACGCGGCCGCCCTAAAGGACAGCGAGTTCGAGCCGCTCCCCCGGCATCTCCTGGAGACCGGTTTCGCGGGAGTCGAGCAGGACCCGGCGATGCGTGATTCCTTTCTGGGCCTGCCCTTCTGGACAACGGAGTACGTGGGCGCGGGGCCGTACCGGCTCGAGCGCTGGGACCCGGGTTCGCAGATCGAGGGGACCGCCTTCGCCGGCCACGCGCTTGGCAAGCCGAAAATCGATCGCGTCATCGTGCGCATCATCGGCGACGAGAATGCCACCCTCACGACGGTGATGGCTGGCAACGCTGATTTCACCGCGGACTTCACGCTGCGCTTCGAGCACGCGCTGATTTTGCAGCGCCAGTGGGCGGCGGAGAATCGCGGTACGGTCATGCTGAAGCGTAGTGGGCCGGTGAGCAACTCGATCCAGCTCCGCCCGGAGTACGTCGCGCACCCTGGGCAGCTCGACGTGCGCGTCCGCAAGGCGATGGCGCACGGCATCGATCGGCAAGCGCTAAACGACGGGGTTTTTGAGGGGCAGGGCTTCGTTACCGAGAACGTTGTTCCCGAGGGGCTTCCCTACTCCGCCGCCGTCGACCAGGCGATCGAGAAGCACCCGTACGACCCGCGCCGCGTTGAGCAGCTTATGGCGGAGGCTGGCTTCACCCGCGATCGCGAAGGGATGTTCGCGGCCGCCTCTGGCGACCGCTTCCGGACGGAGTTCCGCGCCATCGCCGGACCAGAGTTCGAGCGCAGCCAGGCCATCATGGTGGACACGTGGCGCCGCCTCGGTTTCGATGTCGCATCCACCATATTGCCCGCGAATATGGTCCGCGATGCCGAGGCGCGCCACGTCTTCGCCGGTATGGCGACCCGCGGTGGTGGATTACTCGAGCGCACCCACCTCACCTCCGAGATCGGCACTCCCGCCAACCGCTGGGTGGGCGAGAACCGCTCCGGTTGGTCCGACTCGGAGTACGACCGGCTCTATGACCTGTTCTCGGAGACGCTCGACGTCCCCACACGCACCCAGCACGCGATCGCGATGCACCGACTAGAGAGCGAGCACATCCCAATCTTCATGCTCTACCATGCAATTCAGGTCAACACAGTGGTGAAGGGTCTCCAGGGCCCCGATCCCGGGGTCCCCGGGTCCGGCAACCTGACTCCTGGCACCCTCGCCCACTGGAACATTCACGAGTGGACTCTGCAATAGCTCGCGACTGACCGTCCCTGGGATACTGGCCGCATGCAGCGGTTTCTGCTCGTGGCGCGCATCGCCCTCTTGCTCGTGTCGGCCGGCGCTCAGCTCCGGCTCTTCTGGCTGATCTGGCAGGCCGGAGCGGCACCGGACTTCCGGTCCTTCATGATCGCCGGGGAAGCGGCGAACCAGGGCCTCGACCCCTACGTGAACTACCCTCAGCTCATCAAGGTGACCGGGATGGGCCATACCTGGGCGTATCCCAACCTGAACCCGCCGGTCTCGGTGCTTCCAATGCAGCTCCTCGCGAGCGTGGACTACGGCGTTGCGCGCACGCTCTGGGCTGGGGGGTCAGCGCTGCTCTATGTGGGGACTGTGCTCGGGCTGGCCCGCCACTACGCCGCGCCCGGGACGCGATGGCGCGTCGCCGGGATGCTTCTTCTCGATGGCTTCTGGTCGGCGATGAGTCTTGGGCAGCTCTACATGCTGCTGCTGGTTCCGACCGCTCTAGCGGTCCTGCTGGGCGAGCGCCGGCCTGGGTGGTCCGGATTCTGGCTCGGCGCCCTCATCGCGATCAAGCCACAGTTTCTGCTCTGGTCGTTGCTCCTCGGCGGCGCACGCCACTGGCGCATCGCGCTGGTGAGCGTCGCGACGGCGGCGGGCATTGGCATCACTCCACTCTTTTTCGGGCACGCGGATTGGTACCCAGATTGGATCTCGGGAATCCGCGCGAACTCGATCCTCACCCAGTTCCCCAATAACGTCTCGCTTGTCAGCCTGCTGCAACGTCTGGGTTTCCCGATGGAGCTGGCGCTCGCGACCGCGGTTGCCTTCGCGACCGCGGTTGCGCTCCTCGTCGTCTGGCGCCGGCCCGCGCCGGCGACCATCGCGGGGCTGGCCGTCTCAACTGTGATCCTGGCCAGCCCGATCTCGTGGACGGGCTACTCCGTCTTTCTCGTCCCGGTCTTGCTGGCCGCGGGGCGTTGGTCGCGCCCGCTTGTCGCAGGTCTCCACGTGCTCATCGTGCCGGGCATCCTGCTCTGGCAGACGACGGGGAGCTTCGTCGTCTACACGCTCGGACTGGCATGTTGCCTGGGCGCCTTCGCGCGTGAAGCCTGGCAGGGCGACCGAGCTGGGGCGCAGGGGCGTGTCCTGGAAAAGCAGGCAGAGCCCGGGTACAGCGTCGCTTCGATTCACAGCTAGAGGTGGCCCGGCGTTAGCAGACTTCGCTGAAGAGCTCTGCCCAGCAACTCTGTTCATGCTCGGGCATTACGAGCGGGGCAGCCCGCTCGCATCCGGCCCCGAGCGAGTCGTAATAGCCGGCGTCCGACTCCGCGCGCCACAGCAGTTCAGCCAACGCGGCCGTGTCTTCCACCGGGAAGTAACCGGGGTAGTCATCGCCGAGCGTCCCGATGAGGCCGCTGATCCGCGAAGCCACGACGGGCGTGGGTGCCACCTGCGCCAACGCCTCGCAGAGGATATTCGAGCTTCCCTCCATTAGCGAGGTGATCGCGAGGAGGTGGCTGCCGGCCACGAGCCGGCGGGCCTTTCCATGGGGGACTTCGCCGAGCCACCGGTAACGCGGGTTTTCCGCGGCCTCCTGTCTCGCGCGATCTTCGAAGCCAGGGGCGAGCGCCGCGCCAGCGTGCAAGACGCGGACGCGAGATTCGGCGGGCAATTGGCGGGCGGCGAGTGCCGTGCGGAAGGGGTCCTTCTCGGCGCGCAGGTGCCCGACAACGACGACGCGGAACTCGCTCCTGGGCGGGCTGACTCTGGCGCGCAGGAGCGGGGCCGATTGATAGATCGTCCACGTCTTGTCCCGGGCGTGAGGCGGGAGTTCCCTAACCCCCATGCCCTGAAGCACGACTAACCGATCGGCCAGCTCGAGCGAATCCTGCGCTTCGGGATCGTGGTGGATGTCGCGATAGAGGTCGGTGCCGGTGAGGACCACCACGATCGGTCGCCCGGGAAATCGAGATCTGAACCGCACGATCGACGCATGGCTGCGCCGGGCGTGCAGCGCGACGAGAACCTCCGCGTCCCCCTCGCCCCCTTCGACAGCGGAAACCCGGACGCGATGGCCGAGACGGCGAAAGATTCGCGCGTACCGCTCGGCGGTGAACACGTTTCCGGTGACGGCGTTGGGCTCTTGCGGTGTGACGATCTCGATCCGCAGTCTCGTCATGCCGCGGCGCACGTTCGGAAACCGGCCCAGACGTCCCGGCGATGGGGCTGGTAGAAGTTGCGCCAGGTGTTCCTGATCAGCCGTGAGCGTGTCGCCCAGCAGCCGCCCCGCAGCACCTTGTGGTTCCCGAACCAGGGAGCCGAGTATTCCTTGTACGGGTCGACGACAAAGCCGGGGTAGGGCTGGAAGTCGTCCGCGGTCCACTCCCACGCGTTTCCGATCATCTGCCGGCACCCGAAGTAACTGTCGCCGGCCGCGAGCGCTCCGACTGGAACGCAGCCGCCCCGAGCCCAATCCAGGTTCGCGCGTTCGGGCGTCGGCGACTCGTCGCCCCAGGGGAAGTGTCGTTTTCGCCAAGCACCGCCGCTGGCCGGTTCGGCCGCGGCGGCCATCTCCCACTCGGCTTCTGTTGGTAGCCGACGGCCGGCCCACTGGCAGTAGGCCTCCGCCTCGAACCAGCTCACGTGGAGCACGGGCAGATCAAGCTCGAGCGGCACGACGACATCGAAGCGTCTCACCTGCCAGCCTCGCTCGCTGCGTTGCCAGTAGAGTGGCTGCTCCGCGCCGGTCTCCGTGCGCCATCGCCAGCCCGCCTCGCTCCACCAGCGCGGTTTCTCGTAACCCCCTGCTTCCACGAACGCTGCGTACTCGGCCTGGCTAACAGCGGTCCGGGAGATCCGGAACGGGCGAATGTCGACCGGATGGGTCCATTTCTCGTTGTCGAATACGAAGCCGTCGCCCGGCTCCGCGCCCAGCATGAACGTCCCTCCGGGAACGTCGACGTCGCTCGTTATCGCCCAATCGCGAACCCCGACCGCTGGCGGAAGGGCTGCCGATCCAACGGCGAGTCGCGGCGGTGCGTACCCGTGCGTCTGCCGGGTATAAGCCAGGGCCTCGGCGTGCATATCCTCATGAAACAGCGGCAGCAAATGGAAGTAGATCGCGTCGGCTGTGAGTGGCTGTTCGTCGAGCTGAGTCACCACGCGATCGAGGATTCCCTGCATTAGGCCGAGGGTCTCGGGTCGCGAGGGAAGCGCGAGATCCCATCGCGTGTCGTGGGCGATGGCGGCGGAGTCGTACAGCTCGTCCGCCTCCGACCGGCTCTCGGGCAGGCCCCGCAGGTGGCGCAGCGCCCACTTCTCCTGGAACCAGGCAACGTGCCCGATCTCCCAGAGCGGTGGGTTGACGATCGCGAGCTGTGGTCCGAGCATCTGCTCGTCCGTAAGGTCCGCGACGAGATCACGGGTGATGGAACGAGCCTCGAGCAGCATCTGCCGCAGCGAAGCCGCTGTGATGTCTGACTCAGGCGCGATCAAACGGTCAACCCTCGGGAGGTGAGCTACAGACCGAACGGCCACGCGGCGTCCAAGTCAGTTTCGCATGCCATCATTCGGCCTGCCAAGACCACTGATGATTGACGGCGCCGCTGTGATTCGATCGTCGAAATGAGCTCAGCGCGTGTGCGGCACCCAGTCGTCATCGCGCTCGCCGCTCTCGTACTCCGCCATGCGTGCGTCAAGCTCTTCTTCGGTCACCAGACCTTGCTCGAGCAGCAGCGTCTCGAGCGAGGCGAGCCAACGCTCGTAGTACGTCGTTTCCCTGCCCTCGGCATCGTCGGCGGCGATGTGGTCGACCAGCGCGTCGCGGAAGCTGCGCCACGGGTAGACCTGCTGCTCGTTGAGGGCGACGGCGATGCCGAACGCGCGCCCTTCCCAGGGCGCCTCGAAGACCAGCTCACCGTTGCTGCGAGGAAGCGCGGCCTCCCCGTCCATGGTCGTGACCTCGGGGTTTGGATCTTTCGCCATGGCTAACGCACCTGCGCCGGGACCTGGATCTTCGTGACGCCGATCATCGCGTCGCGCGTCACGAGGGCGGCGAGCTCTTGCTCGCTCATGCGTTCGGTCCCCTCTGGTCGCTCGGGAAGGACCAGGTAGCGCACCTCGGCGGTGCTGTCCTGGACGCGCACCTCGACGTCGTCACCAAGCTCGGTGCCGAATTCCTTGAGCACCGCGCGCGGCTCACGCACGACTCGCGAGCGGTAGGGCGCCGACTTATACCACATCGGTGGCAGGCCCAGGACCGGCCACGGATAGCACGAGCACAGGGTGCACACGACGACGTTGTGAACGTCCGGCGTGTTCTCGAGAACGATGATCTCGGCGCCCTGGGTACCCCAGTAGCCCATCTCAGCGATCGCCTCGGTCCCATTCTCTAGCAGTCGCCGCTTGAATTCGGGGTCGACCCACGCACGAGCGACGACCTTCGCGCCATTCATGGGGCCGATGTCCTGCTCGAACTTCTCGACGATCGCATCGATTGCGTCGCTCGCGATTAGGCCCTTCTCCGCCAGCAGCGACTCAATGGCGCGGGTGCGGAGCGCCGGGTAGGACTCGGGCTCGGGATGGTGGCCGCCGTGTCCGTCGTGGTGATCGTGCCCATCGTGATTATCGTCGTGCATCGGAAACCTCCTTCCTCAATCCGGCGCTTCGATCGGATCGAGATAGCGCTCCCAGAGATCGATGTGCAGAGCGCCCTTGCCCTCCGTGTCCGCGCCCCAGAGCTCCTCAGCTTCGAAGCGCACGTTGTAGAGCCCGTGCGGCTGCGCACCCAGACCGTGGGCGTTCGTGTCGGGAAAGTCGTGGCTGCCGTACACCCGGTCGATCACGCCCGTCTTACCACGCACGTAGCGGGGGAGCCGGGTGTGGCCCTTTGGATGAATGTTCTTCGTGCGGACGTAGTCGCCCACGCGCAGGTGTGGGCGCTCGCCATCTGGCCGGTCGAGCCGCTCTCGCAGCTTCGTGTACCGGGTCATGGCGCGCTCGACGATCGCGGGGTTGGAGTTGTGCGGCGTTGGCGCATCGGGATTCTCCCGGCAATACGCCATCCGCTCCTCGACTTCATCGGGAGTGATACGGCCTAGCGCGACGAGCTGGCGCTCGATGCGATAGAGCCAGCGCTCGTAATAGCTCGAGCCAAGATAGATGTCGGGGGGGAGCTGCTCCAGCGCGTGGCGCGAGGCGTCCAGACTCGGCGTAATTGGCTCGATGCTGGCGGCGTCGAATCCGCAGACCCGGCCCTCCCAGGGCTCGTGAAAGACGGGCTCGTTCTCCTCATGCTCCACGGGACCGAACCCGTGCATCCCGCCCATATCGTGCACGCCGTCCATGCCGCTCCTCCGCTCCGCGATGGTTGTGAGGACTCTAGAAAACCCGGGAAGCGAGCGTCAAGCGCACCAGGCTACGGGAGAAAACGCCCGCGTTCTTCTGCCGTAGGGATACGGCACGTCTCGTGCTGGCCGAACCATTGGTACCGGTTGCGCGCGATGAAACGGTAGCCCTCGTCGAGAATCTCTCTCGGCACCACCCCCAGCAGGCCAAAAAGCGCCCAGGACCCGCCGAGGTGCCGGCAGGTGGCAAGCACAGCGTCCGAGCGCTCGTGCAGGCCTCGCTCGTCGAGCAAGAAAAACGACCACTCGCCGACATCCTGGGTCATCGGACCCAGGGCGCGGCGTGCCGTTTCCCCCTGGAGCGGCGCGTACAGAAGCACCTGATTCGTGTCCGCGCGGAGGAGCAGGTCCACAATCCAATTGCATAGACCGCACACGCCGTCGAAAAACACGATCGGCTGAGCGGGGACGGTCATGCCTCGGTCAGCCGGCATGGGCTCTCATTCGTCGCAGCAAATTCCGCATGCTTTCTGCGCGCCTCACGCGCCCGATTTTTTCTCCTGGATGGCGCGATACACGCGCTCTGAGGTGATCGGGAAGGTCTTGATGCGGACGCCGATCGCGTCGCGGACCGCATTGGCGATGGCGGGGTGGACGCCCGCATTCACGGTCTCGCCCACCGCCTTCGCGCCGAAGGGGCCGGGTCCGATCTCGGTCGGGATCAGGACTGTCCGAAGGGGGATCGTGTCCATCTGGGTGGGCATCTTGTACTCGCCGAGGCTCAGCGTGGACACCTTCCCTTCGTCATCGATCTCGAGCTCCTCCATCATGGTGTTGCCCAAGCCGTAGACGAAGCTGCCGTCGAGTTGGCCCTGGTGCGCGACCGGGTTGATGATTGGACCGACGTCGACCGTCATGACTGCCTCGATCGGCCTGACGTGTCCGGTCTCCGGGTCCACCTCAACCTCGATCATGTAGGCGTAGAAGCTCGTGTCCTCGGTCGTGTGCTCGACGCTGCTGTCGTACTGACCGACGATCTCGATCGGGCCGCCGCGCGCGATGCGATCGGCGACCTGCTCGAAGCTGGCCGATTCGGCGGAGCCATCGCCCACGATGAAGTGGTCATCTTGAAGATGCACCTCGCCCGCGGGCCAGCCCATCACCTCGGCCGCGAGCTCCTCCAGCTTGTCCTTCATTCGGAGCGAGCCGTTGATCGTTGCCCGGCCCATGACGTGGGTCACGCGGCTCGCGCCTGCACCTGGGTCGGGCTTCGCCTCTCCCGTCGTGCCGTAGCGGACGGCGATGCGGTTCGGATCCACGGTCAGGATCGCCGCGGCGATGCGCCGCACGAGCGTCGCGGAGCCGCTGCCCTGATCGGGGGTGCCATAGAGCGCGTCGATCTGTCCGTCCGGCATCAGCCGCAGCACGATCTCCGTCTTGCCCTCCCCACCCTCGCGGTGGCGGAGGGCGATACCCCGGCCGTGGTTTGGTGGGAGCGGCCGCTCGCCCCAGCGCACCTCGCGCTTGAGTGCCTCGAGCACGGCGACGGCCTGCGGGTTGCGCAGCTCCTCGCCCTTCGGTCCGTGGTCGCCCTCGCGCAGCGCATTCTTGAGGCGGATCTCGATCGGGTCGATCCCGAGTTCGCGCGCGATGTGGTCGATCTGCTCCTCGCCGGCGAGCGCCGCCACCGGGACGCCGGGTGCGCGCATGTTCCCGCACGGGACGGTGTTCGTATAGGAGACGAATACCTCCATGCGGGTATTCGGGACGTTGTAGACCTGCATGGTGCCAAAGCCGGTCCCCACGACCAGGCCGGCTTGTGGCTTCGCACCCGCGCAGGCGCCCCCGTTGTAGTACGCCCGAGACTCGAAGGCGACGATCCGCCCGTCGTTCATCACGCCCGTCCGGGTGTAGATCCGCGCCATGTGGCGCGGATTCACGCCGGCCAGCTCCTCCGCGTAGCTCATGACCGCCTTGACGGGGCGTCCAGTCGCCGTCGCGAGGAAGTAGGTTGCCCACTCGTCGATCGAGTTGCCCTTGCCGCCGAAGTCGCCGCCGATGAAGCGGCTGTCGACGTCGATCATTTCCTGGGGGACGCCGGTCACAATCGAGAGCTGGCGGCGGAGGCCAAACGGGCCCTTGTTGGTCGACCGGACGTACACGCTGCCGTCGTCCCGGATCCACACCATGCAGGCGTGCGGCTCGATGTAGCCCTGGTGCTGACGCGGCGTCTCGTACACGTCCTCGAACACGCGATCCGCCTGGGCAAACGCGTGCTCGATGTCGGGGTCGCCCTTCTGGAAGAGCTCGTACCCCTGCAGGTTCGGGTGGGGCACAGTCCGCTCGCCGCCGAGGTAGGTGTAGGAGGCCGAATCGGGATGGAGCAGCGGCGCACCCTCCTTCAGGGCGTCCTCCGGATCGACGATCACCGGCAAGTCTTCGTATTCGATCTCGATGAGTTTGACTGCCTCGTCCGCCGCATCTTTGGTCTCGGCGGCCACCGCGGCGACGCGTTGGCCCGCGAAGATGACCCGGTCGAAGGCGAGCACCGGCCAGTCGAAGAGCATGCGGCCAAAGCGCTTCCGGCCAATGTCATCGCCGGTCAGGACGGCGTGGACGCCAGGCACGGCCTTGGCCGCGGTCGTGTCGATCGAGACGATGCGAGCGTGGGGGCGCGGACTGGATAGGAATTTGGCCCAGAGCGCCCCAGGCGCCGTGACGTCCGCGGCATAACGCGCGCGGCCGCTCACCTTGAGGGGCCCCTCGATGCGGTATTCGGGCTCGTCAAAGACCCTGGAGATCTCGGGCGTGAGTGGGAGCGCGGTCATGGTGGACCTCCGTCTGGTGGCTGTGGATCGTGGCACCCGCCAGTATACGAAGGGACCGGTTGATTTCCCGACCGCGCGACGTGGCTCTGCCGAAGGGTCAACAGGGCAGCGCAACCGGATGCAAAGAGGTCGAATCGACATCCGAGACTCGTGCCGCATCCCTCGCCTTGGCGGCGACCGTTTCATCTACTCTTAATGTCGATGCCGCATCCTTACCGAGTACCGGTCCCGGTGCGCGGCTCCCGGTGCACATCGTGGACTGAAGAACAGTCTGGCGAGGGCGCAATGCGGATTCTGGTAGTCGAGGACGAGCATAAGCTCGCGGGTGTGCTCAAGCGCGGATTGACCGAGCAAGGCTACGCCGTGGATATCGCATACGACGGGGAAGTTGGACTTGCGCTTGCGCAGGCCGAGGCGTACGACCTGATCGTGCTCGATGTGATGCTTCCCAAGCTCGACGGGCTCGTCGTTTGCCGCCGCCTCCGCTCGGACCGCCGCAACGTGCCGGTCATCATGCTGACTGCTCGGGACGCGGTCGATGATCGTGTGGCGGGACTCGACAGTGGCGCTGACGACTATCTTGTCAAACCGTTCGCGTTCCGTGAGCTGCTGGCACGGGTCCGCGCGCTCCTGCGCCGGGAAGATATCGCAAAAGACCCCGTCCTCCGGGTGGGGGATTTGGAGGTTGATACGGTACGCCATGAGGTGCGGCGGGCCGGCCGGCCGGTCGAGCTCACAAGCAAAGAGTATGCGATCCTGGAATACTTTGTTCGCCACCCGAACCACGTGCTGACCCGCACCCAGATTGCTGAGCACGTCTGGGACTATGACTTCGTCTACATGTCGAACGTTGTCGACGTGTACGTGCGATACCTGCGCCGCAAGCTCGACGATGACCATGAGCCGCGCCTGCTTCACACCATCCGCGGCACCGGTTACCAGCTCAGGGCCCCAACGAAATGAGGCGAGCTGGCGAGGCGCTTCGCCTGCGTTGGTCTAGGCGAATCCGAAGGCGGCCGTCGCGGTTGACCATGTCGACTTCGCACTTTCGCACTGGAGGGTCTGATGCGGGCACTCCATGAGTTGGAGGCTGAACTCGCGCGTTTTCACGCAACTCGGCCGATTCGGATGCGCTATCCGCGCGCCGCGCGTGACGTAAACCTCGAGCACCACGCTCAACTCTCGGTGCTCGAACGCGCCGCGGCCCGGGTTACAGATAAGGTCGGGACGATGGGATTCTTTCTCATCATCCTCATCTGGACCATCCTGTGGCTCGTTTGGAACATGATCGCCCCGCAAGCCTTGCGATTTGACCCCTTTCCGGCGTTTGTCCTCTGGCTGTTCATCTCGAACCTGATCCAGATTCATCTGATGCCGCTGATCATGGTCGGCCAGAATCTGCAGGGGCGTCATTCTCAGCTCCGCGCTGACGCAGACTTCGCGACAAACCAGAAAGCCGAATTGGAGGTGGAACAGATCCTCGTCCAACTTGAGCACCAAGCGGAGCTCATCGCCCGCCAGGGTGACTTGATTCTCCAGATCCTCCGTCGCATGGAGGCGACTTCCAAATATACTCGCTTCTTCTGACCAGCCTCGGGCTAGGGATCTGGGTGCTGGAATCCCACGTGATCCACGAGATTCGCGCTCTGGCTGACGCGGGACCGGATTTGATCGATACGGCCTTCGTCCGCCTGCTTGGAAGCGGATCACTCCAGTTTCTCGGACAGCGGGCCGACGCGCACTCCTTCGCGGTGTGGGCAAACCAGCGATTGGGAGAGATCGCTGGTGCGCCCACCGACGCGCTGCGAGTCGCCGAGCGCGCACTCGACATTGCCTTGAAGTCCTTGCTCACGTTGGTGGCGAGGTGCGAGCGGAGAAATCTGTGAATTGGGAACCCGGATCTAACCAACTGACTGTCTCGCAAAAGCCGCGCTTGCTGCACACGATCCGCGGGGCCCGTTACCTGCTCAAGGTTGCAACGCAATGAGGCGGCTTGGCCAAGCTCTCCGGCGGCTCACGGTCGCGTTGCGCACCATTCGTGTGCGACTCACGCTCTGGTACGTGGCGCTGCTTGCACTGATCCTGCTCGCCTTTTGCGCCATCCTGTATTTCACCCTGTCCCAATCGGTGCATGCCGAGGCTGACCGTGGCCTGATGGTCGAGGCGCGCCAGGTCATCGCCACGCTGGACATCGAGAATGGGCGCCCAACGTTCGATACGGCGCTACTTCCCGGGACGATGGTGGCGCTCTACGAACCCAATGGAGGCGGACTGATTGCAAGCAATGGGCGAGAACCTCCGTCCATCCAGCCAGAGGCACTCGCCGCGGCGGTTGCCGGTCATGAGCTCTTCAGCACGATTCGCGCCTACGATGGGGGCGAATGGCGGGTGATGACCCTGCCAATCGCGGACAACGGTCGCCTGACTGGAGTGCTTCAGGTCGCGCGGTCCGAGCAGGACGTGGATACCGTCCTTGGACGGCTCGCCCTGCTGATGTCGGTCGCCGTTCCCTTCACGCTCCTCGTCGCGATCGCGGGTGGCCTGTTTATGGCCGGCCGGGCGCTCGGTCCGATTGACCGCATGACGCGCGCGGCCGAGAGCATTGGGGCTGAGGACCTGTCTCGCCGGCTCGCACTGCCGCCAAGCCCAGACGAGATCGGACGGCTCGCCGCGACCTTCGATCGGATGCTCGATCGACTCGACCGCGCTTTTCAACGCCAGCGCCAATTCACCGCCGACGCCTCGCACGAGCTCCGCACGCCGCTGGCGCTGCTCGCAAGCCAGGCTGACGTGGCGCTGGACCGACCGCGCAAGGCCCACGAGTACCGCGAGGTGCTCGCCAGCATCCGCGATGACGCCGCCGGGATGGGGCAATTGCTGCACCAGCTCTTGACCCTGGCCCGCGCAGATTCGGGCCAGGAGTCCATGGTCCGCGAACCCGTCGCACTGGACGCTTTGGCGCACGCTGTCGTCGAATCCATGACCCCGCTTGCCGACATGCGTCACGTTCGCCTGACCGCCGTGATCGATGCGCCGGTAACCGTTGAGGGAGACCAGACTCGATTGACGCAGCTCGCGATCAACTTGATTGACAACGGGCTCAAATTCACCCCGCCCGGAGGCATCGTTACTCTCTCCGTGGCTCGCTTAAATGGGTGCGCGGCGCTGCGCGTAACTGATACAGGTGTTGGTATCGCCTCGGAGCATTTGCCGCACCTGTTCGAACGGTTCTACCGCGCAGACGCCGCGCGGGCGCGCGAAGATGGCGGCACAGGATTGGGTCTGTCCATTTGCGAGTGGATCGCCCGCGCCCACGGCGGCGAGATCGCGGTGGAGAGCCGCCCCGGACAGGGAACGACCTTTGTCGTGCGGCTGCCGTTCCGCGTGGAACCACCTCCACGCGATGGTGCGTGATTGCTGGGAGCCCATCAGCGTTCCCGGGCGAGCGGACGACACGCAACCATGACCCCGCCCACGCTGCCCGCGCTCGGCGATCATATCAACCACCAGCCACGTCTGCCCCTTTGGGGCATCATAGAGTCGGGAATGGTGGTTCCATGCCACATGGGAGGACGCCAATGTATGCGCGGATCCTGGTCGCCCTGGACGGAAGTGAGGACTCTGATCGAGCGCTGCGGGAAGCGCTGAAGGTGGCCCAGGACAGTCACGCCAAGCTGCGGGTGGTCCACGCGGTAGACGTCGTGCCGCACGGGGAGGTCGGCCCGTACTTCGATCAGTATCGGCAGTCCTGTCTCGATGCTGGTCAGGCTGTCTTGGATCGAGCGGTGGCGTTAGCGCGCGACGCGGGCGCATCCGTAGAAACGGCGTTAGTTGAAACCGCGACTATCCATCCGAGCAGCGAGATTTTGGAGGAGGCCAAGCGTTGGTCGGCAGACCTCATCGTGCTTGGCACTCGGGGGCGCAGCGGGCTCACGCGACTGCTGATGGGCAGTGTGGCGGAGGAGATCGTGCGGCACGCGCCAGTCCCCACGCTCTTGGTCCACGGCGCCGAGACGCATGATCATGCGTAGGGATGGTGGGGCCAGCCACGGGGCCGGGGACGCTGGGTTAGAGGCAGCGGCCAGCCTGCGCTCGCGGATTTCGCTGGAGGGCCTCAGCAGTCACGAGGCGAATGTGCGCCTCCGGGAGTCCGGTCCCAACACGATCGCGGAGGAGGTTCGTCGGCCATGGCGCGCGCTCGTCGCCAAGCTCTGGGCCCCCGTGCCGGCGATGCTCGCGGGCGCGATCGTCCTCGAGTGGACGCTTGGCAGGTCCACCGAGGCGATTTTCATGGCGGCCCTCCTCGTCTTCAACGTCGGGCTGAGCTTCTTTCAGGAGCAGCGCGCCCAGGGCGCCCTCGCGCTCCTGCGCCAGCAGCTCGTCATCCAGGCCCGGGTTCTGCGAGACGGGAAATGGCAGGGACTCCCCGCTGCAGATCTCGTCCCCGGCGACGTGATCCATCTGCAGGCCGGCGACCTTGTCCCCGCCGATGTCCAGCTCAGCGACGGCGCCGCGCTCATCGACCAGTCAGCGCTGACCGGCGAGGCGCTCCCTGTCGAGGTCGAACCCGGCGCCACCGCCAACGCGGGAACGATGGTCAAGGGCGGCGGGGCAACCGGCCAGGTCACCGCCACCGGATTCAGGACTGCCTTCGGCAGAACCGCTGAACTAGTGCGGGTGGCGAAGACGCCCAGCCACCTCGAGGCGATCATCATGACAATTGTTCGTTACCTGATCGCCCTCGACCTCCTGCTCGTGGTGGCCCTGCTGGGCTACGCGCACGTCGCCGGACTGCCGCTGACAGACGTGGCGCCCTTCGCCTTGATCCTGCTCGTCGCATCGGTCCCAGTGGCCCTTCCGGCCACATTCACGCTCGCGAGTGCACTCGGCACCCTGGAGCTCGCCCATCACGGCGTCCTCGTGACCCACCTGGCAGCGATCGAAGAGGCGGCGGGGCTGGAGGTGCTGTGTACCGACAAGACCGGCACCCTGACCGAAAACCGGCTACAGGTTGCAGACCTTCATCCCTACCCGCCACACACACGAGAGCGATTGCTTGAGCTCGCGGCCATTGCCAGCGACCCAGCTTCCCAGGATCCGATCGATCGGGCCATTCTCGCCGCTGCGGTGGGCCAGGGGGTGCCGGTCGGCGCCGCGACTCGTTTGAGTTTCACGCCGTTCGAACCGGCCACGCGTCGGGCGACAGCCAGCGTTCGCATTGATGGCGAGCTCTGGGAGGTCACGAAGGGCGCCCCTGCAGTGATTGTCAGCGCCGTCGCGGCGGCCGACCCGCGAATCGAGCAAGATGTGACCCGGCTTGCGGCCCAAGGCCACCGGGTCCTGGCCGTCGCAGCCGGTCCAGCGGGCAGCCTGCGGGTGATCGGGTTGGTTGCCCTCGAGGATCCTGTGCGGCCGGACGCGAAGGCCCTCGTCGAGCGACTCCAGGGCTTGGGGATTCGCGTCCAGATGGTCACCGGCGACAATCTGGTCACCGCCCAGTCCGTGGCGGCCAAGCTCGGCCTCGGCGGGCGCGCTTGCCAAGCCGAGGTGCTGCGCGGGGCGCCGGGCGCCAGTGTCCTGGAGTGCGACATTTTCGCGCGGGTCTTCCCTGAAGACAAGTTCCGTTTGGTCCAAACCTTGCAGCAGATGGGCAAGGTGGTTGGGATGACGGGCGACGGCGTCAACGATGCGCCAGCCCTCAAACAGGCGGAGGTGGGGATCGCCGTCTCGGGCGCCACCGACGCCGCGAGGGCGGCGGCAAGCCTCGTTCTAACGACCGCGGGGCTCAGCGAAATCGTTGCCGCACTGGAGACAAGTCGGCGCATCTACCAACGGTTGACGACCTACACGCTCAACAAGATCATCAAGACCATCCAGATCTCCCTCCTTCTGAGCCTTGGGCTCATCCTCGGAGGGGCTTTCGTGACCTCACCTCGGTTGGTGGTGCTGCTCTTGTTTGCCAACGATTTCGTGACCATGGCGATTGCCACCGACCGCGTTACGCCGCCGCAGCGGCCATCGCGTTGGGATGTCTCGCGGTTGCTGCTGAGCGCCGCGTGTCTCGCGCTGCCGCTCGTGGTGCTGTCCTTCGGCGTAGTCTGGGCCGTCCGTGATGGCCTGGGAATGGCAGCGCTCGAGGTGCAGACGGCCGTATTCGTGTGGCTGGTGTTCAGCGGGCAGGCCACGGTGTATCTTTGTCGCGAGCGCGGTCCGTTTTGGCGTTCGTTACCCAGCCGCTGGTTGGGTCTGAGTTCGCTCGCAGACATCATGATCGTGAGTCTCCTGGCGAGCCAGGGCTGGCTGATGGCAGCCATTCCGTGGCCGACGATCGCTGGCTTGCTCGCGGTGAGCGCTGCCTTCCTGGTCGCCGCTGATGGGTTAAAGGTCCGGATCTTCCGTGCCTTTGGTCTGAGCTGACGAGGCGACCTGGTGCAGGCACCAAGTCGCAGCCCCAAGGCAATCGAGCCCGAGTGCAGCGGTGGCCCGAGCTCCAAAATGTGGTCAGCAGTGTTTGCAGGAACGGCTTCCGCGGGCGCTGAGTTTCGCCGTGGCGCTTGGGGGAGCAGCGTTCATCGTGACGGTCGGCACCAAAATCTACTTACGGGTTATGGCATAGCCCGGGGTCGAATTGGGAGAAACTACGATGCACAGGCGACGCCGACCGCTACTCGTTGTGGAAGTCCTTCTCATGATTGTCGCGATGCTCGGGTGTCGGGTAAACCGACCAATACGTTGTCGACAGGCTCGGTGGCGACGGGCCAGCAGCTTTACCAGACCGACTGCGCTCGTTGTCATGGCGAGAACGGCGCGGGCGGCATCAAGGTCGACACCGCGGTTGCCGCTGATCTGCGCCAACCGCAATTAGGGCCGATGTATGGCAACGACCCGGCGCGGCTGCGCCGCGCCATCATCGAGGGCCTCGATCAAGATGGCAAACCGCTCGATGTGGCCATGCCCCGCTGGAACGGTGTATTGAGCGAGAGCCAGGTGGGTGACATCATCGCCTATTTACAGACCCTACGTTAGGGACGCAGCGGACCGAACGGCCGAGATTTTCCACGCGAAACCACCCCCAATCGGACGCCCGGAGAAGGCACACCGTTGTTCTGTGTCCTCTTCTGGTTCGCGCTCGGGCTCACCCAAGCGACATCGCTGTTGCAGCCTCTGCGCCGCCCGGCCGCGCGGTGCCGCACATGAGGAACGTTTCACCCTCCTTTCATCTGCCCTTAATGCGCGCGCAGCAAGCTGCTTGTAGCGCAAGCGAAGGAGGGAAACCATCATGCAAGATCCAACCCAAGATCCAGTCCCGGCCTCGGATGCCACCCCGAACATCGTCGTAACCCAGCGGACGGGGGCCCGCCGCCGCGTCTGGCGATGGGCGGCTGCTGCAATGGTCGCCCTGACACTGATCGGCGTCGTCGTGGCGGGCAGTCATGCGAACAGGCTTTCAGTAGGCGCTGCAGCAGGCACTGCAGCCGTGCCACCACGTGCCGCGCAGGCCGCCGCACCGGCGCCGCCACCGGTCGCGCAGGCCGCGCCGAACAACGCCACGGGCTCCTCGGTGTTACAGGCGAGCCTCATCGCCGCCTCCAAAACGGTCGGTCCCGCGGTGGTGTCCGTGCGCACCGATCAGGGGCTCGGTTCGGGGGTGATCTACGACGCGAGCGGGCTCTTGCTGACCAACGCTCACGTGGTCGAGAGCGCGAGCTCGATCACCATTGGCCTGGCGGATGGTCGCCACCTCCTGGGGCGGGTGCTGGGGGCGGACCCGCGTTCGGACATCGCGGTTGTAAAGATCGACGGTCAATCCCTGCCCACGGCCCCGCTGGGCGAATCAGCGGCGCTCAAGGTTGGCCAGTTTGTCATCGCGATCGGCAACCCGTACGGCTTCGACCATACGGTCACGACGGGCGTCGTCTCGGCCATGCAACGGCCGGTGTCTGAAGGGCAGGGTTCATACGCGCAGCCGATGATCCAGACCAGTGCCGCGATCAACCCGGGCAACTCGGGCGGACCCCTGGTCGATCTCCAGGGCAGCGTCGTGGGGATCACGACGCTCATCGCAGCGCCACAGGGGTTCCCGGCGCAAGGGCTTGGCTTCGCAATCCCCGTGGACACCGCGAAGCGAATTGCGCCGCAGCTTGCGCAAGACGGGCGGGTGTCCCATAGCGGTCAGCCGTACCTCGGCGTGCGCCTGGGCGACCTGCCGAATACCAGTGAATCGACGACAACGAATCGAACGGCCCTGCGCGGTCGGCCAGCCCCAACCGGGGCGGACCAGGGCGCGCTCATTGGATTGGTCGAGCCGAACAGCCCCGCGGCAAACGCCGGCCTGCGCGCAGGGGACGTGATTAACGGCTTCGATGGCCGCGACGTGTCGAGCGCGGATGACTGTCTCCAGGATCTGGTGCTCCATCAACCAGGGGATCAGGTGAGCCTGGCCATCGCCCGTGCTGGTCAGCCGCTGACCGTCTCCTTGACGGTTGGTGAAGCGAAGGCCTAGTGACGGTGCGATAGAGGAATCGACCCACGGTGCACTACCGGTGCGTGGCGAACAGGATCTCTAACAGGTTCTATCGGAGGTAACGATGCGGGCTATAGAAGCGTTCGACCTCTATCGGTTCTACCACGCCGGCGAAGACGAGACGCTGGCACTCCGTGGCGTGAGCTTGCACGTCGATGCGGGCGAGATCGTCGCCGTCGTCGGGCCCTCGGGCAGCGGGAAGTCCACGCTCCTGGCCTGCCTGGTCGGCCTCGACGAGCCCGACGGCGGGCACGTGGAGCTCCTCGGGCAGCGACTCAGCCGCCGGCCCGAGAGCGAGCGGGCGGCGCTGCGCGCCCAGGACGTCGGCATTCTGCTGCAGGCGGGCAACCTGTTCGAATACCTCACAGTGGAAGACAACGTGCGCCTTCAGATGCGCCTGGCGGGTCGGGTGAACGACCAGCGGGTCGGCGAGCTGCTCGACCAGACCGGCCTGGGCGCCCGGCGGTGGGCGCGGCCGTCGCACCTCTCCGGCGGGGAGGCGGCGCGCGCCGGCCTCGCCGTGGCTCTCGCCGCCGCGCCCAACCTTCTCGTGGCCGACGAGCCGACCGGTGAGGTCGACGCCGCGACCGAGCAGGACCTGCTCCGGCTGTTTGAGGCCCGCCGCGAGGAGGGCGGCGCCACGCTCATCGTCACGCACAGCGAGGCGCTGGCGGCGCGGGCGGACCGCGTCGTCCAGCTCCTGGACGGGAGAGTCGTCGATGACTGAGCCATTCATCAAGCCCCGGACTGGCCGAGCTCCGCACCAGCCCACGCCAGCATCTACGCCCGAGCCAGCCAACGGGGGACCTGAAGCGGGCAGGATGCTCGTCGAGGCGCGCGCGGCGGGTCGAACCTACGGCAGCGGTGAGGCGACCGTGACTGCGCTGGCCTCCGCCACCTGCCGGGTCGCAAAGGGCGACCGCATCGCCCTGCTCGGCCCGTCGGGCAGTGGGAAGTCGACCCTTCTGCACCTGATGGGCGGGCTCGACGCGCCGACCAACGGCGAGATCACCTGGCCCGCGCTCGGCGCCTGGGAAACGCTGCGACCGCGGCAGGTCGCGATCGTCTTTCAGATGCCGAGCCTGCTGGCGCCTCTCACGGTCGTGGAGAACGTAGAGATTCCCTTGCTGCTCGGGCGCGTGCCGGCCGAGGCGGCCCGGCACGCGGCGCTGGAGGCGCTGGCGCGGCTCGAGCTGACCCGGATCGCCGACAAGCTGCCCGAGGAGCTGTCCGGCGGGCAGGCCCAGCGCGTGGCCGTCGCCCGCGCCCTGGCCTATCGGCCCGCGCTGATCCTCGCCGACGAGCCGACAGGCCAGCTCGATCGCGCCACGGCGCAACACCTGTTCGATGTGCTGCTGGACACGCTCGCCGGGACGGACACGGCGCTCGTGGTGGCCACTCACGATTTGGCCGCCGCCGAGCGAATGGACCGCGTGTGGCGCATGCGCCACGGCATTCTGGAGGGGGAAGTCTAATGCTCGCTCGACTCTGGCTCA